>WNGI01004551.1_pt2 | contig 12425 bp, 10 predicted proteins | sample 5400621 | NCBI WGS metagenome assembly WNGI01 (sample SAMN13153374, study PRJNA577476) | soil metagenome | isolation source: 20 cm soil or saprolite under Garry oak tree replicate 1 | place: USA:California | collected 2016-06-15 | reverse complement strand
TCGCCGGCCGGTCGACGGCGTGATTCGCGGCGAGCCGCACCCGCTTATCGGCCCACGGCGAGCCGGGCATCGTCCACTGCTCCGGAAAGACCAGCCAGAACGTGCCGGGCGGGTAGTTCGGCGCCAGCGTCAGCCCCGGCGTCCGCCGCAGCTCCTCCGCGAGCGCGCCGCGGATGGAGTATGCGATGTCGACCTCGCCACGCTTGAGCATGGCCAGGCGCGTCACCTCTTCCGGCACGGCTTTGAACACGAGGCGCTTCACGCTCGGCGCCTTGCGCCAGTACGGCTCGTAGGCTTCGAGCACGAGCTCGACGCCGGCGGTAAACGAGACGAACTTATATGGCCCGGCGCCGATGGGCGCCTTCTTGAAGCCGTCGTCGCCGACCTTCTCGACGTACTTCTTCGGCACGACCCAGCCGGCGCCGGTAGCCGGCGTACCGTAGAACGTCAGAAAGTCGGGCCACGGCTGCTTGAAGCGGAAGCGGATGCGATGCGGATCGATCACGTCGATGCCCGCGAGGCGCGCCTTGAACGGACCTGCGCCCGCCCCGCGATAGCGCTCCATCGAGAACTTGACGTCCTCGGCCGTCACCGGCTCACCGTTGTGAAACGTCACGCCGCGGCGCAGGACGAACTCGTAGGCGAGGCTGTCAGGCGACGCCGTCCAGGACTCGGCCAGGCTCGGCGCGAGCGGATCGCCGGGCATGGACTTCACGAGCGCATCATGCATCGCATAGAGGAACTTGAATGGCGTGATGATCCCCGTCGTCTCAGCGGGATCGAACCATGCGGGCGCCAGGGAGACGTGGAAGGCCCACGTGAGCTGCCCCTCCGGTGCCGCCGCGACCGGCGGCGCGGCGGGTCCCATGAGCAAGAGAGCGGCGACGAGCGCGGCCACGTGGAAGAAGGTGGGGCGGTTCATGGTGGACCCCTCCCGGGCCGCCCCTCGTTCAGCGGCCGGGTTTGAGCTTCAGATCCTCGTACGGCGCGGAGTAGGAAAAGCCCTTGATGTGGTCCACGCACGCTTCCTCGACGCGCGGCCCGACGCCCCACAGGAAGGCCAGCTCGTAGATGGGCACGTGCATCACGCGATCGTGCATGATCTGCTGGATCTGGTGCAGCATCGCCTCGCGCTTCTTCCGGTCGAGCTCGCGGGCCTGGCGCTGGAAGAGGTCCTCGATCTCCGGCACCACGCCCGAGGAGTAGATCCCGTTCCTGGTCACGTAGACCTCGATACGCGTGGCCGCGTTGCCGGCCGGGGCGCCGAGGCCCATGATGACGCCCTTGAGCTTGTGCTCCCGCCAGGCCGAAAGGAACGCGGCGCGCTCCAGCGTGCGCAGGTTGGTGCGGATGCCCACCGCCTGGAGATAGTTCACGAGCCCTTCGCCCAGCCCGAAGAACGGCGGAAACGGCGTGAGGTCGCCGGCGTCGAAGCCGTTGGGATAGCCCGCCTCGCCGAGGAGCTTCTTCGCCTGCGCAGGATCGTAGGGCGGCGGCTCGTAGGCGCGCGCGAATTCGAGGACGCGTGGGATGAGGCCGCCCGTCGGGCGCGACATTCCGAGGGTCTCCGCCTGATTGAGCGCGTTGCGGTCGAGCGCGTAGCTGGCGGCGAGCCTCACGCGCCGGTCGTGCCACGGAGATTTTGGATCCCACTGCTCGGGCATGTCGAGATAGGGAACTCCCGGCGGCCTGGCGGCGACCAGCTTGAGCCCCGCCGATCGCTTGACCTCCTCGGCCGTCGGCCCGCTCAACAGATAGACGATATCGACGTCGCCCGCCTTGAGCGCGGCGGCACGCGTCGTCTCGTCGGGCATGCTCCGGCAGACCAGCCGCTTGACGTTGGGCACCTTGCGCCAGTAGCCCTCGTACGCCTCCATCACCAGATCCACGCCCGGCGCGGAGCTGACGAAGCGATACGGCCCGGCGCCCACGGGCGCTTTCTTGAACCCGTCGTCACCGACCTTCTCGATGTACTTCTTCGGAACGATCCACGCGGCGCCGGTGGCGGACGTGCCATAGAACGTCATGAAATCTGGCCAGGGATCTTTCAAGACGAAGCGCACGCGAGCCGGGTCGACGATCTGGACCTCGCGCACGCGTTCCTTCAACAGCTTGGCGGCGGCGCCCTTGTAGCGGTCGAACGAGAACTTCACGTCCTCCGCGGTCACCGGGTCGCCGTTGTGGAACTTCACGCCCTTGCGCAAGACGAACTCGTAGGTCAGCCCGTCCCTCGACACCGACCACGATTCGGCCAGGCTCGGCGTGTTGTCGCCCGCCGGCATCGGTTTCACCAGCGCATCGTGGATCGCGTACAGCACCATGAACGGGTTGATGAAGGCCTCGGTGTCGCTCGGGTCGACCCACTTGGTGGCCAGCGTCACGTGAAGTCCCCACGTGAGCGTGCCGTCGGGGGCGGCCGCGGCCGGGGCGGCCAGCCCGGCGAGCACCAGGAGGAGGGCGAGCGCGATTCGCGCCGACTTCACTTCGGGACCATGGACTTGAACTTCGGCATGACCTCGCCTGCCAGCAGCTCCAGCGAGTGCCGCCACGCCTTGGGATTGTCCACGTAGTCGAAGCAGAAGAGCAGCAGCGTGCCGAAGCCGCCCACCTGATCGTAAATCGTGTGGAGCCTCTCGATCACCGTGGCCGGCGAGCCCACGAGCCAGTTGTGCTTGGCGCAGTACTCGGGGGTGACGTCCGAGTCGGGCACGTCGGGCTTGTGCTTCAGGAACTCGGTGAACTGGAAGAAGGAGAGGAGAGGCAGGAAGTACTCGCGCATCATGCGGCCCATCATGCCGCCGGCGGAGAGCCGCATCGCCTCGGCATCGGTGTCGGCGATGAAGACCTCGCGCACCAGCCGCCAGTCCGCGCGCTTCGGGGTCCGTCCCGTGCGTGCCGCGCCCAGCTCGACGGATTCCCAGTGGCTCGCGACATAGGCGGGGTTGAGATTGAGGCTCATCGGCCAGAAGCCACGCTCGCCGGCGAGCTTGAGCGTGTCGGAGCCCTTGCTCACACCGGCGACGCCGATCGGCGGATGAGGTTTCTGGAGCGGCGCGATGTGCGGCTTGAGCGTGTCGATCATCGTGCCGGTCTTGGTGACGTGCCAGTACTTGCCCTTGTGATCGAACTCGGGTTCGTCGCTCCAGAGACGCAGGATGATGTCGAGTGCCTCGCGCGTCATCTCGCGGTGCTGGCCCGCATTGCCGTCGACGTTGAACATCGCCCAGTCGCTGGGCAGGCCGCTCGCCGCCACGCCGAAGTTGAGCCGACCCTGCGCGAGATGGTCGAGCATCGCGACCCGGTTGGCGAGCTCGGCCGGATGGTGGTACGGCATCAGGAACCCGCCGGGGCCGATGCGCATGCGCGTGGTCTGCATCAGCGCCTGGGCCACGAGCAGGTCGGGCGCGGGGTGCGGCTCCCAGGGCGCGGTGTGGTGCTCGCCGATCCACGCTTCGCTGAAGCCGAGCTCGTCGGCCCAGCGGAGCTGCTGGAGATCCCACTGATGCCCGTCGTACAGGCTGCGCTCGGGCGGGTGCGATGGCATCGTGAACAGTCCGTAGTCCATGTGAGCCTCCTGGGGCGATCCCGCCGACGTATCCTACACTGCCTCGCACCTCGACCGACGCCCGTCCCCTCGCGCGCTCACGCGCACCATTCGCTCGGCCCGTCGTCCGTGTAGCCGCATTGCTCGCACGGGCTCGCATAGTGCACGGCCGGGGGCATGGCGACGGCCAGGCGCAGCGACAGCCGATCGCCCACGTTGCGAATGTGATGGACCGTCCCTCGCGGCACCCACACGATGTCGTCTTTGACCGCTTTCAACGTCGTACCACCGGTCAGCTCCCACTCGAGTACGCCGTCGAGGACCACCCACCACTCGTCGAAGTCGCGGTGCCAGTGCGGGCGATTGCCGCCGCCCGGCGGGCTGGCGATCAACGTGACCAGCTGACGCTCGTCGGCGATGATCCGCTTCGACCACGGCGGCGGCCCCATCCGGGCCACGACGTCGGCCACGTGGGTGAGCAGCACGTTGGGCCACGCCGAGCTCGCCGTCGTTGGTGGACGCGGCCCCGGAGCCAGAGACGTGATGACGATCGTGGGTGGCGACTGGTCGGCGATCATGAACACCTCCGTGACGCTCCCCGCCGGGTGGGGGCGGGTGATTTCGTTCTACACTCTGTCATCTTCGTGGACGGGAGTCGATGAGCGATGAGGATCACGTCGGCGGTCCTGGTTCTTCTGTGGGTACTCGGCTGGCCGCGGCCGGCACTCGCCGAGGAGAAGCTCGGCAAGGTCACGTTCCCGATTTCCTGCGGCGCGGCGGTGTCGGCCCAGTTCGAGCGCGGCGTCGCCATGCTGCACTCGTACTGGTTCGTCGAGTCGCGCAAGGTCTTCGACGCCATCGTTCAGCAGGACGCGAGCTGCGCGATGGCGTACTGGGGGCTGGCCGTGACCGCGCTCGGCAACTCGCTGGCCGCGCCGCCCGCGCCGAAGGACGCCGCCGCGGCCTGGGCCGCTCTTGAAAAAGCGCGCGCGGTGGGCGCGAAGACCCAGCGTGAGCGCGACTGGATCGAGGCGATCGCGGCGTACTACCGCGACCACGACTCGGCCCCGTTGAGCACACGGCTCGCCGCGTACACACGGGCGATGGAGCAGATGACGCAGCGGTACCCCGACGACTTCGAGGCGTGGACGTACTACGCGCTGACGCTCCAGGCCTCGGCACCGAAGAACGACAAGGCCTACGCCAGCCAGCTCAAGTCGGCGGAGATCCTCGAGCGGCTCTTCACGCAGAATCCCGATCATCCCGGCGTCGCGCACTACCTGGTGCACGCTTACGACTACCCGCCGCTCGCCGACAAGGGGATCAGGATCGCGGCGATCTACCAGCGTATCGCACCGGCCGCGCCACACGCCCGGCACATGCCCTCCCACATCTACTCGATGGTCGGGATGTGGGAAGAGTCGATCGCCTCGAACCGGTCGGCGCTCGAGATCCAGCCGGACTACCACCACGCGACGGACTTCATGGTGTACGCGCACCTGCAGCTCGGTCAGGACGTGCGAGCCAAGACGCTCGTCGATGCCATCGCCGCGCTGCCCCGGCCGGACTCTGCCAGCGTCCCCGGCGTCACCGCCATCACGGCGATCCCCGCGCGCTACGTGCTCGAGCGCGGCGACTGGGCCGGCGCTGCCGGGCTGCGGATGACCCCGACGGGGCGACCTCAGGGCGATTCGCTGACTCGATTCACGCGCGGGCTGGGCATGGCGCGGAGCGGCGATCTTGCGGGAGCGAAGGGCGAGGTCCAGGCGATGCAGGCGCTCCGCGGCGCGCTCGCGACGTCGAATCAGTCCTACTGGGCCGAACGCACCGACGAGCAGATGCTCGCGGTCTCCGCGTGGGTGGCCCTGGCCGAAGGCGCGACCGACCAGGCGATGAAGCTCATGCGCGCGGCGGCCGACGGCGAGGATGGCAGCGTCAAGCACGTCGCGATGGAGAATCGCCTCTATCCGATGCGCGAGCTGCTCGGTGAGCTGCTGCTCCAGATGAGCCAGGCCGCGCCCGCGCTGCGCGAGTTCGAGGCCTCGCTCAGAGAGAACCCGAACCGCTATCGCGGGCTCTACGGGGCGGCGCGTGCGGCGGAAGTGGCGGGTGATCGGCCGAAGGCGACGGAGTACTTCGAGAAGCTGATGGCGCTGGCCCGGAAGGCGGACACCGCGCGGCCCGAGATCGTCCGCGCGAAGGCGTTCCTCGGACAGCGGTGAGATCCGGGCGATCGCACTGGCGACGAATTGCCGCGAGCACGATGCTCGCCGCCGTCATCGTCGTCGGTATGGCGGGGGCCGTGCTCGCTGATCCCTCGGAAACCGATCCGAAGGGCATCGCGCGTGATCCGGACTTCCTCGCGGGCAAGTGGGCCATCGACGCCAGGGAGTGGAGCGAAGCCGCCAGGCGCCTGAGCCGCGCGGTCCAGCGCGATCCCGACAACGCCGACCTGCACAACTATCTCGGCTTCGCCTACCGGAACCTCGGGCGCCTCGAGCCAGCGTTCGAGCACTACCGGCGTGCGCTCGCGCTCAACCCGCAGCATCGCGGCGCTCACGAGTACGCCGGCGAGGCCTATCTGCTGGCGGGGAATCTGGCCAAGGCCGAGGAGCACCTGGAGGCGCTGCGACGGATCTGCCTGGTGCCCTGCGAAGAGTTGGCCGACCTGGAGCGCGAGATCACCGCGTATCGCACGCGGGCAGGGGGCCAGCGCCGCTGAGAAGTACGACTCACTTTTGGAGCAGTTCAGGCGTGAGATCGACCTCCTCCTCGAACGGCTGTTTCAGTCCTTGAACAGCAACAGTTGCCCGGCGGGTCCGTGGATCGTAATCGAGATACGCCGAGACGTCTTCAACGATAACCCCACCGCCAACGTTCCTTGTCACGACGGCCTGCGGGGGGAACGTCCATTCGCGGACCACCTTCGCGCCCGGGACGCCGTCTCGCCGGTGGAGGAGGAAGAATTCGTATCCCGTTTCGTGTGGCGTCGCTCGGTGGAACGGAAAGGGGAAATACGAAAATTCACGGATAACAGCCTTACCGTACAACTGGAATTCGGAAGCGCCCTCACCGGCGCGCCGCAGGAGCCCACCCTTCAACACCCACCCGCCGTTACGCCAGAACCCGTGACCGTACTCCACGACAAGGATACCGCTCCGTGTCGACTCAGCCCTTTCGGGCGACCCGTGCGCTGATTCGAAAGGCTTGGTCGGCACGAAGTCGGAGGTGCTGATCTCGCCATTTCGAAATTCCGCGGCGATGTGAGTCCCGGCGAGCATGTGTTGTCGCCACAACGCGTCGAGGTGTGCTCTAGACGGCGCGTCACCACCTCGAGCCGCCGCTGCGGTGCTTAATTCGGCCGTGACGATGAGCGCCGCCACGATACCTGCCCTAAAACTCAACAATGTCGCCACTCGGCGAAGCATTCCCCTCATGAAATCTTTTCAATAATAGACGCGCGGCACCCGGGTATTGATGTTGGTGAGGATCTCGTAGGGGATCGTGCCGGCCCACTCGGCGAGGTCCTCGCAGGCGATGGTTTCGCGGCCGCCCTCGCCGAGCAGCACGACCTCGTCGCCGTTGTAGGCGCTGTCCCACTCGAGGTTGACCATGATCTGGTCCATGCACACGCGGCCCACCACCGGGTACTTCTTGCCGCGGATGATCACCTGGGCCACGTTCGACAGCGCGCGAAAGTAGCCGTCGCCGTAGCCAACGGGAATCGTGACGACCCGCACGGGATGGTCGCTCTGCCAGGTCGACCCGTAGCTCACGGGATGCCCCGGTCGCACGACCTTGAAGTAGACGACGCCGGACTTCCACGTCATCGCCGGCCGGACGGCGATCGTGCGCCGGACCTCGGTCGACGGATAGACGCCGTACATCAAGATTCCCGGCCTCACCATGTCGAGGTGGCTCTCCGGGAACTGGAGGATCGCGCCGGAGTTGGCCATGTGGCGGAGCGGCGGCGAGACGCCGTGCTTGTCGTACCACTGCAGCACGTCGAGGAAGCGTGAGAGCTGGAGCCGAGCCGAACCGAGATCCGCAGCGTCGGCGTTGGCGAAGTGTGAGTAGATGCCTTCGACGACGCAGTGGCGGCACTCCGACGCGCGCTCGAGCAGGCCCTCGGCACTGTAGTAATGCACTCCGATCCGCTCCATGCCGGTGTCGATCTTCAGGTGCACCTTCGCCGTGACGCCCATCTCGCGCGCGGCTTCGTCGATGTGGCGCAGCTTGTCGATGGAGGACGCGGTCAAGGTGAGACCGTGGCGGAGGAACAGCGGAATCTGGTTGCCGAGGATGCCGCCCATGACCAGGATCGGCGTCGTGACACCGGCGTCGCGGAGCGCGACGGCTTCTTCGAGGAGGCCGACGCCCAGTGACGGCGCGCCGAGCCCGATCAGGTGGCGGGCGACGTCCACGAGGCCGTGACCATAGGCGTTGGCCTTGACGATCGGCATGACCGCGGCCGGGGCCACCGCCGTCCGAATGGCACGGTAATTCTCGGTCAGCCGCGCGAGCCGGACCTCCACGATGGTCGGCCGCATCACGCTGGTGTCCTCGAGCCCGGGTCGCGCGCTCACTCCCATTTGAGTGTACTGCACCGTCGCGGCCATCCTGTATGCTGAAAGAAAGGAGGCCGAGACCGCATGAGCGAGTGCAAGCACGGTTTGAAAGCAGGCTGCTCGTACTGCCACTCCCACACGCCCACGCGCACGGCCCGCCCGCCGGCACCCAAGCGGACGAGCCGGTCCTCCCGCCTGTCGGAGCAAATGAACGACCGCATGACGGCCCTCAAGAAAAGGCTGAAGGAGCTCCGCGGCGAATAGCGTCTCTCGCGTATAATCCCGCCATGACGACACTCGAGCGGGCCGAGGCTGCCGAGCACGCGCTGAGCCAGGAGCTGGATCGAACGGTCGTGAAGTCTGCCATCTATACGTCGGGGGACCGCGACCCGCGGTTGCCCGTCCAGCGGCCCGACAACGGGAAGTACGTGATGATGGGCCACGACCCGCGCCTGCCGCGCATGCCCGACAAGCCGACCCTCTTCGACTTCTACCGGTACCGCTTCGCGCCGGCCAACCACATGATGCAGAGCGCGCGCCTGGCCATGAAGAACGGCGCCGGCGAGAAGGTCGTCCTCGCCTGCCTGGTCCACGACATCGCCATCGCCGGGTTCATCCGGGGCGATCACGGCTACTGGGCGGCCCAGCTCCTCGAGCCGTACGTCGATCCGGAGGTGAGCTGGGCCATTCGCTATCACCAGGCCCTGCGCTTCTTCCCGGACGAGTCGGTCGGGTACCGCTACCCCGAGATGTACGTCAAGCTCTTCGGCCCGGACTACAAGGTCGAGCCCTACATCGAGCGCGACTACAAGTTCGCGCGCGACCACAAGTGGTACATGACGTCGCGGCTGATCTGCGTGAACGACCTCTACTCGTTCGATCCCAGCGTGCACGTCGAGCTGGAGGAGTTCAGCGACGTCGTCGGCCGGAATTTCAAGCAGCCCAAGGAAGGCCTCGGTTTCGACGCCAGCCCCGCGGCCCACATGTGGCGCACGATCATGTGGCCGACGAAGTACCTGTAAGCCGCGTCGCTCCCAGCGGCCTCGCTTAGACGCGCACGGGCGTGACGCCCCAGATGTCCTCGGCGTACTGGCGAATCGTCCGGTCGCTCGAGAACTTGCCCATGTGGGCCACGTTCAGGATCGACATACGAGTCCACGCCGCCTCGTCGCGGTACGCGGCGGCGACGCGGTCCTGGCTCGTGACGTACGGAGCGTAATCGGCCAGCACGAAGTACCGGTCACCCTCACGAAGCAGCGAGTTCACCAGGGGACGGAACAGCCCGGGCGTGTCCGGGCTGAAGACGTCGGCACCGATCATGTCGAGCGCGCGCGCGAGCTCGGCGTTCGCGTGGTACCACTCCCACGGGTCGTAGCGTGAGCGGAGCTCGGCCACCTCGCCGGCGGTCAGGCCGAAGATGAAGATGTTGTCCTTCCCGACCTCCTCGAAGATCTCGATGGTGGCGCCGTCCATCGTCCCGATCGTCAACGCGCCATTCAGCGCGAATTTCATGTTGCCGGTCCCCGAGGCCTCGGTCCCGGCCGTCGAGATCTGCTCGGAGAGGTCGGCGGCCGGGATGATCTGCTCGGCCAGTGAGACCTTGTAGTCGGCCAGGAACACGACCGAGAGCCGCCCGCGCAGGGCCGGGTCGCCGTTCACGACGTCGCCCACGCCGTTGATCAGCCGGATGATGAGCTTGGCCATCGCGTAGCCGGGGGCGGCCTTGCCGCCGAAGATCACGGTGCGCGGCAGCACGTCCGCGTGCGGGGCGTCCTTGATCCGGTTGTAGAGCGTGATCACGTGGAGGACGTTCAGGAGCTGGCGCTTGTACTCGTGGATGCGCTTGACCTGGACGTCGAACATGGAATCCGGCTCGACGTGGAGCGGCGCGCCCCGGCGGCGGTACTGGCGCTGCATGGTCTCGCTGAGCCGCAGCTTGTTCTCGCGCTTGACCGAGCGCCAGGCGACGGCGAAGTCGCGGTCGGCGGCCAGGGGAACCAGGCGCTCGAGCTGCTCGAGCTGCGTGATCCAGCCCGAGCCGATGGCATCGGTGATCAGCCGAGCCAGGCCCGGGTTGCTCTTGAGGAGCCAGCGGCGCTGGGTGATGCCGTTGGTCTTGTTGCTGAACTTCTGCGGCTCGAGCTCGTGGAAGTCGCGGAAGAGATCGCTCTTGAGGATCTCCGTGTGGAGCGTGGCCACGCCGTTCACGCTGTGGCTGCCGACGATGGCCAGGTTGGCCATCCTCACGCGCTCCTCGCCGTGCTCCTCGACGATGGACATGCGCTGCGTCGGCGCGTCGGGCCCCCGCCGGCGCCGGACCTGGGCCAGGAACCGCGCGTTGATCTCGTAGATGATCTGCAGATGCCGCGGCAGCATCAGTCCGAGCAGGCTGGCCGGCCAGTGCTCGAGCGCCTCCGGCATGACCGTGTGGTTCGTGTAGCCGAAGGTCCCCGTCGTGATGTCCCACGCCTCGTCCCACGACAGGCTCTCGACGTCCACCAGGATCCGCATCAGCTCGGGGATGGCCAGCGCGGGATGCGTGTCGTTCAGCTGGATCGCGACCTTTTCCGTGAAGCGATCGAACACGCGCAGGCCACGGGGCTGGTCGTACATGACGTAGCGCTTGCGATAGCGCCGGATGATGTCCTGGATCGTGGCCGAGACGAAGAAATACTCCTGGGCCAGCCGCAGCGCACGGCCGGCCGAGGTGGCGTCGTTCGGATAGAGGACACGACACACGCTCTCCGAGCGGGCGCGCGCCTCGACGGCGCCCACGTAATCACCCTCGTTGAACTCGTGGAGATCGAACTCACGCACCGCCCGCGCGCCCCACAACCGGAGCGTGTTCACCGTCTGGTTGCCGTACCCCGGGATGGGCGTGTCGTACGGTGTGGCCAGCACGTCGCGCGTGTCCACCCAGGCCTGGGTGAGGCGCCCGGCCGAATCGTGGATGGCCTCGGCGCGACCGTAGAAGTGCACACGGAAGCGGTCGCCGGGCCGGGCGATCTCCCACGGGTTGCCGTAGCGGAGCCAGCCGTCGGCGACCTCGACCTGGGCGCCGTGGACGATGCGCTGGTGGAAGATGCCGTAGTCGTAGCGGATGCCGTATCCATACGAGGGATACCCGAGCGTCGCCATCGAGTCGAGAAAGCACGCGGCCAGCCGGCCGAGGCCGCCGTTGCCGAGACCGGCATCCCACTCCGCTTCTCGGAGATCCTCCAGGCGATACCCCAGCTCGTGGAGCGTCGTGCTGCACTCGTCGAGGAGGCCCAGGTTCACCAGGCTGTTGCCCAGCGTACGGCCCATGAGGTACTCGAGCGAGAGGTAATAGACTCGCTTGGCGTCCTGCTCGTAGTAGGCGTCGTGCGTGCGGATCCAGCGGGCCATCATCCGGTCTCGCACGGCCAGGGCGAGCGCGACGTACGGCTCCCAGACGCTGTCCACGTGCCGGGGCAATTCGCCGAGCGTGTACAGGAGATGCCGCAGCACCCCGTCCTTCAACGACTGGGCGAGCGGGCCGCGATCGGAGGCGGGGCTCGTTCGAGGTGTCAATTCACCAATTCTTTTAGCATCCGGGCCGGGCGGGGTCATAGAAAACCGTTGCTCATGCCGTGCGCAGCACACGCTCCGCACCCTGATCCATGCAAGGACCGAGCAGAGACAGCGCATCGGGGTAAGTGGTTGATATCCCGTCCGCGCGACGAGCCAGCCGCGGGCGGCGGCCGCCTCTTCGTTGCTCAGCGTGGTCAATCTTCGTGCGCTACACCCTCGGATCTCCATCGCGCCACCTCCTGCCGCAACAACGCGCGACCGTGTATGATCGTCGTCCTGGCTGGGCCCATGGGCCCGAAGTCTCGAGCCCGCTCGGGGGAGGCCATCATGAGAATCCGCGCTGGACGCGCCGCGCTCCTCGTCCTCGCATCCATCGCCCTCGGGGCTTGCAGCAGCGGCCGACTCTATGTGTCGCAGACCTCGCACGACGCGGCGAAGAGCGCGGTGGAAGGGGCGGCCGAAGGCGTCGGCAGCGTCCCCGGCCCGCTGCGACGCGCAATGCGCGACACGCTCCTCGGCGACGATACGCTGCCTCTGGTCTCCCAGCGGATCGCCGAGGCGATGGTGGACGGGATGCGACGCGGCCTGAGCGAGGCCGAGACTCAGCAGCTCATCGACGACGTCGTGGAGCGCACCATTGCCGGGCTCGGGCGCCAGAGCGGTGAAGCGACGCGGCAGCTCATCCAGACGATCGAGCCGGAGCTGAGCCAGGCGCTGCGCCGGTCCATCGGCAGCATCGGTGTGGCCGTCGGTGAGGACAT
>WNGI01010998.1_pt1 | contig 12426 bp, 19 predicted proteins | sample 5400621 | NCBI WGS metagenome assembly WNGI01 (sample SAMN13153374, study PRJNA577476) | soil metagenome | isolation source: 20 cm soil or saprolite under Garry oak tree replicate 1 | place: USA:California | collected 2016-06-15 | reverse complement strand
GTCGATAGTCGCGGCCTGCTTGCTAGAGATGAGAGACAAGGATTTGACCTGACGCTGGAAGTAATTGGTACGAGGGGCAAAATTCGATAATCCGATTTCGTCGGGTAATATTTGACCGAGTGCGGCCAGTGTCCTGACGGCTGCGAACCAGCTGCGATAGGCTGTGAGAAAGACGTTGCGAGCGACCGTAAAAGCATAACCATTACCATTCACGTCTATCCTCAGGGGGTATCTCAAGCATGCGTTCGTCGGTAAATATACGGCCGTCGAGGTACTCCATGATATAAAAGGGAGTCCCAACGATAGAGTTGTCCTCGCAGAGTAGAATCGGTTCTGGTACTGGTATCTTATTCTCTGGCGGAGTTAAAGGATTAATGTTATGCCTGTGGAGTGCGTTGAGCATGGTATATTCGCGCTCTACTTGATGAGCCTTTGACGAAAGTAGTTGTCCGACAGGCTTCTTGCGTAATACGAAGCGAATTCCTCTAAACTATGATCTGAGTCGAAGGTTATAAAATATAGTTTGCTGGACATACTTTGCATCACTGAGGAAGTAAGTTGGATTCGACTGATCATTCCTAAGCAAACGGCTTATGTAGTACCTCAATCAGGCCCTACCTGTCCGTGCTGAAAAGCGTAAGAAAGTGCTATATGTGAAGAAAACAACACACTTCAAATTGTTTGACGCTGACTGGAGTCGCTATTGTGGATGCGACCCTCGCAAGATACACGTTTAGTCCCTCGATGTCAATAGGCACTCGGACTTTCCCAAACTGTCCTCCTATTTGCTTGAATGCTTCAGACATCTAGAGGACTGGGAGTTTTAAGAAGGCGAGGTTCAGAAGCGTTAGTAATGTAGCGCTGTTCATATACGTTCATAACCGGCGTACAGTGTGGGATTCCGGGCCCACCGGCTATTGGACCAGTTGGCGAACCCTTCCAATTCTGGAAATTTCGGGAAAACCCGCTGGGCAATAGCTTACGTAAAACGCGTTTTAAAAATTTGAAAAGCCAACACGTCTCGTAGCTCTCCTTCCCTCACTATCATGTACTTCCTTGCTCGTTCCGTCCGTTCCTTCGTCCCACTCGGTGGCTCGTATTCTGTTCGTTCTGCGTCCATTGATGTATCCTTCATGTTAAGAACACCTTTTAGGCCCCTGCACGCTCCGCGGGACGCAGATACATGAACTCCAAAGTTTCGGGTAAGCCAGGTCATGCATTAGTGCCAACCATTTTATAACCTACAAGAGCAGGCCCAGTCATTGGTATTGACTTGGGAACCACAAACTCATGTGTCTCCGTAATGGAAGGAAAGACGGCTCGAGTCATCGAAAACTCGGAAGGCCAACGGACGACTCCGTCAGTTGTCGCCTTCACGAAACACGGAGAGCGCCTTGTCGGTCTCCCTGCAAAACGTCAGGCAGTCGTTAACTCGGCTAATACCGTTTTTGCTTTCAAACGGTTGATCGGACGTCAGTTCAAAGATGCCGAGGTGCAAAAAGATACTAAGCATTGGTAATGCTATCTTGCACCTATATTATTTGGCCACTAATTTGAGTTGACAGGCCCTTCAAAGTCGTCGAGAGACCTGACGGTAAACCGATGGTTGAAGTGGACAACGGCGGCAATAGACAGAAATTCGTATGTTTCACCGTCATCTCCATAACTCAGACCATTTAGTCTTGATATAGTCCCCCGAGGAACTATCTGCCATGGTCCTAGTCAAGATGCGTGATACCGCGAGTCAGTATATCAACAAACCAGTGAAGTAAGTCCTTGCCGATGAACCACGTCATCCGAAAGTTAACTTGACTCAGTCACGCGGTCGTAACGGTACCGGCATACTTCAATGATGCTCAGCGGCAGGCAACGAAGGATGCCGGTCAAATCGCTGGTCTCGAGGTTCTTCGTGTCATCAATGAGCCTACCGCCGCTGCGCTCGCTTACGGTCTAGACAGGGCAGACAACGCCGTTATCGCTGTCTATGACCTTGGTGGTGGTACCTTTGATATATCTATCCTCGAGATGCAGAAAGGCGTATTCGAGGTCAAGTCCACCAATGGTGACACTCATCTGGGTGGTGAAGACTTTGATATCAAACTCGTCGACTACCTCTTGAACGAGTTTAAGAAGGAGACTGGCGCGGATTTGTCGAATGATCGCATGGCTGTACAACGGATTCGTGAAGCCGCCGAAAAGGCGAAGATTGAGCTTTCATCAACTACCCAGACAGAAATCAATCTGCCCTTCATCACTGCGGATGCCTCTGGACCGAAACACATTAATACCAAGCTCATGAGGTCGCAGTTCGAGTCCCTTGTTGACCCTCTTATCCATCGGACCATCGACCCGTGCAAGAAGGCTCTCAGTGATGCTGGAGTCAAGGCAAGTGAGATTAACGAGGTCATCCTCGTCGGTGGCCAGACTCGCATGCCCAAAGTCAGCGAAACGGTGAAAAGCATATTTGGACGTGAACCCAGCAAGGGTGTCAACCCCGACGAGGCCGTCGCTATTGGTGCGGCTATTCAGGGTGGTGTATTGGCCGGAAACGTTACCGACATTCTTCTCCTCGACGTCACTCCGTTGTCGTTGGGTATCGAGACCCTTGGTGGTATCATGACGAAGCTCATCAACAGAAACACCACCATTCCAACGAAGAAGTCACAAGTCTTCTCCACTGCTGCTGATGGTCAAACCGCTATTGAGGTTAAGATCTTCCAAGGAGAGCGTGAGCTCGTCAGGGACAACAAGATCCTTGGCAACTTCAACCTTGTCGGTATTCCACCAGCACCCAAGGGTGTGCCTCAGATTGAAATCACGTTCGACATTGATGCTGGTCTGTGAAGCTTATCATTTGGATTACCACGTTGCTGAGCTCGATTTAGATGGTATTGTCCATGTTACTGCAAAGGATAAGGCTACTGGCAAAGATCAGTCTATGACCATTGCTTCATCGTCTGGCCTTAGCGACAAGGATATTGAGAGGATGATATCCGAGTCTGAGCAATATGCTGAGACGGACAAAGCTCGTCGGGCACTTATCGAGGAAGCTAACAAGGCGGACTCTGTTTGTTCTGACACTGAGAAGGGTATGTCTTCGCTATTTTAGGAGGGAACTGTCCTGACAAATCATCACAGCCATGAACGAATTCAAGGACCAACTCGATGCCACAGAAAAGGAGAAGGTGACCAAGCTAGTCGCCGAGCTCCGCGAACTTGCCTCCAAAGGACAGTCTGGCGACGCGTCCGTCAGTGCTGATAACATTCGGGAGAAGGTCAATGAGACACAGCAAGCTTCACTCGGTCTTTTCCAGAAAGTGTATGAGAAGCGCGCTGCCGAGAATCAAGCCTCAAGTGAACAAACTTCTGAAACTAAAGAAGAGAAGAAGGATTAAACCCCCTCAGTTTGATCGACTGATATTGCACATCTTCACTTGCATCATCACGGACTCTTGGTGTCTCATCTTCACGACCGCTCACGATCTTTCTCATGGTAATATGCGCATTAGATTATCAAAAGTACCTGGCACCATCGTACACTAGCTATTCCTGGTCACTATTCCTCTTTACCCACCCCTCAGTTATTGCTTAATTTTGTCTCATATACACAATGTAATTCATTCAACAGACTGGAAAATGTGTTTGGTTTAATCGTGTATTCGGAGTTTACATAATTGCCCTGATCAATCACTGGCAATCACTAGTTGCTATCGGATGCCTCAGTTGCTAGACCTGCCTGCTGAGACTTTATTGCACGTTGTCCAATTCCTGGAGGTTGAAGATGCTGTTTCGTTCTCATTAGTGAGTTGAAGTCAACGCCGAGCATATCCAGACCTCACTTCAGTCCTAAGCTAGGCATCTCGCGTTATATACAACTTACTAACCTACGAGCGCGCCTTTCTGGCCAGGACGCTTAGTTTGACTCGGGAAACTCGTCCCATACCATGCGCTCCACATGAAGATATTACCAAGTATGACTCCCATGCCCTCCGACAGTTCCTCCGCCACTTCATTCGTCTCAACCGCAACTGGCAGGACGACAAGCCTCGAATTTTAGGACCTGTTAAAGTATTAAAAACAGAGGAAAGCTTGGATATGCTAGGCCAAATTCCGGGGACTAACTATGTAATCACCCACTCGATCCCCAAGTCCGCAATGTCATTGTGGTCGACAGAGAGCGGTGGAAAAGTCTGTTCTGTCCCTTGCCATAAACGTTTGCTGGACCTCTCGACTGCATGGACCGAAGAAGGCAAATTTACCCTCGCACTGCTCACTGATTCCGAGGATATTGGCTATCCGTAAGTTGCCACTGCACAATTGATGAATATGATATCCCGACAGTATTTGATTTCAGGACAGGCATTCAAGTCCTCAGCGTGGACTATGGCGGGCCGAAGGTTACCATGAATATTAGTTGGTCAAAGGAACTCGGACCTGGTGTGTTCCGGGCTATTTTCCTAAATGCAGACGTGGTCGGTGTATTGAATATGAGCAATCTTAATACGGAGAACATACCACCGTTCGTGCATGCATATGCGTTCAATCGAGTGACTGGTAGAGAAACGGATATTTGCGTCATCCACGTAAGCCCCGGGCGGTATCATTCACGTTGCGTACTTACGGTTTTTTTAATTTACAGGAGATGGGGGAAAATGTCGAGATTGGGACTTCCTTTTGGAATGGCAACTTGTATATCCATTCTGAATACGACGGCAACAGCTTTCAGCAATGGGTGCCCAGGGGGCTGCTTCCATATGGCAATAATGTCATTCCTACGGTTCAGACGTGTTCTAGCCACTTCGCGTCTGTCGAACATCCAGAGGACATGGGGTGCGGAGAAAATGTCTCGAACGTGGAGTCGGAAGGCATTCTCACTACGCGATCTGAATATGGAGTCGTTGCCTTGGCCATCCACACCATTACAGCCCGGCCTCGCCAGTTTACATTAATAAATTTCTGGGTTATCGACGATGCTTCGCTGACGAAGGCCCGGGAGCTCAATCGTCTGCCTTTTCCATCACTCTATCCTCCTGTTCTAGTTCCGGGGGCGATCAGGGGATCCAACCTGTCAACTTGGTATCTTTGCCATGCATCGAACAGCGGGACCTATGTTATACTCCTTTCTAACATTGAAGAAGCTCTGGAGACCAAGCTTCATATGGTACACTTTAAATTGCCATCCCGGCGTTTCACTGTGCATACTATAGAAGTTCCACCATTCGTGAGCATTGATCACATCACCGGTTTCGTGGTTGACGAGTGCCGCGGAACGTTAACTTTATGTCAAGCAACTAACGGCGAAATGTTCGTGTTAAACTTTGCTTGACAGGGTATAATAGTCGCGACGAGCATGAGGTTTTGGTACTAGGAACGTTTTGTACGCTTTAAAATCATGAATTCGTTCATGGTGGTATGATACTTGGTTCCCCGCCTACAGGCCACATAACACGCTCTGTGTTGGCAAGTTCCCGTGTTTATAACAAGTGCAATACATATTGTGATACTAGATGTTACTCTTGATTGCTTTGATACTAGTAGGGCCTTCCAACTTACTGTCAACAGACGAGGGTAGTGTTGGACGGAAAGTCATCTACTACTGCCGTTCCAAAGGCTGGAAGCGGGTATAATATTGTTTTGTGTACGATTCGATGACCTCTTGCGTAGATTCAGGAAGATCCTCGACAAAACAGCCTATTCAGTGAGCAAAATCCTATTTGGTGCTTGTGTTGGCCTACCTGGTGAACCGGCGAACAACGCCAGTGCTGGAACAACCGTATTTGGGGGAATAATGGTGTTATCCGCAATTTTCGCGCAATCCTTGATTATGGTGAATTTGCCCTGCCCGCAAGTCAATGCTTCGAAGGTTGCTAGCAAAAGAATCATACAATGATACAATTCTTCCCGATTTCGACATGATTTCCAATGGTAGCTGCTTCGACGACGCTGTTGGCGCCAATATGGACATAATCGCCAATCTTCATTGGATAGTAGTTGAACGCGCCCCGGTACGTTTTATACGGAGGCCTGTAATCATGGACATGACCTTGTCATTGAGAGGCGAATTAAGTGTACGAACCTCATGATACATCCTTCACCTATCAGGCAATACCTTCCGAGCGATATCACGACTGCATGGCCTGGACCTGACCTTCTCAGGTCTCCACGGATGATAGCACCACTAGAGATGACAGTTTTGCCACCTAGGATAATATTTTGAGGACCGGCGATGGTAGCACGTCGTGAAACCTTATTGCCAGTATCCTGAACAATTCTGAAGAAGGTTAGTATTCGTAACCAGAAAAAGTCGAAGAGTCTGACCGTTTCTATAAAATCGGCAGTTGAATAATATATGGGAGGATCCATGATGGACTCCGCGTCTGCACTTGTTGTCCGCCATGCTCCCGCGCGGCCATGCAATTACATTTCGAATTCTCCGCCATTGTTCACAACGGCCACTGCTTGCTCGGACCTTTTCCAATGTCCTAGTACATCACAAAACAAACCGCTCTCTATCTCAGCGGTGCGGCACGCGCCTGCTATCCAATGCAGGCGAAAGGAAACTCGACGATCCAAGCTCTCTACATCCCTCTTCGTCATCCAACCCCAGCGACTCTTCTATCTATCATGGCCCACTAGCAAAAACATTTAAAAAGCTGAAGCTATTCTCACTTGCTTCCCTTTCGCTTTCCATCACGCTGGCGCCATTTATGTTTCTGGTCGAAGCCAACCTTCCAGCATCAGCACGCGTTGCGCTCGCTTCCATAGCCATTGGGACATCTGGCCTTAGTACAGCATTAGTTGGATGGTGCGGAAAGCCTTATGTGAAGACTTTGAAGCGCCTAAAGACAAGCGACGGCGCTGAGGGCCTTGAATTGATCACCTACACTCTATTCATGATGCCAAGAGTAACTCGAGTAAGTCGCAAAAAAAAAAGGGGAAGATTCAGGATCAATAACGTCTACAGGTGTACGACCCGTACTTCTTGATCGAAACAAAACGGCCTTTCGCGAAATGGGAACTTGCGCGGGAGCTCCCCCTTCCACCCGATAGATCTATCGAGTCCATCACTCCGGGAAAAGAAGAGACGGTGGCGGAGACATTAGACATCGATGGAAATATCCTTGGTCGTTGGCTGGTTCAATGGGACGAAAACGGGCGAGGGAAATGTCATCAAGCTGGGACGGTAATGAGGTACGTTTGCCACTAAATAGTTTGTGGAATGAGAAATGTTACAATATTCCAGATTTTTCAACGTACACGAGGAGCTTCTCCAGTAATTGCGATGTGCTATTTTAGAGCATGATTTTAACTCGCTCAATCTCTTCTGGATCCTGTGTTCTTTCACTTCCTTCGCTCTTCGGTTATAAGACACCGTGAATAATATTGCATACTGATCCTTAACAATACATATAAAGTGGTCTATATCCCCCACACATATGTCCATTATACGCTTATATAGATCACCGGTATGACGTTTGAATGGGTATCACTTCAAACAAAATGTCACAATTTCGCCTTAAGAATCCTTAGGGTTGCATGTTGTAAACTTTGATCTGCGAGGAATCAATGGTCGTGGTCCGCAATACAACGCATGGGTACTCACAGTTGTTATCGTATAGTCTGTCACCGGGCACGGCGACGATATGAGAGTGGATGTTAGAAGCATCGACCATCTCGGGAACAACATCTTTGATTGTTCTCGCTCCAAGAAGGCGCATGTTCATCTCGAACTCATCCTTGAGAAAGCCGTAAGGTGGGACACGACAAAACATGAAGCGCATTTTACTCACATGCAAAATCTGCAGCGCCTTGTCAACACCCTCTTGTCCGTAGGCAGAAAATGCATACAAGAATGGTCGCCCGATGCCAACTGTACCCTATTAAGCAACTTGCCTCCAAGAAACCAAAGGAACTAACCAGCGGTAGCACCGAGGGCGACGGCTTTCAAAACATCTGTAGCTCTTCGGACACCCCCATCCACAAAGAGTTGGAACTTTTCATTGGGGAACTTGAGGCCTCTCTTCTCTCTTAACTTGTCAACAACCTCCACCAAAACTTCTATTCCAGAGCGCGCAAAGTCCAATTGTCGGCCGCCATGATTGGACAGGACGACTCCCGCTAGCCCTCGATCATATGCTTCGAGAGCATCCTGCACACGTTTAATAGATCATTATTGATGATGCAATGAATGTACTGTGGGGAGCACTGACCTCCCAGCATTGAACTCCCTTCAGAATCAAAGGCACTAAGCTCCGCGTTAGGCGGTATCATACAACGACGGGGGGATCCTCACTGTTGGTTACACTTCTAAGCCAACTAAGATCATTCTATCGTCCCGGTTACAATCTACTTGAAACCACATAATAAAACACTTGCGCTGATGGCTCTTGCTGCTCCTTGAGATCTGTCGACATTCTCAGAGCCTGCGTTTGTAACTTCCGAAGGGTCTTCAGCTTCGAACTTCATTCTCATGTCCTGGATCACCGAGCTCAGCACATGGGATTGTTTTAGTTCGAGTGAAGTCAATACCTTTTCACGTCGGCCAAGTTGTGGTGCATCCACGGTGATGAATAATGCTTTGATTCCGCGCTCCGCAGCATGCTGTATTATCTTTTTGGTGATTTCTCGATCCTTATTGACGTATCTAATGCAAATCGATGAAAAGTTGGCTCGTTTTCGACATTACTTACAGTTGAAGAAATTGGACTTGTCCTGGTTGAGCAGCGTCAACGATTTCGTTGAAGGAACAGGAGGCAAGGGTCGGTATCTTCCAAGGATCAATGCCTTTGTAGCATTGGGAAGGACAAATCTCACCATTTGTATAACGCCACGCTTAGCTGCAGCCCGCGTCAAATTCAGTTCTCCATCTGGATGTCCTAGTTTCCCCAGTGCAGTCGCAGTCTAGGATCGTTAGGATTGCTTCCATGGGCTAAGATGTATACTCGTACAATGTACACCGGCATACTAGACTTGTAGCCAAGGATCGTTGTTGACCAATCTACATTGGCAACGTCGCGGAGTATGCGAGGTCTAAACCATATCCTGCCAGACGATCAGTAGCAGCCACCGTAAAACCAGACACGACTACCTGTGGTACGCAAGATGATTTTCCCTGTTTGTAATTTCGTCGTCCGCAGCTGATGAATAATAAGCCCATGCTTTCTCCGCCATGACCAGTTTTGCAATCGCCTACGCAGGGATAAATAACACGGATTGCACAGCAGGATATACTATCACCTCAAAATCATGGAGGTTAAGGATTTCATCGAGAGATGGCCTTGCAGACATTCGCTCTCGTCGAGCTTTCTCTTGGTCCGTAATAACTAGCTCGACTTTTTCGACAGTCTCTGGGTCGACCGGGCCTAGACTTTGCAAGCGTAAGTGATACATTTATTTACCAATCCATTGTATGATGCTTACTGTTTCTCAGGAGGAAGATTGTTAGTTATAGCATCGGGTGGGTGGATTGGGTCATATTCCCGCCTGTGCCAAAAAGTTGAACGTTTGTTAGTTGCTGAACGCGTTTGCTTACGTTGCATCTTTGCCAGCATATTTAAGTATAATCCTGCTTCCACCTAACTAGTTGTTAATAGATCAAGTTTGGGCTTGTTCAAGTCGAACCTCACCATCGAGAAAGTCCGTTACATCATAAACCTTGCCTAAAATAATTTATGTTAATCGAAACGCAAGCGTTTCATGATTCAGCTGAGGCCAAAGAGCTAATTACTCACCGTGAACGATAATCCAACAACTATCCCGGCTGTTGTGCTCCGCAACCTCCTTCCCTGATATAATTCTTTGGTTTCGGCCTGCCATGCTTGTTCCTTGATAAAACGTGAAGAGATAAAGCGCTCAGGCCGTTGGATGAAGAAAGCATCTGAGCGTGTGGGTGAGCGCTCTATAAATAATCGCAAGTGTGCCATCGGCCCGGTTAATGCGGAACGGAGCGGCTCACCGCGTGGATCGCCGACGCGCCAATTCCGCTTGCCTCAACAAATTCAACGGCGGTCACCAGTCACGAGTTGAATTGAACTAGCGGAGCTTATCGAGAGATATTTAGAGAAGAGGGCTTCTGGGAGACGGACTTGGATAGTCGCAAAGTCATAAACTCCATCCACCATCATCACATCGATTGAACCCCTGCAAAATTGGTTATCTAGAAGCCGCCGGAAAGACAAGGGGTTATAAATAGCTAGCGCTACGGACATTTTATCATCCGCGCGAGGCCTTCTTAACTATCGCCGCCTCTACAACCTAACTTGGCAGGAGTGGCATACGAGCAACTGTCGACGTGGTTGACCCCACAACTTTAACCTGATAGTTTACATTGTACACAATTTGCAAACCTTCCGAAAAGATCGCCACCGCCACATGCCACAGCGACTTCAGGCTTCATGTGTATGCTAATATGTTGGAAGATACATAACCATCGTAAAGCCACATATGATCCTCATCCACAAAGTCCTCTGAAGGGGCGTAATAAGACATCCATTGCGGCCTCTCGACGAGATCTATGGCATTCGAGGAGCTTGTTTGGCAATCCCACAGTCGTCCATTATGGCCAATAAATCGTAATTGAGGATTGTCAGCTGCAATCTCCGTGGGTACGAATAATAGATGGAAGTCGTAGTCTAATAGATTGATGTAGGTGAGATGTTTCAATTCTCCCAACCTGTTGACCTGGTAAAGACGAAGTCAATGTACATTACAAATACAAAGGCGAAGAATCGGACGTACAACTGTCTGACTATATTCAAAAAGTGTATGTCTTGTAGCTGGCAATTCAGCATGAAGTGCCTTTAAGTTTCGTGGTAGGAAATCGATGAATTGAACGGGTGCAGTTTGAGGTGTCTGCGAGATATCTGGAACCAATAAATGACATGGATTCAAACCTAGAACGCAGAGGTTTGGCAATTCTAGAATCAGCGAGAATATGAGTCGAGAGTAGGTAGGGTTATTTAATTGTCCTGATTCCAGATACAGTCGTCGGAGGTTTCGTCGTTTGCTTATGAAGTCGACAAGATCAGGAATTATGCTTGGTGATGAATCCACCTCATGGCTTAGGTGAAGCCTCAACGAGATGAGGCTCGCGAGGGCGTCAGCACTGCGAGGTAGGGATTTCATCATCTCCCTCTCACGATCTATAGAGTTGCGCTGCAGCGACAAAGACTCTAGGCATCTGGCGCTATTCAAAGCAGAGCCTAAGGCAGGGGAGAGCTGGGCAGATTCTGGGTCGCATAATATGTGAAGGTGCGTCAGATTATCGAATAGATGGGCTGGCACTGCTTCGTAAAGATTGGACGGTAGGGTTAACATCCGCAGTGCCCCTGTGTTCAGTGACAATGCCTCTCGTATCCCACCATCTTCAAAATTCCATGAGTTTACATGGACAACGACCTCGCGCAGGTGTCGTAGGTGGGCAAGGGACGTCCCCGACCTAGGCTTACTTTTGCATTTTCTTGTCAATGATCTAGACGTAAATCTATCCACATAATTACATACCTATATGAGATCAATGATGACAGATCAAGCGTTAGGCTTCCCGCGATGATGGGGGGCAACTCTAGCCAATCAGAAAACCAACGAAAGGTGCGTAAGCGCGGTAGCTTGCGAAGCGCATTTGCTATGCATACTATGGTATTCAAATCAGACCGATAGCTGCCCTATGGCATAAATTGTAGACATAATACTTACAGCATTCGAAGATAGCAGAAGAAGAGCGGAAAGCATAGACATTCATCACGCGGACAAGAGAGGCGAAGCTTGGGTTACGAGTGATATGATCAAGTACCTCCCAAGATTTGACTGCAAGTCGCTCCGCCTTTTCATAGTAAATCTTTTCTCGTTCCAGACACTCACGAGTAGATGAGCCCGCAGGAGACAATGAGAACAGGCTGATACCGTTTTCCCTAGTACCATCAACGATGAAAACTCTGAGTGAAGAGAAAAGCAGCGGGGACACAATGTCGTCAAAGGTATGACAAACGAGGCGCAGCTGCATCCAGTCGTGGTAATCTAGGATGTGAAATGTTTTCGTCCATAGTTCAGGATATAGTTCTGGTCGAGCGGATTGCATATGATTGTTTGTGCAACACAGCCATCAAACTTACTCGAAAGTGGTACAGACAAACTCATTTACTCGGTGCCAGTCTGCATATGGAGTAAAGTCCAAATTCCCTCAAGTTTAACTATGATTGTGGATTGCTACACTGTTTTACTGCACTGGCAGAGAAATATCCGTACATCTCAAAGCTTGAGATATGCTATGGAGCCACCAGTGATCTTCGTCTTCAAAGTCCTCTGGAAGGGCGAGGCTGAGCTTCCAAGCTGGCCATTTGGTGATGGAAATGCCAGCTCGTACATCGTAAACGTCACCATTCAAACCAAGCAGTTGTAGGTGTGGATTGTCTGCTGCAAGCTCTGCTG
>WNGI01007625.1_pt1 | contig 12428 bp, 10 predicted proteins | sample 5400621 | NCBI WGS metagenome assembly WNGI01 (sample SAMN13153374, study PRJNA577476) | soil metagenome | isolation source: 20 cm soil or saprolite under Garry oak tree replicate 1 | place: USA:California | collected 2016-06-15 | reverse complement strand
CAGCCGTTTTGGGTGGACTTAATTTTTTCGTAATCCCAATACGCGCCTTTGACCAGACGAACAGTAAAACGTGTCCCGCGCTCTCGTCCCCACGCGATCAGATCATGCAAATCATTTTCGGCGTCACGCAAGTAAGCCTGAATGACAATGCCGGCATGCGGCCAGTCGCGAAACTCCGGCTCGGTGAAGAGCGTTCGAAAAAGTTCGAGGGTCGCGTTTTTGTGCGCGTAGCTTTCCATGTCGAAATTGATGAAAGCGCCGAGCTCTTTCGCACGGCGTAAAATCGGGCGGAGTTTCGGCGCAAGATGCGCAATCGCGTCCGCCGGATCGGCCGGGTTCATTTGCGAATAGAGGGCGGAAATTTTTACCGACACATTTACGACTGGGAACAGCTCGGAGTTTTCGCCGAGCGGATCGGTCCAGCCGCGCGTTTCGCGGGAGAGATGTTCGAGTAATTCCTGACAACGCTCCGCATACTCGTTAGCTTCTTCTTCGCTGACGACTGCTTCGCCAAGCAGATCGACGGTGAATCCGATTCGTTGGCGCCGCTTTTTGCGCAGCGTTTTCATTACGTCATCCGGATTGCGTCCGGCGATGAACTGCCGCGCCATTCCCGAAACGTTCCAGCGCAGGAATTTTCCGCTGATGATCGGGACGATGCGCGCGAGCGACACCCCGGTGCGGATGAGCGGGGCGAAACCATTCCGCATATCGGCAAAATATTCGTCGAGATGTTGGACGATGTCGGAGCCGCGACGAAGAGTAGCGAGCACGTCAACAAAACGGAACATTTGCACTTTGAAATGTTCGTCGCGCATCGAGAACTCCATCATCCGCTGATAGAATCCGGCCTTGCTGAAAATCGATTCCGGATGGCGATCGACCAGATTAAAGATTTGCGCGCCGCGTCGTTCGACCTCAGCCTGGAAGGGACTCATGCCGGATTGTAAACCGCGCCTCGCCGTTGGCAAAGTCGCAGCTGATTGCCACACTGGGTGATTGGCGACATGAAGAAGGCTGTCTCATTCAGCGCCGGGCAATCATATGGCCGGCGGCATCATTCGATTGCTCGAAGCGAGAAACGCGGGTAGCGACTGGCAACTATGACTGAGCGGCGCCAGGAATTTGCGAGCGACAATACAGCGGGCCTTTGCCCGGAAGCAGCCATCGCGCTCGTCGGCGCGAATGCCGGCGCAGCAGCATCTTACGGAGACGATGAATGGACCCGGCATCTGTGTGATCGCGTCCGCGAGCTTTTCGAAATCGAGTGCGATGTCTTTCTCGTGTTCAACGGGACAGCGGCCAATGCGCTAGCCCTGGCACAACTTTGCCAGCCGTTCCACAGCGTCGTCTGCCATGAGTACGCTCACATCGACAATGACGAGTGCGGCGCGTGCGAATTTTACACCGGTGGCTCCAAACTGATTCCAACGCGCGGCGCGAACGGCAAGATCGATTTGTGCGAAGTGGAAGCGGCCCTGACACGGCAACACGAATTACATTCACACAAGCCGCGCGTGATCAGCCTCGCGCAGGCCACGGAACTGGGAACCGTCTATGCCGCTGATGAGATTCGCGAGATCTCAGCATTTGCAAGAAAGCGCTCGATGCTTTTGCACATGGACGGTGCGCGTTTCGCGAATGCAATTGCGGCACTTCGATGCGCACCGAAGGAAATCACCTGGCAAGCCGGCGTGGAAGTCCTTTGCTTCGGCGGAACGAAGAACGGTCTGGCTGCGGGTGAGCTGGTCGTTTTCTTCAGTAAAGAGCGCAGCGCCGATTTCGATTACCGTGCAAAGCAGGGCGGACATCTTACGTCCAAAATGCGTTTTCTGGCGGCGCCCTGGCTCACCTTGTTAGAGAATGAAGTCTGGCTGAAAAACGCGCAGCAGGCGAATGAGGCAGCGCTCAAACTAGCCAGCGGGCTGCAGGACTGCGGAGCTGAGATTGTGTTTCCAGTCGAATCTAACGCGGTGTTTTCTCGCCTCGATTTGATGGTTGCACAGAGGTTGCGCGAGCGTGGATGGGATTTTTACAAATTCATCGAGCCGGACATTTATCGTTTGATGTGCGCCTGGTCGACAACGGAGGAAGCGATCTCGGCGTTCCTTTCCGATTTCAAGGCGGCGAGAAGTTGCGCGTCCGCGGCGCGCTGATATACATCGTACGATGATTCGCGGCGCCGCCCTCACCTTTCTTCTGACTTTCACCGTTTTCGGTTGCCGCACGGCAGAAAACGTGGCCTCGACTTCCGCAGCAGTTGTGACGGCTCCGGTCCATTTGTTCCGGCACGGCGAGCGATCGACGACGGAGACGACAGTTTACGAAGGGCAACCGGTGGAGGCCATGCCTCCGCAAGCGACGGCAACGCCTCTTCAAGCGCCGCGGACTGTTACAACCTCAACAGGCACTTCATCGCCATACCCGCAAGAAGAGACCCGACCGTCAACTGCACTTATGCCACGACCGAGTGCGACGCCGCGGAGTTCCTCTTTAAATAGCGCAGCGCAAAACCGGGGTACGTTTTCAGTCCTTACGATCCAAACGGCGGTTACGTCGATGTAACGGGCTACCAATCTGGTAGCAAGGTGAAGGACCCCTACTCGCAGAAGATTTTCCTCGTTCCTTGACCTTGGCGTCGGGTTGATGCTTCGGCAGCCTGCTCGGCAACCCAAATTTGCGAATAAACCTGAATGCTCGGCTGTAGTTACGCTAATTGCATATTAAATGCGTGTGCTTTGCATTTTTTGCAACCGCAAAATTACCGGTGCGCTTACCGGCCTTTATCCGTTCGCATACTTCGTGCTTTTATGGTGATTATGGAATTTGCCCTGTTTCGGGTTCCCCGACAATGTTCCGCGCCGAAGCGAGCTTTTGCACGATTGCAACTGGTCTCAATTCTGATTGTTTTGGCCATTTTCGTGGCGGGTTCGCGTCGCGCAAGCGGGTACGCGCTCGAGGGTCAACACTGGCCGGCCGGAACCGTCGTGACATTCCAGATGGGCCTCGGCTCGGCTGGACGCACGCTCATTGATGGCAATACGTCATGGGACACTGCGGCAGCGCCCGCGCTCAGCGCGTGGAACAACGTCACGGCTCGGTTGCGCTATAATGACACTGTCACCAGTCCTCCTCTTTCCTCCGGGGACGGCGTCAACGCCATCGTCTTTTCCAGCACCGTATTCGGTCAAAAGTTTGGATCAGGCACGCTGGCAGTGACGTACTGGCGTATTTCGGGCGGCACTATGACCGAGGCCGACGTCCTCTTTAACAGAAATCAACAGTTCGACTCGTACCGGGGGCCGCTGCGTTTCGGCTCGAACGGCTGGTGCATCGGCGATATTCGGCGAGTCCTTATCCACGAACTCGGTCATGCCCTCGGCTTGGATCACCCGGATCAGCATGGGCAACATGTCGACGCGATCATGAACTCAGTGACAAGCGATCGCGAAACGTTGTCTACCGACGATATTTCTGGCGCCCAATCGATGTATGGCGCGCCAACTCCGACCCCCACTCCAACGCCGTCGCCGAACCCGTCTGGGACTCGTTTTACCAGTATTTCGACGCGAATGAACGTCGGCACTGGAAACGATGTGGCGATCGCCGGGTTTATGGTTTGGGGCTCGCAATTAAAAACGGTGATTGTCCGCGTGCTGGGGCCGACTCTTGGCAGCTATGGGGTGGCCAATGTGTTGAGCGATCCTATAGTCGAATTGCATAACTCTTCCGGCGCGACCATCGCAACGAATGATGATTGGCAGATCGGATCGCAGTCTTCGCAGATCAGTAGTAGCGGCTACGCCCCGAACAACAGCAATGAGTCAGCCATAATCGCAACTTTGGCCGCCGGCGCCTACACCGCGATCGTGCGCGGCTACAACAATTCAACCGGAGTCGCCTTGGTCCAAGTGTATGAATTGGACACTTTATCGGCGCGTTTATCCGGCATTTCGACTCGCGGACAGGTTGGCACGGACCAAAATGTCCTCATTGGCGGTCTAAGCATCAACGGTTCGACATCAAAGAAATTGATCGTCCGCGCCCTTGGCCCGTGCATGGCTTCGCCGCCTTTTTCCCTGTCCGGTACGCTCTCCAATCCGACTTTGGAGTTGCATGACAGTTCCGGCAACCTGCTCGCGAGCAATGACGACTGGGGCAGTGGTACGCAGGCGGCGGCGATTTCTGCTAGCGGTCACCAACCGCCAAATGCCAAGGAGTCCGCAATTATCGCGACGCTCGCAAGCGGCAACTATACTGCGATTGTTCGCGGCGTTAATAACAGCACCGGTATCGCCCTCGTAGATGCATATGATCTCGATCCATAGATTGAACGAAAGCTTTGCGCCTGGTTTCACATCCCCATTGTTTGAATCCCATGCCGAACCGCACTAATTTGGCCTTCTTCCACATGAAAAAGTTCTCCCGTTTATCAGTATTTGGCGGTTTTTTGGTTATTGCCTGCGCGGCTCTGGCGACCACTGTTATTCCGCCTTCGTTTGATGATTTAGTCGGCCAGGCCGAAATGATTTTTCAAGGCACTGTCACTGACGTCCACTCCGAATGGACCGGTGAGGGCGCGCAACGTCACATCATGAGCTACGTGACGGTTAAAGTAGAGGAAGCCATTAAGGGCAATCCTGGTGCGAGCGTGACGCTGCGCATGCTGGGCGGCACGGTCGGCGCCGAGACGATGGAGGTAGCTGATGCGCCGAAATTCAAGGTCGGTGATCGCGACATCTTGTTTGTGGAAAACAACGGCACCCAGTTCATTCCGCTCGTCGGCATCATGCATGGACGTTTTCGGGTTAAGAAAGATGAGGCTGGGCGCGACACAGTTTTTACGAACGAGGGATCGCCTTTGAGCGATGTTACCCAGCTTGGCAAAAACGAGGCCGCAGCGTCCACCGGGCGCGCCATCTCAGCGCAGGAACTCAAGCAGGCAATCCATAGCAAGGCCCAGGCGCAGAGCGAGCCCCCCGGCCATTAAGGCGGCTCTTTTGGCCCGGGTGGCGCCACAAGCCGGTTACATCGCTATTATCCGATCGCTGTCACGGGCTTTGCTTGACGAGCTTTACGACATTATCCCTAATTAGGGCACTTCGTTCGACGCACGTTCGCGTTTCACTTTTTGTCTCACTTCGTTTGTCCGATCAATTGCGGCCTTTGCCCAATCGTGCTCGCTGGCCGGACGCGGCGTCAATGCTGCCTGAGCCACCGCTTCTGCCGTTTTTTGGGGCGAAGAATTTTCCGCCTGTTTCTGTCGCAAGAAAATCACTCCTAGCACGATCAGCGCAACGACAACGAAGTAACGCATTCTCCCTTTATCAGCACGATATGAGCCAGCTCCAGCCATTGCCCGAACCGATGCTGAGTGATAGATAACGAAATGAACGCAATCAGGCGTTCGGTATTGTTCCTGTGGCTGCTGGCATTGATCGCAATGACGGCACAGGGGCAAATGTACCAGGGAAGACAGCTGGTCGAGGCTGACGCCCTGGCAAATGTTAGCGCCATCGTTCCGGGCGAGCCGTTTCTTGTCGGCGTGCGGTTAAAAATGCAGCCCCACTGGCATACCTATTGGAAATACCCGGGCGACGCTGGCATTCCGACCGACATCAAATGGGAATTACCCGAGGGCTGGCGCGCGGGCAGCATTCAGTGGCCGATTCCGCTGAAGCTTCAGGAACCGGGCGATATTCTAATTTACGGCTATCACGATGAAGTGCTTTTGATTCAACAGATCACGCCAGCAAAAAACGTCACCAGTTCGACAGTGAAATTGTCGGCGAAAGTAAACTGGCTTGTTTGTGAGAAGATCTGCATCCCGGGCGATGCCGTCGTGACCTTATCGCTTCCGAGCGCGGCGACTAATTCGCCGGCAAATACAGACCTTTTCGCGGGCTTTCAAAAGCAGTTGCCGGGGTCGCCCGCAGCCAACTTTTCCGCTTCCTGGAAAAGTGATGCGTCCGGATTGGTTTTGAGCGTTATCCAGCCTGAACTGGCGAAATTTCCGTCCGTGGAATTCTTTCCATCACCGCTGGAAAATGTTGCCGTTGGTCACCCGCGTTTGGAATCGCATGAGGGCGCTAACTACGCCTTTCGTATTCCGCTCGATAACGCAAGACCAAACTTCAAATCGCTACCCGGTCTGATTGTTTTCGGAAGTGCCACCGACGCACCGGATCGCAGGGCCTGGGATATTTCGGTTGGCGCCGAGATGGCAACGGCTAACGAGAATTCGCCCTCGAGTGGAGTTGTTCGTTTCCTTATATTCGGTTTCCTCGGCGGTTTCATTCTCAATCTGATGCCATGCGTCCTGCCGGTGATATCACTAAAGATTTTCGGTTTTGTTCAGCAAGCTGGTCAGAGCCGAGCGCGCATTTTCCGAAGTGGCCTCGCCTTCATCGCCGGAATTTTCGCCTGGTTTCTCGGCCTGGCGCTGGTCCTGGTGATCATTAAATCTGCAGGAGGCCAGCCTGTCTGGGCGGCGCAATTCACCAATCCCTATTTCGTGCTTCTCATGAGCGCGGTTGTCCTGGTCTTCGCGCTCAACCTCTTTGGCGTTTTCGAAATTAATTTGCCGCAGTGGCTAAGCCGGCGTGCCGTCGCCGCTGAAGGGTCGATGCATGGCGATGCCGGTTCATTTTTCCAGGGCGTGTTTGCAACGGTGCTGGCCACGCCCTGCACCGCGCCATTTCTTGGCACCGCCCTTGGCTTCGCCTTCACGCAATCCGCCACCCTCATTTTGCTCATGTTCGGCTCAATCGCGCTGGGAATGAGCGCGCCTTATTTTCTGCTTAGCGCACAACCGGCCTGGCTCAAATTCTTGCCCAAGCCCGGCCCGTGGATGGTGCGAGTGAAACAGCTCATGGGTTTTTTGCTGATCGCGACCCTGCTCTTCTTACTTTCCGTGCTCGGCGCCCAGCGCGGCGTCGCGGCCCTGATCTGGACCTGTTCCTTCCTGCTCGTTCTTAGCGTCGCCTGCTGGATGAAAGGCGCATTTCTCACACCCCTCGTGTCGGCGAAGACCCGTGGTCTCGTGCTCGTGCTCATGCTCGTTCTCGTAATCGGTAGCGGGATTTATTTCATCGGCGACAAATTTCAGAGCGCAGCCGCGGCCGCCAACCCAACGGCTTCCAGTGGCGGATGGGAAAAATTTACACCCGAACGGCTCGCTTCCGAACTTCAACAGGGTCACTCCGTTTTCATCGACTTCACCGCCGAATGGTGCATCACCTGCAAATTCAACGAATCGACCGTGCTCGAAACTGCAGCGGTGCGGACCGCATTTTCCGAACGGCAAATTGTTAAATTGAAAGCGGATTGGACCAATGGCGATCCCGCGATCACGAAATTATTGAAACAATTCGGCCGGCCGGGTGTCCCATTATATGTGCTTTATCCGGGAGGCACGGCGCAGCCGTATGTCTTTCCGGAACTGCTCACCAAAAACATCGTTTTGGAAAAACTGGAAACCGTTAACCGAACAATCGTGTCACAATAAATATGAAAACACTTTTTCTCGCATTGAGTTCACTCGTTGCCACTACTCTTTTCGCTGCCGATTCGCCGCCCGTCGGCGCGGCTGCGCCGGATTTTAACCTGCTGGATGCTTCGGGAAAGCCGCACAGCCTTTCCGAATACAAGGGCAAGTACGTAGTGCTGGAGTGGTTCAATCCCGACTGCCCGTTTGTGAAAAAGCATTACGGCAGCGGCAACATGCAGAAATTGCAGGGCCAATACACCGGCAAAGGGGTGGTCTGGCTGACGATCGATTCCAACGCACCCGGTTCCGAGGGAAACCTGTCGCCAGAACAAGCGCAGAAGGTGATGAGAGATTTGAACACGAAGCAAACCGCACTTTTGCTCGATCCGGAAGGGAAAGCCGGGCGCGCTTACAACGCCCGCAACACCCCGCACATGTTCGTCATCAATCCCGAGGGCAAAATCATTTATGAAGGCGCGATCGACAGCAAAGCTTCGCCGAATCCAGCCGACATTCCGAGTTCAACCAATTACGTGAAAGTTGCGCTGGATGAATCGATGAGCGGCAAGCCGGTCTCGAACGCCAATACCCGCCCCTACGGCTGCTCGGTCAAATACAAATGACCTTTGTAGCCGCGGTCGCTGACCGCGGAGCTTGCCTGCACCCTCGAGGAGCGCAGGCTGCCCGCCTGTCGTTGCCGGCGAGACCCCCGTTTAGCCTATTTCGTGTGTTTTGGTGGGTCGACATTGGCATCGCGCAGTTGTCTAGTGGGTCGCCGCGATCACTCGACAAAGATGAACATTCTTTTGCAGACAAAAGAAGAGGTCGAAACCCACTTTGGAAAACCGGCCACGATGGCGCCGAATCTCCTGGGCATGGTAGGCCAGGGGGAAGAGGCGTTTGGGTTTCTGACCGGCGATATGAGCGAAGGATTCGAGATCACCGTCGGTTTCTTCAACGGCAAAGCGCGTTATGTCGCCTTCAAAAAGCGGACTGGGACGCCATGGGGCGAGGGCGATTTGCGAGCGGCGCTGATGCAAATCGGAAAATACTCAAACTGGTCGGTCAAACCCGCCTCAGAATTTTTCGATTATGCCGAGAAGCGGAAAAAGGGAGTGGTCGGCGAGGCGACTGGCTGGCAAACGCCTAGGCGGCGCTACGCTTTTGTCTACGTCCCGGACGTGGGGGGAGAGATTGGGATCATGCCTGATAAAACCGCCATCGATCAGAAATTTCCGTTTTCGTGATTTGCCAATAGCACCCCGGCCAGGGCTTAGTTATAACTGATAAATCGCAACGCTACGCGTAGGGCAGACAGCGGCAACCCGCGCGTAATCGCCATGACGATTTTCATGGCAAGGCCCGGAATGATTAAAGCCTTGTCCTGCTCGATTGCCCTTAACCCTGCCTGTGCCACTTTTTCTACCGCCACATGCATCAGACCGGAGCGAGGTTTTTCCCCGCGCGATTCTCGATTGGCCACTTCTGCAAATTCAGTATCCACCGGCCCCGGGCATAGCGCGGTCACAGTAATCCCGCAACCCCGCGTTTCGGCCCGGATCGCTTCGGAAAAACTGGTAACGTAGGTTTTTGTGGCCGCGTAAGCCGCAATGCCCGGCAGCGGGAGAAATCCAGCGGAGGAACTGACATTCAAAATTGCCCCCCGTTTTTGCGCGATCATCCGCGGCAGTAGCGCGCGAGTCAGCGCAGTCAATGCCAGCACGTTCACCTGCACCTGCTCATTGACATGAACCGGGTCGGCTGTGGCAAAGGAACCGTGATCGCCGAGGCCGGCATTATTGATCAGGAAATCAATTGGCTCGTTCGTGAGCAAGGTAGCGAGTTGCATTGTCTGCTCGAGATTTGAAAGATCGGCCTGGCGGACCTCAACACGTAACGCCGGATTCCTGGCGACTAATTCGGTACGCAGCTGTTCGAGTCGATCGCGCCTTCTAGCGATAAGAACGAGAAATTTCGCACGCGCAGCCAGTTGCCGCGCGAATTCGCGCCCGATCCCGGACGAGGCGCCGGTGATCACGGCGGAGCAATTATCGAGATTCATCGTCATTCCGAGCGAAAGTCGAGGAATCCCGTTGTTCAACCTTTAAGCTACCGCTGCGAGCCGGACAGGCGGTTTTGCTCGGGATGACGCGGACTTCTTGGGCGCTCAAGTGTCGCCATTTCCCGCGCGGAAGATCCTGCAGTCTTAGATTGCCCATTCGGACTCGCGTCAATTTTTTCGCGTGAAATCCGAAGCACTCGAGCATGCGCCGGATCTGCCGATTGATTCCCTGTTCGAGCACAATGCGGAGTCGCGTCGGCGAAACTTGCTGCACGCGTTTGGCGCGGGCGCGTTTCCCATCGAGACCAACGCCGCGCAAAAGTTTCCGCGCTAAATCCGAGGTGGCGGCGCGATCGAGCACCACATCATATTCCTTTTCGATCTTGAACCTGGGATGCGTCAGGCATTGCGCAAAGTCGCCGTCGTTCGTGAGTAGCAGCAAACCCTCACTCTGAGCGTCGAGCCGACCAACATAGGCGAGCGAAGAAAATTTCGGCGGCAGCAGATCGTAAATCGTATCGGTCGTGTTCGGATCGCGCCGAGTGCAAGCAAAGCCAGCCGGTTTGTTGAGTAAAATATAAACCGGCGTTCGTTGATGAACGAGTTTGCCATCGACTTTGACGTAATCAGTTGGTGCGGGCTGGAAATGAAAATCCCGACACGGTTTTCCATTCACAGTCACATGACCGCCGGCGATTAATTCGTCGGCTCCACGACGTGATGAAATTCCTGCCGCGGCAAGGAATCGGTTGAGACGCACTTCTGCTCGCTGCGGGTAGTGATTAGTTGATCGGTGAAGAGCAAGGCGCGCGTTCGCAACCTAACTATTCACTCTATCACCACTGTTTTGGCATTACACGTCGGGTTTCGTTTTCGGCAGCCCTATCACCTTACTCGTTTCCTTCCATTGCCCGCGTTTCTTGAGTAGATCGACGCGCTCGAAACGTTTCAAGACGTTGCGCTTGGCTGCGATGGTGCTGGCTCCCTTAAGACTGCGATGTTGTGACATGGGTGAAGGTGAAAAGGTAAAATAGTTAAATCGTGAATCGTGAAAACAGGTTCGCACGCTAGCGTTATTCCGCCTCTTTTTCAAACCACCCTAGAGTTGATTCGAGAGAATGATGTAGGTGCCGAAACTCGCGACCTGATGATAAACATGGAAGTGCTGCACCAATAGTCCGCGCCAGTAAACCACCCGCTTTTCTTCGATGATGAGAAATACTGGGCGCGGCACCCGCCATTGCTCGAGCGCGGCCTTTTCCTCGAGAAAGAGACTACGCTGTTCGGGGGTAAGCGGTATTCGCGGATCGGGCTCCTGGTTGACCATGGCGAACTTGCGTTCGAGATAAAAGCCGAGGCTGCTGGCGATGTCAGGAGGGCCTTCAAAAAGCACCTGACCGTTCGTGCCCAAGCGGCTGTTTAAGAAGCGAGCCGCCTCCGCCAGGGAAAAAAATGGGGCAATTCGCGCCACGCCGCTGATCATGCAAAGGCCGACTGCAACCATTCCGAAGGCGAGGCCAACCGTTGCGATTTTTTCGCGTCGGCGGCAAAGCAGGTAAATCGTGATGATTGCGCCCGCGAGGAGCCCGATTGCAGCGAGGGCGAGAAGTGGGCGAAAATGCAGCCAGGCGCTCGCCGGCATATCGGCAAGAGCTTTCCATGCCGTCCACCGAAGATCCGTTTCGCCCCACTCGCTCTCGTTTTTGGGAAAGAGCCGCGGAAGCGCTATGGCGATGAAACCGATCGCGATTCCGACGAGCCCAACGGTGGTGGCGCCGAGACGACGCAGAGAATTTGGCGCGCGTTCCAAAATCATCGCGGCCCAGAGCGCAAACGCGCTGAACATGCTCAGCGCGTAATAATCCTGTCGCTGGCCAATGGCCAAAACCGGTACCAACACCACAATGGCCCAGGCCATCGGAAGCGCATCCTGGAAACTAATCTCGCGCGGTCGCATCACGCGCCGCCAGGAAAAGATCAGCGCCGGCAAAATCGCCAGCGACCAGGGGAACCACCAGGCCAGATGGTTGGCGAGAAACTGCCAGCGTGGAACGTCGTCGTACCAATTCCCGTTAGGATAGCGCCCCAGCAAGTGTTTGGTCCATTCGTCGGCGACAAGGCGGTGGAAGGGGCCGTCAAAATGGATTTCGATCCAGAGATACCAGGGTCCGATGATGGCGAGAAAAAGTAACAGATAAGGCCACCAAAGAAGCGAGCGAAACCGCATCCGCGCCTCACGATAAAAGATTGCCAGGGCGGCAAAGGTCGCCGACGGAAAAAGCAATCCATGCGGACCCTTCGTCAGACACGCGAGTCCGGCGCAAATCCAAAATCCGGCAAACCAAGCGCGCCGCTGACGACGCTGCTGGAACCCGGCCAGCCCGCAATAGATCGCCCCGGCAAAGAGCGCGGCAAAGAGTGGCTCCGGCATGACGATGCGGCCGAAAATGAACGTGCCGCTGAGCGTGAGATAAATCAGTCCGGCAGCGAATCCGCGCCAGTAATCGGCCAACCGTTCACCGATCAGAAACGTGAATGCTACCGTTGCCACAACCGAAAACGCGATCGGAACGCGCGTGGCCGCGGTGTGGATCCCGAAGAGCTTGTAGCTGGCAACGATCAGCCAGTAGAGCAGGGGCGGTTTTTGCAGACGCGGAATACTGTCATTCGTCGGCAGCAAATACTGGTCACTCTGAATCATTTCGCGCGCGGCGGCGGCATACTGGCCTTCGGTCTCGCTGTAAAGATCGCCGATTCCAATCGTCCCGAAGTGCAACAGGACGCCCAGCGCAATCAGAATAGCGAAGAGCGCGTGCCGGGTTGGCGGCGGCGGCAATGCTTGTGGTCCAAGAAACGTTTCCTCAATACTAAGCGTCC
>WNGI01015975.1_pt1 | contig 12434 bp, 11 predicted proteins | sample 5400621 | NCBI WGS metagenome assembly WNGI01 (sample SAMN13153374, study PRJNA577476) | soil metagenome | isolation source: 20 cm soil or saprolite under Garry oak tree replicate 1 | place: USA:California | collected 2016-06-15 | reverse complement strand
CTGGTCGGCGTGAGCGTCGATCCGCAATTCGGACAGCTCCTGGTGCTCGGCGCGGGCGGCGTGCTGACCGAGCTGCTGCGCGACAGCGTGACTCTCCTGCCGCCGTTCACCGCCGCCGCCATCGAGGCGGCACTCGGCACACTCAAGCTCGCAAAGCTGCTCGCCGGCTATCGTGGCCGCCCGCCGGCAGACGTCGCCGCGCTGGTGCAGACTGCTCTGGCCTGCACCCGCTACGCCGCGGCCAACCTCGAGCGTCTGGTGGAACTGGACCTCAATCCCGTCATCGTGCGCCCGGCCGGGCTCGGCGCCGTGGCAGTCGACGCATTGATCCGCCTGGAGGAACACTGACATGTCCGACGGCATCAGCACCGCGACCCGCGGTGCGGTTTTCGAGGTGACCATCGACCGTCCGAAGGCGAACGCCATCGACCTGGCGGCGAGCCGGCGGCTGAATCAGGTGTTCGCCGCCTTCCGCGACGATCCGGCGCTGCGCGTCGCGATCGTGACGGGCGCCGGCGAGCGCTTCTTCTGCCCGGGATGGGACCTGAAGGGCGCTGCCGGCGACGAGGAGTCCGACGAGGACTGGGGTCCGGGCGGATTCGGCGGCCTGAACCACCCGCGTAACCTCGACAAGCCCCTCATCGCCGCGGTCAACGGCATCGCCTGCGGCGGCGGCTTCGAGATCGTGCTGGGGACGGACATCATCGTGATGGAGGAGCACGCGAAGTTCGCGCTCCCCGAAATCAACGTAGGTGTGCTCGCGGACGCCGGCACCATCAAGCTGCGGCGGCGCATCCCCTACCACGTGGCGGTCGAGTTCCTGATGACGGGCCGCTGGATGGATGCCAGCGAAGCGAAGCACTGGGGCCTCGCCAACCATGTCGTGCCCAAGGGCCAGGGTCTCGCCAAGGCGCGCGAGATCGCCCAGCAGCTCGCCGACGGTCCGCCGCTGTTGTTCCCGGCCATCAAACAGCTGCTGCGCCACACCGAAATGGTGGCCGAGCACCCGGCATTCGAATTGCACGACAGCCTCGGCGCCGTGCAGAAGGTCATCCGCTCGGAAGATCTGAAGGAAGGAGCGCGCGCCTTCGCCGAAAAGCGCAAGCCGGTGTGGAAAGGCAAGTGACGCCGTAAGCGCCGGCCGGCCGCGCCTCAGCCGCCCAGCGGCCGCAGCAGCGAGCGCGAGATGATGTGCCGTTGCACCTCGCTGGTGCCCTCCCAGATGCGTTCGATGCGCGCATCGCGCCAGATGCGCTCCAGCGGCAGATCGCTCATGAGCCCCATGCCGCCGTGAATCTGCAGCGCCTCGTCGGCGACCATCGCCAGCATCTCGGTGGCCTTGAGCTTCGCGATCGCCATGTCCATATCGGTCGCGAGCTTCTGATCCAGCTTCCACGCCGCTTCCAGGGTGCGCAGCTCCGCGGCGCGCAGCTCGAGCGCCATGTCCGCAAGCTTGAAGGACACGCCCTGGAACTTGCCGATCTGCTGTCCGAACTGCACCCGATCGACCGCCCACTGCTTGGCGCACTCGAGCGCCCGCTCGGCGCGCCCGAGGCAGTTGGCCGCCACCTGCAGGCGCGTTGCCCCGAGCCAGGTGTTGGCAACTTCGAATCCCTGGTGCAGCTCCCCGAGCACTGCCGACTTGGGCAGCCGGCAGTCGCTGAACTGCAGAATGCTGTTGGTGTAGCCACGGTGCGAGACGTTCTGATACCCGGGCCGGATCTCGAAACCGGGTGTGCCGGTGTCGATAAGGAACGCGGTGATGAGTTTACGCTTGCCGCGCGCCGAATCCTCCTCGCCGGTGGCGGCAAACAGGATCACGAAGTCCGCATGGTCGGCGTGACTGATGAAGTGCTTGGTGCCGTTGACGATGAAGTCACCGCGCTGCGGCAGCGCCGTCGTCTTCATGCCACGCAGGTCCGAGCCGGCCTGCGGCTCGCTCATCGCCAGACACTCGGTACGCTCGCCGCGCACCGCCGGCAGCAGGTAGCGCTCGCGCTGTGCTCCCTGGCAGGCGAGCAGGATGTTGGAGGGACGTGCGACGCAGGCGTAGTGCAGCACGTAACCGGTATAGCCGAGCTCCTTCTCGTACAGCATCCAGGTCACCGCATCGAGTCCCGCGCCACCGACCTCGGTGGGCATGTTGGCGGCGTACAGGCCCGCGGCGATCGCCCGCGCCTTGAGGTCCTGGCGCAGCCGTACAGGCCGGCGGCGATCGCCCGGGCCTTGAGCTCCCGCCGCAGCTCCTCGCGCAGCCTGCCGCTCTCCTCGACCTCGCGCTCGTGCGGCACGAGCTCCCGGCGGACGAATTCGCGCGTGGTTGTGACGATCAGCTGCTGTTCTTCGGTGAGCGCAAAGTCCATCGGATGCTCCTCAGCTGTTGAACGCCGCCGCCGCGCGCGCGCCGCTCATCGCCCAGGCGTGCAGCAGCTGCAATTGCAGCCGCAGCTGTGCGATCTGGCCGGCGGCGGGCCACTCGTTGCGGCTCGCCACGGTGCTGGCGGTCACGCCGTTGATGAAGGTCACCACCGAGCGCAGCACCTGCTCCTGGGTCGCCGCCGGCCACCGTCGCCATTGCCGCCAGCCACGCGCCAGGCAGCGCTCGAACAGCCGCAGATACTCGCGATGCAACCGGGCATTGATGCGTTTCAGGCGCCGGTCGGCCGGCACCTGCCCCCAGAACGCGATCCAGAATGCGCATTCGGTGTAGCGCGTCTCATCGAGCGGCAGCGCCTCGGCCAGCAGCGCCAGCAGATCCGGCTGCCCGCCGGCGCCGCTGCGTGTCAGGCGCTCCTCGACCCGGCGCAGGATCAGCCGCAGGGCGGCGATGATGATGTCCTGCTTGGTGTCGAAGTAGTGCGCCACCATGCCGGTCGTGTAGCCCGCCGCGCGCGCGATGCGCACGATGGTCGCCTGCTCGAAGCCATATTCCGCCACGACCCGGCAGGCGACCAGCGCGATCTCATCGCGGCGCCGCTCATGATCGACGATCTTGGGCATGGGCTCTCCTGTGCGCGGCCTCGAGGTCCGCAAGCCGCGTGCGCACCCCCGCCGCCATCGGCGAGGCTTTTCCCGGCGGCGTATTCACGTGCAGATACAGCTGCTCCGCGGTGGCGATGAGCGCCTCATCGCGCCGGCGATGCAGGCTGTGAAGCAGCCGCACGCGCTTGTCATCGACCTCGAGCACCCGCGTCGTCACGTACAGCGGTTCGAGCGCACGCGCCTCCGCCTGGTGGGTGACGTGTGTTTCGACGGTGTACATCGCCCGTCCGGATCTGCGGTACGCAGCATCGACGCCCGCGTACCTGAAGAGCGCGTCGGTCGCATCGCCGAACACCTGCAGGTAGCGCGAATCGGTCATGTGACCGTTGTAGTCGATCCACTCCGGCCGCACGTACGTCTCCACCAGTCGCAGCCCCTCGCCGGCGTCGGCGATGCGCTCGCGTGCGCCGGCCGCCGCGGCTTCGTACAGACGCTCCTCGAGCGCCCGCAGGGTGGCGCCGGCGCCGATGTTGTACGGCTTCAGTACCTGCTGGATTGCGACCAGGTAGTCATCCCGCAACCGCTCCAGCTCGCGGATCGAGCGGCCGGCGGCCTGCGCCTGCGTGCCCGCAACCATCTTGTCGATCAGCGCCTCGGTCAGCTCCGGGGCCTCGAGCTTCGTCCATGGCCATTTCAGGCACGGTCCGAACTGCCTGAGCATATGGCGCATGCCGGTTTCACCGCCGGCGAGGTGATAGATCAGGTTGGTGCCCATGGCCGCCCAGCGCAGCCCCGGCCCGTACACGATGGAGTCGTCGAGCTCCCCGGTGCTGGCCACATCCTCATTCACCATGTGCAGGATCTCGCGCCACAGCGCTTCCTGCAGCCGGTCGGTCAGATGGCCCGGCACCTCACGGCGCACCCTGAGCGCGTGCATGCCGATGTAGGTAAAGAAACTGCTGGCGGCGTCCACGGCCGCGCTCGAGGTCTCTCGGCCGCCGACCAGCTCCACCAGCGGCAACAGGTACACCGGGTTGAAGGGATGCGCGACCAGGAAGCGCTCCGGCGCCACCATGCCGCGCTGCAGATCCGAGGGCATGAGGCCGGAGGTGCTGGAGGCGATCACGACATCGGCCGGCGCATGACGGCTCACCTCGGCGAGCACCCGCTGCTTGAGCTCCAGCTGCTCGGGGACGTTCTCCTGGATGAAATCCACCTGCCGCGCCATGGCGTGCAGGTCGGTGGTGAATGACAGCTTGCCCTTCGGCGGCAGCGGCGCCAGCGTGAGCCGCGCCAGCGCGCCTTCGGCATTGGCGACTGCCCCGCGCATCCACTCCTCCATTTCAGGCCGCAGGTCCGCCGCCAGGACGTCGATGCCGAAGTGCAGCGCGCGGGCGGCCCAGCCGCCGCCGATCACTCCGGTACCCAGAAGACCCAGCGTTCCAACCTGCCTCATGATCGCGCCCGCATTCCCGGCCGGGTTTTTAATGTCGTCGTAATAATATAATATAACGGCGCGCCGCGCAGCGGCGCAGGCTGACTCGGGCCGCCGCGGCTAAGCGCGGCGGGCCAGATCCGCGCAGAATCGCCGCAGCCGGCTGCAGGCGGCGTCGAGCGTCGCCTCCTCGGCGGCGAAGCACACGCGTACGCAGTGCTCGCTCGAGCGCCCGAACGCCGCGCCATCCATCACCGAGACGCGTTGCGAGGCGTACAGGGCGCGCATGAATTCCTCACCCGAAAGCCCGGTGCCGCTCACATCGATCAGCATGAACATGCCGGCCTCGGGCGCCCACGCCTGCAACAGCGGAATGTCGCGGATACCTGAAGCGAAGCGCTGCTGGCGCGCCGCGCACAGCCCGCGGATGCGCTCCTCGGCTTCAGGTGCGAGCGTGAGCGCCGTGATCGCCGCCTCCTGGATGAAACCCGGCAGGCCGAACAGCATGCACATCGCCAGCTGTTCGGCATGGACTGCCAGTTCCCGGGGCCCCACCAGCCACCCCGCGCGCCAGCCGGTCATGGCGTGTGACTTCGACAGACTCCCGACGGTCACGACACGCTCGGGCAGGCGCGCCGCCAGACTCGGTACCCGTCCACCGGGCGCCAGGCCCGCATACACCTCGTCGGAGACGAGCCACAGATCGTGGCGGCGCGCCAGCTCCGCGATCACGGTCAGCTCCGCGTCGTTCAACACCACACCGCTGGGATTGTTCGGGGTCGCCCAGAAGATCGCACGAGTGCGGGGCGTGATGAGCGAGGCCAGCGCGGCCAGATCCGGACGCCAGCCGGCCGCGGCGCGCACCCGCAGCAGACGCGCCCCCGACACCTCGATGGTGGCGGGGTAAGTCGGGTACAGCGGCTCGAAGGTCACGACCTCATCCCCGGGTCCCGCGAGGCACAGGGAAGCCACGAACAGCGCGTTCTGTGCGCCGGCAAGGTACACGACGTTGTCGGGCCCGACCGGCTGACCGCAGCGCGCCGCGTGCGCGCGGGCGATCGCCTGCCGCAGGCCCGGGCGCCCGGCGGCGGGCACGTAGTGCGTGTCGCCGCCGCGCAGCTGCCCGATGGCACGTTCGACGACCGGCGCGGGCGTGTCGAGATCCGGATCGCCGACGCTCAGCACGATCACGTCCTCGCCGCGCTCGCGCGCCGCCACCGCCTGGTAATGCGTGAGCCACGCATCGGCGCCAGCGCCGCTGATGCGGTTCACGAGTGCCGAGAATTTCACGTTCGTACTGTGCGTGTGCGGTGTTAACATTTCAAGCGCATGAGCGCGACTCCCTGGACCGTCGGACGCTACGTTGTCGAGACGCTCGCGGCCAACGACATCGACACCGTGTTCGGCATTCCCGGCGTGCACAACATCGAGTTGTACCGCGGCCTGGAATTCGCGCGCTTGCGCCACGTGCTGGTGCGCCACGAGCAGAACGCCGGCTTTGCCGCGGACGGCTACGCGCGGGTGAGCGGCTGCGCGGCGGCGGCGTTCGTGATCTCCGGTCCCGGTGTGACCAACGTTCTTACCGCCGTCGCGCAGGCGTATTCGGATTCGGTGCCGCTGCTGGTCGTCGCGAGCAGCCCGGTGCGCGCCTCCCTCGGCAAGGGGTGGGGCGTGTTGCATGAGCTCGACGATCAGCGTGCCGTGGCTGCCGAGGTCGCGGGTCTCGCCCGCAGCGCCCGGGGCGCGCAGGACGTGCGCGATCACCTGCGGGCGGCGTTCGCCACACTGCACGCCGGGCGTGCGCGGCCGGCGTACCTCGAAATCCCGCTCGACCTGCTGGCGGAGCCCACCACCCTGCGCCCGGAGCGCTTTGCGCGCAGCGCCGCCACGCCATCCCCCGCGCCGGCGGCGCTCGCGGCGGCGCAGGCGCTGCTTGCCGAAGCGCAGCGGCCGCTGATCATTGCCGGCGGTGGCGCGCGCCGCGCCGGCGGTGCGCTGCGCAAGCTGGTGGAGGCGGTCGACGGCTATCTCATCACCACCGTGGCCGGCAAGGGCGCGGTGGCGGAGAGCCACCCCGCCAGCCTCGGTGCGAGTCTGCCGTATGCCCCGACCCAGGAGCTGGTGGCAGCCGCCGATGTGGTGGTGGCGGCGGGCACCGAGTTGTCCGAAACCGACGTTTACACCACGACGCGCCTGGCGATGAGCGGCCGTCTGGTGCGTCTCGACATCGACGACCAGAAACTGTCTGATCAGTTTGCGGCCGACGTGCTCGTCAGGGGCGATGCGGGCGCGAGCCTCGAGATGCTGGCCGGTGCGAGCCGCGTGCGCTCGGGCTGGCGCACGGCGGCGGGCGCCGCCGCGGCCTATCGCGCGCGCATCGATGCACAGTTTGACCCCGAGGCGCGCGCGCGCCTCGCGGCCGTGCGCGCCTTGCGCGAGGCGGTTCCCAGCGACGGCGTGCTGTTCACCGACATGACCCAGATCGCCTACCTGGGCAACTATGCGTTCGCCGCCGAGCGTCCCGGGCTGTGGTTTCACCCTTCAGGCTACGGTGCGCTCGGCTACGCGCTGCCCGCGGCCATCGGCGCCAAGATTGCGCAGCCGGCGCGGGCCGTGGTGGCGCTCGCCGGGGACTACGGCGTGCAGTTCACGCTGCAGGAGCTGATGACGGCGGTGGAGCTCGATCTCACCCTGCCGGTGGTCGTGTGGAACAACGGCTCCCTCGGGCAGATCCGCGACGACATGCGTGCTGCCGGTATCGCCCCGATCGGCGTGGTGGCGCGCAATCCGGACTTCGTCGCGCTCGCCGGCGCCTGCGGGGCCGCGGGCGTACGCGTGCACGAAGCAGCGGCTCTGGCCGAGGCGCTGCGCGCGGCCCTGGCGCGGCCGGGCCCGACGCTGCTGGAGGCCGTGGCCGGGGACTTCCACGCTCCGTGAGCACTCCTTCCGGCGCCGCCGCTGCGCCGGTCATTGCGCTGCTCAAGCGACGGCCCTCCACGCGCGCCGCCCCGACACCAGCATCAGGGCCGCCGCGTACATGACCACGATCACCACCAGCCAGCGCAGCCACCCGATGGGCAGCGATCTCACGATGAAGGCGGCGCACAGTACCCCCGGGATGCCGCCGAGCGTCAGCCCGAGCGCCGCGCCGGGATTGTAGCGGCGCGTGCGCACAAACCGCGCACCGCCCACGGGCATCAGCAGCGCGCACGAGCCCATCATGATCGGAAAGGCCGCCAAGGGGCTCATCCCGAGCAGGCTCACCAGGATGAGGCACGGTGCGTACAGGCCCACGCCCAGCATCATCAGCGCGCCGAGCAGACAGTTCACGCCCACGGCAAACGCCAGTGTGGGCCCGTGAAGCCCCAGGGCCTCGCCGCCGGCCGGCAGCCAGGCGAGATTCTTCGCCAGCATGAGCGCCGCCGCGACCAACAGTGCAACGCCCATGCCGAGCTGGATGAGTCGCCGGGGTGCACGCGCCACGATGCCCGCACCCAGCCAGGCGCCGACCACCGCCGCGACGATCATGGCGATCAGCGTCGTGAGGTCCACCGTAACGATTGCCACGAAGACCAGTGCTTCGACCATGGTGGGCAGGGCATGGCCGACGTTCAGGGTCCCGGGGATGTCCTCGTCCGCCATGCGCCGCTGCATCTTGAAGATGGCGGTCGTGGGCGCGAAGCATCCGATGCCCAGGGTGTCGAAGAAGTTGGTGCCGAAGCCGATCAGGACATCCGCGGGGCGTGGCCCGCGCATTCCGCCCGCTGCCCGCTCGAGGGCAAACCAGCGCCACGCGTACCCGAGGGCTGCGACCAGGAACGCTGTCAGGAGTGCGTATCGGCCGTTGAGGTGCAAGGGCTGGTCGGTCAGTTGAAACGGCGAAGATCAAATGGAGTCACGTCGTGAGCGGGCTCGCGGCCCGAGACCAGGGCGACCACGAGGTCGGCCGTCACCGGTGCGAGGGTTAATCCCAGGTGCTGGTGGCCGATGGCGTAGAAGAGCCTCGCGGCACCGGGCGCCCGGCCGATCCCCGGCAGGTAGTCCGGAAGCACCGGACGCGGGCCGACCCAGCTCGAGGTCCCGCTCTCGCAGCGGTAGCCGAGGCGCCTGAGGTCAGCCCGTAGCCGGGCGGGCTTTCTCGGATCAGGCGCAGCCGCGAGGCGCGAGAACTCCATGTAGCTCGAGGCCCGCAGCCGCGAGGCCATCGGTGTGACCACGATGCTGCGGTCCATGTAGACGATCGGCGCATCGACCAGCGGCGCGTGTCCCGGGAGTTCGACGTGATACCCGCTCACGGCCTCGAGCGGAACGCGCAATCCGAACGGGGCAAGGAGCGGTGCCGACCACGCTCCGGCGCAGACGATCACCGTGGCTGCCGTGAAGGCGCCGGTGTCGGTGAGGACTTCGATGTGCTCGCCTCGTAGCGCGAGTGAGCGCACGCGGGTGCGATGCAGAGTCGTGCCGCGCTCGACCGCTGCCCGCGCCAGGACCTCGCACACGGCGCGCGGGTCCAGTATGTGGCCGCTGTCGGGGAACTCGAGACCCGCAATGGTTTCACCGCCCGCGGCACTCGCCACGGCGCGCAGCAGCTCCGCAGCCACCGGGGCCGTGGGTATGCCGAGCTTCGTCATTCTGGCCGCCTCGGCGCTGGCGCGACGACGGAACGCCGCGGCGGCGAAAGGCCGGGCCCAGAGCGCGACGTGCGGGAGCCTGCGCCACGGAATGTCGAGGGAACCTCCGAACGCGACCAGCTCCCGCCAGAAGCCGAACAGCAGTGCCGGGGAAGGCAGGGGCTCGACCAGCTCCGCCGCAATGTGTCCCGCGTTGCCGAAGCTCGCGCCGCCGACGCCCGGTTCCTCGGGATCGGCGAGCAGCACGCGCCGGCCCGCGCGCGCCAGAGCGCAGGCGATGGCGCAGCCGATGATGCCGGCGCCGATCACCGCGACCCTGTCTTGCTCCCCCATGCGCGGAGCGTATACGATCTACGATCTCACCTGCACCACCTGTCGCAGCGGAGCACCCGCTTGACCACGCCCCTCACGTGCTCTTGGTCCGGAGTCTTCCCGGCGGCTACCACCCAGTTCGGCACCGATCTCGCGCTCGATCTGCAGGCGACCTGCACGGTGCTGTCGGCCCTGGTGCGCGATGGCGTTCACGGCCTGGTGCTGTTGGGCACCGTGGGGGAAAACAACTCTCTCACGGCAGAGGAGAAGCGCGCGGTCCTCAAGGCGGCCGTCGGCGCCGTCGGGGACAAGGTGCCGCTCATCGCCGGCGTCTCGGAGCTGACCACAAACAGCGCCGTGGCCTACGCACGCGATGCTGAGCGCATCGGCGTCAACGGCCTGATGGTGCTGCCGGCGATGGTCTACGTGCCGACGCACGCCGAGCTCGAGTATCACCTGCGCACCGTGGCGCAGGCCACCTCGCTCCCGGTCATGCTCTACAACAATCCGCCGGCCTACCGGGTCAACATCGAGATCGGCAGTCTCGAGCGCCTGGCGCAGCAGGCGAACGTCGTGGCGCTCAAGGAGTCCTCACCCGACCCGCGGCGCTTCACCGACGTGCTCAACGCCCTGGGCGATCGCTACGTACTGTTCGCGGGGCTCGATGATTTCGCCTTCGAGGGCCTGACACTCGGAGCGCGGGGCTGGGTCTCGGGGCTCACCAACGCCTTCCCCGTCGAGTCGCTGGCCCTTTATGAAGCCATCAGCAGCGGGCAGCTGGAGCGCGCCCGCAGGATCTATCGCTGGTTCATGCCGCTGCTGCACCTGGACTCCGAGCCCGACCTGGTACAGTCCATCAAGCTCGCCGAGGCCCTCATGGGACGGGGATCCGAGCGCGTGCGTCCCCCGCGGCTGCCGCTCGCCGGCGAGCGGCGCACCGCAGTGATGGAGCGGGTGGAACGCGCACGCGCGGCGCGCCCGGCGTGAGGGTACGCTCATCAAGGCGATCCAGGTCATCGACTCCCACACCGCCGGTGAGCCGACCCGGCTGGTGATCGACGGCGGTCCGGATCTGGGCGCCGGCCCTTTGGCGCAGCGCGTTGAGCGCTTTCGCCAACACTTCGATGCGTATCGGTCCGCCATAGTGAACGAGCCGCGCGGCTGCGACACGCTGGTTGGCGCCCTGCTGTGCAAGCCGCATCGTCCCGACTGCAACTGGGGTGTGATCTTCTTCAACAACGTGGGCTATCTCGGCATGTGTGGCCACGGCACGCTCGGCCTGATCGCATCCCTTGCCCACGCGGGCAGATGCGCAGCGGGGAGCTTCCGTATCGATACCCCCGTCGGGGCGGTGAATGCGCAGCTGCATCCCGACGGCCGCATCGACGTCGAGAACGTCACCAGCTACCGCAAGGCGCGCCAGATCCCCATCGCGGTGGCGGGTGTTGGCAGCATCCGGGGCGATGTAGCCTGGGGCGGCAACTGGTTCTTTCTTGCCGACGGGCACGCCCTCGACATCGAACTGCAGAACCTCGAGGCGCTGACTGAGTTTGCCTGGCGCGTACGGCAGGCCGTCAATGCGCAGGGCTATCCTGAAGTGGATCACGTCGAGCTCTTTGCGCCCCCGACCCGCGCCGGCGTGCACAGCCGTAACTTCGTGCTCTGTCCGGGCAGAGCTTACGACCGCTCCCCGTGCGGCACGGGCACCAGCGCCAAGCTCGCATGTCTCGCCGCCGACGACGGGCTTCGGGAAGGCGAGCCGTGGATTCAGGAGAGTCTGATCGGCAGCACCTTCACTGCGCGCTACCGCTGGCACGCCCGCGACAAGGGCGAGATCACCCCCATCATCACCGGCACTGCGCACGTCACGGGCGAAGCGCGGTTGCGACTCGATCCGGCCGACCCCTACTGCTGGGGCATTCGCGCGTGACCATCATGGTCGAACCGCTGGCGCGCACGGTCAGCGGGCAAATCAGGGTTCGCATCCGGGAAAAGATCCTCTCCGGCGCCTACGCGCCGGGGTCGCAACTGCTGCAGGACTCGATCGCCGCGGAGTTTGGCACCAGCAAGATCCCCGTGCGCGAGGCGCTGCTGCAATTGCGCTCCGAAGGCCTGGTCGACATCTTCGCGCACCGCGGCTTCCAGGTTCGCCCCCTCTGCAACGCCGAAGTCGCGGAGGTGTTCCGCTTGCGCCTCGACCTCGAGCCCCCGGCGGCGGCCAAGGGCGCGCTCGCGGCCTCGCCCGAGGACCGCGCGGCCGCCAAGGCGGCGCTGCGCGCACTCAATGAGGCTCTGGCCGCCGGCGAACTCGGCAACGCAGGGGATCTCAACTGCAGCTTCCATCTGGCGCTCGTCGTGCCGCGCCTTAACCCGATCACCAGCGAGATGCTCTACCGCCTGCATACCCTTTCGCAGCGCTATGTGCGCCTGCACCTGCAACCCGCCGGCCGCATCAGACGCGCGGCCCGGGAGCACAACGCCATTTACCGGGCATGGGCGGATGAGGACGCCCAGGAGACCGGGCGCCGGCTGCGCGCCCACATAGAAGAGACCCGCAACGAGCTTGCGCTTGCCTGAGCTTGAGCTTCACCATGCAGCGTGGACCTGGACCCGTAGGACTCTGTAGGATTTCGCCTACAGACGATCAGGCGGCTGGCGTACAGTGCCGCTCTCAGGGGAGCTGATACTGATGGCCGAGATTCCGCCCCCGGCGCCCCCGCCAAAGGAGGCTGAATGCCAAGCGTACTTATTGCGGACGATCACGCGATGATGCGGACCGGGCTCCGGCATTACCTGGAGCAGGACCGTTCGATCGACCCGATTGCGGAGACGGGCAGCGGCGAGGAGACGCTGCAGGAGCTGCGCAACGGACAATGGGACCTCGTCATCCTCGACATCAATATGCCGGATCGCAGTGGCATTGACATCCTGCGGCACATTCGCGCGGGCCATCCCAACACTCGGGTTCTCGTGATGAGTGGCTTCTCCGAGAAACAGTATGCCATCAACGTGTTACGCGCCGGCGCGTTCGGTTATCTCGCCAAGGACCAGGCGCCCGAGGAATTCATGCGGGC
>WNGI01011729.1_pt1 | contig 12434 bp, 9 predicted proteins | sample 5400621 | NCBI WGS metagenome assembly WNGI01 (sample SAMN13153374, study PRJNA577476) | soil metagenome | isolation source: 20 cm soil or saprolite under Garry oak tree replicate 1 | place: USA:California | collected 2016-06-15 | reverse complement strand
ATTATCGTCCTCGACGGCGGGCGCATCGTCGAGGAAGGCACCCACGAAGAGCTCCTGGCGCGCAAGGGCCGATACGCCCATCTTTGCCAACTTCAATTGTCACCCCACCAGCCCTCGGTCTTCCCTACCTCTAACGAAAGTCGAGAACTACGATGATCAAAAACTGTTTGTACACTCTCCTTCTCGTGACGCTTGTATTTTCGATAGATACGAGGGCTCAAGACACAAGAACTGTGAGGGGAGTCGTCCAAGGCCCCGACGGTACGGTTGTGCCGGATGCCAATGTCGTGCTGACCGCAGCGGCGGAAGCTCAACCCTTCACCACGACAACCGACGAGGAAGGTGGATTTGCACTCAAAAACGTTCCTGAGGGCGAGTACATGCTGCGAGTAAACGCTCCGGGCTTCAAGGAAGCGCAAATGGCCGTCACCGTGGTTTCGACGGCGCTTCGGCCCCTCCGTGTGAAATTGAAAATATCGAGCGTCACCGAGAAGGTGACCGTAAACGCCAGCAATCAACCGATCCTTCTCGCAGAGGAGAATCACAACGATGTCCAGTTCAACGAGCACATGACTATGAATGTGCCGTCAAAGGATGGGAACCCTTTGGCGGTGCCCTCTCTATTTCTTGCGCCCTCGGTATTCGGCAACGGCTCCAGCAGTCCCCAAATCATCGTGGATGGGGTTGAGAGCAGCGCCCTCGATCTGCCCGCGTCGAGCGTGAAAAACGTGACCGTGGACCAAAATCCTTACTCGGCGGAATTTGGCCGCCCTGGCAAGGCACGCCTCGAAGTCACGACCAAGCGCGGGGTCCGCAGCCGCTACCGAGGCAATATAGTCGCGATATTTCGCAATTCCGCACTGGACGCAAGGAATGCTTTCGCTTCGGTTCGGCCTCTCCAGCAGCGTGGGATAGGCGAGGTGGAGGTCGACGGTCCGATTTCACGTACCGCATCCTTCCTCCTTTCCGGACGCTACCACTTGTTCAATGATAGTCCGGTTGTTTCCGCCCTGACTCCGTCGGGACCGGTTATAGAGAACGTCATGGCTCCCGTGCGAAGTACGCACCTCTTTAGCCGAATCGATAAAACCTTGAGCCGCTTTCACAGAATGTCTGTATTGTACAAATTTCTGGACCGGACGCTCGATAATCAGGGGATCGGCGGTTTCAATTTGCCCCAACGGGGAACGAACAGTTTCAACCACGAGAACGAAGTCAAATTCCTGGAGACCGCGACGCCGTCAGCAAACGTTTGGAACCAGGTGCGCTTAACCTACAAGGAGGAGCGGCAAAGCACAGCCAGTGTCAACAACCAGCCGGCCCTCCTTGTGCTCGACGCCTTTAATTCCGGTGGTGCCCAGATTTCCAATCGCGTCATAGAAAAGATGGGAGATGTCGAAGACATAGCTTCCATCTTCCACGGTAAGCACGATTTCCACTTTGGAGGTGGAATCAGACCGAGATTCTTTAGTGCCGAGGACAGCGCGAATTTCGGCGGCACGTTTACTTTTTCGACTTTGAGTGATTACGAGAACGGCAAACCTATCCTCTTTGCGGTGAACATGGGGACCCCGTTAGCGTATTTCCACCAGCATGCGTTCTTCACGTTCTTTCAAGACGACATCCGCGTACGACCTTCCTTTTCCGTTATGCTCGGCTCGCGCTATGAGTTCCAATCGAATGTGTCCAGTTACAAGAACTTCGCTCCGCGGCTCGCCTTGGCCTATGCTCCGGGAAAGGGACAAACTGTCCTGCGGGGAGGCTTCGGCGTTTTCTACGAGCGGCAGTCCGTGTTCATGGAGCAACAAAGCCTTCTATATGGCGGGTCAGCTATCCGCCAAGTCGTCATTTCCAATCCCAGCTATCCGAACCCATTCCTTTCAGGAGTAACCCCTGGGCAGGCCACGCCCAGCATCGTGACCATTGACCCTGGTATCCGTTTTCCTTATCTCCTGCAGGGGAGCCTGGCTATTGAGCGAAGGATAGGGCGCGGACAAAACTTTCTTACCCTGGAATTGATGACCGTGCGTGGCGTGGAACTCTACCGCACACGAAACATCAACGCTCCGCTTCCGCCGACTATGTCCCGTCCGAATCCGAACTTCATCAATATCGATCAATTCGAGTCATCGGCCACGTCGCGAGCCTATAGCGCTGCCATAACCTATAAAGGCCATTTCCGCAAAGCGGATATTGTGGCCCAGTACACGCTAGCCCGCAGTTTGGACAGCGCCAGCAGCATGTCTTCTCTTCCTGCCAATAACTATGACTTGATGGGCGAATGGGGCCGCTCGGATTACGACCGCAGGCATCGCTTCAACCTTGTGCTCTTATATAGTCTGCCGGCGGGCTTCCGCGTGTCAGGTATCGTCAATGCGTGGTCCGGCCTTCCGTACAACATCGTCACCGGACTTGACAACAATGGCGACACCGTCGTCAATGATCGACCGCCGGGCCTTTGGCGCAATGCTGGCCGGGGGCCCGGGTACGCGGATGTCGACTTCAGGCTGGCGCGGCGCTGGCGTCTGGCAAGACGAGAGCACCCGCCCTCAATCGAGTTGGCAGTGGATGCTTTCAACGTCTTGAACCACGTCAATTTTCAGAATTACGTTGGCACAATGACGTCGCCCTTCTTCGGACAGGCCAATGTAGCCTATCCCGCGCGACAGCTCCAGCTGACCCTGCGATTTATCTTCTGACGCTACCGACCAGATCGGCATTGTTCGTTAGGATTTGTCCGGTCGTCAACATAAAGTAGTCGCCGATCGAGGGGTGCGTGTTCGCGTAGTACTGCGTTGAAAGCCAGACGCCATCGAGCTTCCCGGTTTCCTCCGACAACGTCGTGCGCGAGCTTCTTGCCGCTGGAAAGACCTGGAAGTCCTACGCGGAAGATCTGCCCTCGGTGGGCTACACCGGCGGCAACACGGGCAACTACGCGGTCCGCCACAATCCGCTGGCCTACATGACCGACGTGCAAAACAGCACCGCGCAAAAACAAAACCTTGTCCTCTTCACTCAATTCGCACCCGATCTTGCCGGCAGCAATTTGCCCAACTATTTCTTTATCGTTCCGAATCTCTGCAACGATGGGCACGACTGCCCGCTCACCACAGTTGACCCCTGGCTCCAGGCCAACATCGACCCGCTGATTAAGAACCCAGTATTCCAAAAGGACGGACTACTTATCGTCGTGTGCGACGAGTCACAGAACTATAACACGCACGGCGGAGGCCGTATCCCGGCGGTTCTCATCAGTCCAGCGTTTTCTCGCGTCGCTTATCAGTCCACCACCCGCTATCAGCATCAGAGCCTTCTTCGCCTGACGCTCGAAGGCTTGGGCAGAGCAAAATCCCATGCGAAAACGCCACCCATGTGTCCCACGGTGGCGTATTGTCGACATCAAGAAACCTTGGACGGGTACTTTCGCGGCCCCATCGGCAAGGTTTTCTTCTGGAGCATAAATTAGCAACTTCCCGCCATCACCGTTATCTTCACCACACACTAACTTAGAATGCCTTTCCATTGCCGATCGTACAAGTTCCTGTTGTTCTGCCGATGTCCGAACCTCGCCGAGTAGAGTATCGGGACGTAGGGATGGTGTGCGTAACTGATTCTAAGGGAGCGATGGAACTCAGGTCGGCCAAACGGTGCAGTTCCATCCCTTGTCGCCAGAGCGGGCTGTCGGTGTAGTTGCGTCGGAATACTCTGTTCCAGAATGCATTACGTTCCATGAAAGCCCGGCGAACCATTTGGGTTGCTTGCTCACCTAAAATTTTGTCGATGCTTTATGTCATCCGTTTCCTCAACGCTCGTGACGACTTTCTGCTTATTACACCAAGCCTTAGTCTCGGAGAGAGATTGGCAAACAGACTCGCTCCTCAAGTCGAATACGTCGCTCACCTGATTAGTATTTCACAATCGTCGTGGCTAAGCCTATGGTCAATGCCAAACCGTCCAAGTGGATTTCAAGTTTCCGATTATCAGGGTTAGGAGGCTCCGAGGTGGACAGATGGGCCGAGAGACTCTGCAGAGGCGCTATCTGCGGCTTGTTATGATCACGTCAAAGGATTAACCTCTCCTCGTGATCGGCGAGACCATCTCGCACTACCGCGTGCTGCACAAACTCGGGGGCGGCGGAATGGGCGTGGTGTATGAAGCGGAAGACCTCAAACTTCACCGCCATGTCGCTCTGAAATTCCTGCCTGAAGATGTGGTCCATGATGCAGTGATGCTGAAACGATTTCAGCGCGAGGCGCTCACGGCGTCTTCGCTTGACCATCCGAATATCTGCACGATTCACGAAATAGGTGAAGAGGGCGGTCGCCCCTTTATCGTCATGCAACTGCTCGAAGGGCAGACGTTGAAATACGCCATCGCGGGCAAGCCCATGGATGTGGACGCGTTGCTCGTGTTGGCGCTCGGAATTGCGGACGCACTCGATGCCGCGCACCGGAAAGGCATTGTGCATCGTGACATCAAACCGGCCAACATCTTCGTCACAACCCGCGGGCAATCCAAAATTCTAGATTTCGGGCTGGCGAAACTTCAGCCGTCGAAGGAAACAGCGGCGGGCACGACCATGACGGGGACTTCCGAGATCACCCGGGCGCACACCGTTTTGGGAACGGTTGCTTACATGTCGCCGGAACAGGCCACCGGAAAGGAACTCGACTCGCGCACGGACTTGTTCTCCTTTGGCGTTGTGCTTTACGAAATGGCGACAGGAGTAATGCCTTTCAAAGGTGACACTTCGGCTGCTGTGTTCGGCGCGTTGTTGCACGTAGCTCCCGTTGCTCCGGTGCGGCTGAATCGCGCCATTCCCCCGGAGCTGGAGCGAATTATTAACAAGGCGCTGGAGAAGGACCGAGAGCTGCGCTATCAGAATGCAGCCGAGATTCGCAGCGACCTTACTCGCCTGAAAAGAGACACGGAATCCGGAAAGACCACAACCGCTGTCACAGCGAGCCGTTCCAGTCATCCTCTGGAACTTGCTCACGTGCTGTTCATAGACATCGTTGGATATTCCCGTCTCCCGATGGACCAGCAAGAACAAGTGTTGCACGGTTTACAACAGGCAGTGCGGATGACGAGTGAGTTCGCAAGAGCTCAAGCTGCCGATCAACTCAGCGTTCTGCCGACCGGCGACGGGATGGCCCTCGTCTTCTTCGGTGATGCCGAGGGGGCGGTACGCTGCGCCCTGGAGTTGAGCCGGGCTTTGCGCAGTGAACCCAGTGTTGTTTTGCGAATGGGCATTCACACCGGCCCTGTGTACCGCGTTTCCGACATCAACGCCAACCGCAATGTGGCGGGGGGCGGAATCAACATGGCACAGCGGGTGATGGATTGTGGCGACGCGGGGCACATCCTGGTCTCAAAGACGGTGGCCGACACGCTCGGACAGATAACTACCTGGAGCAGCGCCTTACACGATTTGGGCGAAGCGGAGGTGAAGCATGGCGTGAAGGTTCACCTTTACAACCTCTATCAGGATGGGGTCGGCAATCCCGAGATACCAGACAAACTGGAAACCGCGCGCCGGCCAGCAAAATTCAAGAAGAGCGCGGTTGTGATGGCGGCAGCGAGGCAACACAAATGGAGCTTCGCCGCGGGTGTCTTATTCGTGATCCTGCTGGTAGTTTCGGCTGGACTGGGAATCAACTCGCTGCTGAGTCGCAGTGGCGCAAAAGGGACGACCACAACTTCCACTGGAAACGACGCGACCCGCCGGATCTTGGCAGTGTTTCCGTTCGAGAATATTTCCGCGGACAAATCGCAGGATTACTTCAGTGGCGGCATGACCGATGAGATCAACGGTCAACTTTCCAAGATGGCATCACTTCAGGTGATCAGTCAGACAGCGGTCTCCAGGTACAAGGACCCGCGCGCCGATCTCCACAAAATCGCGGCGGAGCTAGGCGTTGGCAGTGTTGTGGTAGGAAGCGTCCGTCAGGTGGGATCCCGAGTTCGAATCCACGTGGAGGTCGTTGATCCGCGAAACGACCGGGCGGTCTGGTCTGAGCAGTACGACCGTGAGTTGAAGGACATTTTCGCAGTGCAGACTGACGTGGCGCTACGCATCGCTGATGCTTTGGATGCAACGCTATCCGTTAATGAGCGCGAGCGCGTCGAGAAACGGCCGACGCAGAACGTCGAAGCATATCAGCTTTATTTGCGTTCTGACGAATTCAGTACGGGGGACCGCCAGCAGAACCTTGAGGCGGTGCGGCTGCTGCAGCAGGCTATTCAAAAGGACCCCAACTTTGCAGCGGCCTGGGCAGAAATGGCCTACCGGCAAATATCCCAAGCTTCTTATGATGGTGCCAGCTACGTCGACTCAGGCATGGAAATGGCTCGGAAGGCGCTGGCGATAGACCCGAACCTCGCCTCCGCACACTTCGCCCTCTCGTCGGGCTATTGGTTCAAGGGACACGGCACCGATGCACGATTATCGCTGCTCAAGACCATGGAGCTTAATCCCAACCAGGCCGGTGCCCTGATGAATCTCTCCGTACTGGAGATCGATCTCGGTCACCATGACGAGGCCCTTCATTGGGCCCGGCGAGCATTCAGGTTGGCGCCCAATGGGGGCAATTCTTACTATCACGTAAGTGGACCGCTGCTGTTTTTGGGCGATGATGGGACGACGGAAAGATGGCTGACGGAGGGACAGCAGCACTTTCCCAGGAGCAGCCGAATACAGATCATGCTGGCCTATCTAGATTGGCTGCGCGGAAGAGAGCGAGATGCGCTAGAGCGAGCTCAAAAAGCGAGTGCGGAGGAACCCAACAACGAAGAAGTCCTTCTACTATTGGCCGATCTCGCGCTGATCACAGATGCAGCTGACGCGGAGTCTCGGGTGGAGCGATTTTTCCGATTCGCTCCAGATTTAAACGCCAGTTCTTGGCTTCTGTCAGAATCATTTCGCGTTAAGTACGCCTGCTTCCTAGCGCGCCACGGTCAGGTCCGCCGAGCCAAGCAACTGATGGAAGAGGCCGCGAGACTTGCACGAGAAGCCATGGACCAAGGAAACGAAATGCCCCGCGCACGAATAGAGATGGCCGCCATCCATGCTCTCCGGCAGCAGAAAGAACTCGCGCTGGAGTGGTTGCAAAAGGCCTACGATGCCGGTTGGCGGGATTCCCGAACGTTGATGCGGGATCCTATGTTCTCGAGTCTCCAGGGTGAGCCGAAGTTCAAAGCGCTAATCGTTCGCATTGAGAAGGACGTTGCAGCCATGCGAGAGCGCTCGTCTGATCTACGCGAGTTGTTTGCTGCCAGTTCACCAATGAAGACTTCTGCGCGATGAACAGCAGCGAACCGTGAGTCATTCGGTGCGCCGGTTGCGTCTAATTGTGCTATCCAAAGAAAGTGGCACGTCCTTGTGCCCGATAACGCGGTTATCGTACAAGCGGATTTGGTATTGAAGGCTGTCGGGAAGATGTCCGGTAACCCGCACGACTTACCAGGAGTTACGACCGTTTTTTTTCCTTTCGTTTGGCAGTAACGAAAGTGCGTGCTACCTTCAGTCGCGGAAGGCGAAGAGGACCTAACGTGAATCGCAAAGCTTCTCGCATGTGCGCAATGTTACTGATGTTGTGGCCCGTCAGGATTGCTGGTCAGGGGTCCACGGGTGCAGGGAAAGAGGGTCCAGACCAAAACCTCTATCCAGATTCAGTCGCAGGTCTCCAGTCTCAGATGGATGAGTTGATTCACCTCGTCAACTCGCCGGATCAGCAGGCATTTCTCTCTGCTCTCGATACTTTGGCAATCCCCAAACCGCACGATTGGTTGGCAGCACATTTTTCTATCTACGCGGTCGACGTGCTCCAAAAAGACTATGAGCATGCATTTGCGGGCTACCGTTCGCATGTGTGGTGGGTTATGGGTTTACCGGAGAAGTGGACTTGCGCTCTGTCTGGTAACCGAACCTACGTGTCGAATGACTTGGAAGGTAACGGCAGATGATTTTATTGTAACGGGTCACACTGTTTTCCCTCGAAGGTGTCCGCTTTTTCCCCTGCCGCATTTTCGGATTCCTTTCCTATGTGACCGGGCCTGCGGTGTTGAGGGAGCACGCGAGTGGGATAGGATACTCGTCAAAACCGATTCGGAACGCCCGGCAAAGGCGGCCGGGCGGTCTTCGCGTTTTAGGCCCAAGGCCTCCGCTCGGAGAACTTCACCAAAGAAATAGGGCTTGATTTGGGACTTGGAGTAAGCCAAACCCTCCCGCACAAACGAATCGTGTACGGGAGGGTTGTGGTCAGCCGATTTCTTCGGAGCCAGCCCCGTCGCATCGGCCTTGGGCATCCGCTCGGGCGCGACCCCGTGCGGACAATCAATAACGGTCATTGCCTGCACCCCCGCAACGAAAGCTAGAGCGGCAGATGGTATTGGCCGTTGGCCCGCGCGATCCAGCCCTGCTGGCAAGCTTCGCTGATGGCCAGTTGAGCAGTCCGTTTGGAGCACTCGGTGGCATTCATGATCTGGTCGCGCAATTGGTTGTAGCGAACTTTATCGCCCACATCTGCCAGCGCCTGTGTGATGTCTGCCTTTTCGACTTTGCGTCGCGTCGCTGCAGCGGCGGGCGGCTTCTCGGTCGAGGAGAACCACAGAGTACGGGGATCGAGTTGGAGTAGGCGCGGAGGTTGCGAAGCCGCATAGCGAAACTGGAAGCGCAGCTCGATGGTGGAAAGTTGCGGAGCAGGCCGCGTGAGCAGCAAATAGCTATCGCCCACCGCATGCAGGGCGCTGGAGCCGCGAAAGGCGCTGCCGATCTCGTGGCGGCCGATGGATTTGCGGACATGGTGCACCACGACGAGAGCGGCGCGGGAGGCATCGCGCAAACGCAACAGCGACTGGCACAAGGCGGCCATGGCGCGGGTATCGTTTTCATCCTGATCGTGTGTGGAGTAGAGCGGGTCGAGAACCAGGATCTCGGCGTTAGCCGCCCGTGCGGCGGAGACAAAGTGATTCAGACCCTGCGCGGCGCTGAGCAGATGGCCTGCGGCGCGCGTGTCCACGAGAAGATGCTGATCGGCGGCCGCTCCCAACGCACGACGCATGAGCGAGAGTCGGCTGACGAACTGCGGGACAGGAAGTTCGAACTGACAGATGAGCACACGGCGCCGCGCCGGGATGGAAAAGCCAAGGCGGTCCACGCCGGCCGCCAATGACAAGGCGAGGTTGGCAACCAGCAGAGACTTACCCACCTTGGGCTCGCCGCCAACAAACAGGATGCCCTGCGGTGGCAGCAGTCCCGGATCCACCAGGCCGGGCGGCGCAGTCGATGGCTGCTGTTCGAGCAACTGCGCCAGAGACAGCACCGTTGGTGAGGCGGACTTAGTCGATGCGGCATTGCTCACAGCAGCGCCTCCGTGGTGGCATCCAGCAGGAGCGGTTCCCCGACGGTGGACTCTTTTCGAGAAGCCGCCAGACGCAGAGCCGTCAGGGCCAGTTTGTTGACCTTGCGGAGAATGCCTTTGGTGGCTTGATAGAGGGCTTGCCTGGCGGTGTCGTCAAACAACGGCTGGGTCACGCCGGCGGCCTTGAGTTGCTGCGCGAGATAAGCATCGAGTTCTTCACGCGAAAGGCCTTCGAGGTGATACTGCACGGCGATGCGCTGACGCAGGGGTTCGTGCAGTTGCAGCGAGAGAGTGCGGCGCAGCAGCGGCTGGCCCACCAGCAGCAAGGTCAGATAGCGGCTCGAGTCCATATCGAAGTTCAACAGCAGGGGAAGTTGTTCGAGCGCGGGATGGCACAGCAACTGGGCTTCATCGCAGATGAGAATGGGATGCTGCTTTTTACTCTGATTGAGGCGCACGATGGCCTGGGAGATCTGGCGCACCAGATCTCCGCGGTAGTGGGCGGGTTCCAGATCGAGCTCCAGCGCCAGTTGGCGGAGCAGATCGAGTGTCGATCCGGGAGTCCAGTGCAGATACAGGACCTTATAAAGGTTGGGATTGAGCGCGGCGGTGAAGCTGCGGGCGGCGGTCGATTTACCGGCGCCGACTTCCCCGGTGAGTAGGCCGACGCCGTGATGGTCGGCCAGAAACTGCAGCCGTGCCTTGGCCTGATTCCAGGCCTGCGAAGAAAACATCTGTTTGGGATCGGGGCTGTCGCAGAAAGGCGTTTTCTTAAAGCCGAAGAAAGTTTCCACCATGACGATTACTCCTTCTCCCGTTTCTGTTTGAGTAGTTCGACGAAGTTGATGCCGGTGGGTTGGGGCTCGGCCGAGGCCGTCCGTTTCACAAAAAGCAACTGGCCGTTGACCACCGGGTCGACGGGCCGCGCTGTGGTTTCCAGTTGTCCCTGAAACCAGATTTCGACCTCTGCGGCATCGAGAGGATCAAAGCGCACCTCAACGCGATGACCGGCCAGATGAGGTGGAGCCTCGTAGAGACGGTTGTGCAGCAGGAAGGTGGAATCCCGGCGCACCACGCGATCCAGGCGATGGAAGAAGAGACGGCGCAGATCGGTGGTGGGCGGGAGTTGGCGAATCTGTTCGATATCGCGCTGCCAGCGCGCGAGCGGAGTGCCTCCGAGCGCGCTATGTTCGGAGCGATGATAAACGCTTTCGATCCAGATCCACAGACGATCGTTTAACTCCTCGAGGGAAAGCGCGTGTTTAGGGTCGAGGTTGGCGAGGAATTGATCTCTTACGGTGCGGAAGAACCTTTCAATCTTGCCACGACCCTCAGGCTGATACGGTCGAGAGTGCACAATCAGAATACCGAGTGAGGCGGCAATGCGCGCCAGTTGGGGCGAGCGATAAATCTTCGCATTGTCAATGTACAAGCGGCCGGGCAATCCACGCGCGGCGACGGCGTGGCGCAGGCAGTCGAGTGAAGCATCGAGTCCCTGACTGGCATAAAACTGCGCATGGGGAATGAGCCGGCTGGCGTCATCGAGAGTGGCGTGAAGAAAGGCCTGCATGCGGCCGCCATCCTTCACTCGCCGGACCCAAGGGCCGAACAGCATGTCGGCCTGCCAGATCTGATTGCTGAGTTCGGCCTCAAACTTCTTGTGCGCCGGTGGTGCGAGCAGTTGCTTTTCCGACAGGCCGTGTTGTTTGAGGAAACGGTAGAGCGTGGAAGCGGAGATCGCGGGCGTGTCCTGACCGGAAGACAAGGCTAGTTCGCGCAGCAGCGTCGTGCCGGTGCGATGCGGGTTCTCGCGCTTGAGACGTTCGATGAGGCTGGCCAGTTGCGGAGTGACGGTGCGGGACTGTCCGCGGTCCTGGCGCGGCTTGGGAGCCAAGGCCTCGAAACCGCCGTTGCGATAACGCAGCGCCCAATCGAGCAGCGTATCGACGGAAACCGCCGTTCGTTTCGAATGCGGGATGTCGTAGGTGCGAGCGGCGATTTCCTGGGCACGGCGCGTGAGTTCGCCGCGGGGAAGACGTTCGATCACCAGCGGCGCGATCAGCCCGTAGCGAAACAGCGCCAATTTTTCGGATTTGGTATCCATGCAGAAAATCTCCATGCCCCGGACGATAATCAGGAGCAGCGATCTTCCGCCATGCAAATGCTGTGTGGGAAAGCTCAGGAATCGGGGCGCGCGGAGGCCAGCGTGGTTCGCCGCCCGATGGGAATGAGACACGCAGGCCAGCCCAGCAGATGGACACGAAGCTGGGAAAACAGGAAACGATGCGCGGCGATCCATCCGATGGATGCAAGCATCCGCAGGGCTTTGGAGACGAAGTCCGGCGCCGGGTCCCGAGGGTGCCCCGGTGCCGCCAACGGCACCAGCGCCAGGCTCAGGGCAGGCGCCTGTTTTTGAAAACGGCGGATCCAGAACTGCCCGCGCTGGTAAGGCATCACGGTTTGCGCGGCCGCCCGTGCGGCGGCCGCGAGCGTAAAACCGTTGAGCAACCGGGCGACGAGGAACAGTGCGATCACGGAGATGCTGAATCGTAGCCAGGGCAGGGCAAATTCAGGTAGTAAAGAGACCGTACGTTTACAGGAACGGCACAGATAACGACGAACACGAATGACTCCGTCGAAGGCGGCATGCACGAGTGTGCGGCGGTAGAAGCCATGACCAGTGAGAGGATGCTTGGCTTCGCATTGCGGGCAGTGGTCCGGACGGTATCGATCTGGATCGGCGATCTCGTCGAAGTAACGCTGGATGGGGCCGGCGAAAGGATGTAGGATTTGCATGAAAGCCTTCCTGGGAGTGTTGAGACTCCCTGGTTTGGTCTCGCGGAGGGCTCGGTGATTCCTTAGAGAAAACCGCCGAGCCTTCCACCGCTCGAGATCCTACATCCAATTCAACCAACCACAGACGCAGGAATACCGCGTCGAAATGTATCCCGGCGTGATCTGCTCCGCGGTTCACGCTGCAACCCGGTGCGCTTTCGCGATCACCACCCTACATCCCGGATCTAATTTGAAGAATCTTGTTTATGAAGAAGGGAAAAAACGAGGCTCGTTACA
>WNGI01019775.1_pt1 | contig 12435 bp, 7 predicted proteins | sample 5400621 | NCBI WGS metagenome assembly WNGI01 (sample SAMN13153374, study PRJNA577476) | soil metagenome | isolation source: 20 cm soil or saprolite under Garry oak tree replicate 1 | place: USA:California | collected 2016-06-15 | reverse complement strand
TATACGAACCCCTTGTGGGGTGCACCCCGCATTCACAGAGAACTGCTCAAGTTGGGGATTGCCGTGGCGCAATCCACGGTGGCCAGATATTTGCCTCGGCGCAAGCCGCCTTCCCAGGGCGAACCCTCCTGACGAAAGTGCATCACGCAGCGTCGCGGCTTTCCTTGACCAAACTTTTGCTGATCCAAAACGCGATTCTTTCGCGACACGAACTCCCGGTCCTTGGATCCACTCGACGACTGGGCGACGAAGAGACTGCCAGCCCTTAGACTCCGCTGTGCTCGTCAACAACGAAAGCAGTGTGCATGGATGAGATCTGCGATCAGCGTGCCACAAGGATGCTGGTAGAGATACGGACGGAATTATCAGTAATCACAAGCAGAACGCGACGCATAAAAAGTTGATGCCGTTCCTGACGGGCGAGGCGAGTGGCCGTCCGCGCCGTCATGGCTGCGTGGGCTGCTTGAAGAAATAGAAGACCAACCGAAGCGGCTTGTTCCTGCCTGTCCGTTCGTTCAGCCAATCCTTTGGACAACATTGCTGCTCGACCGCGTTGACTTGTGCAGATGCGACGATAAAGTGGAAGGGCGGCATTAGGGGGAAGGAAGTGTCAGTCGGGATTTATATATGAGTTTCATTGAATCAGACGCCTGCTAGCCTTTGGCCCAGAGGCAGCAGATTTGCTTTTATGGAGCCTGTTCTTGTCTTAAATCAGCAAGTTGCAAATTCCTAGACTGACTAGGGTGGGGAATGCCTGCTCGTGTGCGCGCGTTCAGATCAGGTCTATATGTAGGTGAAGACCCCGTATATAGGCAAAACTTGATTGCATACAGTGATTCTGTGGAATTGAAGGCTAGCCCAGGGCTATCCGTGCGCAGGAGCTACAGCGTGAAACTTTTGGCCACGATTGGGGGAATATTCCTTGCCGCGGCGCTTTTCGCCAAATCACCCGCGCACGCTTCAAGAAATGTAGATCAAAAGGACTTTGAAGTCTCGGACGGAAGGATCGAAAGTGTGGCACAAAACCGGTTCATGGTAAGTTCCAGCGAGATGAGGGCCACGATTCCGGGCACTAGCGGCCAGGATATTGCGGTGGACTTCGTCTACCTGGGACCGACACGCGAGATTTCACGCTTAGCTGATAGCGAGCTCCGTCACCAATTCGGGGTCAAACTCAGGTCTCAGGACACTTGCAACTGCGTGTACGTGATGTGGCACTTCGATGAGAGCCAGATCGTTGTGCAGGTCAAAAAGAACTCCGGCAAGAAGACACATGCGGATTGTGGAGATCGCGGTTACCTCACCGTCAAGAAGTTTGCCGTGCCGCATGTTCGTGTCAACGAATCGCACACGCTAGCCGCCAGAATAAACGGGGAAAAGCTCTCCGTCGTGGCCAATGGTATCTCAGCGCTGGTTAAGCTTCCGGTTGTTGCTTTTACTTTCAACGGCCCAGCGGGGCTCCGCTCCGATAACGTGCAGGTCATTTTCAATTACAAGGTGGATCGCTAGGTCATGCTCGCCCTCGGATATCTCTTCATAATGTTGAGCCTCCTGGTCCTCGTGGTGAGGTACGTTTGGGGTTCTCTGCTCAAGTGGTTTCATCCAACCCTGCACGCTGTCCCCAAGGATTACAACCTCCAGCCTACGGTTAGCGTTCTGCTTCCGAATTTTAACGAGGGACCGGCGGTTTACGAAACCATCGAGAGCATTCGCGGCAGCGACTATCCAACGGATCGCCTGGAGATCATTTGTGTCGATGACGGAAGCGTCGATGACTCTTTGGAATGGATGCAGAAAGCAGCGCGGGATTTTCCGAATGTCCAGGTGCATCGCAATTCCCGCAATATGGGCAAGAACAAGACTATTCTTCGAGCGCTCACCTTCTCGAATTCAGACATCGTCATCTGCATTGACTCCGACACTGTGTTTGCGCCGGACACCGTCAGGGAACTGATGGCCTGCTTTGCTGATCCGACGATCGGTGCAGTCGGCGGTGCCGTCGGCATTCGTAACGTCAACGACAACATCGTCACAAAATTCCAGACTCTCCAGTATTACATTAGCTTTTATCTCGGAAAGATTCCCGAGAACTGGACTCGCACAATCGGCTGCATTAGTGGATGCCTGTTTGCCATTCGCCGGACGATCATGTTGGAAATCGAGCCGAAGCTGGCTGCTCGCAATTGGTTTGGCATCCCGACATCAGAAGGCGAGGACAGACATCTCTCTCACCAGCTGGTTCTGCACGGGTATGGCACCTATATCAATCTTGATGCCCAATGCTGGACCACGGTGCCCAACACGTTGACCCAGTATTTCAAACAGCAACTGCGCTGGCGGCGATCAGCCATCCGCGACCTGTTCTGGACAATCCGAACGATACCTGAGCACACCAAGCTGCATTGGAATGTGCTGTACGTGTTCTTGCTGCTGCCTCTCACTTCTCTCTTGGCGATCTTTCGCATCGCCTTGGGTTTCATCGAGAACCCGCTGTGGTGGACCAATCCGATGCTGTTGGTCCTCTACATGGCCACCGCTTTAGGAGTCAGTCTGGCGATCAAGAAGCACAGTCCTGAGCAAACCATCGTCAACCCGGTTAGCCTCGCTGTCTTTGGTGTCTGGTGGATCGTCAACACGCTCTTCCTGACCATTCTTGCGTGTTTCACCTTGGACGGCGGGAACGATTGGGGCACACGCGAAAAGAAGCCCCAGCCGGAAGAGGTCGTTGTCCAAGAGCCCGCTGTTAACGCTGTCATGAACTTTGAAGCCGGAGATTAAAGGAGGTTGTATGAGGCAGTTGCTCTACAAGTCCTACGTACACGTATATCGGATCGCCGCTGTGGTCGCTCTCTACGGCATGCTGGCGGGCATCGCTGCCTACGGCGCTTTGATGGGCTTCTATGCGGTTAGCACATCTTGGATTGCGCCCATCACGATTTCCCCATCCAACGACAAAATCCTCGCAATGACCGCGCAGATCGTATCGAGTCAGCAAGCCCTTGACAATTTGCGTCTCCAGAACAGGAGCATGGCGATGTCTCGCGGCGAGATGGTCAATCGTCGAATTGTTTTGCGGGCTTTGAGCGCCCAATTGGATACCGCGCTGGACGATGAGAGGCGCAGCAACGCCGTCAGTGGCAACCTGTTGGCTCATCTTGCCGACCAAAAGAAAGCAGACCTGCAACGCTCCAAGTTGATGCTCGGCGATATAGACAGCGCCAAGTCGGAAGTTGAGCGCAATCTCAAAGTGGGACTCATTACCAAGAGCGAGGCCATTGCGCAGGAAACGCTCCTCGCGCAGTTCGCCAATTCCTACACGGACGGACAAGTCGGCGCCGTTTTACTGCAAGACAATGTGCGCCAGAAGATGACTACCGATTTGACCGCCGTCGATACATTGTCCAAACGTGTTGACCTTCAATCTCAGATAGCCCAGTTGAATTTACAAATCGCGTCCGGCGACGCACAGATGCAGGCGAATTCCGCACAGATCGAGAAGGTTCGCCAGGGGATTCAAGCGACGCAGGACAACCCGTATTACTTGGCGACGACCGCGCGTCACGCCTTGGACTTCGCCTTTGTCAGTTACGACAACATGAAGGGGGCCGAGGCCGGGGCTCCGTTGTACGACTGCATTCTGTCATTCGTGGCGTGTAAGCAAGTCGGTGCGGTAGAGCGTGTCTTCACAGAAGAAGAGCATTCCGCCCACCCGATTTTCAAGGGCGACATGCGTGGAATTCTCATCCAGCTTACTCTGTCCAATTCGGAATCGGTGAAGTCCAAAACCCTCTTCCTCAATCGCAAACCGCTGCTCTTTTAAAACCACAGGAGCCCCATCGATGAAATACGTCACGGCTATTTGTATGCTTCTCGCTCTAACTCGGACAGTGTCAGCCCAAAGCCAAACAAGCGACGAACATAGCTATTGCAATTACGTCATGGAGCAGGCCCAGGCCACAAGCTTGTTGCTCCGCACGCCCAGCGCAGCCGGCGGAATCACGCATCCGAACACCGGAACGCAAGCGCAATACTACACTGGGCTTGCTGGCAGCTTGTCGGACTTCAGGAGAGGTGCTCTGACAATTGCGGCGGCCAAACCGAACTGCGCCCTCTACAAGTCTACGACCGAGGCTGAGCAGAACATTCAATACGCTCCGGCGTTCCTGGAAAAAGAGGCGTTGCAGCATCGCGTTGCTATCGTCGAAGGTGTGCTCCGTGAACTGGACGCGGTCATTGATCGCAATGTAATGCTGGTCGCTGCCCAGAGCGCCACGAAAATCAGCTTGTACGCGCTACAAGCGGCTCGTGCCAGGCTGCTCTCTGACAAAGCTGCGGCACAGCGAAGTTTAGCCGGCAAGTTCGTGCCGGATCTGGCGAGCGCCCCGCTGTCAAGGCTTGTCGTGGAAAAACAAGCGGATGAGGAGAGGAATCAACGAGCTCTCGACCGCAGCAATCAGCAGTCCGCTTGGGATTTGCGCTGGGAATTCGGGTACCACAAGACGATCGGTCCGAGGAGCTCGCTGTCCCTCCCAGCGTCGCCTTCGGGAGCCTATGGTGGGTTGACCTTTACCTACAACCTGGGCCTGGCAAGCCGCAGGGTCAATAAGCATCTCGACGCTGCGGCCAGAAGTTATAGCGACTGGAAAATGGAAGAGCAGAAAGGTGTTGCCCAAAGCTCCGAAGACCTTCGGCAGCAACTTGTCGCAGCCATCGATGTCGAAAAAAACAGGCTGAAGGATTTGCAAGCGCAAGCCAAATCTGTTGCGGAAAATCTGTCCCTGGTAAAGGACGCCTCGACGAATGTTGGAATCACGTTCCAAAATCAATTGATCGCTGATAGGCTCGTCCTAGACGTCGACATGAAAGACGCGCAGTTCCGTTTGGAGCGACTGCAAGATTTCCTGTCCTACAATTGGTCTGAAACGGCATCCAATGGCCGTGTATCCATCACATTCGATGACGGCTTTGAGTCAGCATATCGGGTCGCCACTCCTATTCTCGACCGCGCCGGCATCAAAGCCACTTGGTACATCATCACCGGTGCTCTCGGCGAACACGATTACATGAGCGTGGAACAACTCAAGAAGCTCGCTGCCGATGGTCACGAGATTGGGGCCCACACGCGGACTCACCCACATCTCTCAACTCTCACATTGACTCAACAAGAGCAAGAAATCGGCGGATCCATGGCTGATCTCAAAGCTCTCGGGATCACTCCGGCATCTTTCGCCTATCCGTATGGCGAACACAATGACGATAGCCTTGCGGCCTTGCATACCGCAGGATTCAGGACCGCCAGGACCACAGACCGAACTCTGAGCGGTCAGAACTCTTTTCTGCTACAGGGACTCTCGATCACGCCAGAGACGACATCCGCAGAGATTATTCAGGCCATTCATTCAGTACAGCGAAATGGCACATGGCTGATCCTCACTTTTCATCGTATTGACGAGGCAGGAAACGGCATCAGTGCATCACACGAACTGCTTCAGGATATCGTTGATTACCTGGTGCAGCACAAGATGGAAGTGCGGACGGTTGGCCAGCAATGACGATCTGGTTTACGTAACCACCGTTAATCAAGTATCAAGTTTCTTTCATTTTATGGACAACATACGGACAATTTAAGAGGGGAGAAATGGGTTGTGGCCCCGAAGCGACACCAGATAAAGCACTTAGGATTTCTTGTTACCCCGGTTCGGGACCAGGAGGTGGGTGGCTTAAAATTCATTCGCCGACAAGCCAGACTCGGCTACAGGGGGAAAGTCGCGCTTCGGAATCCCGGTGAACAAATACTGGAACATGAATGGACTAAGAAATGGACTCTGCCGTCGAGCGGCAGAGTCCGATGTAACATCCGGTCAATGGCAGCGCCTACTGCGCAAACTCGGTCCTACTCTCACTCCCGAATACGAATACGGTCAACTTCGACAACGAGTGTCAATTTCCATCGGCTTTGAGAATGCGCTTGCGACTCCAGAAATTCGAGAAATCAAATAGGTGGGCAAACTGGCGAGAGTGCGGCAACCCTCCTGCCAGACAGAATACTGGTATGTTTATTTAACTGAACGGTATCGCGGCTAGCTTTTCTTCGCACGGCCATACTTGCGGGCGAGCCGAAACGGCCGGCGAACCATCGCGAAGAATTCTTGCCGACTTCCTTCCTTCCAATCTTCCTCCGTAGGCGAAAACGAGAGTCTGAGGAGATAGCCGGGAGCAGCAACGATACCGCCGCGCAAGTCTGAGGAGATAGCCGGGAGCAGCAACGATACCGCCGCGCATGCGCCAGCGAAGCGCGGCGCGCTGGAAGAGGCCCATCTGAGCATAACCGGCAGCGGGCAGCCACTGGCGAGTCTCTTCCGCGAGCCGAGCCGCCGCCACATCCGCCTCGACCATCGCTTGAACATGCTCCGGCAGTTTCGCCTTAAGCAGATCTGAGGCCAGGCGCAAACCGGTGTGCAGCATGCGTTCCGCTCCTACTGCCTTTGCCGAACTCCTAACGCGCTCCCAATCAATGCCCGTTTGGCGCGAGACCAGCGCAGCCACATCGGCGATCCACAGGAGGCGGTCCCAAAAATGTTTTGCCCCGTGAATCGAGACGAGGACCAGCTCGTCTTCCAAAGAAAGCGCGGGCACTTCGTGCCCATCGAGCCGCACGCGGATTTGCCGCGCGAAAAATTCCTCGATGGGGAGACGGCGCGGGAAATAACGCAGCGTGCGCTCGTTGTGCAGCTCGACGATGAGTTTCTTTTCCGGCTGGGAGAAAAGATACTGGCCAGGGATTTTCCCGGCGGCGATCGCGCCCAAAGGAACTTTTGATTCGTAGCCGTCGGCGATCATCAATTCCCTGGCGCGGCGAATGTCGCGCTGGCGGACCAGCAGATCCAGGTCGCCGTAACGGCGCATCCCGGGATCGCCATAAGCCTGAACCGAAAGCACCGGCCCTTTGACCACCAGCGCGCCGATTCTCTCTTCGACGAATCGATCGAGGACACGAAATAGCTCGGCGGTGATCAGTAGCGAAAAGACCGCTTGGGCGTGCCGACGATTCCGCAGGGCAGACCGAAGTTCGGGCGGGAACACTGCCCCATCCAGCTTGCCGAGGGATGCCGCGACGTGCCCCACGACACCATGCTCTTCAGCGAGCGCCACGAGACGCTCGGCATCAGCGGCCCGGAGCATCGCCGGGAGTCTTATCGTTTCCGGGAAGGGCGACGCGCACGCAAGCAGCACAGGCCACTCGTGCTGGAACGCCCTTGTATCGGATGGATGCGGCAGCGGCGCGGATGACGACATAGGGAACTTATCGCAGTGTACATTATCGGGGCAGATATTTCACCGGGGGAGTTGGTAAAGAAATGACTGGCGCTGGGTTTACTTGCCGCTTACAACGGATAACGTTTCATCCCCGCGGCCGCGGCGGCGAACGTCGATTCCCAGACGCTTGATTTTCTGATTGAGGGTGGAAAGAGGAATCACAAATCGCTCGGCGGCTTCGGTCTGGTTCCAGCCGGTGCGCTCCAGCATATCAACGATGATGCGGCGCTCGATCTCGTCCATGGTCTGGAACAGCGATGGCTGCGGATGGTCGGCAGAGGAACGCGAACCGGGCTCGCCCGGAAGCGGCGGCAAAAATTCCGACAGCTGCAGGCGCACGCCGCGAACGATCTCCTTGCTGCGAATGCTTTCCGGCAGCAGGTCCACGTCAACGCGCTCCTGCGTGGATAGGACCACCGCACGTTCCACGACGTTTTCGAGTTCCCTCACGTTGCCGGGCCAGTCGTAATCCATCAGCAGCTTCAACGCCGCGGGGGTAAATTGCCGGAGTGGTTTGGTGTTTTCCTGGCAATACCGATCCATAAAATGCCCGAGCAGCAGGGGCACGTCTTCGCGGCGGTCGCGAAGCGGCGGAATCTGCAGGTAGATCACATTCAGACGGTGATACAAATCTTCGCGGAAGCGGCCCTCGCGAACCAGGGTAAGCAGGTCGACGTTTGAAGCCGCCACGATGCGCACGTCGACTTTGAGTTGCTCGGTGCCGCCGAGACGCATGAATTCGCGCTCCTGAATCACGCGCAAAAGCTTGGCCTGCGTTTCCGGGCTGATGGTGGCAATTTCATCGAAGAAAATAGTGCCCTGATCGGCGACTTCGAAAAGGCCCTTTTTGGAAGCAACCGCGCTTGTGAAGGCACCCTTTACATGGCCGAAAAGCTGGGACTCCAGCAGATCCACGGGGATCGATCCGGTATTGACGGGCACAAAGGCTTTGTCCGCGCGGGTGGAAGCGGAGTGAATGGCCTTGGCGATGAGTTCTTTACCCGTGCCGCTTTCGCCACTGATGAGAATCGTGGATCGCGAAGGCGCGACTTGCGTGACCAGGTCCAGAAGCACGTGCATTTTGTCGCTCTTGCCGACAATGTTCGGGAAATTGAAGCGTTGCTTCAGGGCGCGTTTGAGCTGGACGTTTTCATCGCGTAGCCGGCGCGATTCCACGGCTTGCGCCACCTGGGCAAGCAATTCATCGTTGGACCACGGCTTGGTGATGTAGTCCATCGCGCCATTCTTGAAAGCGGCGCGGGCCATATCGATCGAGCCGTAGGCGGTGATCAGGACGATGGAGAGCTGCGGGTCGCGGCGGTGAATCTCCTTGAGCATGTCCAGACCGTTGCGGTCCGGCAAACTGACGTCCAGCAGGAGCAGGTCATAGGGATGCTGTTCCAGCTTCTCCAGGCCGGATTGGCCCGTTTCCGCGCTGGAGACGCCGTACCCTTCACTTCTCAGCAGGAGTTCGAGGCCTTCGCGGATTTCTGATTCGTCGTCGACGACAAGAATGGAACCCTTAGACATGAACCGCTTTCCGGACCGCTGGGAACTCCACGTGGAAGGATGTACCTTTGCCGGGCGTCGAGCGCACATCGATTTTCCCGGAGTGTTCCTTGATGATGCCGTAACTCACGGAAAGTCCGAGGCCGGTGCCACGCCCGCTGGCTTTGGTGGTGAAGAACGGGTCAAAGATGCGATGGATGTGTTCGCGGGCAATGCCGGCGCCGGTATCCGCCACTTCGACTTCCACGCTGCCGTTATGCGCCGCGGTGCGGACGGCCAGCATTCCCCCGCCGGGCATGGCGTCACGCGCGTTCAAGAAAAGGTTCAAGAAGACCTGCTGGAGCTTGTTAGCTGATCCGCGAACGGCCGGCAACGGTTCGCCGAGTTGCTTCACCACCTGAATCTGCGAGGCCTTGAGGGGGTGGGCCACCAGCGACAAGGTCTCTTCGACGACACGGTTTACATCAATATCGGCGGCTTCGGCTGCGCCTGTGCGTGAAAAATTGAGCAGATTGTTGACGATTTCGCTGGCGCGGAAGGTCTGCTTGACGATTTTGTCAATGATGGACTGGCGCGGATCGCCATCCGGCATCTGGCGCGCCAGCATCTGTATGTAGTTGGAGATGACCGCCAGCGGCGTATTCACTTCGTGGGCCACACCGGCAGCCAGAAGCCCGAGCGACGTCAACTTCTCCGTTTGCGACATCTGCTCTTCCAGGCGCTCGCGCTGGGTCACGTCATCGAAGAGCAGCAGACGACCGATGCGCTCATTCGACTTGCTCACCAGGGGAGTAATGGAAACGTTTAAGGTCAGCGACTTCCCTTGATGGTGGAGCCTCTGTTTATAGATCCCGGTAATCTGTTCCTGGTCACTGCGCGCATCGATTTCGCGCGCCAGTTCTTCCGGCAGCAGCGAACTGAGCTGCCGTCCAACGGATTCCTGGCGCGTCACTCCGAAGAGCTGTTCCATGCGCGTGTTCCAGGATTCCACGATCCCTTCGAGGTCCACCGAGAGCACCCCCACGTTCAGGGATTCCACGATGTTTTCGCTGAAGTCCTTGAGGCGGGCGATTTCCAGCGCCTTTTGTTCGAGCGAGCTGTACAGCTGGGCGTTGTCGAGAGCCACGGCCACGTAACCGGCGATGGTCTCGACCAGCTCGACGTCATCGCTGGACAGAAAATCTCCATCCACGGTCTTGCCGAGGCCCAGAACCGCCACGGTGTGCTCGCGGATGCGGCAGGGAACATAGTAGTTGAGGTCCAGCTGCTCAAGCGTGAGCCGAACGGAGTCACTGACAGCTCTTGCCGCGCGGGGCGACTCGAAAAAGAGCGCCCCGCGGGCAAACTCGGGCCGGGCCGGCTCGAGGAAACTAAGATCCAAAGACTCGCTGAGGCGCACACCCATGGAACCGGCAACGAGCATGTGGCCGGGTTCGACGGCGTTCTCGACAAAAATCGCCAGCCGATCAACCAATAACGTTTGGGAAATGCGGTCCATGACCGAGCCCAACATGGGGTCAATACGCACTTCGTTCGTCAGCGTGCGCCCGAACTCGATTAGCGTGCGGCGGTAATCGAGGCGGTCGCGGTAGAAGAAGCGGTCGAGCCGGGCCTGAATCCGTTCGCGGAACGGCTGGAACAAAAACGCGGCTATAACGATGGCGATCATGCCGCCCACCGGGCCAGTGGTCTGCGCATGGAAGAGATAGGTGATCAGGGCCACGAGAGCAAAATAGACGGTTGCGACAGCAGCAGTCGCCGCCGTGTACGCCAAGCCACGCTTGAAGATGATGTCCACGTCCATCAAGCGATAACGGACGATGGCGTATCCGAAACACAGCGGGATCAGCACCAAGCTCAATACGGAGAACGGCATCCACGGCCGCAAGGCCACACCAAACACCAATGGAGCGATGTAGAGCAAGGAAACGGGCAGACTGCCCGCCAGCGTTCCACCAGTGAGCCATTTCAATTGCTGGCGAAGGACACCGGAAGGCGCTTCGCGGAAGTTCCGGTAGAAAACAAGCCCGGCAGCCAGGAAGCAGACGGCCAGATAACTAAATTCGATTTTAGTGAGCAGGAGGTAGGCACCCAGCCAGGGCACAAAACCCGAGACCTTCAAGGCCGCGTTCACATGAATCAAAAGCAGGGCGACAGGCAGGAAGTACACGGCCAAGAGCTTGGCCGACGAGCGAATGGTTGTTTCCGAGCGCCCCGGGAATACCAACGCGAAGTGCAGCAGCAAAGCGGGAGCGAGCAGACGCGCGACGATCTCCGACCAATAAACTTCCCAGTCAAAAGTGTCCAGCTTGCCGCTGAAATGAAACGACCAAAGAATGAAAGAGACTAGGCAAAAAACGTAAAAGTGCACGGCCCGAGGGGCGTTCCAGCGGCGGATGAAAATGAACAAGCCGATAAACAGATAGAGCAGGCCCACGATGCGCAAGTAATTCTCGGTTGCCAGAGGCTTTTCTGCGGGCCCGGTGAGCAGCGGGGTTTCGAATTCCTGGCCCCCGCGCGAAAGTTTGTAGCGCACCTGGGTCCACAGCCCCGCACGGTCGAGACGCCGCGCCACTTCCGCCGCTCGACTGAGCGCAGCACTATTGATCTCGAGAAGGACGTCGCCAGGGCGAATTCCAGCCCTGGTGGCAGGAGAATAGGGAGCAATCCGGCTGGCCTCGATTCCATGATCGGTATCGAGCCAGGCCACGCCGTCGTACACCACCTCGAAGCGGCTGCGCTGGTCGAAGTTGATTAAGGCAAAAATTACCGCAGCGAGTGTGGCCAGCGCCAGCACGACCGCCCCAAGGCTGACTCGAAGATTTTGCCTCATAGCTCAATCGGGCAGGGTTACACCCTGCCTCAGGAAACTAAGTGCAACCCAAAGTCCATTGTTTGGTAGATGCGCATCCGCGAAACCCTTTTATATTCAACGGCATATCATCGCGGACGGCTGGACTGCCCCGCATCATCCTGTTTCTGGAAGGACAAATACAGCTTTCGAGAACCCCGTAATTCCTAGAACTGAACGCTAAGTCCACCCCGAAATGTCCGGAACGCTGGTACCAAAACAACTCGGCCATCCCTGCTGCCGGTGGAAACATAACCCTGGGCCAGGAGATTGTTGCAATCCGCAATAGCCTCCCATCGCCCCAAGGCAAACTTTGGCAGCGGCTGGCGGAACATCAAGTGCAAGTAGGGGTCCATCTGGAAGAGAGATTCTCCATAGCCGTCAACTGAGGAGACGGAGATGCCGCTCACCCATTTATATGCGGCCTGTACCTTGGTGCCGAGCCGCGGAACCCTGGCGGAAATTCCCGCCCCCAAGCTATGGCGCTGAGCGGTGCGCAGAGCATCGCGCAGCAGGGCGTCGGCGTCGTCTGCAGGCGTCAAAGCGCCACCGAAGGAATAAACCGCAGTCAATTCCACGTCGCCGTCGAGCTTTTCGCGAAATGCCACGCGCGTGCCCCAACTGCTCGAAGAGCCGCCGTCATAAGCAAAACCAGTGGAAAAATAATCCTGAAAATAATCGGCGGCGGGCAGATCGTTGCCCCGGCCGAAGACCGCCACGTGGCGGTTGTCGTCGTGGAAGCCTGCGATTTGCAGCTT
>WNGI01015435.1_pt1 | contig 12435 bp, 13 predicted proteins | sample 5400621 | NCBI WGS metagenome assembly WNGI01 (sample SAMN13153374, study PRJNA577476) | soil metagenome | isolation source: 20 cm soil or saprolite under Garry oak tree replicate 1 | place: USA:California | collected 2016-06-15 | reverse complement strand
GATAACGCGGGATGGTCGATTCGTTGTGAAGCACATCGACATCAAGGCAAAGGGGCGGGAGTTCATCGAGCGTGTGCGATTGTTCAGCAGGGATGAGCTGGTGTCGATGATCGAGCGAGCCGGCTTTCGCATCGAGAAGGAGCTCGGCGACTATGATGGCAGGTCGTTCACGCTGGAATCTCCTCGAGTAATTCTCTTCGCGAGGCGCAATTGAGCCTGCGTGTAATCTCGACACCTCTTCAAGGGAAAAACTTGACGAGCGCCGCGCTCGCCGGATCTGTACCGAATACATGGTACGCCGCGCGACCGCGCGGTTCCGAACAATGGCGCACGCGTGCGAAGACAATCACATCGCAGCTCGTCTCTCAGGATTGGCTGACTCCGTTGCTCCCGGCGCTGTCGCGCAGAGGAGCGTCTTCGGGCCGCAGCAAGTGGTGGTGGCTTTGTTGTAACAGCGGGTCAGCAGCCGGCGCTTTTTGGAGGCCCGCTTTATACGTGGTGGAAAGCACTCTCTGCGGTTGCTTTCGCCGACGCGCTCGCAAAAGAGACTGGTCTGCCGGTCGCGCCGGTTTACTGGGCAGCGACGGACGATTCCGATTTTGTCGAAGCAGCCTCAACGGTTGTTTCCACGCCGGAGGGAGCTCAGCGGATTTCGCTCGATCATCTCGACGATCCCGGTTTGCCGATGTCGCTTGTGCCGCTGGGCGACCTCACGCGGCAGCTCGAGGCGCTTCGCGCGGCCGCAGGCTCTGCGTCGCACCCAGCGATTTTTGAAATCGTAGAGCATGCCTACTCACCAAGCGAAACAATTGGTAGCTCATTCGTCAAGTTGCTCCGTAATCTGCTTTCACCGCTTGGAGTGGCTGTACTGGATGCGTCACACGCAGCGGTGCGAACGCAAGCGCGACCGGTGATGGAGCGCGCCCTGGCACGCGCGGCAGCGATCGAGGCGGCACTCGTCGAACGCGATGCGGAGCTCAAGAAGGAAGGGTACTCCTCGCAGGTTCAGACAGTGCGCGGGCGGTCCCTTGTTTTTTCATCGACAAACGGGCGACGCACTCGCGTGTCGTCCGTGCACGCGCATGACAGCACGGCACTCGACAAATCCGCTGAGCTGTCGCCGAATGTTCTTCTTCGACCAATTGCCGAGCGAAGCATTCTTCCAACCGTTGCTTATCTCGGCGGGCCCGCTGAGATCGCGTATTTCGCGCAGGTCAACGCGGTAGCGGCCGCGATGGAAACCGAGGCGCCGCTGATTCTCCCGCGATGGTCCGGAATCGTAATCGAGCCGCGGATACAAAAAATTCTCGAGAAGTACTCCCTCACGCCGGACGACTTCAAGGATCCGCAGGCGATGGAGGTTAGAATCGCAACGGAATCGTTGCCCGAAGATCTGCGGTCGACCCTGGAGGAGCTTCGGCGAGTTGTCGAGCAACAGGTTGCGAAGCTTGGCGCGGCAGATCCCGGCAACCTGGTTTCTGGAAAGGTGATCGAGGGTCTCAAGCGGAATGTCCTCCACCGGGCTGAGCGACTGGAGCGACGATACCGCGCGGCAATCAAACGCCGGGGCAACGACGCATTGCGCGACATTGCGACCGCGCGGGCTGCTTTGTATCCACTCGGCGTTCCGCAGGAACGCGCGTTGAACGTCGTGCCGCTGCTTGCTCGTTATGGCGACTCGCTATTCGAGTCAGTGATAACCGACGTCGTTCCGCACGCAGCATCGTTGGTATGAACCGCGACGGCTCGCGGGGAGCCGCGTTTCTCGTCGGCGCGGGAATCTTTCTCAGCCGCATCGCCGGCCTCATTCGAAACAAGGTCTTCGCGTTCTATTTCGGAAGCTCGCTCGCGGCTGATGCGCTGAATGCCGCAATAAGAATTCCGAATCTCCTGCAGAATCTTTTTGGAGAAGGCGTATTGTCCGCGTCTTTTATTCCAGCCTATTCGGGACTACTCGCTCAGGAGGAGAAAGAGGAAGCAGATAAACTGGCCGGCGTAGTTGCCGCTGCACTCGCGCTCACTTCGGCGATAGTGGTTCTCGCCGGAGTGATGCTCGCGCCAGCCCTCGTGTCGATCATCGCCGGTGGATTCACAGGAGAGCGCCGCGATCTGACAGTTCACCTCACACGAATTCTTTTTCCAGGGGCGGGACTTCTCGTTCTGTCAGCGTGGTGTCTCGGGATTCTCAACAGTCACCGGAAATTCTTTATCAGTTACACCGCGCCAGTCGTGTGGAATCTCGCGATGATCGGCGCGTTGATTGGATTTGGAAGTGGCACTCCCCAGGTGCGGCTCGCGGAGATTGTCGCGTGGGCATCGGTCGTCGGTAGCGCGCTGCAGTTTGGCGTTCAGCTGCCGCTGGTGTTGCGTCTCGCGAGTGGCATGCGGTTGAACCTCGATGCGAGAACGTCAAGCGCTCAATCAGTGTTTCGCAATTTCATCCCGGCCTTCATTAGTCGGGGCGTTGTCCAGATCAGCGCTTACATCGATGCGCTGATTGCGAGCTGGTTGCCGACCGGTGCAGTGGCTGTGTTCGCGTACGCCCAGGTTCTTTATACGCTACCGGTGAGTCTTTTTGGAATGGCGGTTTCTGCAGCGGAATTGCCGATCATGTCGAGCGCGATCGGAACTTCAGACGAGATCGCAACGTATCTTCGCGGACGTTTAGATGGCGGTCTCGAGCGAATCGCTTTTTTCATCGTGCCGTCGGCGGTCGCATTTCTGACGCTCGGCGACGTGATCTCCGCCGTGCTGTTCGAGTCAGGCAGGTTCACTCGATCGGACAGCATCTGGGTTTGGCAGATTCTCGCCGGGTCGACGATAGGATTGCTCGCGTCAACATGGGGAAGACTTTACTCGTCGACGTTTTACGCGTTGCGTGACACACGGACTCCGCTTCGTTACGCCATAATCAGAGTTGCTCTTACGACGGTCCTCGGGCTTATAGCTGCTCTCAGAATGCCGGAGTGGCTGGGGCTCGATCCCAAAGTTGGAGTTGCAGGCCTCACTGCGTCTGCGGGAATTGCGGGATGGGTCGAGTTCTACTTGTTGAGGCGAGAGATCACGCGTCGCATCGGGCCTACGGGAGTGAAGAGCTCGTTCACTCTGAGATTATGGATCGCCGCTGCGTTAAGCGCCGCGATCGCGTGGGGAGTGAAGCTTGGTGTCGCCAGCTCTCATAGAGTCATTGTCAGCTTGGTAATTCTTGCCGCGTATGGCTTGAGCTTTCTCGTTATCGCGACACTCATGCGAATACCCGGAGCGACTTCCCTTATGGCGCGCATTCGTCGGCGCTAACGGCAACCTGACTTGCCCGCTTTGGTATAATTAGGAATGATCGTTGTCCCCGACAAAGTCGCTTCAAAACTTCCTCATCTCCCCGACGGCCCAGGCGTTTACCTCTGGAAAGACGCCGGCGGTCTGACTTTGTACGTGGGCAAAGCAAAGAGCCTCCGCTCGCGTGTGCGGAGCTACTTCGGGGCCGAGCATGATGAGAATCCAAAGACTCGCCATCTCGTTGGGAAAATCGCCGACGTCGAGACCATCGTCGTGCCGAGCGAGGCACATGCGCTGATTCTCGAGGCGAATCTCATCAAGGAGTACAAGCCCCGGTTCAACATCTCGCTTCGCGACGACAAGTCGTACCCGTACATCAAGGTCACCGTTCAAGAAGCATTTCCGCGCGTGTATGTCACACGGCGGCTGCTTAACGATGGCGCGCGATACTTCGGCCCGTACACCGACGTCGGAGCAATGCGTCGAGCGCTCAATGTCGTGAAGCGGATCTTCACGGTGCGGTCATGCAACTACGACATGCCGCGCGAGATGCCCGAGCGCCCGTGCCTCGATTACTACATCCATCGCTGCAAAGCTCCGTGCATTCTCGCGCAGAGTCAGATGGAATACCGGGCGATGATCGATGAGGTCGTGCTCTTTCTCGAGGGAAGGCCCGATGAGGTGATGCGGCACGTCAAGGAGCAGATGGAGTCTGCGTCGAGCTCATTGGACTACGAGCGCGCGGCTGAGCTTCGCAATGCGCTGCGACATCTCGAGCAGATGGAGGAGCCGACGGTTGTGCTCGAAGTCGAAGGCGGCGACCGCGACGTTATTGGATTTGCACGCGACGGCGATGACGCGTGCGCGGTTCTGCTTCGCATCAGGGGAGGCAAGTTGCTTTCCCGTGAGCATCGGTTTCTGGTGAACGTAGAGGGAGAAGAGGATTCCGCGATTCTCTCGGCATATCTCGCCGGGAGCTACGTCGCGCTCCGTGAACGAGCCAAGCAGCTGCTCGTGCCGTTCGATTTCGACGATCGAGAGCTCCTCGAACAATCATTGCCGCAGACAAAGATTCACATTCCGCAGCGCGGCTCACGGCGAGAGATGCTCGATCTCGCACAGAAAAACGCTCGACATTTGCTCGAAGAATTGAGAGCGGCATCGACAGAAGGCGCGACAACGGCAGGCGATCCCGTATACGAGCTAGGACGAGAGCTTGGTTTACAGCGCTTGCCGCGCACGATGGTGTGCTTCGACATCTCGACCACTCAGGGAACAGACACGGTCGGTGCCGGCGTTTGGTTCGAGAACGGCCGCCCGCGGCGAAGTGAGTACAGAAAATTTCGCGTGAAGAGTGTCGAAGGCTCTGACGACTTCGCGTCGATGCGCGAAGTGGTGAGCCGGTATTTCCAGCGTCGGCAGACGGAAGAGAAAAAATCGTTGCCTGATCTTATCGTGATCGACGGAGGGAAGGGTCAACTCTCCGCGGCGCACGAAGCGCTCGCGACGCTCGGCTTGGATGATCGGCCATTGGTGAGCCTTGCGAAACGGGAAGAGGAAGTTTTCGTGTGGGGCCGAGAGGAGTCGATTCGAATGTCGCGACGCTCGACCGCGCTTCGGCTGCTTCAACAGATTCGCGATGAGGCGCATCGATTCGCCGTGACCTACAATCGGAAAAGACGGACGATGCGAACGGTGACGTCGGAGCTGCTCAAAATCCCAGGGATCGGACCGGTCAAGCGGCGACGGCTTTTGCAGGAGTTCGGAAGCATTCAGGGAGTCCGAGAGGCGAGTGAAGAGGCCATCGCAAAAGTGCCCGGATTCAATCCTGCACAGGCTAAGAGGCTCCTCGAGTCGCTCGCGGCAACCTCACCTGTGGCATGAGCTAACTTTAGGCTATTTCTTGTTTTCGGCGGCTTTGGCTCTAAATTACTTGAGGTATGGTAAGAGTCGCCCGAGTCCTCCCGGACAGCATCGCTGAAGAGCTTGGAATCGCCGCTGGAACCGAGTTGATCTCGGTCAACGGCCGAGACCTCCATGATTTTCTCGACTGGGAATTCCTTGCCGCCGACGATGAGCTGATCGTCGAAGCGCGGCAGCCCGACGGCGAGGAAATACTCTACGAGATCTCGCGTCCCGAAGGCGAGCAGCTTGGCGTCACGCTCGAGCCGCCCAACGTCAGGCGATGCGCCAATCGCTGCGAATTCTGTTTCATCGAAGGATTGCCGACTGGTCTTCGCCGAAATCTCTACATCCGCGACGACGACTATCGGCTGTCATTCACCTACGGGAATTTCGCGACCCTCTCGAACGTCAAGGAAAAAGACATCGCGCGAATATTGGAGTACCGTCTCTCTCCATTGTACGTGTCCGTCCATGCCACCAACTGGGAAGCGCGCAAAGTCCTCCTCAACAATCCGCGCGTGCCGAACATCGTCGAGCAGCTGTCTCGACTGGCCGAGGGCGGAATTCGATTTCATTGTCAGATGGTTGTCGTGCCTGGATTGAACGACGGCAAAGTCCTCGAGGAATCATTGCAGGATCTTTGGAATCTCGGCGATGCAGTATTGTCGGCTGCGGTTGTTCCGGTCGGCCTAACGCAGTTCTCGCATCTCTACACAGGCAAGTCGATGGATGCGAACGCAGCTGCAACACTCCTCGACGATGTCGCACGCTGGAGCGACCGCGCCTCGAGAGAGCGCGGTGAGAACTGGGTTTACGGTTCCGACGAGTTGTATCTGCTGGCCGGTCGCGATCTTCCACCGGCGGAGCACTACGGAGATTTCTCGCAAATCGAGAATGGGATTGGCTCCGTTGCGTCACTGCGATCCCGAGTTGCGGACGGGCTGGAAGATTTGCCAAGAATGGACGGCAGCCGCATTGCAGTCGTGACAGGGAAGGCGATGGCTGTGCTGATGCCACCGCTGCTGGATGCACTGCATGACGCAACCGGTGCTGAATTCGAGCTGATCGTTGCTGAGAGCTCGTTGTTTGGCCCTACCATCACGACGGCCGGCCTTCTCGTCGGAGCCGACATCCGCCGAGTGCTTGCGGATCGCCACGATCTCACGATGGCGTTGATCCCCGCGGAGACACTCAATGACGATCGCATCTTTCTCGACGACATCGCTTTCGATGAGCTCCGTACTTCGCTGCCAATACCGGTTTTCCCTTCGTACGATTTTATAGACTTCTTCGCGTCCGAAGCCGAGGCGGTAGCGGCATGAGCAGTCTCAGCGCTCCGGTCATCGCGATCGTCGGACGCCCGAACGTCGGAAAATCTGCTCTGTTCAACCGCATCGTCGGCGATCAAAGCGCGATCGTCAGCGACGAAGCGGGAACGACTCGCGATCGCCACTTCGCCATGGCCGAATGGAACGGCCAGAAATTCTGGCTCGTCGACACAGGCGGCATTGCTGACGACCCGCGCGTGCCGATGGATCTGGAGATTCGCCGGCAGGTGATGGAAGCAATCGCCGAGGCCGATCTGCTCTTGATGGTCGTGGACGCAAAGGCAGGCCTGCATCCAAGCGACTCTCGCGTGCTCGACATGCTTCGCGAATCACGAAAGCCGTGGCTCCTTGTTGCGAACAAGGTCGACGATCCGCAGAGCACCGACTACTACGAATTTTATTCGCTGGGAGCGGGCGATCCTTTACCTGTGTCCGCCGTGAATGGAAAGAACTCCGGCGACCTTCTCGATTTGATCGTCGAAAAGATTCCCGAAAGCGCTCCCGAGGAGCAGGATGCTCTTCGCGTTGCAGTCATCGGCCGTCCGAACGTCGGCAAATCCTCGCTCGTCAACAAATTGCTCGGCGAGGAACGACTTGTCGTGGCAGAAACTGCGGGGACTACGCGTGACGCGATCGACACGCCTCTCAACTTTCACGGCCGCCCTCTAATCTTCGTCGATACTGCTGGACTGCGTCGCCAATCCAGAGTGGACGATGGAATCGAGTTTTACTCGGCGCTTCGCTCGCGACGCGCAATTGATCGAGCGGACATCTGCATCCTCGTCATCGATGCGACTGAAGGACTTCACAATCAGGATTTGAAGATTGCGGCCCTCGCCTGGGAAACTGGGCGCGGCTTGATCATCGCGGTCAACAAATGGGACATCGCCGAGAAAGAAACAAACTCCGCGCACAAGTTTCAGAAGGAATGCGAGGAGAAAGCGCCCTTCTTCAAATTCGTCCCATTCGTTTTTTTAGGACAGCGTGTCACGAAGCTGCTGAACCTCATCATGGACGTCGATGCGGAACGGAAAAAGCGGATCACGACATCGCAGGTAAACACCACGCTCGAGGCGTTGGTTTCGCGACGCCAGCCGCCACAGGCAGCCGGACGCGAAGTCAAGCTCAATTACGCAACGCAAGTCGAGACCGCACCCCCGACGATCGCCGTCTTCGGAAACCATCCAGATCTCGTTCAGGAGCATTACATCCGGTATCTCCACAACGGATTTCGCGAGGCGTGGGGATTTACCGGAAGTCCTCTGCGCGTGGTGATGCGGAGGAAATCGGCGTAGGTGCACCCACTAATCGGCGTTTTGTTTTCGTATCTCGCCGGCTCGATACCCTTTGCCTATCTCGCGGGCAAAGCGCGCGGCGTGGATTTGCGAAAGCACGGCTCCGGTAATCTCGGAGCGAGCAACGCAGTAAGAGTTCTTGGCTCACGGATCGGTGGGCTGGTTTACATCTGCGACACACTCAAGGGATTGCTTCCCGTTCTGCTTCTTCCGCCGAGAATCAATTCGCCCAACCCTGAGCTCTGGGCGATCGTATTCGGATTCGCGGCGGTGCTTGGTCACATAAGACCGATTTTTCTCCTCGGCAAAGGTGGTGGGAAGGGCGTCGCGACCGCGGGCGGAGTGTTTCTGGGACTGGCCTGGCTGCCGACGACAATCTCTGCGGCGGTTTTCATCATCGTTCTTGGAATCTTTCGAATATCGAGCGTCGCATCACTTTCGGCGGCAGTCACGCTTCCGATTGCAATTCTCGTCTCGGCCGGGCCGCAATCGCCTCTGTTCATGATGAGCCTGGCGGTGCTTGCATTGGTGATCTGGACGCATCGCTCGAATATCCGTCGGCTGCGCCGCGGCGAAGAGCCGAGGATAGGGCGCAAAGCGGAAGCGAGTGCGCAGTGACTCGCTGCGCTGTGATCGGTGCGGGAGCGTGGGGCACTGCACTCGCCGATCTCCTGGCGCGCAACGGCCACGAGGTGAGGATATGGGCGCACGAGTGGGACGTGGTCGAAGCAATCAACAGGCTGCACGAGAACAGGCGGTTTCTCAAAGGAAGCAAGCTGGATCCGAACGTTACTGCCTGCGCTGACATTGCAGAATCACTCGAGGGCGCAGAGCTGATTACCGTAGTCACGCCATCTCAAGTAATGCGCTCCATCATTCGCGCTGCGAAAGCATCGTTCGATTCGACCGCGCCCGTCGTAGTTGCGGTGAAAGGAATCGAGGAGGATTCGCTCGCTCTAATGACTGATGTCGTAGCCTCGGAGGTGCGTGGCTCGACGGTTGTTGCACTTTCGGGCCCGAGCTTCGCAACAGAAGTCGTGAATCGTCAGCCGACGGCAGTGGTAGTCGCTTCGGCCGACGCGGCGGCGGCGAAGTTTGCGCAGGACACATTCAGCTCTGCGCATTTCCGCACATACACACATGCCGATGTAATCGGTGTGGAAATCGGCGGCGCGCTGAAGAATGTCATGGCGGTGGCGACAGGAATTGCGGAAGGATTGGGACTCGGATTCAATGCGAGGGCAGCCCTGATCACGCGCGGGTTGGCCGAGATGACGCGGCTTGGCACGCGACTCGGTGCGGACGCGAGCACTCTCTCGGGTCTCGCGGGCCCGGTTTTGGCCGGACGAGAGACGGTTGCCGAGGGAGTAGTGACGACGCGGAGCGCACACGCGCTCGCGAAACGAGAGGATGTTGAGATGCCTATAGTGGACGCGGTGTATCGAGTGCTGTTCGACAATCACCCGCCGCGCGATGCGATCGGAGCATTGATGTCGCGCGAGCTGAGATCGGAGACCGACTGATGAGCCCGACTGAACCGGTGCGCGAATTCTTCTCGATGGGCGACGTTTGCACTCTCACTGATCTAAAGCCGCATGTGCTGCGGTATTGGGAAAGTCAGTTTCGATTTCTACATCCCGCGAAGAACAGGTCGGGGAACAGAGTATATCAGCGGAGGGAAATCGAGCTGATCATGCTCGTGCGACAATTGCTGTACACCGAGAAGTACACAATCGACGGCGCGCGACAGAAGATTGACGAGTACCGGAAGAGCGGAGAGCTGCGAAGTGCCGCACGTGCTGCGCTCGATGCGCAGACGGTGGAATCGATGGAGACCGATCTCAAAGCGATTCTCGCCGCGATAGACGGAGAGGCAGAAGAAGAAGAATGATCGAGCCCGTGATCGTCATTCTTCCAGCGTACAATGCCGAGTCGACGGTTGGCAATGTCGTCAAGGGCTTACGCGAGGCGTTGACGAACGCGCGAATCATCGGCATCAACGACGGCTCGAGCGATGGAACCGGCGCATTGCTTCGTTTTATTTGCGACCGCACGATTGAATTTTCAGAAAACCGCGGGAAGGGAGCAGCATTGCGAGAGGGTGTCAAGGCGGCGCTAGAGACCGATTGCCGTGCCGTTTTGACAATAGACTCTGACGGCCAGCACGATCCCGCTTTCGCTCAGTCACTGCTCGCGGCGCTCGACAAATACCACATCTCCATCGGAACACGAGACCTTTCTCAGGAGCAAGTGCCGCGGCATCGGCGAATCGCCAATTGGTTGTCGACCACCGCGACTCGGCTCGTATCGGGCGGTGCCGTTCGCGATAGCCAATCAGGATATCGAGCAATTCGCCGCGAGGTATTCGAGGAGGTTCACGCCGAAGGTGATCGTTACGAGTTCGAGACTGATTTCATCATTCGCGCTGCACATGCGGGATTCACGATCACCAACGTTCCAATTTCTACGATATACGGACCGCCCAGCTATTTCCGCGAATTTCGCGACGCGATGCTTGTGATCGGCGTGTTGTGGAAGCATCGGCGAGGAGCATTCCACAAGGCGGTCAAACGTCCAATCTCCCGAGCGGGCGTCGCATGACGCGTGTATTGCTCACCAACGACGATGGAATCCTCGCGCATGGACTGGCGTGTCTCGTCACCGCTGTCGAGCCTCTTGGCGAAGTGACGGTTGTCGCACCGGACCGGGAGCAGAGCGCAACGAGTCATTCGCTCACCTTGCATCACCCGGTGCGACCGATTTTGCTCGGCGCTCGAAGATGGCAGGTAGATGGAACGCCCACGGATTGCGTCATGCTCGCGGTCGAAGCGTTGATGGAGGAGCGACCGGATTTCGTTATCAGCGGAATCAATCACGGACAGAACATGGGCGAGGACGTTCTTTATTCGGGGACTGTCGCCGCGGCGATGGAAGGTATCTCCATCGGAATACCATCGATCGCAATATCGTTTGCGGGGGGAGATCTTCGCGCAGACGTCAGCATGCTCGACAAGCAGATCGAGCCACTCAGAGCACTACTCAAGCATTTGCTAAATCTGCGAGCATTTCCGCCAAACACTCTTCTCAACGTGAATCTTCCGCCGGTGACGGGAGATGAAATAAAAGGAATGAAGCTCACGCGGCTCGGTCGTCGCGTCTACTCGGACTCGATCAAGCGAATGCACGATCCATGGGGCCGGCCGATCTATTGGATTGGCGGAGGGTCGATAGAATGGTCGGGCAATCCCGATTCGGATTTCCGGGCAGTCGAAGAAGGATACATTTCGGTGACGCCCTTACATCTCGACGTCACGCACCACGCGATGCTGGACTCTCCGGGGACTTGGTGGCAGGAGCCATAGAGACACAGGAGTATCGAGGAGCAAGACGTCGGCTGGTCTCGCTACTTCAGGACCAGGGGATTCACGACCTCGCGGTTCTGCACGCGATCGACGAAGTGCCGAGGCACTTGTTCGTCCCAACTGCCGTGCGGCATCGCGCGTACGAAGATTCGGCGCTGCCAATCGGCAGCGGACAAACGATATCACAACCTTCGATCCATGCTCGATATCTGGAGTTGCTTGAATTGACTGGCAAGGAGAAGGTTTTGGAAATCGGAACTGGCTCGGGCTATCAGACAGCGTTGTTGTCGAAGCTTGCATCGCAGGTGTTCAGCATCGAGCGGCTCGCGCAGTTGCTCGAGCGCGCGCGAGACATTCTTAGACAGGTTGGCGCTAGCAACGCTTCCTTCATGCTCGGAGATGGAACGCTCGGCTGGTCGCAATTCGCTCCGTATGATGCCATCCTGGTCGGCGCAGCGGCGCCGGAAATTCCTCCTGCTTACATCGATCAGCTTGCCGATGGCGGCCGGCTTCTTATTCCACTCGGCGGGCGTGAGGAACAGACGCTGCACTTGTTCACTCGAAGAGGAGACGAGCTCGAGCAAAAAGACATCGCTCCGGTGCGATTCGTGCCACTCGTTGGAAAACACAGTTGGGAGAGCTGATGAGATGACCGATGCGACAGGGAAGGGCCACCGTCGGAAAGTGCATCCGCCATTTGCGCAGCCCGATCCGGGACGCCGCGCAGCGAGCGAGTCGGAGACGCACCACCTACCGTCGATCGATCAATTCGTCGACGATCTGCCGATGATCGACGAATTTCTCGCCGAGCCTGCTGCGACCGTTGAACCGAGAGCGGTGTCGCCGCAGAGCGGGGGACTTGCGACTGATGATGAAGGTTGGGCAGTCGCCGACTGGCAATCATATGACTGGAGCGGCATCGCATCACTCGGTGCACCTGCTCCCGAAGAAGTCGAGGCTCATGCCGCGTGGTCGTCGACAAATTGGGATTCATCGAGGAGTAGAGGGTCGAGGGCATTACCGCCTTACGAAGTCGCGGCCGCGCTGGACGAAATCGCGCGGCGCATTCGAAGCGGCGAGCTGTCTCTCGCGCAGTTTCAAGGCACGCCACCTGAGGCCGCAATCGCCGCATTGTTCGCTGCGCTACTCAGGACAAAGGGGTAGCAGCGTGCCGGCGATGCGTCTTCGCGTGCGCGGGCGTGTTCAGGGTGTCGGCTTTCGCTGGTTCGTGAGAGTTTCCGCGAGACGGCTTGGTCTTTCAGGCTGGGT
>WNGI01006757.1_pt1 | contig 12438 bp, 10 predicted proteins | sample 5400621 | NCBI WGS metagenome assembly WNGI01 (sample SAMN13153374, study PRJNA577476) | soil metagenome | isolation source: 20 cm soil or saprolite under Garry oak tree replicate 1 | place: USA:California | collected 2016-06-15 | reverse complement strand
GCCGCCGCCCGCACGGCGAGATAGCCCTGCTCCGCTTCGCCCATTACGCTGCGCGCGCGACGGATGCGCTGGATGAGCGTCGCGGGGATCCGCTTGAGCGCCATGGCGACGACGATGAACACGACGGTCTCGAGATACGCCGTGGTGTCGAGACCGGAGCCGGGGGGATAGAGCGCGCCGTGCAACCAGCTCGCGACCAAATACCCGATCGACGCGACGAGCACGAGGAAGTCGCCGACGGCCTGACCCTGGTCGAACGCGTAGGGCAGCACGGCAATGAACAGCGCGGCGACCACACCGCCGTGACCGAACCAGACGACGAGGACGTTGACGAGCAGGACGTCGAGCAACGGCAGCAGATAGATGAACCACCAGCGATACCAGCCGCGCTCATTGATGAGCCCGACGATGGCGTTGAGGATGGCGGCGCCGCCTGCCACCAGCACGATCGTGCCGAGCCGCGTACTGCTGACGCCGCCGAGTCGCCCCAGCACGCCGAGCACGAAGAGCGCCGCCGCAATCCACCACCGGCGGCGGTGACTGCGCTCGAACGTCTCGAGGTCCTTGAGCCGCTGTTCCAGCGCGGTGGCGTCGTCGTGCCACCCGCGCGCCCGAGCCGCGAACGAGAGCCGGCGCGTAGGATCGGTCACGTGGGGAGTCCCAGGCCAAGATCCGCCGCGGTCAGAAACGCTTCGACGAGATATCCGTCCCGCTCGATCGCCGCGCGGCCGCCTTCGTCGCGATCCAGCACCGCCAGCACGCCGAGCACGTGCCCGCCTTCGCTCTCGACGGCGCTGATCGCCTCGCGTGCCGATCGTCCCGTGGTGAGCACGTCCTCGACGACGACGACCGGGAAGCCGGACGCGAAGCAGCCCTCGATGCGCTGGCCGGTCCCGTGGTCCTTCGGTTGTTTGCGCACGGTAAACGCGTCCAGCAGCTGGCCGCGGCGTTTTGCGGTCAGGGCGAGGGCGTAGGCGATGGGATCGGCGCCGAGGGTGAGACCGCCGACGGCCCGGGGCGACCAGCCGCGCACGGCCAGGCGATCGAGCCCGAGCCCGCCGATAACGGCGAGCCCCTCGCCGGACATGGTGGTGCGGCGGGCGTCGACGTAGAACGAGGACCGGCGGCCGGACGCGAGGACGAAATCGCCGCGCTGGACCGAGCGCGTCAGGAGGAGATCCTTAAGCGTATCTCTGAGGTAGTAGTAGTCGCTACTACTATTCACTGCGCCGCTTGCCGACAATGTTTTTGAGGGCTCCGAGCAGCCCGCCGGCCTTGGCCCCGGCTTTCGATTTCGCGAGTGCCGCTTCCAGATCGGCGGCAAATGCGCTGACGGTTGGCTGGCGCTCGCCGGGGTGCCGCGCCAGCCCCTTCATCACGGCCGCCTCGAGCGCGGGCGGGAACGTGCGATCGCTCACTTCGGAGAGCGGCGTCGCCTTGCCGCTCAAGAGTTGCTGAAACAGCTCGCGCGGGCTGCGGCCGTCGTGCGGATGCCGCCCCGTCAGCATGTAGTACGTGATCTTCGCGAGGCTGTAGATGTCGGCGCGGCCGTCCACCAGCTCACCCGACAATGCTTCCGGCGCGACGTACTGGAGTGTCCCGACGAAAAAGCCGGTCTTGGTCAGGCGCTCTTCCAGCGGTTGCTCCGCGTCGCGCGCGATTCCGAAATCGAGCAGCTTCACGCTCCGCGTGCGCGGATCGTACATGATGTTCTCGGGTTTCAAGTCGCGATGAATGATGCCGGCCGCGTGCGCCGCGGCGAGCGCGTCGGCGAGCTGGCGCACCAGCGCGACGGTGTCCGCCGGAGCGAGCGGGCTCTCGCGGTGTAGGAAATCGGCGAGCGGCTCACCGGTGGCCCACTCGAGCGCGAGATAGTAGAGGCCGTCCGCTTCACCGAAGTCGTAGGTGCGAACCACACCCGGATGCACGACGCGGGATCCATATCCCGCTTCCCGCAGGAATCGTTTGACCACGACGGGGTCGCCCCTGAGGCGCTCGCGCAATACCTTGAACGCACACGCGCCGCGCTCGGGATGTTCGGCGCGATAGACCTCCGCCGTCCCTCCTTCGCCAATACGCTCGAGGAGACGGTAGCCGGCGATGGCCCTGCCGGCCAGGTTTTCAAGAGCCATGCGGTTAACTAACGTCCCGATTTGAGGCTCGGCAAGTGATGCGATGCGCGACACTCGTGGTGCTGGCGGTTCTGGTCGCGGGCTGCGGAGGGATGCAGCAAGCGGGAAGACCCGGGACCGCGCCGCGCCGTGGCAGCGCCGCGCCGCGCCTGTTCGACGCGTCGTCGGTCTACCGCTCGATGGGCGCACTCGTCGGTGGCGGGGCGTTGCCGTTCATCGCGTCGGTGCGCTATCTCGCCGGACCGACGCCCGACTCCACCCTCGCGCTGTTCTCGGTCTCGCTCACGAACCAAACGCTCACGTTCCAGCGGCGTGGGTCGGAGTTCGTCGCGGAGTATCACGTGGAGGTGTCGTTTCGCACCGACAGCACCAGCCTGGTAGCCGTCCGGCAACTCGGGAGCGATGAGCAGGTGCGAGTGCGCAACTTCCAGGAGACGCTGCGGACAGACGAGAGCGTCATTTATCAACAGTTCGTGATGCTGCCGCCGGGCGTCTACTACGTCATCGCGATGGTGCGCGACCGCAATGGACCCGCGTTCGCGCGGGCCGAGCGCGCCGACACGGCGCCCCGCTTCGCCGGGCCGGCGCTGACGAAACCGATCGCGGTCTACACGGCGGAAGGTCGGCCCGCGCGCACCGCCATTCCCAAGCTGGTCGTCAACCCGCGCGCGACCCTGCCGTACGGCCCCGATTCGATGCGCTTCTATGTTGAGCGGTACGGGGCGCCACCGGGGGCGGGGCCGATCCTTGCTCGTGTGGTGGATGGAGCCGGCCACGAGTTGTGGCGCGACTCCCTCCGGCTGGCCGGCGGTCCCGATGTGTCGTCGGCGACGATTGTCGTGGTGCCCGCGAATCTGCCCGTCGGCCAGGCCGAGCTACAGACCTTGCCGCTGGCGGGCGGGGATACGACGCGCACGCGCTTCCTGGTGAGCTTCTCGAATCAGTGGGTCATTACGAACTTTGAAGAGATGATGAGCTTGCTCCGCTTTTTCCCACGCCAGGAGTGGGTGGATTCCCTCCGCCGGGCGCCGGCCGACCGGCGCCCGGACGTCTGGCGCGCGTTCTGGAAGGCCACCGATCCGGTCCCGATGACTCCCGAAAATGAAGCCATCGATGACTACTTCCGGCGGGTCCAGCAAGCCAACATCCGATTCGCGGATGAAGGAGGGCCGGGGTGGCAGACGGAGCGGGGGGAGGTCTTCATCACCCTCGGCGAGCCCGACGAGATGCTCGATCTCTCGAACGGCATCGATCGCAGCGGCATGCGGGTGTTGCGCTGGACCTACGCGTCGGAACGGCTCGTCCTGTACTTCCAGGATCAAACCGGGTTCAGCCGCTATCGGCTGACCCCGACGTCACGCGCCGAGTTCCAGCGCGTGCTGATGCGCGTGAGGCAAGCGCGACCGTGAGACGCCACAGCGCCTTTTGGATCGCGGCGCTCGCTGGGGATCTGCTGCTGGCGTCATCGAGCCGGGCCCAGACCCCCGCTCCACCGGATCATACCGCAACCTATCGCGCGGATTCGCTGCGCCTGTCCGGGCGTCCCTGGCATGCTGCCGAGACGCTGCTCGCCGCGGCGCGGCGCGACCCGAATCCCAACGCCTTTTTGATCGTCGAAGGCGCCAAGGCAGAGGTCCATGCCAAGCGGTACGAGCATGCGCGCGCGTTGCTGGCCGGCCAGCCGTGGCTCCTCGACTATCTCGACGGTGAGGCGCTGGCCGTGCTCGCGCAGGCGGAGTTCGGCGTCGGCCGGTTCGCCGAGGGGGCGGCGCATTTCCAGATGGCGTGCACCCGCGCGCCCGCCGCGCGCGTGCCGTTGCTGGCCGTTCGGGCGGGCCTCGCGTTCGACGCGGCGGGACAGGCCGACAGCGCGGCGGCCGCCTTCGCGGCGGCCCGGGCGGGCGGCAAGTTGGCGAGCATCGACACCTGGCTCCGCGTGCGGCAGGCACGCGTCACGCGCGACACGGCGGCTGCGAGCCAGCTCGTTGTCGACGTGCCGGCGCCGGCCGCGCGCGACGTGCCGGTCGCGCGGGCGCGCTCGCTGCTGCTGGCCGGCGATACGACGCGCGCGCTCGCAGCGTTTGCGAAGGCAGGGAAGGGGCTCGATGCGGCCCGTCTCGCGCTCGCAACGGGCGATTCGGCGCGTGCCCGCACGCTGCTGTACAGCTTGCTGACGCGTGATCCGCTCAGCGATGACGCCGCCGCCGGCGTTGGTCTGGCCCTCGGCCCGTTACCGCCGCACGCCCCCGACGAACACGTCGCCATGGCGCGCGCGCTGAATCGCCGCGCATCGGTGCGAGATGCCCGGATCCATGTCGAGCACGCGCTGCGCGCCGGCGACTCGACGGCGGCCACGCTTCTGCTCTATGGCGAGCTGCTCGTGTCGTCGGGACTGCTGCGGGACGCCGTGCGTGCGTACGCCGCGGCGGCGCGCGACTCTGCGGCCCGGCCACTCGCGCTGTACCGGCGCGGGCGCGTGCTGGTGCGGCTCGGTGATTCGACGGCGGTTGCCGCGCTCTCCGGATTCGCCGACCGCTACCCAACCGACACCGCGGCCCCCGGAGCGCTGTACATCCTGGGCGATCTGCACGACAGCCGGGACGACTGGGGGCAGGCCGGCCGCTGGTACGGCGAGTTGATCAAGCGATATCCTGCTGACGCGCGGGCCTCGCTCGCGCGTTTCCGGCTCGCCGCCCGTGCCGAGGCCACCAGCAACCCCGATAGCGCCGCGTCACTCTATCAGTCGGAGATCGACGCAGCAGGCCCGCAGCGCACCGCCGCACGATTCTGGCTCGGCAAGATGGCGGACGCTCGCGGTGATGCGGAGCAGGCCAGGCGCATCTGGTTGGCGCTGGCGCACGAGGATTCGCTTGGCTACTACGGGATGCGCGCTCGGCGCGAAACCGGCCTTCCACCACTGGCCTTTTCCGCACCAGTCGTGACCACGACCCCGCCGGCCCTCGTTTCCGCCGGTCTCGCGCGCATCGATACGCTGCTGCTCGCCGGGCTCGACACCGAAGCCCAGGCGGAAGTCCGCGTCGTGCTGGCGCGCCCCCCCGCCGATCTCGACGCGCTGCTCGCGTGGAGCGAGGGGCTGGGTTTGCGCGGCTACGGCTCGGCCGGTGTCCGGCTCGGCTGGCAGGCTGCCCTCCTCGCGCCCGGCGACACGCGCGTGTTGCGCGCGATTTTCCCCTGGCCCAATCGTGCGGCGGTCGAAGCCGAGGCGCAGGAGTTCGGCGTCGACGCGCTCCTCCTCGCGGCCCTGGTCCGTCAGGAGAGTGTGTTCGACGTCGAAGCGCTGTCCCCCGCGGGTGCGCGCGGCCTGGCGCAGCTGCTGCCGAGCACCGCTTCGCTGATGGCGCGTGGATTGGACGTCACGTTCTATCCGGAGTGGATTACCGTTCCCGATCTCAACCTGCATCTCGGCGCGGCGCATCTCGCGGAGCTGCTCAAGCGATTCGGGCGCGTGGACGCCGCGATCGCGGCGTACAATGCCGGCCCGTCGCCGGTGCGCCGCTGGCTCGACCGCGCGGGCGCGACCGATCCCGATCGGTTCATCGAGCTGATCCCCTATCCGGAAACCCGGGGTTACGTGCGCAGCCTGTTGCGCAATCGCGAGTTGTATCGCGCGTTGTACGAACCGTAGAAATCCCGCTTGACAGCTTTCCGGACCGCGGATCATTTCTACACGGCCCGGCACCACGGCCGGGCAGGCATCCGACGTTGGGCGCCCAGTAACAGACTCTGCAGGAGGCGGATTGTGATCAAGGGAAAGGTGAAGTGGTTCAATGACGCCAAAGGGTACGGCTTCATTGAGCAGGAAGGCGGCGAAGACGTGTTCGTGCATTTCTCGGCGATTCAGATGGACGGCTTCAAGACGCTCGCCGAGGGTCAGGTGGTGGAGTTCGAAGTGAAGCAAGGGGACAAGGGGCTCCACGCCACGAACGTCGTGCGCGCCTAAAGCGCGCCCTTCACCCGGTTCCGCCCCGCCCGATTTTTTGGGCGGGGTTTAGTTTTCCCGCCATGCCGCCGCGCCCCGCCCCGCCCATTCCCGCTACGGCCGCCGGGAAGAAGTGCGTCTTCCTCGTGGACGGTTACGCGCTCATTTATCGTGCCTTCTTCGCCATGATCGCGCGGCCGCTCACCACCAAGAGCGGCGAGAATACATCGGCGGTCTGGGGCATCACCAACTTCCTGCTGCGCCTCTACGAGAACTACCGGCCCGAGTACATCGGCTGGGTGCACGACCGCGGCGTTTCCTTCCGCTCGGAGCAGTACCCGGAGTACAAGGCAACGCGCGAGAAGTTGGGCGAGGAGCTGCAGCAGGACTTCGACCGCTCGCTCGAGCGCGTCTGCCAAATCCTCGACGCCTTTCACATCCCCGTCATCGCGATCAATGGCTACGAAGCCGACGACGTGGTCGCGACCCTCGCCGAGCGCGCGGCGGGCGACGGGTTGCAGGCGGTCATCGTGTCGGGCGACAAGGATTTCTATCAGCTGATCGGCGCTGGAATCGCGCTCCTCAACCCGGGGCGTGGCGGGCAGGCGGCCGTCGAGGAGCAATGGGTGGACGAGTCCAACGCGAGCGAGCGGCTCGGCGTGCCGCCCCAGCGCGTCGTGGATTATCTCGCGCTCGTCGGCGATAGCTCCGACAACATTCCGGGCGTGAAAGGCATTGGCGACAAGACCGCGGTCCAGCTCCTCGAGACCTACGGCGATCTCGATGCGATTCTCGCCCGGGCGGCCGACATCCCCGGCAAGCGTCCGCGCGAAGCGCTGCTGCAGCAGGCGGACAACGCGCGGCTGTCCCGGCAACTGGTGACGCTGCGGCGCGACGTCCCGGTGCAGCTGGATCTCGAGCAGCTGCGCGTCCGCACGCCCGACACCGACACGCTCGCCGCGTTGTTCACCGAGCTCGAATTCCGGACGCTGATCCCGAAGCTCGACGATCTGGCTGCAGTGGGAATCGCCCTGCCGGTCGAGCCCGGGGCAAGCGCGCCTCCCGCGCCGGCCGCGGGCCCCCGGGCGGCACAACTTGCCGATCCGCGCATCGTTGACGATCCGGCCGATCTTCCCGCGCTGGTCCAGGAGTTACGCGCTGCGCCACTCGTCGCGCTGCAGACCGAGCCGGGGCTCGCCGGACTCGCGTTCGCGGTGGCCCCTGGACGCTCGTGGTATCTCTCCTTCGGTCACGAGCCGCGCGAAGGAGAATTCGACGCCACACCGCCCCGCAACCTTCCGCCGCTCTCGAGTGACGCGCTCGCACCGCTGCGCGCGGTGCTCGCCGATCCGACCGTGCGCAAGGCGGGGCACGACATCAAGGCCGCGTGGGTCGCGTTCGCGCGGGCCGGCGTGCCGTTCGCGGGCGTCGCCTACGACTCGATGCTGGCGAGCTTCGTCCTCGATCCTGGGAATCGCTCGCACGCGATCAACGATTTGGCGCGGGAGCATCTCTCGGTCGAGCTCCCCACGACGGCGCAGTTGTTGGGGAAAGGGAAGGGCGGGGCAACGGAGCGAACGTTCCCCCAGGTCCCACCGGCGGAGGCGGCACGCGTCTCTGCCGCGCAGGCGGAAATGGTCCTGCGGCTCGAGGCAACGTTCCGTGCCGATATCGAGGCGCATCACCTCGTGCGGCTGCTCGACGAAATCGAGATTCCCCTCGTCCCGGTGCTCGTCGACATGGAGGCAACCGGGATCCTCGTCGATCGCGTGTTGCTCGGCGAGATGTCGCGGGGCTTCAATAAAGAGCTGACGCAGCTGGAGCTGGACATTTATCGCGCCGCCGGCGGCGAATTCAACATCAACTCGACGCCGCAGCTCCGGACCGTCCTGTTCGAGCGCTTGAAGCTGCCCGTGCAGAAGCGCACCAAAACGGGCGCGTCGACCGACGTGGAAGTGCTCGAGCAGCTCGCGACCATGGGTCACGAAGTCCCCCGCCTCCTGATCGAATACCGCGAGCTCACGAAGCTCAAGTCCACCTACATCGACGCGCTCCCCGGGTACATCCAGGCGGATGGCCGCGTCCACACCAGCTTCAATCAGACTGGCGCGGCCACCGGCCGTCTCTCGTCCTCCGATCCCAATCTCCAGAACATTCCGGTGCGCACGCGCCGAGGCGGGGAGATCCGGCGCGCGTTCGTCGCGCCCCCCGAGCACCTGCTCCTGATCGCCGACTACTCGCAGGTCGAGCTGCGGCTGCTGGCGCATTTCTCGGACGATCCGGCGTTTGTCGCGGCATTTCAGCGCGGCGGCGACATCCACCGCCAGACGGCGGCGGTCATTTTCGGCGTGCCGGAGGAAAACGTGACGGGCGAGATGCGCGCGCGCGCCAAAACCATCAACTTTGCGACGATCTACGGTCAGGGCGCACTGGCGCTGTCGCGGCAGTTGGGCATCACGCTCGAAGAGGCGAAGGCCTTCATCAAGCACTATTTCGAGCGATTCTCCGGTGTGCGCGCCTGGCTCGACAAGACGATCGATGAGGCACGCCAGCGGGGGTTCGTGGAGACGCTGTTCGGGCGGCGCCGCTACATCCCCGAGCTCCGGGACCGCAACTTCAGTATCCGCTCCTTTGGCGAGCGTACCGCAACGAATTCCCCCCTGCAGGGATCTGCGGCTGACCTCATCAAAATCGCGATGATCAGGATCCACGCGGCGCTCAAGCAGGCGAAGCTGCGCACCCGCATGCTCCTGCAAGTGCATGACGAGCTGGTGTTTGAGACCCCTGAGCGTGAGCGGTCGGATGCCGCGGCCCTTGTAAAACGCGAGATGGAGGGAGTAGCGAATTTGCGGGTGCCGCTCGTCGTAACTATAGGCGCTGGAAAGAATTGGATCGACGCGAAGGGCTAAGCACGCCTCTTGCAGGAATGGGGGGCGTTGCCCACAATAGGGGCGTCGATCCGGGCTTTTCGGATCGACGCCCTTTCGCGCCCGGAGGGTAAGGCAGTGAAAGCACGTGGTTTCACCCTGATTGAGTTACTGATCGTGGTGGTGATCATCGGGTTGCTAGCAGTTATAGCGATCCCGAAGCTCTCCACCACGAAGCAGAAGGCGTACGTCGCGCAGATGAAGTCCGACCTCAAGAATCTGGCGACGGCGGAGGAAGCCTTCTTCTATGACAGCACGTACTACACGACGAGTTTGGCGGCGCTCAACAATTTCCGGTCATCGACCGGCGTGACGCTGAGCGTCACGGAAGCGACGCCTGGCGGCTGGTCGGCACAGGCCGTCCACTCGCAGACGACCCGGCAGTGCGTGCTGTATCAGGGGAACGCGGCGCCGGTCGCCCCGGCCACCGCCGAGGGCAAGATTACCTGCACGTAGAGCCGCCGTATCGGGAATTCCAACGCCGCCGTGAGGGGATGCGCTTCGCCCTCAACGGCGGCGTTTGGCTTCACCGTCACAAGATTCATGATGAGCCGATGGTCCACCTGGTGAGCTCAGATAAGGAACGGCTCCTCGAGCTGGGCCGCACCCTCGGCTTTCCCGCCCGTTGGCTCCAATACAAGCCGCTCAAGGATCCGGACACGGGAATCCGCGTGGAAGCCTGGCACTGGGATGTGTGGGGGGACAAGCTGCGCCTGCTGGATCCTACGTAACCTCTTCGACATCGCGCCGCGGGGCTCGAACTCCCGGCCACCAATTCCACCGTCCCGCGATGTGCATGATCGCGGGCACGAGCACCATGCGGATCAGCGTGGCATCGAGCAGCACGGCGAGCGCCAGCCCGAACCCGATGAACTGGACGGCGAGCACGTGCGTGAACGCGAAGTTGCCGAACACGATGATCATGATCAGGGCGGCAAAGGTGATCGTTGAGGCCGTCGTGGACAGACCTTCCATGGTCGCATGATCGTTTCGCCCGGTCTTGTCGAACACCTCCTTCACACGCGTCAACAAGAACACTTCATAATCCATCGACAGCCCGAACACCGTGGCGAAGACGAGGACCGGCACGACGACGAAGATCGCTTCGGTCGGTCCCTCGAGACCAAAGAAGCTGGCTCCATACCCGTGAGGACGACCGCTTTCAGTGGCACGAGCACCGAGCGGAACGCGATCAACAGCATGATCGCGGTGACCCCGAGGATCATGGCGACGATGCCGGGGAAGCGGGCGAGCAGATTCTCCTGCAGGTCCAGGCTCGAGGCGGCAAATCCTCCGACGACCACCTCGACGCCGCGCAGGCGTGTGCTGCGGGTGATCGTCTGGCGTACGTGCCGCGCCAGGTCCATCATCCCGGTCAACGACACCGAGTCCGTGGCGATCACATCCATCAGCGTCGTACGCCGATCGCTGCTCAGGTATGCATTGAAGAATTCGGGGTAGCGCTCGCGGACCCCTTCCGGATCGCCGTAAAACATGGCCAGCTGCAGCGTGGACATGCCCGGCCGGAGCGTCGCGACGCCGCGCACTTCGCGCACGCGCGGGTCCTTCGCGATCGAGTCGCTCAACGCCTTGAGTCCCGGGAGCCGGCGCCCCGACAACGCGGACTCGCCGGACGGGAGTTGTACGACGACCCGGAGCGGCTGGATCACGCCGCTCGCCCCCATCTCCCGCAGCGCCGCGAGCCCCTGTCCCGATTCGGCATCCGGCGGAAACCAGTTGCGTGCGGGAAGCCCGATCTTGATCTGCGTCAGCGGAAACGTCAGCAGGGCAGCGACGAGGCCGCCGCTGAGTATGACGCGCCACGGATGGTGCCCGAGCGAGCGCGCCCAGCGCTCCCACCCTTGCGGCGTATGAATGAAAGCGAGCATCCGCGCGAGCCACCGGGGCCGGTCGATGTTGCGGCCGAGGATCGCGAGCGCCGCGGGCAAGAACGTCGTCGCGAGCAGAACCGCCACCGCGACGACGATCAGCCCGCCGACCCCCACCGAGCGCGTCTCGGTGAGCGGCGTGAGAATCAGCGCCGCGAACCCGACCACGACAGTCAGTCCCGAGGTCACCACCGCCGAGCCCGCGGTTTGGATCGTGCGGATCGCCGCATCGCCGGGTGACAGGCCGCGGTTCAGCTCTTCTCGGAAGCGGGTGACGATGAGCAGCGAGTAGTCGATCCCGACGCCGAGACCCACCATCGTCGTGATGTTGAGCACGAAGACGGACATCGTCTGGAACTGCGCGGCGACCGCGACGATGCCGAGGGCGATCGTGATCGCGAGCACCCCGACGATGATCGGCAGCGTGGCGGCGACCAGCGCACCAAACGCCAGCACCAGCACGGCGAGCGTCAGCGGCAGCGCGCGTCGCTCGGCATCCCGAGTATCTGCGGCACTGATCGTGCGCACGTCGTAGTCGAGCGCCGGGTTCCCCGTGACCTTCACGTCGAACCCGTCCGCATTCGGCAGTTGCGCGAGCGCGCCCTGTACGGTCTGGCGCAGCTCGGGGACGACGGTCCGGCCGACGTCGCTGGTGCTGGCCGGCGTGAGGGCGGCAATGAGAAACGTGGTACGACGATCGGAGCTGACAAACGTCGACTCGCCGATGCTGCGGACCGAGATGACCTGACTGATGTACGGCTGCCGCGCCAGCGCCGCCGAGACGGTATCGAGGACGGCCGCGAATCGCGGGTTCGTGTAGCGCACGGGGCCGTGGACGACGATCGCCACGTATTCCGCAATGGGATTGGGGAACGACTCGCGGATGAGCTGCGAAGCCCGAGCGGATTCCGTTTGCTCGACGTTCATGCCGCGCACGGCGAGCACGCGTTGCACGTGGGCGGCCTTCGGGACGAAGAGGAGCGCGAGCACCGCCCACGCGCTGATGACCCACCCGCGCCAGCGGATGAGCTGCCTCGCGGGTAGCGGATCTTCGCATATTGCGCGCATGGTGGAACGCCGGCTCACGGGCATGATCGCCGCCGCGGTCGTCCTGATCGTCCTGTTCATTGTCTGGGACGCGTTTAAGCCCACGCCCCGTCGCAGCGCGGCGCGGGATCCCGATGCCGACGCGCCGCTCCGCATCGCCGAGCCACCGCCGGCACCCCCGTCCCCGCTCCCGCAACCGACCCCGCCGACGACGACCTCCCAGGGCACCACCGTCCCCGCCGGTCCGAACGGCCGGGAGCCCTCCTACATCGAGCTGCTGGCGCGCTCGGAGACCCGGCGCCGCATCCGATCGAGCGGTTCGACCACCTATCTGGGCGAAATGCTCGAGACGGGCGGGGACTCCACGCTGCGCCGCTGGGAGAATCGCACGACCGCGCCGATCCATGTGTGGTTCGCCCCAACGCATGCCGCGAACTTCCAACCGGCCTTTATCGAGGCGATCAAGCGAGCCTTCGGCCTGTGGACCGACGCCGGTGTCCCGG
>WNGI01004537.1_pt1 | contig 12438 bp, 10 predicted proteins | sample 5400621 | NCBI WGS metagenome assembly WNGI01 (sample SAMN13153374, study PRJNA577476) | soil metagenome | isolation source: 20 cm soil or saprolite under Garry oak tree replicate 1 | place: USA:California | collected 2016-06-15 | reverse complement strand
TGAAGCTCACCGTCGATGCCAAAAGCTGGACGCTCAAGCACGGCGACAGCTTCCGCTTCGCAAGCCGTCGCCCGCACCGGTTCAGCAATCCTTCCGGTGACTCCAAGGCGGTCGTGCTCTGGGTAAACTGCGTCTCGGCCGCGCCCTGAGATCAGGCTGGCAATGGCGTTTATTGCTGGCGCGAATTGGTCACTTCTTGAACGCCGGACTGCTGCAAAACCACCAGGTCGTACAGGGTTTCCAGCCATTTTGCCTTACCATCGTCGTGCATTCGACGTAGCTGGAGGCTTTAGGTCTTAGCCTCGTAAGAATAAGGCGCTGAAGAACTATGAGACGCAGGCCGGCGACAGGTTCAATGACCTCAAAAAATCGCCAAAAGCGCCGGTCTGCTTACAGGGCTTCATCGCATTTCCGGTTGGCTTGGAACGATCCGCCGCCCGGCTGACGTTGGGATCGACGGATTTGCCTTTCTTGCTGGCAGCCAATGACGCGGGCTGTTTGGGCTTTCCGACCGATGAAGTCGTCGCGTTTGCGTCGTGCCAATGCCGGCTGATGATCTTCGGCTCGACTGGCGGGACGATCGTCGCGACGGGCGAAATCGATGGCTCGGTCGGCGGCAATGCCGGTTGAGCCGGGGTTTCCTGACGCGCATAGGCAAATTCAAGCCGGTCGGCCTTGGTCAACGGTGGCTGGGCCGAGCTGGAGCCGATTGTCGTCACGTTCACGGATGTCGCGGCTGCGAGGACAACAGATGTTTTGACAGCCTTGCCGACCAACAAGGCGCCGAGCACGGCCAAACCCGCAATCGTAAGCCACACAGTCCTAATCATTACTCAAAATCCAGACCCTTGGGTCGACAGGAAGGTCCAGAGCGATTCGGGCGGTTAGAGGGCAGGATGAATCTTGTTTGTGGACGCAGCCCTGCTCTGCATCGCGTCGACCGGACCGCCGAGCCCGTGCTGATATCGACTAATTCTGGTGCTTTGCGACTCAACGCCAAGCTACCATCAATGAAAATTGCCCCTGGTTTCCGGAATGCTCAGCGCACCGATCAGGTAGATCACGAAGATCACCGCCGAGAATATCGCAAGCGACATCGGGAGTTGCGCCGTGCTGGCGCTTGCCAGCGAGACGAATGTCGGCATCATCCCGCCCAGGGCGAAGCCAATGTTCCAGGACAATCCGGTGCCGCTGGCACGCAATGAAGTCGGAAACCTCTCGTTCAGAAATATCAGGACGGGCGCATAGCCGGCATTGCCGATGAAGGCGATGGCCAGTGCATAAAGCGTTACCTGCGTCGTGCCGGCCGCCTTGGCCAACCCAAGATAGCACAGCGGCAACAACACCAGCGCACATACGCCGGCGGCAAGAAATGCAGGCTTGCGTCCGATCTTTTCGCTGAGCGCCCCGACCAGAACCGCTGAAATGAATGCCGCCACGCTCGCACCCATCAGGATCAGGGACGCGACGTTGTTGGGGACGGCGTTGATGACCTTCAAGAAGCTCGGGAGATAGCCTGATGTCAGGTAGTAGCCCGCACCGCCGCCGAATGTAATCAGCAGATTGATCAGAAGCACGGCGCGGTACTTGCTCGAAAACAGGGTCCTGACCGGTGACGGCGCCGCCGTCGCCTTGCGTGCGGCTTTCTGTTGCTGCAACTCGTTGAAGAACGGCGACTCCTCGAGATTCTTGAAGATGAACCATCCGAGCAGCGAACTCAGAAGGCCCGAGAAGAACATGAACCTCCATCCCCATTGGGCAAAGGCCTCGCCCGGGAACACCGAAGATGTGATCAGGAAGACGAATGACGCCAACAACGCGCCGATGCCTGCCCCGCCGCCGCCCACCAGACCGGACATCGCGCCGCGCCACTTCGCGGGAACCGATTCAGTTCCGATGGTATGCGTGGATGCAACAACGCCGCCGACGAATACGCCCTGAACCAGACGGAGGATCAGGAACATGATCGGCGCGGCAATGCCGGCCTGTGCGATCGTCGGCAGCGTACCGAAGGCCGCGGTGCTGACCCCGACGCCGACGATCGCAATCATCATCGCGCCCTTTCGACCATGGACGTCGGCGTAATGGCCGAATACCGCGGAGCCGATCGGGCGCATCAGCAACGTCACGGCAAACGATGCGTATACCGCGGCAAGCGAGAGGGTCGCATGGGTGGAAGGGAAAAACAGCGCACCAATGACCGGCGCGACATAAAGCAGAATAAACAGATCGAACAGATCGAGCGACCAGCCGAGCACGGAGGCGATGATCGCATTGACCATTTGTCGATTGCCGCTGGGCGCTTGCGCATCCACCAGCGGCATACCTGTCATTGTCATTTCGAAAGCCCCTCTTTTCTTGATTTATGCAACTCTGTAGCCGGGCGGCCGGACAATCCGGACCGCGCGATATAGTGTGTCTGCCGAACCCCAATCCGGCGTCGGCTATAATCCCGTGAACTTCGCGGCGCGTTTGGCGTTGAAGGCCTCGACGCCTTCCTTGAAATCCGCCGATTGACGCAGCCGGCTGTAGCAATGGCCCTCGAGCTCGATCGCGATGGCGAGCGTCGAGTCCTCGGTGTCGTTCAGAAGTTTCTTGGCCGTGCGCTGGGCCAGTGGCGAGAAGGTGCGGAGTTCGTCCACAAGCTTGTCGGTCGCCTTCTCCAACTCGGCGTCGGGCACACACTCGGTGGCGATGCCCCATTCCTGCGCCTGTCTGCCGGCAATCCGCTTCGAACGCATCACGATGTCCTTGGTGCGCGTGATGCCGATCATCTTCTGCAGACGCGCAGATCCGCCCGAACCGGGAATCTGTCCGAGTTTCTGCTCCGGCAATGCATAGAATGTCGTCTCCGACGCGATCCTGAAGTCGCAGGCCAGAGACAGCTCGAACCCGACGCCGAAGCAGTATCCGCGATTGGCGACGATCACAGGCTTGGCGCAGCGCGCCGGCGAGGCGATATTCCAGGCGAGCTTCGATACATGTTCCGGCGTGGCTTCCATGAAGCCTCCGATATTGCCGCCGCTGGAGAAATGCTCGCCGATCGATCGCACGACAATGATCCTGACGCGCGGATCCTCGTCGAGGGTCTCGAACACCAGCCGAAGCTGGTCGCGCTGGGGCATCGATACGATGTTGTAGGGAGGACGATTGAGAATGATATCGGCCCGTTCGTGAGCCTCGTCGATCTCCACCTGGAAGCCGTCGAGCTTTGCCAGTCGGGGATCGGAAAAATTGAACGTTGATGGCATCTTGGTTTTCCTTCTCTTTGAAAATTGCGACTATGCGGCGGTCGGTGGCGGCCGGCGCTCGACGTCGTATTCCCCGGCGACCAGCAGCCTGCGCAGCAGCTTTCCAACCGGGGATTTCGGAATCGCATCGACGAAGATGAATTTTCGCGGACGCTTGAAGTTCGCGAGTCCTGAGTCCCGGCAGAATGCTTCGAGATCGGCTTCGCTGACATACGCACTGCGCTTGACGAACGCGGCGACAATCTTTCCCCATCTCTCGTCGGCAAGACCGACGACCGCTACCTCCGACACCGCCGGATGCAGCGACAGGCAGCTTTCAATCTCTACCGGCGATACGTTCTCGCCGCCGGTGATGATCATGTCGTCGGTGCGGCCGGTGACGAACAGGTCGCCGTCCTGGTCCACGAAGCCGGTGTCGCCGGTGAAATACCAACCCTCGCGCAGCGCCTTGGCGTCGGCATCGGGACGCCTCCAATAGCCTTCGAATGATTCGTCGCCCGCCAGCAGCGCGATGACCTCGCCCTCCTCGTTGGTCGACGCCAGGTCAGATGCCGAACGCGCAGCAAGCTTGACGACCCTGACGAGCTGGTTGATCCCGGCCTTGCCGGCCGAACCCGGCTTTGCGACCGCGTTCTGATTGATCGTGAAGGTGTAGATTTCGGAGCTGCCGTAGTGATTGACGAACAGATCCGGCTTGAATGTCGAATTCAGTTTCTGCAGCAGGCCATCGGTCATCGGCGCACCGGCAAACCCGAGCTTTCGTACGCTGGAGGTATTGGTCGCTTCGAAGTCCGGGTGATGAACCAGATCGTGGTAAAGCGTCGGAACCAGATAAAGGTTGGTGATTTTTTCCGTTTCGATGATCGCGAGGGCCTGCCGCGGATCGTAACGCGGCAGACAGACAAAGCTGCCGCCGATCAGCGACATCGAGATCAGGGAGCGCACGCCCATGGTGTGATAGAGCGGCATCACGCCAAGGGTTCGCTCGTCGCGGCCGTACAGGTTTTGCGCCACATGGGCGACGCCGGCGGCCCGTTCGGCGCGGTGACGGCGCGGCACGCCTTTCGGCTTCGACGTGGTCCCCGACGTATAGAGCATGATCGACCACGCCTCGGGGCCTACGCGCGGCGCGGCTTCCGGCGCGGGCGCATCGGTCATTTGCGCAAAACGAATGGCTTGGTCGTCGGTCGCGACGGCCTCGCCGACAACAATGCGGCGCAAATTGCGCGCGAGCCTGGCGCCGGCGACCGCGCCTGCGGAAACGCTTTCGTAGACGAGAGCCTCGGATTCGGAGTTCTCGATGCAGAAATCGAGCTCGTCGGCTTTCGCGCGCCAATTGATCGGCGTGATGACGATCCCGGCCAACTGGCACGCCCAATGAATTGTCGCTGCTTCCCATCGGTTTTGCAACACGGTGACGATGTGGTCGCCGGGTCTCAATCCGAGATCGTCGAACGCAGCGACGACGGAAGATATCCGCGTATACCATTGCGCGTAGGTCAGCCGCAGCTCGGCGTCCACGATTGCCACAGCGCCGGGATCGCGTGCCACGCTGGCGACGAAACTGGTACCGAGATCAAACATCTGTCTTCTCTGCATGATGATGGATTGCCAGCCGGCCTGCGGCATCGAGAGCGGCGTGGACGATCGGGGTGTAACCGGTGCACCGGCACAGATGGCCGCTCAGGAGATCGCGTATCTCAGCTTCGGTGGGATTCGGCCGCTCGCGAAGATAATGATCGAGCGACATCAGAATTCCGGCGGTGCAGAAGCCGCATTGCAATGCGTGATGGCGCTTGAAAGCCTCCTGCAGAACGCCGAGCCGATCGGGAGCGGGCGCCAGACCTTCCACCGTGCGGACGTCGCTGCCGTCGATCTGCACCGCGAGCGTGAGGCAAGCACGGGCGATCATTCCGTCAACGGTCACGGTGCAGGCACCGCAAACACCGTGCTCGCATCCGACGTGAGTGCCGGTGGCGCCGATCTGCTGACGCAGAAAATCCGTCAACAGCATGCGAGGCTCGGCTTCGCCGTGGACCGCCGCGCCATTCAACTTGAACCTGATACGGTGCCGCTCGCCGGACTGCAGGCGCGTCATTGCAGGACCTCCCGGATAAGGTCGCGACCGATCAGCCGGACGAGATCGCGGCGATAGCGTGCGGTGGCATGGACATCGTCCCGTGCCTCCAGTTCATGGGCGAAGGAGTTCAGGGCGTCGTCGAGCGCACTGCCGTCGAGACGCGGCCAGTCGCGCACCGCGGCCATATCAGCCACGCCGCCGACGGCAAGGCGGACGCCTTGCTTGCTGGCGACGGCCGCGCAGGCGACGATCGCAAAGTCGCCGTGACGCCGCGCGACTTCCAGGAACGCGCATCGCGCGCCGCCTGGATGCGGAAACGAAACCGCTTCGATCATTTCGTCGGCGGCACGCGCCGTGGACATCATGCCGGTGAAGAACTCACCGGCCGCGAGTTTTCGGCGCTTCCTGGCGGTTCGCAGGTGCACCTCGCCTCCCAGCGCCAGCAGCGCAAGCGGCATTTCCGCGCTGGGATCCGCATGGGCGATCGAACCGCAAATCGTGCCGCGGCTGCGCGTCTGAACGTGCCCCGTCCATGGCAAGGCCAGTGCGACAAGCCTGAGTTTCTCGGCAAGCGGAGGCCAGCCCAGCAGCGCCCGCTGTCTCACTCCGGCGCCGACCGTCACGGCTCCGGACGCGGCGTCGATCCGGTCCAGCTCCTTCAGCCGCATGATGTCGATCAGGACCTTCGGTTTCGCCAGGCGCGTGTTCAGCATCGGCATCAGCGACTGGCCGCCCGCGATGATTTGCGCGTCGCTTCCTTCCAAGGCCAGGACCGCCAGGACTTCCTCAACTGTTTCCGCGCGCACATAGTCGAACGGAGCGGGCTTCATGACCGCCTCCCGAACAAGGCGCGCAGCTTGCCCATCAACGACGGCCGCTCTTGCGCCGACGCGCCGCCGGCCTGGCGGGCGAGTGCCGAAAAGAACTGTCCAATGATGACGCGCGCCGCACCGTCCAGCAGACGGCCGCCAATGCTCGCGACCTTGCCCCCGATGGCGGCGTCGTATTCATAACGCACCACGGTGCCGGCATTTTCCGGCGTCAACGTGATGCGGCCTTCGCCGTTGCCGAATCCAAGGGCCCCCTCGGCCGAGCCGCCCAATGTCACGGCGCGCGACGCGTCGAGGTCGGAGAGCGTCACTTCCGCCCGATAGCGGCCCTTGACCGGCCCGACCCCGATCGTGACATCGGCGCGGAAATGGGTGTCGGAAATTTTCTCCACGCCGTGGCAACCGGGGATGACGGCTTGCAGCGTCGCCGGATCGAGCAGCATGGCCCAGACCGCCTCGGGTGATGCAGCCACCGTCGCGCTGCCTTCGCCGCGAAGCTGGCGATCGCCCTTGGGCGTTCTCGGCATGCCGGCGCGACGCCCCGCAGGCGGCGCGGGCTCAGCGCCGCGGACGATATCGGCCAGCTTGGCGGGAACAAGTGGAAGCTCGACATCCTTCATGCCGAGCGCGTCGGCCACCGCGTTGGCGATGCAGACCGGCGTCGACATGCAGTTGCCCTCCCCGACGCCTTTCGATCCGAGCGGCGTGAACGGCGACGGCGTCTCCATGTGAAGGATGACGGGATCCGGCACTTCGACCGTGGTCGGCAGCAGGTAGTCGGCGAAAGTGCCGGTCAGAAAGCTGCCGTCCGCTGCGTAGGCGTATTCTTCATAGAGGGCCGCGCCCAGGGCCTGCGCGAACCCGCCGCGGATTTGTCCATCAACCATTCCCGGATGCAGGATCGTGCCGCAATCGTGCATCGTCACGTAGCGGTCGATACGCGTCATCAGCGTCGTGCGATCGATTTCAACGCCGCAGAAATCGAAAATGAATCCGTAGCAAAGCGACGAGTTGACCCGATCCTCCTCGTCCGGCGCCGTGAGCTCAGGCGGCGTCCAGAACACGGTTTCGCGAATCGTCTGCTGGATGTCGTCGGGCAAGGTACCGGGCGACCAATGGCTCAGCCCGGCCAGTCGCGAGAATGCAATCTTGTTGTCCGGGTTTCGCCGCGAACGCACGGTGCCGTGTTCGAACACGATATCGTCCGCATCGGTATTGAACTGGCTCGCAGCGACCCGCGCCAGACGGGCCGCGATGCGTTCGGCCGCGAGCTTCGCGGTCCCGGCGACCGCCGCGGCGAAGCGGCTTGCATAATTGCCCGATGCGATCGACCAGGCGTCCTTCGCGGTATCGATCTCGGTATTGACCCTGACCTCCGCAGGCGTGAGGCCGAAAACGTCGGCCACCACTTGCGCCAGCACGGTCCGATGCCCCTGACCTTGCGGGACCGACGCAACGTGAACGGAGATGCTTCCCAAGGGATCGACCGCCACCGTGGCCGTGGCCTGCGCGCCGTTTTTCGGTCCGGCCTTCCTGCGCTCGGCCGCCGTCAATACGGTCGTGATATAGCCCATGTTCGAAACGCTGGGCTCGACAACCGCCGCATAGCCGATGCCATAGAGCCTGCCTTCGGCTCGGGCGAAATCCCGGCGCGCCTTCAGTTCTTCCAGCGCGCCTCCTCTGACGCCGCGCGCAATCGCCTCCTGGTAATCACCGGAATCCAGCAGCGCGCCGGTCGCCGTCCGGTACGGAAACATGTCGGCCGGCACCAGGTTTCGTTTGATCACGTCCAATGGATCGAGTTTGAGCTCGACGGCGATGCGCTGCATCAACCGCTCCAGCGCGAAATAGACCTGCGGTCCGCCAAACCCGCGGTTGAGGCCAGTGGGCGTCTTGTTGGTGACGACGACCCGATTTCGCACCGCCACGTTCGCGATGTCATAGGCACCGGTCAGGTTGCCGTGCATGCGGTAAAGCGTGGCGGGCTCCGGCGCGCGCAAATGGGCGCCGCAATCTTCCACCTGATCCCAGTCGAGTGCCGAGATCCTGCCGTCGGGTGCGACCGCGGCCGAGAGCGTGGTTGCACGGTTGGTGGCGGATACCGAAGCCGTGAGGTGCTCGAGACGATCCTCGATCCACTTGACCGGACGCCCGACTGCGCGCGATGCGGCAGCCAGCAGCACGATGTAGGGAAATACGCCCTGCTTGACGCCGAAGCTGCCGCCGGAATCCGGCGGGGTGCGCAGCCGCACGCGGTTGCCGGGCACTTTCAGCGCCCGCGAGATCACCGCGTGAATGCTGAACGGACCCTGGAAATTGGCGAGGATATCGAAGGCGTCTTCGGACGCGTTGTAGTCGGCGACGACGCCGTAGGTTTCGATCGGCGTGCATGAATTTCGGGGGTAGCGGATATCGATGGAAATCCGGTGCGCGGCTTCGGCAAATGCACGCTCTGGATCGCCGTAGCGGAAGGTCCGGTCGCTGGCGACGTTGCCGCCGAAGCCGTCGTGAATAACCGGCGAGTTCGGCGACAAGGCACTCAGCGGGTCAATATTGGCGGCGAGCGCGCGGTATCCCACGTCGATCAGGTCGACGGCATCCTCGGCCTTGTATCTGTCGGACGCGACCACGACGGCAACCGATTCGCCCACATACCGCACCCGCCCCACGGCGATCGGCCAGCATTCGATCGGCGCCTTGACGCCAACAACGAGGCTGGTTGTCAGGGTCTTGATGTCGTCGCCGGTCAGGACCGCGACAACGCCGTCTGCGCGCAGCGCGGCCGCCAAATCGATCGAAAGGATCTCGGCATGAGCATGTGGCGAGCGCAGGATCGCGGCGTATAGCGTGCCCGGCCGAACGCCGAGATCGTCGATGAAGCGGCCACGCCCCGTCAGCAACGCGGCATCTTCAACCCGCGGAATCGATTGGCCGACCCAAGGGCGAGCCGCATGGCTCTCGGCTATGGCTGGGCCGGCCGCGTGCGGCATCCGAAGAACGTCCTCCCAATCACGCCCCGACGACGTGTGGCAAGATTGTTTTCAGCAAAGCGAAGAAGCGGCCATACCCTGCGCTCTCGCGACTTGCCAATTCGTCTCATTCTTGAAGTTGCAGTGCAACACTTCAGCCCGCGAGGCGCGAGACTTGCCGGAACTCGCTCGGCGAAACACCGGCGTTGTTGCGGAAGAAGCGCGTGAAATGGGCGGGGTCGGAAAACCCAAGGCGCGTGCCAATTTCCCCGACGGGAAAATCGTGATGAAGCACGGCTTCCATCGCCTGCTCCATACGAACCACATTGAGATAGACCTTCGGCGGCAAGCCAATCGACGACTGGAACAACCGGAAGAAATGCGCGCGCGACAGACCGGCTTCTTTCGCCAGCGTATCGATGTCGGCTTCGCCGCCGGCGTTGACGCGGATGTAGTCCGCCGCGCGTCTGATCCGCCGATCGCATGCCGACGCGTTCAATTCACGGATCGATCTCGGAAAGCTCTTCCAGGGCGTGAAGCGCTCGATCACGGCGATCATCAATTCCGACAGCAATGCTTCATGTTCGGCCCGGCATTCGGGGCGCGCCATCATGTCGGATGCAAGATCCATCGTCAGCTTTCGGATACGCGGCGACAGTTCGCCATGGGGGTGTCCGAAAAATCCCGGCGCACCGCTCGCTACCCATCCGGGGCGAAAGGCCTTCAGCCATTCAGGTTCGACGTACAGAGCGAGGATCAGGGTCCGCGGGCGATCCGGATCGTGAACATAGGAATGCGGCTGCCACCCGTCGACCAGGACTGCGACGGAATCGGTCAGAGGATGAATGCGGTTGCCAACGACGAACTGGGTATCCGCGCCTTCCACCTTGAGAAGGACATGACAATGCGGGTGCGCATGGCGGACCAGCGAGCAGTCCATATCGAGCAGTGCGACCCTGCCGAAATTGCCGTGCACGATACGCAGAGCAGTCGACATTTGAGCCTCCAGTCAGGCGTTGGACTTCCAGGAAATCAGCCACCGCTCGATTTCATCGAGAAAGATCAAGAAGACCAAGCCGAGAATCGCGATGTCCAGCAGGCCGACATACATGGTGTCGACCGCCGGAACTTGCCGCTAAATCATAAAGCGGATGCCGTCATGGGCGCAACCATTTCGGAAGATCGCAATCCCTGGGATCTCCCCGCTGTTTCGGATCGAGGTCGAGAAAATTCAACAATGGCTCGGTCAAGTCAATTGACCTCTGTGACCATGCGCACCATGATTTGTCGCCGTCTCTCAGGCCGATCGATTGGGCTTCTTCCACGCATGACGAGGGTCATATCGCCCGCAAACGGGGCCCTGAACAATAACACGGAGAGAAACCGGGAACGCGGAATGGATTTCATTGAATCAGGCGGCGTCGGGCTACGCTACGAACTCAGCGGCAAGGGTGACCGCACGTTGGTGCTCGTTCACGAAATGGGCGGATCGCTCGAAAGCTGGGACGACGTCGCGCCACGGCTGGCGGAAACTCGCCGCGTGTTGCGCTATGACACCCGCGGGGCGGGAATGTCGCAGAAGGTGCGTGGCGAACTTGGCATCGATACGATGGCCGGCGATATCGCGGCGCTGCTCGATGCTCTCGGGATTGCCGGCAGGGTAGCGCTTGCGGGTATCGCCGTCGGTGGCGCGATCGCGCTGCATTTCGCCGCCCGTTACCCGGAACGCGCAAGCGCCGTCGCGGTCGGCAGCCCGGCCACCGGCATCGCGCCGGATCGCCGCGCCGCGGCCCTCGAACGCGTCACAAAAATCGAGGCCCTGGGCATGGCATTCGCTGTCGAGGATTCGATGCGAAACGGCTATGCCCCGGAGCTTCGCGGCGACATCAGGCGCTTCGAGCGATTCCGGGCGCGATGGCTCGGCAATGATCCTGCGAGCTATGCGACGATCTACCGAATGCTGGCGGGCACGGACATGCAGGGCGAACTGACCCGGCTGCGCTGTCCCGTGCTCGTGATCGGCGGCAGTCTTGATCGCGTGCGTCCGCCGCCGCTCGCGGAAGCCGTGGCCAACGCCATCCCCGGCGCCCGCTACGTCGAAGTCCGCACCGGGCACTATATGGCGGTACAAACGCCCAATCTCATCTCCGATTGCATCGACGAGTTCCTGAGAACAGTCGGCGCCTGATCGAACCCGATTATCCCCTCCGTCGCACCAAGGTCTTCCCCATGCCCCCGCAACCCGCACAGCAGATTCCCGGCGTCTATCACCGCAAGATCGGAGATATCGTCGTCACAGCCATCAGCGACGGTTATCTGGACGGCAACCTCGAGGTGATGCGCAATGTCGATGTCGAAAAGGCGCATCAGATCCTAAAGGACGCCTTCCGGCCGGCGCGGCGAACCAGCGTCAACACCTTCCTGATCCATTCAAAAGGCCGCATGGCGATCGTCGACACCGGATCGGGCAATTATCTCCAGCCTACCGCCGGCCTGGTTCAACGCAACCTGGCGGCAGCCGGTATCGATCCGAAGTCGATCGATACCGTGTTGCTGACCCACATGCATCCGGATCATTCCGCCGGGCTGACCGACATGTCGAACGGCCAACTGTTGTTTCCGAACGCGGAACTGGTCATGCACGAGAACGAACCGGCGCATTGGTTCGACGACGGCGCGATGACGAAGGTCGACGAGCGATCAAGGAAGCTCTATTTTCTGGCCGGCCGCGAGCAGGTCGCGCCCTACAAGAATCGCACGCGATTATTCCGAGAGGGCGAAGTGTTCCCCGGCGTGACCGCCGTGCCGAGCCTCGGGCATACGCCGGGCCACACCGCGTATCTCATCGCTTCGGGCAAGGATCAGTTGATGATCTGGGGCGACACGGTGCACGTGCCGGAAGTGCAAACCGCGTTTCCCGAAGCCGGCATGGCCTTCGATACCGATCTCGCCGCGGCCGCGGCTTCGCGCAAACGCATGTTCGATCGCGTCTCCGCCGACGGCGTCCTGATCGCCGGGATGCACCTGCATTTCCCGGCATTCTCACGGCTGGCAAGGCGAGGCGACGCCTACGCGCTTTGTTCCGAGGCCTGGGTTCACACGCTGGATGCGGTCTAGGAACGCTGCGAAGGGCTCCAGCACGAATTGCCGAGCATTGCCATCACGAGAAATCCTGCCTCAACGTGGCCGCGATCTCCTCCAGCGCCCAGTCGACCTGGTCGCCCGTGATCACAAGTGGCGGGGCGATGCGGATCGTGTGTCCATGGGTGTCCTTGGCAAGGATGCCTCTGCTCTGCAGTGCCTCACAG
>WNGI01004536.1_pt1 | contig 12439 bp, 9 predicted proteins | sample 5400621 | NCBI WGS metagenome assembly WNGI01 (sample SAMN13153374, study PRJNA577476) | soil metagenome | isolation source: 20 cm soil or saprolite under Garry oak tree replicate 1 | place: USA:California | collected 2016-06-15 | reverse complement strand
GGCGGTGACCTCCTCCCCCGTGACGCCATCGCCGCGGGTGGCGGCCCGCTCGAGCAGGCCGTCACGGTAGATCACCGTCACCGCCAACCCGTCGAGCTTCGGTTCCGCAACGTAGTCGAGCTCGCCCGCGACGCCGAGGCGCTCGTGGATGCGCCGGTCGAACGCCCGCAGCTCCTCCTCGGTGAAGGCGTTGTCGAGCGACAGCATCGGCACCTGGTGCACGACCTCGCCGAAGGCCGCGCTCGGTGTGCCCGACACGCGTTGCGTCGGGGAGTCCGGGGTGATCAGCTGCGGGTGCTCCCCCTCCAGCGCGCGCAACTCCTGCATCAGCCGGTCGTACTCGGCGTCGGGGATCAGCGGTTCATCGAGTACGTAGTAGCGGTAGTCGTGTTGCGCGATCTGCGCACGCAACTCGGCAGCGCGCGCTGCCGGCCCGTCTGTCACGAAGCCGCCCCGGCACTCAGGCGCTCGCGCAGCAGCGCGATGCGCGCGGGAGTCAACGGGCTGCCCTGCTCGTCCTGCAGGAACCCGCACAGGCGCTCGTTGAGGTTGCGCGCGGTGACGATGAGCTCGTCGAAGGCCTGCGGCGGCGGCTTGGGCCCCGGCAGCACCGCGAACAGCGACAGCCCGCCGTAGTGCTGCGAGTCCATGGTCTCGGCATCGAAGGTGCCCGGGCGGGTGAGACTCGCGGCGCTCAGCACGGCGCGCTGTTCCTCGTCGGGCTTGTGGAAGATCGCAAAGCGGCCGAGCACGAAGCCTTCCGCAGCCAGCGCCTGGCGCAACGAACGGCCCGCGAAGCGCTCGGGGAGCGGCGCCACCAGGCGTAATGCGACGATGCGGCGGCGCTCGTCCGGCGGCCAGTCGACCCGCGGTGCGTCAGCCGGCGGCAGGCTCGGCAGGGACTCGAGCGGCACGCCCGCGGGCACGCCGTGGACCGCGCCCATCGCCGCAGCTTCGGCGGCGCGCGCGGCGGCGGATTCGGCCGCGCCGCCATCGGCCGCGACATGCGCACCGGGCTGCGCCGGGGCGTCGCCGGGGCTGTGGCGGCCGGCATCGAGCCGCGCGGGCTCGAGCACCGGCACGACGGGGTGCTCGCGCGCGAATTCGACGACCGGCAGATCGCGCGGCACCAGCGGATCGCGGGCGCGCATCTGCGGCAGGCTGAGAGTGGGCTCACGTGCGGCCGGCTCGCGCGTGCTGGTGCGCCGCGCCGCGCCGCCGCGGCTCGCCTGGCGCGGGCGATGCCGCTCCCACCAGGCGAGAGCCGCGATGAACGCCACCCCGAGTATCAGCAGCGTCCAGCGCAGCTCCGACATCATGCCGTGGACACCGGGCACGCTCACACCGCCGCCAGCCGCACGGCCTCGTCGACGTCGACCGTGACCAGGCGCGACACGCCCGGCTCGTTCATGGTCACGCCGATCAACTGCGAGGCGAGCTCCATGGTGCTCTTGTTGTGGGTGATAAACACGAACTGCACGCGGGTCGACATGTCGCGCACGATATCGCAGAACCGCCCGACGTTGTGTTCATCGAGCGGCGCATCGACCTCGTCGAGCAGACAGAACGGCGCGGGGTTGAGATCGAAAATGGCGAACACCAGCGCCACCGCGGTGAGCGCCTTCTCGCCGCCGGACAGCAGGTGGATGGTGCTGTTCTTCTTGCCGGGTGGCCGCGCCATGACCGCCACGCCGGCGCTGAGCTTGTCCTCGCCCACCAGCTCCAGGTACGCGTGCCCGCCGCCGAACAGGCGTGGGAACTTGTCGCGCAACCCGGCGTTGATGCGCTCGAAGGTGTCCTCGAAGCGCGTGCGTGTCTCCTTGTCGATGCGCCGCATGGCCTCATCGAGCGTGGCCAGCGCGGACGTGAGGTCGGCAAACTGGCTGTCGAGATACTCCTTGCGCTGCGTCTGCTCCTGGAGCTCGTCGATGGCGGCGAGATTGACCTGACCGAGCCGCTCGATGTCGGCGCGCGCCTCGCCGAGCGACTGCTCCCAGGCCGGGACGCTCGCCGCCGCCTCGAGGCTCGCCAGCACCTCGGGGAGCTGACAGCGGGTCTCCGCGAATTGCTCGGCCAGGGCCGCGCGCCGCACGTGGGTCTCCTGCGCCGCGAGGCGCGCCGCGTCCATGGCTTCGCGCGCAGCGCTCACGCGCCGCTCGGCCGCCAGGCGCTGCTCATCGAGGGACCGCAGCGCTGCATCGGCCTCCTCGAGCGCCCCGCGCGCCACCGCCAGTTCCGCTTCCACCGTGAGACGCAGCGCCAGCGTGTCATGCAGGCGCGCCTGGGTCTTCACGATCGGCTCATCGCCCGAGGCGAGCTCCTGCTCGAGCTCCGCACGCCGTCGCGTGAGCTGCTCGCGCTGCTCGCTCATGCGGCTCAGGCCCACCGCCATCGAGCTCTCGGCCGCACGGCGTGACTCGACCCGCACCTGCAGGTCGCGCGCCGCCAGCTGCGCCGCCTGGGCCTCGGCGCGCGCCGTGTTGAGCGCCGCGCGCCGTTGCTCGCGCTCGTTGCCGAGTGCGCGCTGGCGCTCCTCGAGCTCGGCGGACAGTGCCCGCGCGCGCGCGAGCTCCGCCGCGGCCCGGGTCAGCGCCTCCCCGCTCGCCGCGCGCTCGCGCGCCACCTCGCCGGCGTCCTGCCGCAGCCGCTCGCCCCGCAGCCTCGATTCCTCGGCGCGGGCACGGCCTGCCTCGAGCAGGCCGAGCAGACCTGCGTGTTTCTGGTGAGCGCCCTGGATCGCCGTCTGCGCCTGCTCGCGACGCTCTTCCGCCTGCGCCAGACGCTCGCGCGCCGCGCTCAGTTCGCGCTCCGCCTGCTCGAGGCGCTCATCGGCCGCCGCGGCTGCGCTGCGGAGCGCCTTGAGGCGATGCTCGCGCCCGAGCACGCCCGCACGCGGGTCTGCTCCACGGCTCACGCGCAGCCAGTCGCGCCCGACCCACTCGCCCTCGCGCGTGATGAAAGAGCGTCCCTCGGCGAGCGCGGCGCGTGCGCGCAAAGCATCCGCGAGGGATTCGGCCGTCAACACTGCGCCGAGCCGCGCACTGACCGCCGCCGGGCCGGTGACGTGCGCGGCGAGCGTCGCCTCGAGGCGACTCGGTGCCGCGGTGCCGCTCTCGACCAGCGTGACCCGGCCCGTGGCTAGGGCGGTAAGCGCGCCCGAGACCTCCTCCAGGCGCTCGACGCATACCGCCTCGAGATAGTCGCCGAGGACGGTCTCAACCGCCCGCTCCCAGCCGCTCTCGACCTCGAGTGCGGCCGCGAGCCGCGGCCGCGCCGCAAGCCCCGCGCCGCGCAGCCACTCACCCGCCTGCCCGGCATGGTCGGCGAGGGCCGCCGCCTGCAGGGCCTCGAGCGAGGTGAGCTCGGTGCGCGCCTCCTCGCGCGCAGCGCGCTCCTGCTGCAGGCGCTGCTCGGCTGCCGACTGCGCGGCGCGCTGCGCCTGCAGATGCGCCTGGGCCTGCGCGAGCTCCCCGCTGAGCTGCTCGGCGGCGCGGCGCGCCTGCTCTTCCTGCAGCGCGAGGCGCGCGAACTGCTCGCCGCCGTCTTGCGCGCTCAGGGTGTGCTGCTCGCCGGCCAGGCGCTCGGCCTGCGCGCCGAGCTGCCGCAGTTGATTTTCCAGCTGCTCGATCCGCGCCCGCTCCACCTGCGTGGTCTGATCCGCGGCGCTCACCGCCTGGGCGTGCGTTTCCCAGCGCTGCTGCCAGTCCTGCAGCGCCTGCTCGCTCGCCTCGAGAGCCGCGCCGGCGCGCTGCTCGGCCTGCTGCGCCGCCTCGCACGCGGGCGTGAGGCGCGCGATCTCGGCCCGCAGCGCCGCGAACTCGCGCTCATCGCGCTCGATGTGCACGCCCAGATCACCGAGTGTGGTGTGGGCCTGCGCGAGATCGGCGCGTTGCCGCTCGCGCAGTTCGCGTCCGTGCTCGATCGACTGCTCGAGGCGCGAGATCTCGGCACCGACCTCGTAGTAGCGGCCCTGCACGGCCGACAGCCGCTCACCGTGCCCGGCGTGCAGCGTGCGCTGCTTCTCGATCGCGGCTTCGGCGGCGCGCTGCTCGGCGAGCGCGCCCTGCATGGCGAGTTCGCGCTCGCGCACCGCCGCATCGTGTACTTCCGCGCCGCCGTCGAGATCGCGCAGGCGCAGCGCCAGCAGCTCCGCGGTGAGGCGCCGCTCCTGCTCCTTCAGCGCCTGGTAACGCCGCGCGCTAGCCGCCTGGCGTTGCAGGTGGCGGATCTGTTTTTCGACCTCATCGCGCACGTCCTGCAGCCGCTCGAGATTCTCGCGGGTCTCGGCGACTCGCGCCTCGGTCTCCTTGCGCCGCTCCTTGTAGCGCGAGACACCGGCCGCCTCCTCCACGAAGGCGCGCATGTCCTCGCTCCTCGCCTCGATGACGCGCGAGATCATGCCCTGCTCGATGATGGCGTAGCTGCGCGAGCCGAGCCCGGTGCCGAGAAACAGGTTGGTGATGTCCTTGCGCCGGCAACGCACGCCATTGATGAAGTACGCCGAGGTATCGTCACGCGCCACGTGGCGCTTGAGTGAGATCTCGCTGTAGTTGGCGTAGGCGCCGCCGATCTTGCCGTCGGCGTTGTCGAACAGCAGTTCCACGGACGCGCTGCCGACCGGCTTGCGCGCGGCCGAGCCGTTGAATACCACGTCCGCCATGTTGTCGCCGCGCAGATGCTTGGCGGACAGTTCGCCCATCACCCAGCGTACGGCGTCGATGACGTTCGACTTGCCGCAGCCGTTGGGGCCGACGACACCGGTGAGATTACTGGGGAAGCTGATTTGTGTGGGATCGACGAAGGACTTGAAGCCGGCAAGCTTGATCTTGGTCAGCCGCATCGTACGTTCTTCCGCCCCCTGAGCGGCCTCGAAGATGGTGTAGTGTAGAGGAATATGCCCGAGAGGCCCACAACGGAGCTCGAGACGTTCGCCAACCCGGCCGCCGATCGTGACTACACGATCCGCATGCAGATCCCCGAATTCACCTGCCTGTGTCCGCGCACCGGGCAGCCCGACTTTGCGACGCTCGATCTCGAGTACGTGCCCGACCGGCTGTGCGTGGAACTGAAATCCCTGAAGCTCTACATCTGGTCGTTTCGTGATCGCGGCGCGTATCACGAAGCCGTGGCCAACGAGATCGCCGATCATCTGCAGGCCACGTTGCAGACGCGCTTCCTGCGGCTCACGGCGCGCTTCAACGTGCGCGGCGGAATCTACACGAGCGTTGTCGCCGAGCGACGACAAAACGGCTGGCAGGCCCCGGCCGCCGTCACACTGCCGTAACCACTGCGCCAGTCGCGCCGCGCGGGCGACAACCGCCCGGCGCCCCGGCAACGGCCCCCGGCGGGCCGCATCCCCTGCCCGCGCCGCCGCGCGCCGGAACACTGTACAGCCCGGGGTCCGCCGGTATAATCGCGCGTTCTTCACGAGCCTGATCCTGTTCGAGGAGCGATTGATGCCGGCCAAGAGACCAGCGCCTAAGTCCGCAAAGGGCAAGAAGGCGACAAGCCGGCCTGCGGTCAGAAAGGCGCTCGCCCACAAGCCCGAGCCGGTGCGTGTCAGGGCAGCGGCCGCGCACCCGCGCAAGACCCCGGCGGCGCCGAAGAAGCCGCCGGCGGCCGCGCCCGCCGCGGGTGGCGAGGCGCCGGTCGAGCTGAGAAAGCCGCCGCGTACGGGGCCGGCGCCGGCAACCGCGACCATGATTACGGCGAACCGCTCTGCGGGACAGGCCGTGAATGCCGATGGCGAGGACGGCGAGACGATCGAGCCGGGGAGCCTGCTCGCCGGTCCGCGCAACGTCCAGCCGTACATCGCCAAGCGCGGCGAACAGTACATGAGCAAGCAGCAGCTCGATCACTTCCGACTCATCCTCAACAGCTGGAAGCGCGACCTGATGGTGGAGGTGGATCGTACGGTCACGCACATGAAGGACGAGGCGGCCAACTTCCCCGATCCCAACGACCGCGCCACCCAGGAAGAGGAGTTCAGCCTCGAGTTGCGCACGCGCGACCGTGAACGCAAGCTGATCCGCAAGATCGACGACGCGTTGAAGCGCATCGAGGATGGCTCATACGGCTACTGCCTCGAGACCGGCGAGGAAATCGGCATCAAACGCCTGGAAGCACGCCCGGTGGCCACCCTCAGCATCGAAGCCCAGGAGCGCCGAGAACGGCGCGAGCGCCAGTACGGCGACCGCGACGACCGCTATCGCTAGCGATCGCGAGCTTGAGCGCGCCCCCTCCGCCGCGAGCCCAGGCTATGTGGGGCGCTTCGCACCCTCCCCGACCGGATCGCTGCACCTGGGCTCGCTGCTCGCCGCCGTGGGCAGCTTCGTCGATGCCCGCAGCCGCGGCGGCCGCTGGCTCCTCAGGATGGAAGATCTCGATGCCGCGCGGGTGATCCCCGGTTGCGCGGACGAGATGCTGCGTACGCTCGAGGGTTTCGCCCTGCACTGGGACGGCGCCGTCGAGTACCAGAGCGCCCGCACGGAACACTACGCGCGCGCGCAGCAGGCCCTCACCGCGCTCGGTCTCACCTTCCAGTGCAGTTGCTCGCGCCGCGAGCGCACACCCGAGGGCGGTTATCCGGGGACGTGTCGCGACGGTGCCAGGCGCCGCGGGCCCACCGCTACGCGCTTCAAGGTCGAGGACCTCCTCGTGTCCTTCCAGGATCGGGCGCAGGGGGTGTGCCGCTTTCAGTTGCGCGAACGCGGGGATGTCATCATCCGGCGCCGCGACGGCGCATTCGCCTACCAGCTCGCGGTGGTGGTCGACGATGCGCTGCAGGGCGTGACCGACGTGGTGCGTGGCGCAGACCTCCTCGACAGCACGCCCTGGCAGCTCGCTCTGCAGGCCGCCCTTGAGCTCCCGACTCCCCGCTATGCGCACCTGCCTCTGGTCACCGAGCCCGCCGGCACAAAGCTCGCCAAGTCCAGGCGCTCCGTCGCCCTGGATCCGGCCCTGCCGGGCTGCCAGCTGCACGAGGCCCTCGTGCTGCTGGGTCAGGAACCTCCGCTTACGCTTAAGCTCGAGTCACCCCGAACGGTGCTCGAGTGGGCCTGCGCGCATTGGGATCTGGACCGGTTCCACGGCGTGCGGCAGGTGCGCGCTCCGCCCGCTGCCCGTGCGTGAGATTCCTCGCTTTCCGAGTTGGGTTCGCGATGCCGATGTAATATGGTATATGCAGACGCCCTGCACTACGGAAGGTGCACAACCCATAGTGAAGGATCTGTCATGAGCGAACCGCGCACTATTAAGAAGTATCCGAACAGGCGGTTGTACGACACGGTCGAGAGCCGGTACATCACCCTCGCGGACATCCGCCGACTGGTGATCGAGCGCGTCGACTTTGTAGTCATCGACAAGAAGACTCAAGGGGACATCACGCGTTCGATCCTGCTGCAGGTCATCGCCGAGCAGGAACACGTCGGCGAGCCCCTCATGAGCCGCGACTTTCTCTCGCAGGTCATCCGCTCCTACGGTGACGCCATGCGCAGCATGGTCGGCAGCTACCTGGAGCAGAGCCTGAAGCTGTTCGCCAGCGAGAACGCCGGGCGCGCACCGCCACCGGGTTGAAGGCGCGGGGGCGCACACCGCCGCCGGGTTGAGTGCGCCGGCCGCGCTCAGCCGGCCTCGACGTCGCGCATCGACAGGCGGATGCGCCCCTGGCGGTCGACTTCGAGCACCTTGACGCGGATCACATCGCCTTCCTTGAGCTTGTCGCTGACACGCTCGACGCGCTCATTGGAAATCTGCGAGATGTGCACCAGGCCGTCGCGACCGGGCAGGATGGTCACGAAAGCGCCGAAATCCATCAGGCGCGCGACCTTGCCTTCGTAGATCTGACCGACCTCGACATCGGCGGTGATGAGCTCGACGCGCCGCTGCGCCTCGCGCCCGGCGGCACCTGACACCGAGGCGATCTTGACCGTGCCATCGCTCTCGATGTCGATGGTGGTGCCGGTCTCTTCGGTGATCTGGCGGATGACCGCGCCGCCCTTGCCGATGACGTCGCGGATCTTCTCCGGATCGATCTTGAGCGTGATGATCGACGGCGCCCACTCCGACATCTTGGCGCGCGGCTCGCGGATGACCCGGTTCATTTCGTCGAGGATGTGCAGGCGGCCGGCGCGGGCCTGCTCGAGCGCGATGCGCATGATCTCCGGGGTCACGCCCTCGACCTTGATGTCCATCTGCAGTGCGGTCACGCCGTCCTTGGTGCCGGCGACCTTGAAATCCATGTCGCCCAGGTGATCCTCATCGCCGAGGATATCGGTGAGCACCTGATAGCGGGTGCCTTCGAGCACCAGGCCCATGGCGACACCGGCCACGGCAGCCTTGATCGGCACCCCCGCGTCCATCAGCGACAGCGAGGTGCCGCACACGCTTGCCATGGAGCTCGAGCCGTTGGACTCGAGGATTTCCGACACGACGCGGATCACGTACGGGAAGGCGGTCATATCCGGCATCACCGCTTTCACGCCGCGGCGCGCGAGATTGCCGTGACCGATTTCGCGCCGCTTGGGCGCGCCCATCATGCCGGTCTCGCCCACCGAGAACGGCGGGAAGTTGTAATGCAGCATGAACGGCTCGCGGCGCTCGCCCTCGAGCGCGTCGATGATCTGCGCATCGCGCGTGGTGCCGAGAGTGGTCGCCACCAGCGCCTGGGTCTCGCCGCGGGTGAACAGCGCCGAGCCGTGGGTGCGCGGCATCACCCCGACCTTGACGGTGATCGGGCGCACGGTGCGCGTGTCGCGCCCGTCGATGCGCGGCTCGCCGTTGAGGATTCGCTGGCGCACGATGTTGCTCTCGAGCTTGAACAGCACACTCTCGACCTGTTCGGCGCTCCACTTGGCCTGCTCGCCGCCGGCGAGCTTCGCGAGGGTCTGGGTCTTGATCTCGCCGAGGCGCGCGTGGCGCTGCTGCTTCTCGGTGATGCTGTAGGCCTGGGCGAGGGCGGCCTGCGCATGCAGCGTGACTGCGCTGGTCAGCTCCGGGTTCTCCACCGGCGGCTGCCAGCTCCAGCGCGCCTTGCCCACCTGGGTGGCGAGCTCCTTGATGGCGCGGATGGCGACCTGCATCTGCTCGTGTCCGAAGACCACCGCGCCCAGCATGACCTCCTCGGACAGGCCCTTGGCTTCCGACTCGACCATCAGCACCGCGTGCTCGGTGCCGGCCACCACCAGGTGCAGCTGCGACTCGCTCAGCTCGCTGGCCGTCGGGTTGAGCAGGTAGCGGCCGTCCTTCCAGCCGACGCGGGCGGCGCCGATGGGACCGCTGAAGGGAATGCCCGACAGCGCCAGCGCGGCGGAGGCGCCCAGCAGCGCGGGGACGTCCGCGTCGATGTCCGGGTCCATCGACAACACCGTCGCCACGACCTGCACGTCGTTGTGGAAGCCATCCGGGAACAGCGGCCGGATCGGACGGTCGATGAGCCGCGAAGTCAGCGTCTCCTTCTCGGTCGGCCGGCCTTCGCGCTTGAAGAACCCGCCGGGAATCCTTCCCGCGGCGTAGGTCTTTTCGATGTAGTTGACGGTCAGGGGGAAGAAATCCCGTCCCGGGGTCGGGGTCTGCTGTGCGCAGGCGGTAACGAGCACCACGGTATCGCCCACGCGGACGCGCACCGCGCCCTCGGCCTGACGGGCGATCTCACCCGTGTCGATGGTGACCGCATGCGGTCCATAAGAAAATGACTTGCTGGCGACGCTCAAGGCTCAATCCTCGAAAGTGGAAGGTTCAGGCACAAAACACCAAGGCCGCACGTGTCACGGCGGCCCTTGGGTTCTCAGCGGCGAAGCCCCAGTCGCTCGACGAGCTCCTGGTACTTCTGGGGTTGCGTGGCTCTGAGGTAATCGAGGAGCTTGCGGCGTTGGTTCACCATCTTGACGAGCCCGCGCCGCGAGGAGTGATCACGCTTGTGCGCGGTGAAGTGCTCGCCGAGGCCATTGATGCGCTCGGACAGCAGCGCCACCTGTACTTCCGGGGAGCCGGTGTCGGCCGGTCCGCGGCGGAACTGCGCGAGAATCCCGCCCTTTTTCTCGCTGGTTAAAGCCATGGCGCAATAATCCTAACTACTTGTCTTAAGAGCCCTTTTGATAAGCGCGGGATTGTACCCGGCCGAGCCGGCCTGCCACAAGCCTTGAGAAGTCAATGCGCGAGCACCGACGAGCGAATCTGCCGCTCGAGCGTGTCGCGGTCCGCGAGCCTGAATCCCTCGTGCTTCCACTGAATGTGGCCGCCGCGGTCGATGAGAAAGCTGGTCGGGATGTCCGTGACGCCGAATTTCGCGGCGAGCCGACCGTGCGGGTCGAAGACGATGCCAAAGCGCGGGACGTGCGCCTCAAGGAAGCGCTCGGCGTCCGCATAGGCGTGATCCACGTTGACCGCGATGACCATGAAACCATGCGGACCGAGCTCGCCCTGTATCCGGCTCATCCAGGGAAACGAGCGCCGGCACGGTGCGCTCGAGGATGCCCAGAAGTCGACATACACGACCTGCCCCCTGAATGCGGTGAGGTCGAGCAGATCGTCTGCGCTCGCCGCGCCCCCCATGGGCGACGCCAACACCGGGAGCAGCGCCATCGCCGTGCCGAGCGCCGGCCAGCGTCGCATCGGCACGCGGTTCCTGGGCCTGGGGTGTGCTGATTCCGACATAGATCCCGTGCGTCAGGGCGGTGAGCATAGCCTCTTCGACATCGATGAGCCCGGGGCGCGGCTGTCTGCCGTCATGCGCGGCGCCGCGGTTGCACCGGCGGCCGCCGCTTCCAAAGTCACTGCAAATCAATGACGTACGAATGCCGTGCGCATCGCTACCCGTGACGTGCGTCGAGGACTGCGCACGTCCGCGTCCCTAGGATTGAGGGATGATGGACCCCACCGTGACCGCGGATGCGCTGATCGAAGGGCTGCCGGATCTCGTGCTGCTCGTCCGACGCGACGGCGTGGTCCTTCAGTGGGGCGGCGGGCACGGCGTGCCCAACCTGCGGCCGTCGCGGGAGCGGGCGGGTCAGCGGCTCGAGGGCATCTGGTCGCGACCCGTAGCGGGACTCCTCAGGCAGCTCACGCGCAGAGCGATCGCCTCGCGCACGAGCACGGAAGCGCGCTTCGAGGACGGCGGATGCGCCTACGAGGCGCGCGCCAGCGCCCACGGTCCCGAGCGCGCGATCTGTGTCGTGCGCGCCGCTGCGGCGGCGTCGCCCGAGGATGCGCTGGATGCCACGAATGAGCGCCCCCGGCCACAGCTCGACCGCCGCGGCTTCCTGCGCCGTTTCAAGGAGTCGATGTCCATGGCTGCGCTGCGCGAGATGCCGCTCGCCGTAGCCGTCATCCACGTCGATGGCATCGCCGATATCGCGCAGATCATCGCCACCAAGGTCTCAGAGCAGATCATGAGCGCGGCGATCCTGCGGCTGCCGACGCAGCCCGCCGAAGCCGGCGGCGCACCGTCGTGGTGGTACCTCGGGCAGTTGAACGAGAGTCTGCTGGCGATGGTGCTCGAGAGCTCGGATCGTGATGCCATCGGCGCCTGCCTCGCCGACGTGTGCACCAGCCTGCGCGAGCCCGTCGCGACCCTTGGGGCCGAGTTCCATCTGACCCCGTATGCCGGCGTTGCGGTGCTGGGCCAGGATGCCTCCTCGCCGAAGCTGCTCCTCGAGCACGCACGCGCCGCCGCCACCGAAGCGCGCCGCTGCGGATCCTCCGAGGTGTGCTTCTTCACCGACACCCTGCGACTGCGGTCGCTGGCGCGGCTCGACATCGCCCGCGAATTACGCGACGCCATCGCCAACCGCGACATCCGTCTGCGCTACGTCGGCCGTCACGACCTTGCGAGCGGTCGTCTGGTCACCTGGGTGGGATACCTGCGGTGGCTCCACCCGCTGCGCGGGGAGATCCGTGCGGCGGAGTTCCTGAAAGTTGCGGAAACCACGGGTCTCGCCACGACGCTGTCGCGCGCCGTGCTCACCGGCCTCGGGGAGGATTTCGCCCGGCTCTCGGCCGCAGCGGACACGGATGTGCGCCTGTCGTTCGGCGCTCTGCGCCATCACGTGCTGCACGAGGATTTCGGCGCGGATATCGGCCGCTTGCTGGCCGAGGGCGCCGTGCCCGCCGAGCGCCTGGAGCTGCGCGTCTCGGAGCGTGCGCTCATTGCGCGCGACGCGGTCGACCTGCGGTGCCTCGGACAACTCGGCGTGCAGCTGGTGGTCGACGAAGTGGGCCGCGGGATGGGCTCGCTCGACCTGCTGGCCCGCGCACCGATCTGGGGATTGCAGCTTGATCGCGCCTGGGTGACCGCACTGCGCAGCGATGCGGTCGCACGCAAGGTCTGTCGCGCCGGCATCGGCATGGCTACCGCGCTCGGTGTCACGCCGATCGCGACCGGCGTCGACGACCCACAGCAGCGCGATGCGCTGCTGGCGCTCGGCTGCCGGCTCGGCAGCGG
>WNGI01008523.1_pt1 | contig 12440 bp, 6 predicted proteins | sample 5400621 | NCBI WGS metagenome assembly WNGI01 (sample SAMN13153374, study PRJNA577476) | soil metagenome | isolation source: 20 cm soil or saprolite under Garry oak tree replicate 1 | place: USA:California | collected 2016-06-15 | reverse complement strand
TCAAAGTGAAGCAGTGGTGCAGCCCGTGAGATCAGCCACATGAACACGGCCATGACCAATACCAACGCGGGTGGCGGAACTCTCGATTCAAGTGAAGGCATGCTGCATCCTACTCGAACGAGCCGAACGCGTCGCGTGGTCTCTACTACTCGTTGAACGAAACCACTGATCGCATGTCAACCCGATGGCTCGGATTCCTTGACCATCTCTGGGGAGGGGAGTATGGTCTGCCTCATCGGAGGCCACGATGCGTGAATCTGCGAAATACGTGCTGGGAATCGCGTTGGTCGTGTTCGCTCCCGCTGCGGCGTATGCCCAAGCCTCGATCGCGGGCCTGGTGAAGGACGCGTCAGGGGCCGTCCTCCCCGGTGTCACGATTGAAGCTGCCAGTCCTGCCCTGATCGAGAAGGTGCGGTCGGTCGTCACCAACGGCACCGGCCAGTACCGTATCGAGAACCTTCGGCCCGGAACCTATACGGTCACGTTCACGCTCCCGGGCTTCTCCACGGTGAAGCGCGAAGGCATCGAGCTTACCGGAGCGTTCGTCGCGACGGTCAATGCCGACTTGCGAGTCGGCTCGATCGAAGAGACCATCACCGTCAGCGGAGAGACCCCGGTGGTCGACGTCCAGAGTACGACGCGACAGCGCGTCATGGATCGCGAGATCCTCGACAAGATTCCGTCAGGCCGCACCCAGTACAACCTGGGCGTCCTCATCCCCGGCGTCGTGCTGACCGGCGGTCAGGACGTCGGCGGGTCCGGGGGCCAGACGGCGTTTCCCGCTCTCGAGATCCATGGCAGCAAGGCGTCGGATTCGGTGGAGACGATGGGAGGGTTGTCGATCTCGGTGCTGAACACCGGCTCGCATCAGCCGGTACGGGTGAATCCGGCAGGGACGCAGGAGATCGTGCTCGACACCGCGTCGGGCGACGCTGAGTATACGGTTGGCGGCGTACGGATTAATCGCATTCCGCGCGAAGGCAGCAATACGTTCAACGCGACCTTCTTCGGTGCCCTTGCCAACGGCGGTATGCAGGGCAACAACCTCACGCAGAAGCTGCGCGACCGGGGACTCGGGCAACCCGACTCGATCAACACGAACTGGGAAGCCAATGTCGGCTTCGGCGGCCCGATCAAGCGCGACAAGTTCTGGTTCTACTTCGCCGCGCGAAAGATGCGGTCGTCCATGTATGCGGCGGGGCTGTATTGGAACAAGAACCTCAACAACCCGAACGCCTGGACGTACGAACCCGACTTGAGCCGGCGGGCGACGAACGAACGCACACAGACGGACGGCCAAATTCGTCTTAGCTGGCAGGCGACGCCGCGAAACAAGGTCGCGGCAACGTGGCAGGAGGCGGTCCTGTGCTGGTGTCCGCAGGCCGCGCGGCTCACATCCGCGCTCGAAGCCGAATCGCAGCGGGAGTACCCCAAGCGGCGCATTACGCAGCTGGAGTGGACAAGTCCCTTCACCAATCGGCTGCTGTTCGAGGTCTCCGGCGGAGTCATCTGGGGCGTCAGCAACGACTTCCCTCTGTCCACCCTGTCGCCGGGCACGATTGGCGTCGTCGAACAGTCGAACGGGATGGCGTATCGCGCGCCGATGGACTTTTCGCGCGGCCGGCCCGAACGCGTCGAGAGCTTCCGCGGCGTCGCGTCGTATATCACCGGCGCGCATGCCGTCAAGGTCGGTCTGACGCATCGAAGCGGCAGCCAGCGCGAGTATCGCTTCGATCTGTCGCCGCTGACCTTCCGACTCAATAACGGCGTACCCAATCAGTTGACGCAGCGAGCCTATCCCGTCGACTTCGAGTCACACGTCGACCACGACATGGGCGTGTTCGCGCAGGATCGGTGGACGGTTCGGGGCCTCACGTTGACGGCGGGCGTGCGCTACGACTACTTCGCCAACAGCTTCCCCGAGCAGCGCGTTGGTCCGGCGCAATTGGCGCCGACGCGCGACATCACGTTCCCGAACACGAAGGGAACCTCGTATCAGGACATCACGCCGCGGCTGGGGGTCGCCTACGATCTGTTTGGCGACGGCAAGACAGCCATCAAAGTCAGCCTCAACAAGTACGTCGCCGCGCTGGGCGCTGGAGGACTGATTGCTACCGACACCATCAACCCGGCGGCCAATCTCGTCGTCAGCACAACCCGTTCGTGGAACGATGTCAACCGGGACTTCGTGCCGGACTGCAGTCTCATCGACCTCAACGCGAACGGAGAGTGCGGCCGGGCGGCAAACACCAACTTCGGGAGCGTACGCGCAGGTACGGCGTACGATGCGGACTTCCTGCGCGGCTGGGGCAAGCGCAACTTCAATTGGGAATTCTCGGTCGGCGCGCAGCATCAGCTGGCGCCGCGCATGTCCGCTGAGATCGGGTACTTCCGGCGGTGGTACGGCAACTTCCCGGTGACCGACAACCGCTCGGTGTCGGCAGCCGATTACGATACGTTCAGCCTGACGGCGCCCTCCGATCCGCGGCTACCCGGAGGCGGCGGTGATGCGATCTCCGGGCTGTACGATCTGAAGCCGGCTAAATTCGGCTTGCCGTTGGACAACCTGATTTCACTGTCAGGCAACTACGGCAAGCAGATCGAGTACTGGCATGGCGTAGATATCACGCTGAACGCACGACCCGGCAGCGGCATGATGCTGCAGGGGGGTCTCAGTACCGGCCGCACCGTGGCGGACAACTGTGAAATCGTCGCCAAGCTGCCCGAGATGCTCTTCTCTTCAGGGACCCTGATGCGCGGGGGTGTCATTCCGCTCCAATCGCAGAACGTCTGGATCCCGCAGCAGTTCTGCCGGCAGACCGGTGCGTTCGTGACGCAGGTCAAATTCCTCGGGTCGTACACAATTCCGCGCATCAACGTCCTATTCAGCGGAACGTTCCAGAGCCTGCCAGGACCGGCGATCCAGGCGAACTACAACGCCCCGAACATACAGGTTCGCCAGGCGCTCGGCCGCGATCTGTCGGCCGGCGCGAACCAGAACCTGCCATTCAACATCGTCGAGCCCGGAAGCCTATATGGCGCACGGATCAACCAACTCGACCTCCGCGTCGCGAAGATCCTCCGGTTCGGCCGAAACCGCACGAACGTGGGAGTCGACATCTACAACGCGCTTAATGGAAGCGCCGCGGTGGCGCTCAACAACGCTTTTGGCGCATGGCAGCAGCCGAACGAGATCCTGCTGGCGCGCTTCGTCAAGCTGAACGTGCAATTCGATTTCTGATATGGAAGACCGTTGCAAATCCGTTTACTGGAGGGACATCCCGATGAGACGCAAGCTTCGTAGCGTTTTGATTGCGGCTTTTGGTCTGGCTGTCGCAGCGGCTCCCGGGTTTGCGCACCACGGATTCGCCGTTGAGTTCGACAAAGACAGGTGCACGGATCTGACTGGCTTGCTGTCGGCTCTCTATTGGGAGAATCCGCACGCGTATTTCGACGTGGATGTGAAGGAAGCCAGCGGCACGATGGTGACCTGGCACCTGGAAATGATCACCCCCAACGCTCTGAAAAGGAACGGCACCACGCGCGAGGATTTCCAGACCAGTATGGGAAAGCCCGCCAGCGCCAGGTTCTGTCCAACCAAGGCTGGTGGTACGCCGTACAGAGGAACGGCGGAATTCATCAAGCTGGCGGACGGCCAATTGCGTGTCGTTGGGCAGAATATTGAGAACTTGACGCCCGCGCAAATTCACTTCTGAACGACATCGAAGGGTCCTCTCGAAAAAGGGAGAACTTGACATGAGAGACATGAAGCGGCCGCTCCGCAATGGCCTTGGGAGCGCTGGAGTCGTACTGGCGGCTTTGTGCATGGTTTCCATGCCTGCTTTTGCTCAGGTGAACACCCATGGCGCGCAGTCTGGAGGAAAACCTCCTGTGCCGATCGTCGGGGGCTTTGACAAGGTGAAGGTATTGCCGCCGGGCGGACCGGCGCCCCGCACGGCGGACGGACATCCGGACCTGACTGGACGGTGGTATCCAAACCCTTCCGGACGAATGCTGCAGTTTGCTTACCCGCTCGAAGAAGCGACTATCAGGCAATTCGATCCCAAGGTGACGCCGGAGGAGAACGTTTCCTTCAAGCCTGGCATAGACGCGAAGTACAGGAAGCCGGCCCCTTATGGAGAATGCGATCAGGCCGGCGTTCCGAGCGCGGCATTAGAGCAAATCAGCCAGCACGCTCCCATGGAGTTGATTTCACTCCCGGGAGGGAAGTTGTGGCAGATGTTTGAATACCCGATGGACGTTCGTCTGATACACACCGATGGACGTCCGCATCTCAAAGATCCGGATCCCACTTTCAATGGCGACTCGACTGCCCATTGGGAGGGAGATACCCTGGTCATCGATGTGATTGGCATTGATGAAAGGATGAGGGTCATTACGGGTGCGGGAGCAGGGTGGTGGCCTAGTGACAAGATGCATGTGATCGAGCGCATCACTCGCACCTCGAAGAACCACCTCACCTACCAAATCACCATCGAGGACCCCGTAGTGCTGGCAAAGCCCTGGAAGTCGGCGCCTCGCGCATGGTCGCTGACGCAGGATCCCAACGATTATTGGACGGAGGTCTTCTGCACCCTTAATGAGGAACCAGCGGAAATACAGAGACAAAAGGCAGCTCAGACGACCGGCAAGTGAAAAGCTGATGACCTGCCGCGCTCACGCGAGCACACGATCGGTCAGACGATCTGATATTCTGGGGTACTCATGATGAGATGCGTTGTCATGCGCAGCGCATCTTCCATGTAGCTCCTCGCACGCTCGATATCGTCGGTTCCGAGCTCACCGGTGAGGAACGAGACGAACGCGTCGCGCGTCGGCTGTGCGGCTGGCACACGCAGGAGCCGCCACAGCAAGGAGTCGACGGCTTCTGACGTCGTCCGGGAGCCGCTCGCCAGCACCATCTGCGTGAGATCGAACCGGGCCGCATGACGCGGTGTCGGAATGAGCCTGCGCGCCGCCTGCTCCCAGCCGATGTAACCCGAGATGCGGGTGTTGAACTGTTCGTCGCGCTCGAGCGCCGCGCGGTCGAATGCGCTCATGTTCGCGGGATCGCTGACAGCCGTCGCCGCACCGATGTCATAGCCGTCGCGCAGGCGCTGACCGAGCACATCGTCGCTGCCGGCGTTGAAATTCCAGTCTCTGAAGCCGGTGATGTCGGGGACGAGCACCTCGCGGGCGACGTTGCCACGCGCGATGAGCAGCCCAGGCGTGATCCACGCTTTGCCGCCGGCCCATCCCGCAACCGATGGAGGATTCAGCAGATGCTGACCCATCGAGATAGTGGACTGATTGAAGTCGGGCACACCAGGAAGCTCGTCGACGTCGAGGTGCTTCATCATCGCGACCATGTGCTCGACGGGACCCTTGATGTGACCACCGTAGCTCGCCTGGCTGTAAAAATCGCGTGAGGCAAGGATCACCGCGAGCAGCGGCTTGACCTCGTAATCGTGGCTGCGCAGCACCGCGCCGAGCTTCTGTCGCAGGTCCGACGACAATTCGTCCCGGACGAGGAAGCGATAGATCTTGCCGGCCAGGTACTCCGCTGTGACCGGCTGGTCGAAGATGATCTTCACGGCATCCACACCGTCGAAATGGCCGGTGCGGCCGAGAAAGGTCTTCGCGCCCTCGTCGTGTTTGGCCGGATCGGCCTTGAAGGTCAGGTTGTCGAAGTACCACCCGGTGAACGCGCGGGCTCCTTCGCGCACGTCCTTCTCGGAATAGTTGCCCACGCCCATCGTGAAGAGCTCCATCACCTCGCGGGCGAAGTTCTCGTTCGGCGCGCCCTTCACGTTGTACTGCGCGTCGAGGAAATAGAGCATCGCCGGGTTCCTGGCGATCTGAATCGTCAACTCGCGGATGTTGCCGGTGGCGTACCGCTCGAAGAGATCGATCTGCTGCATCATCTTGCGGTAGTCGCGCACTTTGGTCTCGTGGGTAGCGAAGTGGCCGTGCCACAGCAACGCCATCTTCTGCTCCACCGGATGCGATGTCTGAAGCATCCGGTTTGCCCACCAGTACCCCAGCCGACGCGTTTCGAGCATCGTCGCCCGCAGCCAGTAAAAGAAGCGATCGGAGACCGGTTGCAGGGGACGATTGCCGGACGGCTTGACATCGATCCCCATCGAGACGCCGTTCTTGAGAGCGCGATCGGTCGCCTCCGGACGACTTTCAGGAAACCCGTTCAGCGTCGGATCCCAGAGACCCGATTCGACGAACGGCTGCATCCGTGGATTGGGGATGCTCTCGTAGTGCACGAGCGTGCGCACCGCGCGGTCGAGCCCGGCGTCGGCAAGCTTCTGGATGGTTGCCGGCGATCCGCCGAACCCCGCGTGACTCAGGAGGTGCGCGGCGCGATCGTAGTTCCAATCGGCCGCGCCGATTGGCGTGAGGTCGTCCTTCCAGGACGCCGGCCCAGGGGACCAGTTGGCGCGAGTGGTCATCGTGTTCTCCCCTCGCCTTACCCTCGGAACATATCGAGCGTGGTGAATCTCTGTCCGAGTACCCTCGCGGCGTCGGCACCGAGCCACCGTTCAATCAGCGTCGCGTACACGTCACGAAAATCGGTGGTGTTTTCGAGGTTGTCGCCGAGCACCAGGTTCGAGAGGCTTGGGGGCGTGCCGTACATCCCGCCCTTGACCGCGTTGCCAATCACGAAGTTCACCTGCGCCGTGCCGTGATCGGTGCCGAGGCTGGTGTTCTCCGGCACGCGGCGGCCAAACTCGCTGTGCACGTACATGACGACATCGTCCGCGCGGCCGATGCGTTCCATTTCCCGGAAGAAGCCCTCGATCGCGTCGGAGCAGTACTCGAGCTGCCGGTCGTGCGGCGCCGCCTGGTTCACGTGCGTGTCGAACAGGCTGTTGCGGAGCGGGACGTAATACAGCTTCGTCGGAAAATCAGCTTCGATGAGCGCCGCCACCTTGTCGAGATCCAGCAGGCGCAGATCCGGGTTGTCTTTGCCTTTGTAGCGGCTCCACGCGGCGCGCACGACTTCCGAGGCCTGCGCCGCGCTCCGGCTGACCTCCAACACGTACTTGTACGCGTCGCCCTCGGGCGACGACTGTGCGGCGAGCACGTCAACGACCGCTTTTTCCTGTGCGAACAGCGCGCGCTGGAATTTCATCGGATCGATGAACACGAGCGGCACGTGGTTCTCGGCCTTGACCGCGAGCGTCTGGCTCTCGGCGATGTTCACAATCATGTTCTGCTGCGCGCCATCGGGATCGAGCGCCGACGCGGTCCGCCCAATCCAGCCGTACTCGTTGCCGCTGTTGGGTGCCGCCGTGTGCCAGAACGACATCGATGTGAAATGCGAGAACGATGGCTGGTCGTACCCCACTCCCTGTACGATCGCCAGCTTGCCCTCGTCGTACAGCTTCTTCATGCCGCGCATCGACTTGTGCCAGCCGAAGTGCGCGTCGATTTTCAGCAGATCGTTCTCTTTGAGGCCGATAGTCGGACGGTGCTTGTAGTACTGCGCATCGCCGTACGGCACGATGGTGTTCAGTCCGTCGTTGCCGCCAAACCACTCGAAGACGACGAGGATCCTGCCTGACTCGTGCGCGGCCGCCTGCAGGCTCGCCTGGTTGAAGACGCGCGGCACCGGACCGAATCCGCCGAAGAGGCTAAACCCCAGTCCACCGGCGCCCATCCGAATCATGTCGCGACGCGTGACGCCGGAGCCGCTCAGGAGATGCTTGGTCGGCATGCTGATTCACTCCCGGAGATCACCGCGCTCATCGCGCGAGTGGATCGGGACGAAGCTGAAATTTGACCAGCTTTCCCTTGGTCCCCTTTCCACCTTCGATGTGCCAGACGAAATGCGTTCCGTAGTTCGCGTAGAGGGCGCGCCCCTTCCAGCCAGCCGACGGATCGTCGATGCGGCCGTCCATGCCGCGTGAGTAGAACCCGAGCGGATAGGGGACGCGCATCGTCATCCACTCGCGCGTCTGCGGATCGAGCACGAGCAGCGAATCCGAATTCGATCCCGTCGCCAGCGGCCTGTTCTTGCCAAGCCCGAGGATGCCCTGCTGATCGACCCAGTTGAAATAGTGGAAGTCGGCGGGGATCTCGGTGCCCTTCAGCTTCGGACCGTTCGTCTGATAGAGCGTCCAGCCTTCGCGGCACTCACTGCCGTCGATCTTGCGGCCGACGGCGCCTTTGCACTTGCGACGATCGAAGCTGGCCAGATGGCTGCTTGCCGCGAGCGCGGTCCAGACGACGCCGTTGGTATCGACGTCGACGCCGCGCGGATCGAATCCAGGCTCGGGCACGCGAAACACTTCGGCTCGGCAGCTCTCGGGTGGATTGGTGCCCCGATCGACACGGACCAGATAGCCCGGGAAGCGTTCGGACACGCCCCAGATCGAATCGTCGACGGGACTCGGCACCGCCGAATACAGGCTGAAGTCGACCTCGGTATCGAGCGTGGGATCCGGTCCGCCGCCAGCGCGCGCGTCCGTACTCGCGCCGCCGGACGCCGTATCGCCCTGGTAGAGGATCGACTGACCGCGACCCGCGACACGGTTCCACGGACGCGTGATCCTGCCGTCGCCGTTGGTGTCGACCACCTGGCCGCACCAGCCGACCGCTTTCTGCTCGTCCCTGGTCTGGTCGAAGATCTTCGTGTCGATCCAGCCGAAGATCGGACCGGTCAGCTCGTTGAAGTAGACGGTCTCATCGGCGTCGTTGTCGAACTGCAGGTGGTGCGTCGAGTAGCAGGTGTCGATCAGCGTGAACTGCTTCGTCTTCGGATCGTAGACGGACGCCTGCCGCCCGCTGTTGCGCAGCGGGTACCACGCCGCGAACTTGTTCGACGGATCGCTGCACCACGATGGATCCTGGTTCGGACGAATCTTCGACGTGATCCAGACGCGCCCCTTGCTGTCGAGCATCGGGTTGTGCGGATCGGCGGGGTTGTACGGCGGGTTCGCCCACAGATGCGTGTCGCCCCACCACAGCGAGGGACGATTCGGCTTCGGGAATCGCGAGGGCACGTCGGCGCGCGGCGCGCGCTCCGGAATCTCGATCTCTTCGGTCCGGTTCGTCAGCGGGTCGAGGATGACGAGCGTCCCGTGACCGGCCGACACCGCGTAGATCGGTCCATACGCGTTGACCGTCGGATGATGTTTGTCGGTCGCGACCTCGTCGTGCATGAACGAGCAGTCGGCAAACGTCCGCAGCGGCCGCGTCTTCCCCTGGTTCGTCAGCACCGAGTACATCGCCGTGCCGCGCACGCCGGTTCCGAGCCGCCACTCCCACGCGTCCTCGTGCGACTTCAGCTCCGGCTTCGCCTTGAAGACGTGATCGACGCTGCGCGTGAGCTGATTCCCGAGCTGATGACAGAAGTTGCAGTCGGACTTGAGTGAGTTGATCCAGTGGTTCTGCGTCAGCATCGCAGGTCCAAGGCCGTTGCTGCCGTTGCCTGGGAACTCGTGCGCTGCCGGCGGCTCCATGAGCGACAGCCAGTAGTTGCCGGGATACACCTTCGCCGCTTCCTGCGGCGTGCGCGCAGGCGTGGCGAGTAGCGTCAGTGACGCCGCCCCTGGTTTCCTCTGAACCTTGGGCGAGTCGACCAGGCCGTAGCCGCGCACCCAGACGCTGTAGGTGGCCTCAGGCAGTTCCGGCAGCATGAAGCGTCCGCGATCGTCGGTGACGACGATCTTCGTGAACGGCGTAGGCAGATCCTTCGTCTCGGCGATCACCCAGACGCCGGCCTGGGGAGCGCCGTCGCTGCTCACAACACCGGTGATGTAGCCCTGCGGCGATGCCGGGCGCGGGCCCGGCTGCGCGCCCAGCGATCGCATCGATGCTGCCCCGGCCAATCCGCCCAACGCGGCGCCGAGCACCAGGATCCGGATTCGGCGTCTGTCCATGATTAGAAGTCGATCTGCAGGCTGAGCCTCGCGTACCGCGCCGGCTGAAGGGCCGTCGGAGCCAGCCATGGACCACCAGGCACGAACGTCTGGTTGTAGGCGGTGACGACGTCTACGTTCATCAAGTTGTAGATGTCGACCCCGAATTGAGTCCGCATCCCGGCGACGTGGAGAATCTTCGCCACCCGGAAATCCACGTTGTTGCGTCGATCGGCAAACACCGTGTACGGCGCGATCAGATTCACCGTGGCAACAGCGGCCCCCGTAAGCGGCCGCCCGAGCGGCTGCGGTCCGGAGGCGATCCATGCGTTGTCCACCACGAAGTTCGCCTCGAGGTACTCTCCCGGTACGCTCATCCACGTCGCGGCGAGCTGGACGTCCACTCGCGGAACCGTATAGGTGGCGAGCCCACGGACGTCGGTGCGGTACGGCTCGGCGAAGCGGCAATAGGGGTTCGTCACCGAGAGAGAACCCCGTTGCGTTGTCACCAGGACGTTGGCCGTAACGGAGCTGTTCGCGGCTCCGGTGGGGCCGGTTCCGAGTTCCGGCAGCTTCGCGCGCACGGCGCAGCCATCGGCGAGCTTGCGTCCGGTACCTGCTCCGCCCTGCAGCGTCAACCCCATCTTCAGCCGCGCCGCAACCGAGTAGTCGACACCTTGCCAGTTCTCCTTCTGATCACCGATCTGTCTGGAGGACTGCGCGAGCTCGTCCACCAGACCGACTGTACTCGGCACGAGGTTGTACAAGCCGCCGATCGGATAACCGCCTCCGCCAGGCAGCCGCGGATCGACGGGCGCGTTGATGCTGAAGGGCGTGTAGTCCTCGACGCTGGCCGCCCGGTTGTCCACGACGTACCAGTTGCCCCATGTGTTCCGATGGAAGCCGACGGTCACGGAGAGACGAGGGACAACCTCGTGCTGCACGGACATGCCGAGGCTCCAGTTGTGCGGCCGCGCGCCCCAGCCACCGACGTAGTTCGGATCGAAGGTGCGATTGAATACCGGCCGCCCCAGGTTCTGATTGTCCATCCGTTGGCATTCGCCATTCGCCGCGGGGTTCATCAGATCGCAGTCCGGCACGTAGTTCCGGTTGGCATCCGTCCACCCGCGCGTCGTCCTGACAACGGTGCGCACCAGCGGGTTCATGTCCATATCGTTGTTGGTCGCCGTGATCGCTTCCATATACTTGCCGACGTTGAACTTGACTGCGGTCTTCCCGTTCCCGAACAGGTCGTACGCAGCGGCGATACGTGGCGAGATGTCCTTCCAGGCATACCCCGGAGTCGATCGACTCGGATAGATGATCTCCTCCGGGGCGTACGGGTACCCGGAGCCGCCCACGCGCGATTCCGGATAGCTGGAGGTCAGGGAGTCGTAGCGGAGGCCGCCCTGAAGCGTCAGCCGCCTGAACGTCCACTGGTCCTGCGCAAAGAAGTTGGTCGGAATGAGGTTGCGGACGTACTTGATGCCGCCTCCAACCGCGGTGGTCTGCGTCAACTGGTTCGGCACGCCATCCCTCATCCGGATCTGCGTGATCTGGTTCGGATAGTTGTAGGTCTGCGACGGATTGCCGAACCCGCCCTGGTACCCGAACTTCATGTTGTGCGCGCCCGTGACGTAGGTCAGCGCCGCGCGCACGCTCGCCAGATTTCCGATCAACGAGTGCGCGAATCCGCCGTTGGCGGGCGCTGCAGGCGCGCGTGACAGCAGATTCGGCACCTCGCCGCCCTGCTCCAGCACCTGGATCATCCGCGGGTCGTTCGTGCCGTCGTTGCGCGGCCCGAACCGATATCGCGCCTGATACATGCCCCAGCCGGCCTCGGCCAGCAGCCGCCCCGAGATGGGAGACGACCACGTGGCGCTCGGCTGACGGGACGGGATGTAGTACGACCGCGGCGTCGCTTCCGGCGTCGTCAGCTGGCCGGCCGTCTCGGCGCCACCTCCGTTGCCGTAGTTCGAGTCGAGGTACTGCTCGGCCCAGAGCATGTTGAACTTATTGCGGGGCGTCGCCTGCCACGTCAATCGCATCGTTGCCTGGCGTTCGACCCTGTTGGTAAACGCCGGCTTCGATCGATCGAAATCGACTGTCCACGCATCGGGGTTCCCGGCGTTCTTGTTCCACCACAGCCCCGGCACCGTGCTCTCGCCGCCTGTCTGGCGGAAGGCCGAGTAGAACCACAACTTGTTCCGCACGAGCCGGCCACCGAACATCGGATTCACGTCGTACACCTTGATGAGCTCGGAAGGCGATCGCAGGCCTTTGGCCTTGAGCCTGTCGGTGTAGTTGCTGCCCTGGAGCGCGCTGTTCGAGCCGCTGAAATTGAACTGACCGGTGAAGTTGTTTGCTCCTTCGCGCGGGATGACGTTGACGAGCACACCGCTCGTCTCGGCGTCCGCGAGCCCGCCCGAAATGGTCAGCACCACTTCCTGCGCGGCGGCCACCTGCGGCATGTTCCCGCCACCGCCGTTTCCGCCGGCCCACCCCATGTTGATACCGTCCGCGTAGATGCGCGAATCGGCCGCGCGGCCGCCGTGGATCGAAGCG
>WNGI01004535.1_pt1 | contig 12440 bp, 8 predicted proteins | sample 5400621 | NCBI WGS metagenome assembly WNGI01 (sample SAMN13153374, study PRJNA577476) | soil metagenome | isolation source: 20 cm soil or saprolite under Garry oak tree replicate 1 | place: USA:California | collected 2016-06-15 | reverse complement strand
CTTTAACGGGACCGATTTCAAATTTGCCGGCGCGCGCCGCTGCGACCGCAGTCTTGAATGTCACCACATCGTAAGATCTGCCGTTAATCGTCTCCAAGTTCTCTCCGGATTGTTGGAGCTTTTGCGCCGTGAATCCTTGTCCGGCTATCTCCGGACCGTCGATTAGCTTTGGGCGTGCGCGCGGATCGAATCCGAGCCGAATTTCGACTGGCACCATTTCCCCGACGAAGGCAGTTTTTTTGGGCACGATCAACTCTGCGAACACAAGCTTGTTCGCGTTTGGCGGTCGCACATCCCGGCTTGAACGCGATGAGCGGCCTCGCGAATCAGCAACGTTCAGTCTCAGCTCAGGTGTCCGCAGTGAATTGCCGCCCACGCGAATTGTTTGCGGCGGGATTATGAACGTGCCGGCCTGCAGCGGCATGATGGTATAGTCGTAGACCACGCTTGAAGTGACGCTAAAATTGTTCATCTCGAAGTGCTGGGAAGTGCCTGTTCGATAAATCTCCAGGCCATCCACCGCGATTTTCTCCGGCGCATCCGCGCCACGCGCTCCCGTCACTCGAATTTGCAGTTGTACCGTTGCTCCGACTACGGCCTCAGAATTACTCAGAACCGCAGTGACACTCGGCGAATCGGCAAAGGCGTGGGCGGCACAGAATCCAATCAGCGTGCCAAACAAAACTCCAATTGGAACCCGTGATCTGTGCATGAAATTCTTATCAACCAATCAACTATCAGCCAATAACGCTACGCTGCCTACCAGTCGTTATAGACATGGCGCGCGGCCTTGCGTTCATCAAGCCGGACGCGCGCCTCCTCATCCTTTAAAGACTGAAGGAGCGCTTCGGCCTGACGCTCGCTCATTTGACCTTCCTTTTCTGCTTCGGCTTCCGCAATCTGCCCATTTTTGTCGGGCGGCTTCTGTGATTTGTCCTCGCCTGCTCCCTTCAATTCACCAGCCAATTTCTTCTGCGGCGAGTCCGGCGGCGTGGCGGATGGAGTAGTGTTTTCCTCCGACCCCTCTCCGTTTCCGGGAGAAGGCGACGGTGTTTCATCTCCTTGGTCGCCTGCTGTGGGAGATGGCTGTTCGCCCTCACCTGATTGTTCTTGATCTTGTTTTTTCTCGCCGGGAGAAGGGGAAGGCGAGGGCTGATCGCCGTTTTGTTGCTTTGGCTGTTGCGGCTCATTTTTTGCTTGGGATTGCTCGTTCTTCTTCTCCTCTTTTTGATCATTGCCGCTCCCAGATTCTCGATTTTGCGATTGCTGCTGCTGATCTTTTTGCTGTTGCTGACCCTGGCCCTGTTGCTGTTGCTGTTGCTGTTCTTGTTGCTGCTGCTGCTGTTCTTTTTGTTGGTCTTGCTGCGATTGCTGATTCTGCTGGTCCTGTTTGTTCTTCTGCTGCGGCGAAGGTGAAGGCGAGGGCTGCTGTTGTTGTTGTTTCTTGTTTTTCAGTTCCTCGATCTTCTTTTTTACATAATCATAGTTCTCTTTTGCCTCTTTATTCCCCGGTTCAAACTTGAGGGTCTGCTCGTAATGGTTGAGAGCATTGGTCCAATCGCTCAACTTTTTGTCGTCACTTTTCTGAGTGTCGCCGCGTTCATAGAGCGTGTTCCCAAGGTTGTAATGACTCCTGCTCTGCAAACCCGTATCGGGCGAGAGCAACGCTTGGCTAAACGACTCCAGCGCCTTGCCGTAATCCTTTAGCTTGTAAGCGGCCGCGCCAGAATCGAACTGTAACTTGTCCTCAGCGCGCGATTGAGGGTGCGTTTTGAGCGTTTGCTGAAATTGGCTGAAGGCATCGTTAAATTTGCCTTCGCGATAGGCGTCGAGGCCAGGAGCTGCGGCAAAGGCGAACTGACAAAGACAGATCATGAGTGCCGCCGCCGAGGCTGCAACTTTTGCGGGAACGAAAGAATGAATTCTTTGACGCGCGCGCTTGCGCTCACCAATCAAGATCGACAAGGCCAGCGCAATTAACGCTGCGCCCAGCGGCCATTCATAGCGCTCAATCGGTCGGCGCGACAAACGTACGTCAAACTCGGCCGCTTGCATCTTGGCCAGTCCTTCATTGTAGATCTGCTGCATCGTGCGTGGCCCATTTTCCAGATGCAGATAGAACCCGCCGGTTGATTGCGCGATTTCGCGCAATCGCTTTTCGTCCAGCTTTGATTTCACGACCTGTCCCGATGAGTCCTTAACGAAAGATGTTCCGCCTTCTTCGCCCGCGATCGGAATGAGCGAGCCTTCCGACGTTCCAACGCCGATCGTGAAAATGTGCACACCCGCGTCAGCCGCCATCTTTGCGCTCTTCATGGCATCACCGCTCAACTCTTCGCCGTCGGTAAAAATGATAAGCGCGCGATTTCCGACGGCGCTTTTGCCGAAACTTTGCGTGGCCAGTGTGATGGCCTCGGAGATATTTGTGCCTCCTTCGGGAATCGTCTTCGTATCGAGATCGTTGATTGATTCCATCACAGCTTCATAATCGATCGTGAGCGGTGCCTGCAAAAAGGCGCGGCCGGCAAAAGCAATCAAGCCAACACGGTCACCTTGCAGCTCATTGACTAAATCTCGGGTAGCGAGTTTGACCCGTTCGAGCCGATTGGGCTGAACGTCATTAGAAAGCATGCTGCGCGATGTGTCGACCGCGATGAGCAAATCGAGACCTTTGCGCTTCACATCCTCAAAGGTATAACCCCAGCGGGGCTGTGCCAGACTGGCGATCGCAAGGGCAAGACCCAGGAGCTGCAAGGCGAATCTCAGCACACGGCGCGGCCGATTTACGGTTCCCGCAAGCTGCGGCAGCAACCGCGCTGAAACAAACTCACGCAAACGCCGCGCCCCGCGATGTTCTGCGCGAATGAACAGCGCGATCAACATCGGGATCAGAAGCAGTCCCGAAAGCCATTGCGGTGCGCCAAAACTCATAAGATCGACAATGTCCTCACGGCAATTTTTTCCAGATCGTTTGCGACAATAGAATCTGCGCGAGCAGCAGACCGCAGCCGCTCATAAGACAAAGCGGAAAAAGATCGCGATACTGTTGATATTTCTTCACGCTTACAGTCGATTTTTCGAGCTTATCGATGTCGCGATAGATTTGCTCGAGTGATTTCGTATCCGTCGCGCGAAAAAATTGACCGTCGGCGATTTTCGTAACTTCCCTCAGACCGGTTTCGTTAAATTCAACGCGCTGGTTTTCGTAGAGCATATTGCCCAAAACGTCCGTTAATGGACCTTTGGGAGTGAATATCGGGGCCGGTGCGATTCCATTTATTCCGGCGCCGATGGCATAGAAATGAATCTTTAGTGCTTTCACTGCTTCCGCGGCGGTATTTGGAGGGACCTTGCCGGCATTATTTTCTCCGTCAGTCAAAAGCACGAGCACGCGGCTCTTTGAGCGCTTATCGTTCAGCCGATTGGCCGCCACCGCCATCGCTGATCCAATGGCGGTGCCGTCTTCGACAAGGCCGATCCGTACTCTCTCCAGATTTTGCAGAAGCCAATCGTGATCCAGGGTCATTGGACTCACGACATACGGACGCCCGGCAAATGCAATGATACCGATGCGATCGTTGGGCCGGCCTTCGATAAATTTCCGTGTCACTTCGCGGATCGCATCCACGCGTGTCGCCTCCTGGCCGCCGATTGTGAAATCTTTCGTGAGCATCGATCCGGAAACATCGAGCACGAGCATAATATCGATCCCGCTTGCTTCGATTTGGGTGAGACTCTTGCCGAGCTGCGGACGCGCGAGTGCAACGATGAAGATCGCAAGTGACGCGAGCAGCAGAGCCCGCAGAATTTTCCCGGCGCGCGCGGCGCTCCGTTTTCCGATTGCATGAAGTCTGGCTGTTGAAGAAAAGGTCAACGCAGCCGCAGGTCCGCGTTGTCCGCGTAAATAGGCGAGTAACGGAATCGCCAGCAACAACAAGAGTAGCCAAGGACGCGCGAACGTCAGGGCACTATTTGCAGTAAACCAATCAAACAATTGCAAGTTGCCCTCCTGTCACAAAACGAATTGCTTCCTCTAACAATAGCCGGCTGTCCGAAGGTGTAGCGTCATAGTGTGCGAACTTAATCAAGTCGCACCGGTTCAAGAAATCCTCGAGCAGCGTTCTTTCTTCATCGGAAAACGGCGACGACGTTGTCAGCGCGTTCAGAAATTCAACCGAAGTCTGTCGAGTGACTGGCAAATTATATTGTTCGGTCACGTAACGCCGAAGAATGTCCGAGACGCGAATGCTGAACCGATAAGGCTGCATCTTCTCAACGTCGCCCTGCATGCGATCGAGCAATTCCAGCGCGCGCTCCCGCGGCGATTGTCTCGGAGCCGTCCGCTTACGCGACCGCACGATGAGCCAGGCGATTAAGCCGATAATCGAGAGTCCGATAAATGCCGCGACAAATACGACCCATGGTGCAATGAGTGAGTAATCGATCGGCGGTGCAATATCGTGAAATTCTTCGGCGGCAAAGATCGACATAATTGAATTCACCGAACAGCCAGCCGTCGCTCACGTTGCTTGAAGAACGAGCGCAGCGGCGGCAAATAATCCTCGCCAGTCCGGAGGGCAATCGCGTCGATATTATTCCGGCGGAGGGTGCGCGAGAGTTCTGTTTCGCCTTCGTTGGCGAGATCGGTGAAACGCGCTCGCGTCGTGCGATCAGCCGTGTTGATCTCGATTTGCTCGCCCGTCTCGGCGTCTTCCAGTGTGATGATGCCGATACTCGGCAACACCTTTTCCCGTTCATCGTGGATATGGATTGCGACAAAATCGTGCCGTCGTCCACTCACCGCGAGCGCTCGTGAAAAATCGGGGGCTTGAAAATCCGAGATGAAAAAGACCACCGCGCGCCGTGTAACAATTTTGTTCAGATAATCGAGCGCCAGCGCTGGTTCCGTCCCGCGGCCCTGCGGTTCAAAAAACAGAATCTCACGGATGAGCCGCAGAGTGTGTGACCGGCCTTTCTTTGGCGGGATAAAAAGCTCAACGCGATCGGTGAACAAGATAAGGCCGACCTTGTCGTTGTTCCGGATCGCGCTGAAGGCCAGCAAGCACGCAACTTCCGCGGCCAGCTCGCGTTTTGACTGGGAAACGCTTCCGAAATTTCCTGACGCGCTAACATCGACAACAAGAATTACTGTAAGCTCGCGTTCCTCGGTAAATTTTTTAACGAATGCTGTGCCCAGTCGAGCCGTGACGTTCCAGTCAATCGCGCGGATTTCGTCGCCCGGTTGATATTCGCGCACGTCTTCAAAATTCATTCCGCGGCCTTTGAACACACTGTGGTAATCACCGGCGAACGCAGTCTCGACTAATCCGCGGGTCTTGATTTCGAGCGCGCGGATTTTCTTCAGGATCTCGGCGGGAGTTTTTCGCCTTTCTTCCATTGACAAAAAAATTATGGAACCGGAAGTCCGGCGAAAATCCTCTCGATAATTGTCTCGCTGGTGACCGCCTCCGCCTCAGCTTCGTAGCTGACGATAATGCGATGCCTTAGTACGTCCGGCCCGATGCTCTTTACATCCTGCGGTGTGACGTATCCGCGGCCGTTCAGAAACGCATGGGCGCGCGCGGCGAGCGCTAGATAGATTGTTGCTCGCGGCGAAGCGCCGTAGCGGACAAGGCCCTCAAGTCTCAGGTTATAGGCTGCTGGCTCGCGCGTCGCCCAAACAACGTCGACGATGTAATCTTTCACCCGGTCATCGATGTAAATGCTGTTGACCACGTCGCGGGCCGCGATGATTTGCTTCGGCTCAATCACGGAATCCACCCGCAAATCGGGTGCCGATGTCGCCATTAGATCCAGAATCGTTCGTTCCTCGGATTTCTGCGGATAGCCGACGTTCAATTTCAACATGAAGCGGTCGAGTTGGGCCTCCGGCAACTGGTAAGTTCCTTCCTGTTCGAGAGGGTTCTGCGTCGCCAGAACCAAAAACGGATCGGAAAGGGGATAAGTCGTTTCGCCGATCGTGACCTGTCTTTCTTGCATCGCTTCGAGAAGGGCGCTTTGCACCTTTGCCGGTGCGCGATTGATTTCGTCGGCAAGAATTAAGTTTGAAAAAAGCGGTCCGAGTTTCGTCGTGAATTCCCCGGTGCGCGGGTTATAGATAAGCGTGCCGATCAAATCCGCGGGCAAAAGATCGGGCGTAAATTGCAGCCTCTGAAAACCGGTTTGAATGCACGCGGCCATCGTCTTAACCGTTAGCGTTTTGGCCAGTCCGGGAACGCCCTCGAGCAGAATGTGGCCGTTAGCGAGCAGGCCGAGCAAAAGACGATCGACCAAATACTTCTGACCAACCACAACATGACCAACCTGTTGGCGGAGTGCCGGAATCCACTGGCCCAGCTCCCGCACTTCCTGCGTGATCTCTTGCGTCGATTTCATACGGTGTGATGAGACACGTGCAACGAGGAGAACGTTCGATCAAATTGCTTCGCCATAAGGCGAGGTTTCGATAATTACTTTCGCCGTGTTTCCTGACGCGGACGACAGGTCAGGATAATGGGCAGTCCGGGATATGGCTCGGCTCTGCGGATGCGAGCTTCGAGATAGCGGCGATAAGTTTCGCTCAACAAGCGAGGATCATTTACGAAAAGGACGAACTCCGCAGGTTGTAATTCTCGATCTTGTTTCCCACTCGCTTGCGCAGCGTAAAATAGTTTGAGCCGTCGGCCGGAAACCATCGGCGGCGGGTTGGACGCAAAAGCCGCGCGCAGCAATCGGTTTAGAACTCCGGTGCCAATGCGCTTCCATGCCGCACGCTGAACTTTTTGAATCAGCGCAAACAAGTTGTCGATGTTTTCTCCCGTTAGCGCAGACGCAATCAAGACGGGCGCGTAATCGAGAAAGAAAATTCGGGAGCGCGTTTCGCCGACAAGTTGCGACATCGTTTGTTTTTCATTGCGCTTCGGTTTGATCAAATCCCATTTGTTCAAAACAACTAGCGCGGCTTTGCGGGCTTTTTGAATCAAGCCCGCGATCCGTTTGTCCTGCGCGGTTACGCCCATCGTAAGATCGACAATGAGAATGCAAAGATCGGCGCGGCGAATGCTTCGCTCTGCACGCATGACGCTGAAGACCTCAACGGAGCTCGAGTGTTTGCCCCGTCGGCGAATTCCGGCAGTGTCGATAAAGAGAAACTCCCGATCATCGCGTTGGTACGAAATGTCGATGGCATCGCGTGTTGTTCCAGGCAGTTCGCTTACGATGGCGCGCTTGCTGCGCACAATCGAATTGATCAACGAAGACTTGCCGACGTTGGGGCGGCCGATAATCGCGATGGAAAGTGACTGGTGACTAGTGACCGGTGACTGGTCGGTTGTCGAAGGCGAGGGGAGGAGTTGTTCGATTGTCTCGAGCAATTCGGAGATACCGCGACCATGCGCCGCGCTGACGGAAAGGCTGTGTGAAAATCCGAGTGCCGCGAAATCAGTCGCGAGATCCTCGTGCTTCTCGATGTCGATTTTGTTAATGACAAGAACGACTGGCTTGTGTGCCTTGCGCAACATGCGCGCGAGTTCCTGATCCAGCGGCGACAATCCCTGCTTTGCATCGACAAGGAAAAGCAGAACGTCGCTCTCTTGAATGGCTTCTTGGACTGCACCGCGAACTTGTGCGGTCAATTCAGATTCGCCAGCACCAGCAATACCGCCAGTATCCCACACGGCAAAAGGTTGAGTGCCGCGTGTGCAAATGGCCGAGATGCGGTCGCGCGTTATTCCAGGTTGATCGTGCACAATCGCGATCTTCCGACCGATCAGCCGATTAAATAGTTCGGATTTGCCGACGTTTGGCCGCCCCACGATTGCGACGTTCGGCGTCTTATTTTTGCCGTTCATCGCCATGACGGACGCACTTAGTCCCTTTTCGCGTTTGCGTGTCCCTCAGCCTGCAATTGGCGCACACCGTCCATCACGTAAACCACTCCGGAAACGAGCGTGAAAAATCCAGCACCAATCACGATGTAGAACAAAGGAATAAAATGAAATTGCAGCATGACCCATCCAATCGCGATCATTTGCGAAACAGTCGCGACTTTACCGGTCCACCTCGGTCTCACGTGCACTTTGCCGACGAGCAGATGCAATACGCCCGCGCCGACGAGAATGACGGCATCGCGCGTGATAACGAGGACAGGGAACCAGGCTGGGAATCTGCCGTACTCAGGATCGATATTGCTCCAATTACTGATGCTCAATGTGATGATGCCGCTCAGAAGCAATCCTTTGTCGGCGATCGGATCGAGAATGACTCCAAGCGAACTCCTCTGATTGTAGCGACGCGCGACGTATCCATCCAATCCGTCGCTGACTGCCGCGACTAGGAAAATGGCGATCGCAGTGAAGCGCATCCATTCCAGTGGCGCACCGCGTTCGATGCTTTGGCCGTAATAGATTGCCATCGTGACAAAGACGGGGATCATCAAAATCCGAACTACCGTGATTTTGTTGGCAGTCGTCATGCGGAAGCGCGGGCGGGAGGTAATTGTAGGGCGTTTCTGTGAAACGCCAATCTTAGATCGGCGCCTGGCACAGACGCCCTACATTCCGTTTATCGTCGCGATCCCGCTGCTAGGTTTCGAGAACAGCAGAAGCCGCCGTGGTCATGGCTTCATGACGGCCTTCACAGAATTCCTCGATCATCTTCTCGTTGAACGCCGGAATATCATCCGGCTTACGGCTCGTCACCAGTCCGTTGTCCACCACGACTTCCTCGTTGACCCAATTTGCTCCCGCATGGCGCAAGTCGGCCTTGATCGCCGGCCACGAAGTCATGGTTCTGCCACGGACCAAGCCCGCGCTAATGAGCACTTGAGGTCCGTGGCAAATGGCGGCTACCGGTTTGCCCTCGCGGAAGAAATGACGCGTAAATTCCAGTGCGTCGTCATTCGAACGCAGCGCATCCGGGTTGATCAATCCGCCTGGGATCATAAGCGCGTCGAATTCCTCCGGGCGCGCCTCGTCAAGCGTAAGATCGATATCGAATTTGTCGCCTTTATCGGCATGATGCATGCCTTGGATTTTGCCCGACTTCAGCGAAACGATTTTGGTTTCCGCGCCGGCTTCATCGAGCGCCTCGCGTGGTTTTGTCATTTCAACTTGCTCAAAGCCATCCGCCACAAGAATAGCCACTTTTTTTCCATCAAGTTTTCGTGCCATAGGATTTCCTCCCTAGTGATATTGATGCGGTCGTGAAAAAGTTGACCGTACAAAAGCTACGAACCACACACGGACATTGGATGTAATTGCGAAGTTCTTTGTCCGGAAGGCGACCGACACGATAAGAGGACAGAGAGAGGGAGAGATTTACTCGACTCGGCTTGAAAGAGACGAAAAGCGCTCAGCGCTTTCGTGTCGATGCGATAGGACGCGCCTGTCCAGCCGGAATCTCGAATTGGTCGATTTGTTCCTTGATTTCGTGGACGAAACTGGCGGCGCCGGCGCCGTTGACGACCCGATGGTCGAAGGTGAGCGAAAGCGTTATGACTTCGGTGGTTTCGCTTTTCTTGCCGTTCGCAACCATTTCATGATGCGCTGAGCCGACAAACAAGGTGCCAACGGACGGCGGCACGACGATAGGCGCGCCAGCTCTGACACCAAATGCACCGAGACTGGTGATGACCACCGGCGCATTCATCGCATCGACACGGCCGCCGCGCGTTGCATCGACAGTTTCGTTGTAGATCTTTACGAATTCGGACCACCGTTTCTTGTTTGCCTGTGTTATCACTGCAGTTGCGAGGCGATCACCTTCCAGGGCCACAGCAATACCCAGATCGAAATCTTCATTCTCAACGATCTGATCGTCCTCCAAGATCAAGCGGCGAAACGGCGCGTGCCTTTCCATCGCGCGCACGACGGCCCACGCAATCATGACGGAAGGGGAAGGAGCATCGTTGCCGTTTTTCTTTTTGGCCGCGTCGCGCGCTTTTCGAATTGCATCCCAGCGCGCATCGATTTGCAAATTAGCAGGAATGACGCGGCTCAGTTTGCGCGTAATGGTGGGCGAAAGAGCAGGTTCGATCCCGTGGCGGCGGGCGTTCCGCCCGCGATCATCTAATTCTGCAGCCGGCACGGCTGCCTCTCCAGTTTCTTTCTTCCCATCGCCTGATTCTTTTGCAGCAGTTTGGAATTGATCGGCAAGGGAAGCTTCGCCGGTGAGAATGGATCCGAGCTTCTGGCCGATCTCGACCGTATCGCCCACCTTGGTTTTCCATTCGCCCATCACGCCGGCGAATGACGACTCGATCGGATAAACCGCTTTGTCTGTCTCAACTTCGCAAAGCGGATCGTCGAGTGCGATGGCGTCACCTGGCTTTTTCAAAAGCGAAACAATTTTCGCGTTGCGAATTCCTTCACCCATGATGGGAACAGTAATGCTTTGCGCACGCTGTTTGCTCATGTCGACATTGGATTCGGGAACTGTAGCCGGGGTCGCTGACTCCGGCATGTTGGCTCCCGCCCGCGCGCTTACGCGGCCGCGGTCAACGCCTGCGGCTACAGGCGCGCGTTCGTGTGTCCTTGAAACAGATTTTTTGATTGCCGCAACAATGCGCTGCACGTCCGGGAGCGCGGCGTATTCGTAGATCGGATTGTAACCAATCATGACGTTAGCTTTGCTAACCAGAATCGGCGGACTGATCATCTCATTCCAGAGATCGGGTTTGCCCGTCACGTGCGAAATGATCATCTGACCCACGCTGCAATTTTCCGTGTCCTCTTGTACGACGACGAGCCGACGCGTCTTTCGGACCGATTCTTCAATCGTAGCGTAGTCCCAAGGCACGATTGAGCGCAGATCGATCAACTCGACACTCGCGTCGTTCTCGATCTCTGCGATCGCCTCGAGAGATTTTTCGATGGTGTTTCCCCACGCGACCAATGTAACGTCAGATCCGATCGTGCGTTTGTACGCTTGGCCAAAAGGCACGGCGCGAATTGGCTCTGCGGATTCGTGCTCCGCCCAAAGCAGATGTTTTGGAATCAGGAAGATGACCGGATCTTCGCTATGCATCGCTGTCCAAAGCAATCCAGCCGCGTCTTCGGGCGTGCTCGGAATGACGACGCTTAGACCAGGATAGTGCGCGAGCGCCGATTCATTGGCCTGGCTATGCCACAAACTTCCGCCGGGGAGATAAGCACCATAAGGCGCGTAAATCACTGCGGGACATTTCCAATTGCCGAAAGATCGCCAGCGCAAGGTCGAGATGTTGGTAACGAGCTGGTTGAACCCTGGGTAAATGAAATCGATAAATTGCAACTCGAAGACCGGGCGCTTGCCATAGGACGCCAGGCCGCAGGCGACGCCGAGAATCGTCGATTCAGCCAGCGGCGAATTGAAGACCTGCTTCGGAAACTCAGTTGAAAGCTTTTGCGTGAGGCGAAACACGCCACCTTTGGGATCTTCGATATCTTCGCCAAAGATGATGCGCCGGGGATCTTCTTGTAGGCCAGCGCGCAACGTTTTGTTTACGGTGTCGCCGATGCGGTATTTCCCGGGCGGCAAGATCTCGTTGTCGATCCTTGGTGGCGGTTTCGTCACGTTAGCCAGAAGCTCGTTGGGCGACGGGTCCCCGGCTTTCTCCGCGTCGCTGTACTCGCGGCGAATGCGTTCCTTGATTTCATTGTCGATCTTCGCGAATTCCTCCGCGGTGAGCACACCTTCCTCGGTCAGTTGCTCTTTCCAGCATTTCAGCGGATCGCATTTTTCGAGCTCCCGTAATTCTTCTGGGCTACGGTAGAGTTTTTGGTCATCCGAACTGGTGTGACTGGACAGCCGTTCCATCTTAATCCAGAAAAATGCCGGGCCTTTGCCGGCGCGGATTTTCTCCATCGCCATGCTTGCTGCCTCGTAGAGTTTCTGAACATCGCGACCATCCATTTGCTGCCAATCGCTGGCTTCAAGCACGCCGAGCACAAGCGGATTCGTCTTTCGTGTCGGCATGCTGATGCCATAGCCATTGTCTTCAACGACAAAAAGGACGGGTAACTTTTTTTCCTTTGCGAAAGAAATGGCCTCGAAGAAATCGCCCTGTCGGGTCGCGGCGTCGCCGACTGTCGTAACAACAAGATTTTTTTTGCTGTCAAGTTTGATGCCCCACGCAATTCCGCATGCGGGGAGAAGCTGTGAACCGGTCGGCGTCGGCACGCTCCAAATATGTAAATCCGCGTGGCTGTAATGCGATGGCATCTGTCGGCCGCCGCTTCCGGTGTCGCGTTTGGCAAAATATTCGAAACCAAGTTGGCGTGTCGTCATCCCGCGTCCGAGAATAAGACCGCGATCCCGATAATACGGGACCATGTAGTCATCCGGTTCCATGAGAAATGAAATCGCCGCAAGCGCTTCGTGGCCCATTCCGGACACGTGAAAGTGTCCTTTGCCCTGGCGATTCAAATTCTGCTCGCGCAGGTCTGCATGCCGGCTCTCCA
>WNGI01012008.1_pt1 | contig 12442 bp, 7 predicted proteins | sample 5400621 | NCBI WGS metagenome assembly WNGI01 (sample SAMN13153374, study PRJNA577476) | soil metagenome | isolation source: 20 cm soil or saprolite under Garry oak tree replicate 1 | place: USA:California | collected 2016-06-15 | reverse complement strand
CGCCATGCGGGCGCACACGAACTGCGCCGGGGCCATGATCGCGCGCGGCTCGTTCGGCAATCCCTGGATCTTCACGCAGGCCCGGGCCCTGCTCGCCGGCCGGCCCGCGCGACCGGACCCGACGCCTGAGGAGCGGGTCGCCACCGCCCTCGAGCACGCGCGCCTCGCGCTCCGGCTGCAAGGCGACACCCGCAAGACGGCGCTCGAGTTTCGCAAGCACTTCGGCTGGTACACGAAGGGCGTGGCCGGCGCGGCAAGCTTACGCGAGCGGCTCTTCCAGATCGAGTCGATGCAACAGGCGGAAGCCATCTTTGCGGCGTATCTCACCGGGAGCGCGGTGGAGCAGGCGGCGTGAACCTCGAAGACCTGGGGCGCTTCATCGAGCGCCTCCCGTTCGCGTCCATCGATCACCTCCGGCCCGCCACGCAGGGGCATCAGGAGGTGATCTTGTGTCAGGGCAAGACGCCCGAGCAGGTGGTGGCGATCGCGGAGCGGCTCGACGCGGCGGCCGGGAGTTTTCTGGCGACGCGGGCCGAGGTCGCGCATCGCGCGGCGCTCGCGGCGCGGTTCCCCAACGCCCTCGTGAACGAGCTGGGGCGCACCGTCTATCTGCCCCCGACCCCCGAGCCCGAGCCGACGGGGCGGGGGACGATTCTCATCGTGACCGCGGGGACGAGTGACCTGCCGGTGGCGGAGGAAGCGGCCGTGACCGCGCGGGCGTTCCGCAACAGGGTCGCGCGCCTGACCGACGTCGGCGTCGCCGGCATCCACCGCATTCTCACACAGACCGATCTGCTGCGCAGCGCGGCGGTGATCATCGTCGTCGCCGGCATGGAAGGCGCGCTCCCGAGCGTCGTCGGTGGGCTCGTGCCGGTGCCGGTGATCGCCGTGCCCACGAGCGTCGGGTACGGCGCGTCGTTCGGCGGCGTCGCGGCGCTGCTCGGCATGCTCAACTCCTGCGCGGCAGGCGTCACCGTGGTCAACATCGACAACGGGTTCGGCGCCGCCGCCGCCGCGAGCCGCATCACCCACGCGTGAAGGGCCCTCGCGCCGGCATTTGGGTCGGCCGCAGCCTCGCCGTGCTCGGCCTGGCCGCCGTGATCCCGGCCGTCCTGAGCGCGAACGGCTGGGCGCTGGTCGCCGCGCTGGGCGGTTTCGTCGCAGCCACCGGGCTGGCGCTGGGACCCCTGGTACGCGTGTGGCTGGCGGACGAGCCGCTGATCCGGCCGTCCGACTTCCAGCACACGCTGGACTTGCTGCGCCGGGCGCACGGCGCGCGGGCGGGCTGGGCCGTGGGGTTCGACGACAGCGAGGTCGAGGTCCTCGGGAATGAGGCGGTGGACGGCGCGGCTCGGCAGCGCGGCGCCGCCCTCGTGCAGCTCGCCTCGGTGGACGGGCGCGCCCACGTCGCCCACGATCCGGCCGGCAGCTACGTCGCCGTGGGCGACTTTCCGTTCGGCGCCGGGCTCCTCCTGCCGCAAGCGGACACCACACCGGAGCGCGCGGCGCTGGTCACCGAGGAGCTGCGCCGGGTCGTCGCGGGGATGCGGCTCGCGGGGTCGCACGAGGCCGGCGAGCATCCCGCCCAGCTGGTCTCGAAGCAGCTCGCCGCGATCGCGGGTGGCGCGCAGACGCTCGAGGGGATCGCTAAGGCCGGCGTGGAGTTGGCCCAGCAGCTCACGCAGCGCGGGGCGGCGATCGTGTTGCAGAGCATCGGACCCGCGAGCGGCACACTGCGCATCGTCGCGGTGTCGACGGCGGCGGACAGCCGGCTCCAGGGACTCGTGCTGCCGGCCGCTGCGCCGGCGGCCCGCGCCATCACCTCCGGCGTGCCGGTGGTGTCGCGCGGCGCGGAGGACGTCTTCGGCAGCGCGCTCCCCGACCGCCGGCGCCAGGACCGCGCGGGGACCGCGCATCCGCTCTTGGACGGCCACTTCGTGATCGGCGCGCTGGTCGTGATGGGCCCGCAGCTCCCACCGGGCACACCCGTCGCCGACCACCTGCAACGCCTCGTCGCCGAGCTGGGATCTCGCTTGCCCGCTGCCCGCGCGGTCTTCGAGGCGGAGCAGCGGGCGGTGAGTGACCCGCTCACCGGTCTCCGCAACCGACGCGAGCTCGAGCGCGCGCTGACCCAGCATGGCAGCAAAGCGCCGCCGATCGCGACCCTGATCTACGCGGACCTGGATCATTTCAAGAACCTGAACGACACGCTGGGCCACGCCGCCGGCGACGCGGCGCTCCGCCACGTGGCACGCATTCTCGAAGGGGCGGTGCGGGACAAGGATCTGGTGGCGCGGATCGGGGGCGAGGAGTTCGCCGTGTGGATGCCCCACACGCCCATGGTGTCGGGCCTCGAGGTGGCCGAGCGGATCCGTTCGACGGTCGAGTCCACGACGTGGCGGTGGAGCGGGGAGGCGTACGCCCTGACGATCTCGTGCGGCGTGGCCGCGTACCCGGACACCGTACGCGATCTCGGAAACCTGCGCGGCACTGCCGACGCGGCGTTGTACGCGGCGAAGCAGGGGGGGAGGACGGGTGAATCTCCCACAGGGCCCGCACCGATGAGTTGCAGCGCCCGTGCGCCCCGTCGATCTTGTCGCTCCGGCGCCCGCCGCGGCGATGTTGGCCGTCGAAAAAAGGCGCCCCGCTGATGCGCGCCAGAACCGGCCGGGCGAGGACCCCGCCCCTGCGAATCTTCCTGTCGCCAATTAGCGAGTCGAGCGCCGCCCGAGCCCGCGCGTAGCGCGGGCTGTATAGCACCGCCGGGGTGAGCTCGATGTGCCAGTCGCCGTCGTCTTTGACCTTGTCGACCCGCCGCACCCATGCGGTGACGCTGGTGACCCCGAGCTCGCGCTCCGAGCGGGGAGCGCAGCGGTCGCGCGGCCCGAGCTCGGGCGGCGCCCAGCTCGTGAGGATCGCCGACACCGATGTCGGCTGCGGCACGACGTCGGCGAGCGCAGTGTCCGTCTTCTCGGTCCAGCGGTAGTGAGGCTCCCGGCACGCTTGCGCCGCCAGTGGCGCGCCGGCCGCGAGGCAGGCGAGCCCCAGCGCAACGAGCGCCGCGGCGGGCTCAGGCCGTGGCACTGGCCAGATCGAGCAGGCGCTCCTGGGAACTGCGGGGGTCCCCGCCGGGCACAGGCATGCGGCGGTGATAGCTGCCGTCGGGATCGAGGTCCCAGGCCGTGGGGTCGGCCAGCTCGGCCTCGAGAATGGCGTCGAGTCGGCTGCGGCAGGCCGCGTCGCGCACCGGGGCCACCACCTCGACCCGGTGCCGTAAGTTCCGTGCCCGCCAATCGGCGGAGCCGATGTAGTACTCTGCGGCGTCGCCGTTGCCGAAACAGTAAATGCGGGCGTGCTCGAGAAAGCGACCGAGCACGCTCACGACACGGATGCGTTCCGACAGCCCTACCACGCCGGGACGAAGCGTACACACGCCCCGCACGATCAGATCGACGTCGACGCCCGCCTGCGAGGCGCGATACAGTGCCGTGATGATCTCGGGATCGGCGAGCCCGTTGAGTTTGGCGCGAATCCGGGCGCCGCCGCCCCCCCCGCCCCCCCCGCCCCCCCCGCTTCCCCCCGCGCGAGCGTGTGCCGCCTCCCGATCGATCAGCTCGACCAGGCGGTTCGCCAGGTAGGTGGGTGAGACGAGGATCCGCCGGAAAACCGTCTGGGGCGGTTGCGACGATCCCGAGAGCTCGTTGAACAGGTCGTTCAGGTCGGCGCCGAGGTCCGGGTCGGCCGACAGCAGGCCCACGTCGGTATAGACGGCCGCCGTCGCGGCGTTGTAGTTCCCGGTCCCGATGTGGACGTAGCGCCGGATGCCGTCCGGCTCGCGGCGCACGATGAGCGCGGTTTTGGCGTGGGTCTTGAGGTCGACCAGGCCGTAGACGACCCGGATGCCGCCATGCTCGAGTTTCTTGGCCCACTCGATGTTTCGCTCTTCGTCGAACCGTGCCTTCAGCTCGACAAAGACGAACACTTCCTTGCCGCGTCCCGCCGCGCGCAGCAGCGCGTCGACGATGGCCGAGCGGCCGCCCGCGCGATACAACGTCAGTTTGATCGCCACGACATCCGGGTCGTCCGCGGCGTCGACCACGAGTCGCTGCACCGTGGCCTCGAACGCATCGTAGGGGTGGTGCACCAGCACGTCCCGCTCGGCGAGAGTCGCGAAGACCGACCGGCCCTCCTCGATCGGCACACCACCGCGATGCGGCGGGTAGTCCAGGTCGGGGAGTGGCAGGCGCGCGAGCTCGCGCACGGCACCGAGGTCGAGGAAGCTACCCGCGGCGTACAGATCCTCCGCGCCGGGAGGACTGCTCGCGGCTGCTTCCTCGAACTGCAGCTCGCGCAGGAGCAGCTCTCGGACCGCCTCCGGCATCTCGGCGGCGATCTCCACCCGCACCGCGGCGCCGTACGGCCGGCGTTTCGTCTCCTCCTCGACGACCTGCAACAGGCTCACGGCATGATGCTCGTCGAGCTCGAGGTCGGCGCCGCGCGTCACGCGGAACGCGTACGCGTCCTCGATGAATCGCCCCGGGTAGACCTGACTCAGGTTCGCGCGGATGACGTCCTCCACCGGGACGAACCCGCTCTGGTCCGTGAGCTGGACAAAGCGCGGAAGCGTTTCCGGCACCTTCAAGTAGGCGAAGTGCATCGGTCCGCCCGGAGCGTCGCGCACCACGACGGCGAGGGAGAGTCGCAAGTTGGGAATGAGCGGGAAGGGGTGCCCCGGCGCCCGCGTCATGGCCTGCGGCGTGATGAACGGAAAGATCTCCTCCCTGAAGTAGCGGCGCAGCACCTCCTGCTGGCCCGCCGCCAGGTCCGACCAGCGCAGGATCCGGACGCCGTGCGCCGCCAGTGCCGGCAGGCACACGTCGGTGAAACAGCGAGCCTGCCGCTCGAGCAGCGCCCGCACCCGGATCGCGATGGCGTGAAGCTCTTCGTCCGCGGCGAGGCCGCCCGCTCCCCCCTCCACCGGGCCTCCCCCCTTTGCCGCCGCGCGTTTCAGCGCGCCGACGCGGACCATGAAAAACTCGTCCAGGTTCGCGCTCAGGATGGACAGAAACCGGAGCCGAGCGAGGAGCGGCACGCTCGCGTCCTCCGCCAGCTCCAGGACGCGAGCGTTGAACTCGAGCAAGCTCAGGTCGCCGTTCAAAAAGTGCTCGGGTCCCTGGTGGTCGACGTCCGGGATCGGGAGGCGCAGGGCGTAATCCGATAGCCGCACCCGGCGCTCGGCGGCCTGACGCGGCGCGGTCGCGCGCGCGGGCTCGCTCGGGCGCGTCCACTCGGCGAGGACGTCCGACCGCGCCGCCACCGTGAGCGCCGCGAGCGTGCGCGGATCGCGCAGCCCGGGTGAGCCGGCCGCGGCGAGCAGCTCGTCGAACGGCAGCCACTGGACCCGTTCCGCGACACCGGCGCCGCGGTCGCCGGACACGCGCCGCGCCAGCCAGACCTCGAGCACCGGTCTCGTACCGGCCAATCCGCCGGGCGCCGTGCCGAGGAAGCGTACCTGCCCGTCCGCGCTGCCGAACACGGTGCGCAGGATCTCGCGGCAGGTCTCCTCCCCCTTGCCGCCCCGTACCGGCAGCGTGAGCGAGGTCGATTCCGCGAGCATGGCGACGGACCCCTCCTCGACGGCGACCAGCGCCACCTCGCGTCCGCCGCGCGCGACCTGTGCCAGGGCGCCGCTTTCGAGGTCGCGCAGCAGCTTGGCCGCGCGGTCCACCTTTCCCACCAGCAGGGGGCGCAGGCCGTACTGCTCCTGAAACGCCCGCGCCACGCGGTCGAGGCCCGGCCGCCCGCGGGCGACCTCCCGCAGCTTCAGCTCCTGGAACGTCTGCGCCAGCTCATGCGTGCGGACCGTCACGACGTCGTACAAGACTTCGTAGCGACCGCGGGAGAACCACCCCGGTCGGGTGTGCCGCACGCGCCGCTCGGTTTCGAACTGGATGCGGGGCCGGAGCAGGGCCGGCTCGATGAGGGAGCGCAGCCGGCGCGCCGGATCCGACGTACCCGCGAGCGCCTGCTCGCCTTCGAGATCCGGGACGTCGGCTTCGAAGGTCTGCGGCAAGAGGATCGGGACGCCGCCTTCCCACCGACCGATCGTGCGCAGCGTCAGGATGCGCCGGTCGTCGACCCGGATGCGGAACCGGCAGCTCACGCCGCGCCGGCGCAGCGTCCAGTCGGCGGAATCGAAGTAGATGTCACGCTGGAAGAACGGCTCCACGGGGCCGGAGCGGAGGCCCAGGGGGAGCGCTTGCGTCACCATGCGGTTCAGGAGGTCCAGCGTCGGGACCTCGCCCTTCCACTCGGGCGTCATGCTAGTAGGCGAACCCCGCCCGCACGTACACCCGTGTGCCCTCGAGGCTGTGGGCCGCCGCCACGGAAAGCGTGTTGGCGGCGCTCAAGAACGAGAACCAGAGACCGCCCCCGGCTGCCGCATGCCAGCGGTCCGAGGTCTCGCCGGACAGATAGACTCGTCCGGCGTCGCCGAGGCCAAACACCCCCAGCTCGCCCGGCACGAGCAAGAAGAACCTGGTGACGGACAGCCGCAGCTCGACGTTCCCGGAGACTGCGGCATCGCCCGCAAAGCGATGGTCGACGAAGCCTCGCACCGTCGTCGCCCCGCCGATGTATGCCGCTTCATAGAAAGGAATAGAAGAAAAGGTCCCCCAGACCTTCTTCCCGGCGACGCGCACCGCAAGCGTCGGGTGCAGCGGGATCCGGGCCGTGAGGTATGAGCTCGCCTCGGCGTGGCCCTCGCCGAACGGCGACGTCACGTCCAGCGCCCTGGCGTAGTAGCTCCCACCGATATCGAAGGTGATCCCGTGGCGCGCGGCCCGGGGCTGATCACGCGTGTCGACGTGGAACTCGGCTGCGGCGCCGACCTGGCCCAGGTCCCCGACGCCGTAGGGTCGCACGGCGTCGAACAACGTGCCGCTCACGGGGTTGGTGTGCGCGAACTTGAGCACCGGGCCCACCGAGAAGCTCGCGGCCGCCGAGAACGGGAATTCCAGGGCGGGCGCGATGAGGTACTGCTGCGGCTTCACCTTGTGGAAATTGGTCGAGCCCGCGTCCGAGGTCTCGTTGCCGAAGCCGTAGAAGCGGAGGACGTCGATCCCCGACGCGCGCAGATGGAGCCTCAGGATGGCGGGAGGCACGATGCCGCGGAACTCGCCGGTGAACTCGGCGCGGTAAGTCTGGGCGGCCGTCGCATATCCGGCGCGCACTCTCACGTGCGAGTTGTACGGCAGCCGCCGGAAGTCGTACCCCGTCCCGTCGGCGCCGCCTCCCACGAACAGGCCGATGTCCGGTGAATAGGCGACCCACGTGAGCGGCATCCAGTGCGAGCCCCAATCGCGCGGGCGACCGAGGGTCGACGTGTCGCGCGGTGGCTCCTCGTAGTGCCGGCGGTCCACGGACGTCCCCGGTCCCCGCACGAACCGGTTGTTCCCCCGGTCGTCGTAGAACGCCGTCCTCCCGGTCCGCGAGGAATCCATCAGCTCGTCATCCCCACCACCTCCGATCACGCGGAGCAGCGGTCCCCCCCCTGATCCGGCGGAGCCGTGCACGATGAGCCGATCGTCCCCACCGTGCAGGTACACACGGATCTCCTCCGTCTCCCGGCCGTCGAACGTCCGGCGGTAGAACGGTGGCCCCCCTGAGGCGGCCGACAGGCGCACCGAGACGCGCCCGCCCCCGAGGCGCTCGATGTCCGCGACGTCGCGCTCATCCGTGCCGTGGATTTCCACTACGCCGGTAAGCAGCGCGTAGTACCGATCACTGACCTGCCGCAGGTGATCCCGGCGCCGCCGCAGCGCCCGGGTCAGGGCGGCACCACTCGGTCGGAAGTACTCCGGCGGCAGCCGCCGCACGGCGGCATCGATCACGGAGTCGGTGAGCCGGGCCTGGAGCGTCCGGGCGATGGAATCCCACACCGGCTTCTCGAGATCCACGAGGAGCCGCCGATCGGGGACCTGCCCGGTGAAGGTGAGGCGCCAGATGCTGGGGTAGTCGTCGCCGAAGCCGATCAGCTGCGGCCAATAGTACCCCGTCAGCCACAGGAGCAGCCCGTCGAGGCGCGCAAACGCCTGATCGCGGTCGCGGGGGATGGGCCGCCACGTGTGGACGTCGCCCGAATCGAAGCGCGCCCAGCGCCATTGGTCCTGATGCCGGTCCCAGTCGCCGATGAAGACATCCATCAGGCGGGCCGCGAGAAACGCGCGCGAGTCCACCCGGTTACGAGAGCTGTGCTCGAGATGCTCGAACAGCTTCTTTGTCCCCGCGAGCTCGACCGCCCCGGCGAAGCCCACATCGTTGTCCGGAGGCTCCGTGGGGCGCTCCTCGATCATGCCGAGCTTGAAGCCAGGGCGCACGCAGTCGAACCCGCTGAGGCGCGGGTCGTCGGGGAGAAGCGCGATGCGCGGCTCGACGTGCAGGATGCCGGCGGCGTCGAGGAGCGGGGCGACCACCAGGGGCGCGCCGGGATGCGCCGAGCTGATCTGGTCCTGGATCACGGCTTTCGCGAAGGTCGCCCGCAGCTCGGGCGGCAGCGCCAGCGTGGGATCCTTGTCCACCGAGCGGAACACATACTGACGCCCGTCCTTGCCCAGGAAGCGCAGCACCTTGGTTTGGCGACGGCCGCCACAGCCCGTGGGCGTGAGCCCACCGGCGAAACGGGACAAGTCGAGCACGTCGACCTCGAGGGGCGTCGCCCACAGGTCGCGGTAATGCGCGCCCAGGAAGAGGCGGTGGAGCCACCCCGCGCGGTAATGGTCTCCCGCAACCACCGTCTGGCGGGTCGGCGGGCCGACAGGGGCCGCTGTCTGTCCCGCGAGGCCCAGCGGAGTGAGGGCCACTGCGATCCCGAGCCCGATCCAGCGCCGTCGCGCCCTGCTCAGTTGAGCCATAGCCCGTATGCCTCCGTCCCGCTCCCGGCGCGATCGACGATAATCACGCCCAGCCGGGCGCGGCCGTCGCGCAGAAACTCGACACGCATGAACCCGCTGGCGCTACGCGCGAACCGGGTGCTGTCGAGGGCCGTGACCAACTCGTGATGCCCGAAGATGCCGGCCCCACTCACCAGCTCATAGCGGGCACTCGTCCCGCCGATGACCTGGAGCGCGTGCTCGTGCCCCGCCGCGTAGATGAACGGAGCGGAGCCCGCGAAGGCGCTGTCGAGCGCGGCGCGCATGCGCTGGTAGGCCACGCTCGGGGCGTCCTGGCTCGAGATCCCGCTCTCCCGGGCGGCCGGATACACCGACCCGATGAGGGGGAGGGGAATCCAGAGCCACGACTTGATGTTTCGCAGCGGGAACAGGTGATCCTGCCACCCGAAGTGCCCGCCGTGCGGGCCGCCGCTCACCAGCGGGTGGTGGGCGACGATTACCACGCGGCGCCCCCCGGCCGTCCCCACTGCCGCTCGCAGCGAATCGACCACCTCGCGCTCAGAGTCGGCCGGACACGACGACGTGGGATCCTGCGGCTTGGGGCCGTCCTGGAGCCACCACTGCGTGTCGAGCGCCACGAGCCGCACGACGTGTCCGACGTCCACGACGGCGGGGCCGGGACAGCCGCCACCCGGCAGGAAGGTCACGTGGGCATCGCCCCGCGCCCCGACGAAACGCTCCTGGCGCCGGATCGCGTCCCAGCCGCCCGGCCCCATGCTCGCCCAATCGTGATTGCCGGGCACGAAGAAGCCACGGGCGCCGCTCGACTCGAGGACGTGCAGCTCCTGCGTGAGCGTCCGCTCGGCCGTGGCTCGATTGGGCGCGGCCGAGTCCGGGATGCCGTCCGGGTAGACATTGTCGCCCAGGAATACGATGACGGCGTGTGGCACGGCAGCCGCCGCAGCCCGGAGCGCGAGGAGCACCGGCTCCGAATCGGGCGGCGCCGGCCCACCCGCGTCCCCGATGAGAAAGAGCGTGACGTCGATTTCCGCCGGGGGCGCGGGCGGCGCGGGCGGCGCGGCGGCAGCGGCGCCCACCGCTCTCGCGTGGCCACATCCCTCGAAGCCGATGTACAGCGACGCCAGGAAGGCAAGCCGCCACGCCCGAGACCGCACGCTTCCCTAGCGCTTCTTCAGGCCGCGGAGCGACCGGTACTCGGCGGCGTCGACGGGAGGACTGCCGCGCCCCTTGAGGGCGTCGAGCAGCGTCGCGGGCAGAAAGGCATCCCGGAGCCGGAGCAGGTACTCGAGCGTTGACCGGCCCTGCCCGGCCGGCACGATTTCGGCCAATCGCCAGCGCTCGGCCTGGATTTCCAACAGCTCCTCGACGAGTCGCTGAGCCGCTTCCGGCTGCGTCGTGTGAACGAGCAGCATGCCGTTGAACCGGTCCGCTTTCTTGTCGCCGGAGCGGGCCATCACGTAGGCCTGCAGTCGGGCGGCACGGTCCGCGACTTCCTCGAGCTCGTGGGGCGCGAGGGCCGCGAGCAGGTCGGGATCGCCGACGGCCAGCGCGGCGGAGGATCGCCGGCGTGGGCCGAGCAGCCCCTCGGCGGGGGAAAGCGCCGGCACGCGCCCCCGCTGGTCCGCGTAGATATTCCCCACGTTGAGCTCCCACAGCGCGAGCACGACGACGTTGAGCGAGGGCGAGGAAGATGTAGACGGCGTCCTTCGTATCCTTGAGGGTATTGCGGAACCGTACCGCCGCGACGATCGCCGCGAGCGTGAACGCGAGGGCCAGGCTGTTCTGCACCAGGATCACCGTGGCGGCTACGGTCATGGGCAGGATGATGACGGTCTGCACGACCGACTGGTCGTAGCCCGAGCGCTGCTTGGTGAGCATGTATACCCAGGAGACCGGGAGCACGAGCAGCAGCGCCGTGAGCATCGACAGGAACGTGACGAGCGCCCACTGACCCTGAGACAGCGTTCCGGCCGCCGCGGTCGCTTCCTCGACCAGGCGGTTACGACTGGCGACGGTCTCCAGGAGGGAGATCTCCCGGAACCGGTCCAACAGCTGGGGGATTCCCGGCGCGACCCTGATCAGCAGCCATACGGCGAGGCCGAGCAGCACGTAGTACGCCGCCAGCCGTAGGTAGGGGGAGCTCCGCACGGTACCGCCGCTGTTCACGCAGAAATTGTAGCGCGCGGGACGGAATCGGCCAGGGGCCCGTCGCGACTCTCCCCGGGGACGGCTAGTTTCCGCGCATGGTCGACGTGCTGGACACCTTGCGCGCGAGCCTGGCACCCCGTTACGACGTCGAGCGCGAGATCGGCGCCGGGGGCATGGCCCGGGTGTTCCTGGCGGTGGAGCAGCATCCGCATCGCCGGGTGGCGATCAAGGTGCTCGACCCGGAGGTGTCCACGCGTCTGTTGCGTGAGCGGTTCATTCGTGAAGTGGACGTCTCCTCGAAGCTCAGCCATCCTCACATCGTGCCCATCTTTTCCGCCGGGGAAGTCGACGGGCTGTTCTACTACGTCATGCCGTACGTCGAGGGGGAGTCGTTGCGGCATCGCCTGCTCCGGGAGCGCCGGCTGCCGCTCGACGACGCGCTGCACATCGCGCGCGACGTCGCCGACGCGCTCGCCTTCGCGCACGCGCAGGGCATCATCCACCGCGACATCAAACCCGAGAACATCCTGCTCTCGGGCGAGCACGCGATCGTGGCCGATTTCGGGATCGCGCGCGCCATCAGCGCCGCCGGGAGCCTCACGCTCACGCAGGCGGGCCAGCAGATCGGGTCACCCGGCTACATGAGCCCGGAGCAGGCGATGGCCCTCGGCAGTCTCGACGCACGGACCGACATCTACAGCCTCGGCTGCGTGCTGTTCGAGATGCTGGCGGGGGAGCCGCCCGTGGCGAGTATGACCGAACGCCGGGTGCACAACTGGACGGCCCTGGAGACGAGCCCAGCCCTGCACGGAGCCCACGCTGGGGTCGGGCGGGCCGTCAAGCACGCGATCTCACGGGCGCTCGCCCCAGTGCCCGACGACAGGTTCGCCAGCGTGACCGAGTTCGCGGCGGCGCTCGGGGCACCGGCCTATCGGACGAGCGTGCCGACGCGCGGCGTCTTCGCCGGCCGGCGGGGGCAGCGAATCGCGCTCGGCGTGGGGGGCGCGGTGGTCCTGCTCGGGGCCGGCGCCGCGGTCGGGCTGTTGGGCCATCGCGGGCCGCCACTCAACGACCGTCGCGTCGTGGTGGCGGTGATCGAGAACCATACCGGGGACGGCGCGCTCGACAACGTCGGGCACATGGCGGCCGATTGGGTGACGCAGGGCCTCGCCCAGACGGGCCTGGTGGAGGTCGTGTCGTCCATGTCGGTGATGAGCTCCTCGGTCGCGCCGGGGGAGCACGACCCCGGCCATCTCGACGCCGCCGGGATTCAGACCCTGGGGCGCGAGACGGGCGCGGGCACCGTGGTCTCCGGCGCATACTATCGGCAGGCGGACAGCATCCGGTTCCAGGTCCAGATCTCGGCCGCGAAGGACGGCACG
>WNGI01004532.1_pt1 | contig 12443 bp, 11 predicted proteins | sample 5400621 | NCBI WGS metagenome assembly WNGI01 (sample SAMN13153374, study PRJNA577476) | soil metagenome | isolation source: 20 cm soil or saprolite under Garry oak tree replicate 1 | place: USA:California | collected 2016-06-15 | reverse complement strand
CATCTATGCGGTTGCCCGCGACGTCACCGCGGAGAAGGCTGCAGCCGAACGGCTGAAGGCCGCCGAGGAGGCGTTGCTTCAATCCCAGAAGATGGAAGCGGTCGGGCAATTGACCGGCGGGATCGCGCACGACTTCAACAATCTCCTGACCGGAATCGTCGGATCGCTGGATCTGCTGCAGACCCGTCTCAATCAGGGACGAACCGATAATGTCTCGCGCTACATCAACGCGGCGATGACATCGGCGAACCGCGCCGCGGCGCTCACCCATCGCCTCCTGGCCTTTGCGCGGCGGCAACCGCTGATCCCGGAAAGCGTCGATGCCAACCAGCTCGTGGTGTCGCTGGAGGATCTGCTGCGCCGGACCATCGGCGAGACCATCGATCTTGAGATCACGGCCTCGGACGATCTGTGGCGCACGCTGTGCGACCCCAATCAGTTGGAAAGCGCGCTGCTCAATCTCGCCATCAACGCGCGCGACGCCATGCCGGATGGCGGCAAGCTCACCATCTCCACCGCGAACGCACACCTTGGTAATGTCACCGCGGACACCCCTGCGCTTTCGCCCGGCGATTATATTTGCATCGTTGTCAGCGACACTGGCGTGGGCATGAGCGCGCAGGTGGCGGCGCGCGCCTTCGATCCGTTCTTCACCACCAAGCCGATCGGGCAAGGCACCGGGCTGGGGCTTTCGATGATCTACGGATTTGCGCGGCAGTCCAACGGCCACGTCACCATCGACAGCAAGCTGGGGCGTGGAACGTCGGTCAGGCTTTATTTGCCGCGCTATGATGGCGGCACCGCTCAGCAGGTGTCAGCGGTCGGGATCGCCGGACAGGCTTCTGCCGGCGAGACCGTGCTGGTGGTCGAGGACGAGCCGGTGGTGCGCGGGGTGATCCTGGAGATGCTCGCGGAACAGGGTTACCGGACACTCGAAGCCATCGATGGACCGTCGGGGCTGCGAATCCTGCGAACCAGACAGCGGATCGATCTCCTGGTCACCGACGTCGGCTTGCCCGGCATCAACGGCCGCCAGCTCGCCGATCAGGCGCGGGAAACCCGGCCCGGCCTCAAGATCCTTTTCATCACCGGCTACGCCGAGAGCATCGCGATGTCGGACGGCTTTCTGGAAGAGGGCATGGAAATGATCACCAAGCCGTTTGAGCTCGACAATCTCTCGCGGCGGATCCGCGCCATGGTTTCGGGTTAGCTAAAGCATTTTCAGGTGAAGTGGCTTCATCCTTCGAGACGGCGCGGAGTTTATCATCGGGCGCGCATTCGCGCGACCCGTTGGCGGCTGCTCAGGATGAGGTCTAAACCCCTCATGGTGAGGAGCGCGGCAAAGCCGCGCGTCTCGAACCACGAGGCCATGGACGCGCGATCATGATTCGCCCCCAATCTGAAAATCCACTAGCGCTCACGCCGTCTCCGCGATCACCTCAATCGGCGTGACCACCACCTCGCCGCCGGCGACCTGCCGGGTCATTTCCGTATAGTGCTTGAAGAAATCCCGCTGCTGCAGGCTCTTGATGGCCTGCTCATCGGCGGCCGCGGCGAGATGATAATAGCTCGTATCGTCGCGGTTTTTCATGCAGCGGTAGGTGATCTTGCCTTTCAGTTCGGGGTCGTTGTTGAGCGCGGAAATGAACCGGCCGATTTCCCGATGCCAGTCCTCCGTGGTGCCGTTGGCAAACTGATATTTGATCATGAAGTGTTTCATTGACGGCTCCTTGGCTGCTCACATCGGCGTAGATCAGACTTGTGGAGGCGGCGCTTCGCCCCTGAATACCGAGGCGTTGCGCCTGGCAAATTCGTCAAATGAGGTCGGCGGCCGCGCAAGCAGCGCTCCGGCGTCGGGCCATACCTTTGCCTCCTTGCCATTGCGTCGCTCGGCGAACAATTCGAACAAGGCATCGGCCAGATAGGGTGGCATTCCAGCGGCAAGCTGGGCCTGCCGTGCAGCCTCCGGCGGGACATTGACATAGCGGATGGTCTTTCCGGTGGCGGCTGAAAGTTTTTCTGCCACTTGCGTCATGGTCAGCGCCTCGGGGCCGGTGAGGGGATAGGTTTTGCCCTCGTGCCCCGAGCTGGTCAGGACGTCGGCCGCGATGTCGGCGATGTCACCGACATCGATCGATGCGATCCTGGCATCATCCATCGGCAGGAACATCGCACCCTTGGCAACGATGGCAGGGACTTGTCGAAAATAGGCCGCCATGAATTCGCCAGCCCGCAAATGCGTAAACGCCATTCCGGAGGCTTCCAGCCTTTTCTCGATCTCGCCGTGCATCCGGGCGAAGCGAAATGCCGAATCGAGCTCCGGCATGATCCCGGACAGTTTGACGATGTGCTTCACCCCGGCCTTCCCTGCCGCATCGATGAAGTTCGACTGGACATCGAGCATCATGGGGTCCGACGATGAAATCAGCATCGCGCGGTCGACGTCGCGCAGAGCCGCCGTAAGCGTCTCGGGGCGCGCCATGTCGCCTTGCACGATTTCAACCTGCGGCAGCGCCGCGATCGCCCCGGCCTTGGCCGGATTGCGCACCAGCGCACGCACGGCAACACCCCTCGCCGAGAGCCGGCGCAGCAACTCTTTCCCGTTCAGCCCGGTGGCGCCTGTCACGAGAATCATGGTCCGTCTCCTGTTAGGCATGTCCTGGGGTGAAGAGGATTTGGCGCCTCAAGGAGCAATAACGCAAGTATGGACAAAAATGATACTATGGACTTTCTCGCGCCTGCCGGTATTTTGGAAAGTCAGAGCAAACGCGTTGCTGGAGGTGATGCCATGGCGAAGGCGAAATCAGCGCTGACCTGCGGCTGCCCGGTCGCGGCGTTCCAGAAGATGATCAGCGGCAAGTACAAACTACGGATCGTCTGGGATCTGAAGGATGGTCCCAGGCGCTATGGCGAGATCAGAACCGGCCTGCTCAGAGGTTCGGACGGCAGTTCGGAAATCGCACCTCGCGTGCTCTCCCACGAATTGAAGGCGCTGACCGAGTCGGGACTGATCGACCGCAGGGATTACGGGCTCGTTCCCCCCAAGGTCGAGTATCGCCTGACCCGCAAGGGCAAGAGTTTTGTTCCGGTCATTGCCGCGATCCGCGACTGGGGCGCGCGTCATCTCGCGCAGGCCAATCCGGTGGAAATGATCGCGGCCGAATAGAACGGGTCGCTGATCGAAGGCATCGCCGGAAAACTGCCGAGGCCGATCAAGGCTAATCGCCAGCCCGATGGTCACATCGCCCCGGTGAGAAACGGATTGGTCATCCGTTCGTGGCCGATGCTGGAGCCAGGGCCGTGGCCGCAGATGAAAGCGACGTCGTCGCCGAGCGGCAATAGCTTGTCCTTGATCGACTTGATCAGCGTTGAGTGATTGCCGCCGGGAATGTCGCTGCGTCCGACCGAACCGTTGAACAGCACGTCGCCGACATGGGCAAAGCGCATTTCGTTACTGAAATACACCACGCTGCCGGGCGAATGGCCGGGGCAATGCAGGATCTCGAAGGTCACCTCGCCGATCGAGACCTGATCGCCCTCATTGAGCCAGCGGTCCGGCGCAAAATCGCGTACGCCTGTGATGCCGAATCGCGCGCCGCTCGTCACCACATTGTCGAGCAGGAATTTGTCGGCGCTGTGCGGGCCTTCGATCGGCACCTTCAGCGCGTCGCGCAGCTCGGCGGCGCCGCCGACATGGTCGATGTGGCCGTGGGTCAGCCAGATTTTCTCGACCCGAACATTGGTCTGCTTGATTGCCGCCTGAATCTTCGCAACATCGCCGCCGGGGTCGATTACCACGGCCTTCTTGGTAGCTTCGCACCAGATCAGGGTGCAGTTCTGCTCAAACAACGTCACCGGGACGATGATAGCACCGGCTTTCGCTTTGGTTTCGGCTTCCTGGGTCATGTCAGCACAATGCCGGTTTTTTAAGCCCCGCCAAGGGCAAGATTGAAGCATTTTGATCGAGATAGGATCGGTCGCGGGTCCCGGCTAGGTCTCGGACGGCCGACCTCAGGAGCTTTTTCGCGGCATCCTCCGCCTGTCATAGCGGTGTCGCTATTGTTATGCGGGGTGCGCTTTAGGGATTGGCCGCCCTGAACCTGTCAGCGGGTGCGGCGTTACCCCGGGCAACGCGATCTCAGAGAAGATTTCCGAAATGAATCAGCGCGACAAATTGTGGTGGCGGCACGGCATTTTCTACCAAATCTATCCGCGCTCGTTTCAGGACACCAATGCCGACGGGGTCGGCGATCTCAGGGGGATCATCGAGCGGCTGGCCTATTTGCAATCGCTCGGCGTTGACGCGATTTGGCTGTCGCCGATCTTTCCTTCGCCGATGGCCGATTTCGGTTATGATATCGCCGATTACACAGGGGTCGATGCGCTATTCGGCACGATGGCCGACTTCGAGGCGCTGGTAAACGCCGCGCATGCCGGTGGGCTCAGAGTCATCCTCGATCTCGTGCCCAACCATACCTCCGATCAGCATCCCTGGTTCGTCGAAAGCCGGGGTTCGCGCGACAATCCAAAGCGCGACTGGTACATCTGGCGCGATCCGGCGGCGGACGGCGGGCCGCCTGGCAACTGGTTGTCGGAATTCGGCGGCAGCGCCTGGCAATACGACGCCACGACGCGACAATATTATTATCACGCCTTCCTTGCCCAGCAGCCGGATCTGAACTGGCGCAATCCTGCGGTGCGCCGGGCCATCTATGACGTGATGCGCTTCTGGCTTGGCAAAGGCGTCGACGGTTTCCGGGTCGACGTGATCTGGCACCTGATCAAGGACGCAGCGTTTCGCGACAATCCACCAAATCCGAATTATCGCGAGGGCCGGCCGCCGCATGAGAGGATTGTGCCGCTAAACTCCACCGATCAGGCTGAAGTCCATGAGGTGATCGCGGAGATGCGGCGCGTGATCGATGAATTCGATTCGCGTGTGTTGATTGGTGAAATCTATCTTCCGCTCGAGCGCCTCGTTGCCTATTACGGCAAGGATCTTGCGGGGGCGCATCTGCCGTTCAACTTTGCGCTGCTGTCGGCGCCATGGCACGCGCGCTCGATCGAGAAAATCATTTTCGAATATGAAGCCGCGCTGCCTCAGGGCGCATGGCCGAACTGGGTGCTGGGTAATCATGATCGTCCGCGGGTGGCAAGCCGGGTAGGACGGGCGCAGGCGCGCGTCGCCGCGATGCTGCTATTGACCTTGCGGGGAACGCCGACGCTCTATTACGGCGACGAGATCGGGATGCATCAGGTGGCGATCGCGCCGGAGCAGGTGCGCGATCCCTTCGAGAAGAACGTTCCGGGGATCGGCGTCGGCCGCGACGGCTGCCGGACCCCGATGCAATGGGATGCGACGCCTTACGCGGGCTTCTCGACATCCACGCCGTGGCTGCCGCTGGCGGACGATTTTCGCCACGAAAACGTGGCCAATCTCGACGCCGACGCCGCCTCGATCCTGAGCCTCTACAGGGCGCTGATCGGCTTGCGAAAAAAATTGCCACCACTCGTGTCTGGCGACTACGTGCCGATTGCGGCCGAGGGAGACTTGTTGCTTTACCGCAGGGAGAGCGGCGAAACGACGGTCGTGATCGCGCTCAACCTGGGAGCGGAGCCGGTTTCGATCAAGTCGGACGCGGCAGGCCTCAGCGGCGAAATTTTGCTTTCGACGTTCCTCGACAGACAAGGTGAAAAAATACAGGGCGCGTTGGATCTGCGCGGCGATGAGGGTGTGATGATCGGTACATCGCTTGTCCCGTAAACCAGCGTCGGTCCCAAGCCAACGCAATCATCGTAGCCCGGATGGACCCGATGGCTCGATCCGGGCTACGCTTGCTCGAGAGGCGGTGTGCTCATGGGCCGCCTCTCACGCCGGATGGCTGCTCTTGCCTGCTCCGACGGTGTCGATGTCGCTGCGCTTCAAGAGATAGTCGAGGCCTCCTATGCGATACCAGCGATATCCGTAGGGTTCGAGGACGAGTCGGTGCTTGCCGCGCTTGTTGGTCCGGCTGTGGTCTTCCGACAGCAAATTGACCAGGAGCTTGGCGGCCTCTCCGGGGAGGCCGGTTGCAAACGCGATCTCCCGCGGTTTCGCATCGAGATTGTGCACGAACAGCACGGAATTGTTGCGCCAGTCATAGCGGATGATCAGCACGGCCGGATCGCGCGTCGGAATCACCTTAAAATCGCCCCAGCCGATCTCCGGGACTTCCTTGCGCATCCGGATGATGCGCTCGGTCCAGTTCATCATCGAGTCGGGATCGCGGCGCTGCTTGGCGACGTTGACGTGTTCAAAGCCGTATGGGCCTTTGTCGATCACCGGCGCGCACGGCTTGTCGCTGTCGGTGAAACCGGCATGCGGTTCGGTCGACCATTGCATCGGGGTTCGGGCGCAATTGCGCTCAGGCAGGTCGAGATTATCGCCCATCCCGATTTCGTCGCCATAGCGAAACACCGGTGTACCCGGTAGCGTGCACATCAGGCTGTAGGCAAGTTCGAGACGCCGCCTGTCGCCGCCCAGCATCGGTGCCAGCCGGCGCCGGATTCCCCGATCGTAGAGCTGCATGTCCTTATCCGGGCCGAATTTCCTGAACACCAGATTGCGTTGCGTCTTGGTCAATCGGCCGAGATCGAGCTCGTCGTGGTTGCGCAGGAAGAGGCCCCATTGCGCGGTGGCGGGCCGCGGCTTGGTCGCCGCGAGCGATTTGACAAGCGGGCGGGAATCGGCGGACGCGAGCGCATAAAACAGATTTTGGTTGACCTGAAAATTGAACATCATGTGCATGCGATCGCCGGCCTTGCCGAAATATTCCATGTCGGTTTTGGGCAGCACATTGGCTTCGGCGAGGATGATGGCCTTGCCTTGCCGCCACTGCAGAAATTCCCGGAACGAGCGCAGCATGTCGTACTGCTCGACGGGCTTGCGGACCTTCGCTCCCTTTGTGGAGATCACGAATGGCACCGCGTCCATGCGGAAGCCGGAGACGCCGAGCTGAATCCAGAAGCCCATGATCTTGAGGATCTCGGCCTGCACGTGCGGATTCGACGTGTTGAGGTCGGGCTGGAAGTCATAAAAGCGGTGGAAGAACCAGGCACCGGCCTCCTTATCGCGCGTCCAGGTCGATTTTTGCACGCCAGGAAACACCATGCCTTTGCCCGCGTTGGCCGGCTTCTTGTCGGACCAGACATACCAGTCGCGGTATGGCGAATCCGGGGAACTTCGCGCCTCGCGAAACCAGGGGTGTTGATCGGAGGTGTGATTGATGACGAGATCGATGATGACGCGGATGCCGCGTTGTTGGCAGCCATGAGCGAACTCGACAAAATCGCCGAGCGTGCCGTATTGCGGATCGACGCCATAATAATCGGAGATGTCGTAGCCGTCATCCCTGCGCGGCGAGGGCTGGAACGGCATCAGCCAGATCGCGGTGACGCCGAGCCCGTGCAAATAATCCAGCCGGCGCAACAGCCCCGCGAAGTCGCCGACGCCATCGGCATTGGCATCCATATAGGTGCCGACCGAAAGACAATAGAAGACGCCATTCTTGTACCAAAGGTCGTCGATCATGCTGAGGCAGCTCTCCTCGGTCCGCCTCCCGTCTGCAGCGGCCTTTTGATAAGCGATAAGGGCTTTGCGGGTTCCCGCCACTATGAAAGCCTTGTCCCGGCGAACGCCGGGACGACGATTTTTTTAGACTCCGCCAGCCTCCCGCACGATCTGCGCCTTCAGGGCCGCCGCGGAATCGGCTAGGCTAGTTCAATGGAATCGCCCGCCCGCCAGGTAAGCCTTGTGCCGCCGCCGGATCGCCGTCAGTCGGAGACGGCGCTGGCGATCGCGCGCGGCACCGCGCGGCTATTGCGGTCGCTGGGATTTTCCTGCGTCAGCGAATTGCCGCTGCCCTCGGGACGGCGTGCCGACCTGGTGGCGCTGAACGAGCGCGGCGAGATCTGGATCGTCGAGATCAAATCATCGATCGAGGATTTGCGCGCCGACCAGAAGTGGCAGGACTACCGGACGCATTGCGACCGGCTGTTCTTCGCCTTCACCCAGGACCTGCCGTGCGAGATTTTTCCGGCGGAGACCGGGCTGATCGTCGCCGACGCCTATGGCGCGCATATGCATTGCGAGGCGCCGGAGCATCGACTGCCGGCGCCGACCCGCAAGCTGATGACGGTGCGGTTCGCGATCGCCGCCGCGCAGCGGATCAATCGGCTGGTCGATCCGCAGGGCCACGGGGAGTTTTAGGGCAACATTACCGTGGCGCGCGCTTGGCCAGGATGCGCTGCAGCGTGCGGCGATGCATGTTCAGCCGCCGCGCCGTTTCGGAGACGTTACGGTTGCACATTTCATAGATGCGCTGAATGTGCTCCCAGCGCACCCGATCCGCCGACATGGGATTGTGCGGCGGCTCGGACTTCTCGGTGCCGCTGGCGAGCAATGCGGCGACCACATCGTCGGCATCGGCGGGCTTTGAGAGATAATCCACCGCGCCCATCTTCACCGCCGTCACGGCGGTGGCGATGTTGCCATAGCCGGTCAGCACGATCGCGCGCGCATCGGGGCGCCTGCGCTTCAGCGCCGACACCACGTCAAGGCCGTTGCCGTCACCAAGCCGCAAATCCACCACCGCGAAGGCCGGGGGTGCCTTGCCGATCTGCGCCAGACCTTCGGATACGCTGTCGCAGGATGTCACCGTGAAGCCGCGGGTTTCCATGGCGCGCGACAGACGCTCCAGAAACGGCTTGTCGTCCTCCACGATCAGGAGCGAGCGATCGGCGTGCCCGATCAGTTCGGCGATGGTGTTCACGGTTCGGCATTCCTTGTATCTGATACCGCAACATATGGCGTAGCAACGCGGCGCTGCCAAGGCCGCATCAAGTCGATCGCTCAATCCGTTGTCCCGGCCTTGAACTAACTGGCTGGGTCGGGAGCGGTTTCACCGGCCTCGAAGCGGCGGCGCGGCCAGGCGATCTGAACCACGGCGCCATGATCCGGAAAGGTCCGGTTGGCGAAGGAGACCTTGGCGCCGGTGCGCTCAAGCAGCGTGCGGGCGATAAACACCCCGAGACCGAGGCCGCCGTGCTCGCTCTGGGCTTCGTCGATGCTGCGCCGGCGCGACAGATAGGGCTCGCCGATACGCTTCAAAATGTCGGGCGCGAAGCCCGGGCCATCGTCGGAAATGACGATCTCGACGGTCTCGGTGTTCCACCACGCATTCACCTCCACCGTCGTCCGCGCGAAATCGACGGCGTTTTCCAGGATGTTGCCGACACCATGGAGGATTGCCGGATTACGCGTGCCGACCGGCTCGCTTGTGCCCGCGACCGCGATCCGGACCTTGATAGTGACGCCGAAATCGCGATACGGCGCTACCGTTTCCTCGATCAGGGTCGACAATGGCATGCGGTCGAACGGCGCGCCGGTTGCCGACAATTGCGTGATCTTGGCCAGAATATCGCGGCAGCGTTGCGCCTGTTCGCGCAAGGTCTTGATGTCGCCGGCAAGGGGGCTGTCAGCCGATACGCTCTGCTCCAGTTCGCGCGAGATCAGAAAGATCGTCGACAGCGGCGTGCCGAGTTCATGCGCGGCGGCGGCCGCCAGTCCGTCCAATTGCGTGAGATGTTGTTCGCGGGTCAATACCAGCTCGGTGGCTGCCAGCGCGTCCGAGAGCTTGCGGGCCTCTTGGGTCACCTGGAATGCATAAAGACTGGTAACCCCGATCGCCAGCAGGATCGAGAGCCAAACGCCGAACAGGTAGATCGGCGGCAATACCAGGGGCTCATCGGCGTCCCACGGCAGCGGCAGATAGAAGAAAACCAGCACGGAGGCGCATGCAATGGCCAGCGCGCCGAGCGCGATCGTCAGCCGTACCGGCAGCGCCGTCGCCGAAATCAGAACCGGGGCAAGGAACAAAAATGAAAACGGATTCTGCAAACCGCCGGTGAAAAACAACAATGCGGCCAGCTCGACGATGTTCAATGCCAATAGCGCCGCCGCATAGGCGGGCTCCAGCCGCTGCATCGGATTGAAGGCGATCTGCAGCGCCAGGTTGAGCAGGGCCGACAGCCCGACGATGGCAAGGCAGGGGACGGCCGGGACGTCGAATTCGAGCCCGTGTGCGACAATGAAAATGGCGGCAAGCTGGCCGAGCACCGCGAGCCAGCGCAGCCGCAGGATCGTATCCAGACGGACATAGCGGCGCGGATGGCGAAAATCGGTGGCTGTAATTTCGGTCATGCCGACAACCTTAGCGGTGCAGGGCCATGACCACAAATTCGCCGATTTAAGGGCTCCGCCGGGATGCTCCAAACTCTTGCGCTTGCCGCCGCGATGGCCCAATGAACGGCCCGCATGATGAAAAACGGCACCGTCACGCCCCAGTTGCCCGCGGCAAATCCGGCAGGATCCGCGGCGATCGAGGTTGCACACCTCGTAAAGTTCTACAAGACCACCCGCGCGGTCGACGACGTATCGTTCCGGATTGCGCGCGGCAGCATCACCGGGCTGCTTGGCGGCAACGGCGCCGGCAAGACCACGACCATCGCCATGATCATGGGCCTGGTGCTACCGACCTCCGGACGCATCCAGGTGCTGGATTGTTCGATGCCCGAGCAAAGCGCCGAGGTGCTGGGCCGGATGAATTTCGAAAGCCCCTATGTCGATATGCCGATGCGGCTGACGGTGCGGCAGAATCTCACCATCTTCGGCCGGCTCTATGCCGTTCCGAACCTGCGCGAGCGCATCGCGAAACTTGCCGCCGATCTCGATCTCGGCGACTTCCTCGACCGTGCCAACGGCAAGCTCTCGGCCGGGCAGAAGACGCGGGTCGCGCTGGCGAAAGCGCTGATCAACCAGCCCGAATTGTTGTTGCTGGACGAACCGACGGCCTCGCTCGATCCCGATACCGCCGACTGGATCAGGCGGCATCTCGAGACCTATCGCAAGGTGCATGGCGCGACCATTCTGCTGGCGTCGCACAACATGCTTGAAGTCGAGCGATTGTGCGACCGCGTCATCATCATGAAACGCGGCCGCATCGAGGACGATGACACCCCCGACAGGATCATGGCCCGCTACAACCGGACGACGATGGAGGAAGTATTTCTCGACGTCGCCCGCGGCCGCGTCAAGGAAGGCACATCGTGAGCGAACTCGTTCTGCCGGGAGGTATCGCGCCGCATCGCATCAACGCGATGATTCTGCGCTACTGGTACCTGCTGATCTCGTCGTGGCCGCGTCTGCTCGAACTGATCTATTGGCCGGCGCTGCAGATCATCACCTGGGGCTTTCTGCAGACTTACATTTCGCAGAACGCCGGATTTTTTGCGCAAGCCGGCGGCATCCTGATCGGCGCGGTGATCCTGTGGGACATCCTGTTTCGCGGGCAGCTCGGCTTTTCGATCTCGTTTCTCGAGGAGATGTGGGCGCGCAATTTCGGCAACCTGATGATGAGCCCGCTGACGCCGATCGAGTTTCTGATCTCGCTGATGGTCATGAGCCTGATCCGGCTTGCGATCGGCGTCATTCCGATGACGCTGCTCGCGATGATCTTCTTCGATTTCAATATTTACGGCATCGGGCTGCCGCTGGTCGCCTTCTTCTGCAATCTGATTTTCACCAGCTGGTCGCTGGGGATTTTCGTCTCGGGGCTTGTGCTGCGCAATGGCCTGGGCGCCGAGAGTATCGTCTGGACGCTGATGTTTGGCGTGATGCCGCTGGCCTGCATCTACTATCCGGTGACGGTGCTGCCGCATTGGCTGCAATATGTCGCCTGGGCGTTGCCGCCGACCTATGTATTCGAGGGGATGCGGGCGCTGTTGATCGGCCATGTGTTTCGGGCCGACCTGATGATCGATGCCCTGCTGATCAACGTCGTGCTGTTTATCGCGTCATTTGCGATATTTCTTGCGCTTTTGCGCAGCGCCCGCCGCTACGGTTCGCTGATCCAGAGTGGCGAATAAGCCACTTATCCCATGAATTTGAAGGTCTTCGACTTGTCTATCGCACAGATATACCGATCTGTGCATTGACGCTTTATTGCGCATTCGGCAGTATGCTGCGATGCAAAAGATTTGAGGATTAAATGCCTATTGGTGAGTTTGGCGGCGCGCCGCCTCTGGTGGCCGAAGGCAGTCCGGCGCTTACCACGCCGATGTACTGGATGTACGAAATGGCGCACGCCTCGCTCAACCCGGCGCGAGCTGTTACTGACGCCACAAAAATCCTGTTTCAGAACCCGCTTAATCCGTTGTCGCATACCGAGTTCGGCAAATCCGTCGCCGCCGGCTGCGAAGTGTTCGAACGGGCGACGCGCCGCTACGGCAAGCCCGAATGGGGCATCACCGACACCGAGGTCAGCGGCACACGCACCCCGGTTGAAATCCGCTCGATATGGGAAAAGCCGTTTTGCCGGCTGTTGTATTTCGATCGCAAGCTGACG
>WNGI01004531.1_pt1 | contig 12444 bp, 12 predicted proteins | sample 5400621 | NCBI WGS metagenome assembly WNGI01 (sample SAMN13153374, study PRJNA577476) | soil metagenome | isolation source: 20 cm soil or saprolite under Garry oak tree replicate 1 | place: USA:California | collected 2016-06-15 | reverse complement strand
CCCGCCCGTCGCGCAGCAATGCCCGCACGATCTCGACGGTCTCGCGGGTGCGGGTCAACGGCTTCGCATAGAGAACGCCGTGCTCGGCCTCGACCTGCACCTTGTGGCTCGACCCGATGCCGAGAATGAACCGTCCGCCAGACAGGTCATCGACCGTCGCGGCGGCCATTGCGATCGTCGGCGCGGTGCGCACAAAGACGCTCGTGATCGCGGTGCCGAGCCCGATCCGCGAGGTTTCGCGCGCGCAGGCCGCCAGCACGGCAAACTGGTCGCCGCCATGGCCTTCGGCGACCCAGGCCGACTCATAGCCGAGCGTCTCGGCGAGCTTGACGCAGTCGACGATCTCGGCGGGGCTGGCGCCGCCGGAAAACGCAATCCCAAGCCTCTCCATCTCACCCTCCGCTGCAGCCTAACCCTCTGAGATTGATGGCCGTCCGCCGGAACGAAAGCAACTTACCAACGTTGGCGGCTCGTTCGGGACAGCCGCCGGGGAGCTGGTCAGAGCCGAGGGCGGCAATCATGGCGGCGATCTTTGGCCCAAGAGCGAATCTTGTCACCAACGCCACGCTCATTGCCCTCGCCGCGCTGGCTCTGTTTGCGGCATTCCTGATCTGGGCCGTGCCGCGGATGCAGTACAACACGCAAGTCTCGCTGACCCCGCCCCAGCCGGTGCCGTTCAGCCATCAGCATCATGTCAGCGGCCTCGGCATCGATTGCCGCTACTGCCACACCTCGGTCGAGATTGCGCCAAGCGCCGGCGTGCCCCCGACCGAGACCTGCATGACCTGCCATTCGCAGATCTGGACCAATGCCGCGATGCTGGCGCCGGTGCGCCAGAGCCTCGCCGAGAACAAGCCACTGCGTTGGCGCCGCGTCTACACATTGCCCGACTACGTCTATTTCGACCACAGCATCCATGTCGCGAAAGGTGTCGGCTGCACCGAGTGCCACGGCCCGATCGGCGACATGCCGCTGACCTGGCGCGCGACGGACATGACGATGCGCTGGTGTCTCGATTGCCACCGCAACCCGGCGCCCCATCTGCGCCCGCGTGAGGCGGTGTTCAACCCGCATTGGCGGCCAACGTCAGATACGCCGTCGGGCGCACAGCTGATGGCGGCCTATCGCATTCACCCGCAGAACTTGACCGATTGCACGGTGTGTCACCGATGACCGGGCCTGCCGCGCCATCCGCCCGAACCTATTGGCGGACGCTCGACGAACTGGCCGAAATGCCGGAAGTGGCGGCGCAGATCGAGCGCGAGATCGCGCGCACCGGCCGCGGCCTCGGCGTGGTCGAGCGGCGGCAATTCCTGCAGTTGATGGCCGCATCGCTCGCTCTGGGCGGGCTCTCCGGCTGCGGCCCGGAGCCGGAGCGGCAGCTTTTGCCTTATGTCGAACAGCCGCCCGGCATCGTGCCCGGCCAGGCGCGCGCCTATGCGACTGCTGTCACCGAGCGCGGCTATGCCAATGGCGTGCTGGTGACGCATCAGACCGGCCGGCCGGTGAAGATCGAGGGCAATCCCGACCACCCGGCGAGCCGCGGCGCGGCGAGTGCGACCATGCAGGCGAGCATCCTCACGCTCTATGATCCGCACCGCTCGCAATCGATCCTGCATCAGAGCCAGATCACATCGTGGGAAGCGTTTGTCACTGCGATGGTCGAGCGCCGCGCGGACTGGGCCAAGGATCACGGTGCCGGATTGCGGCTGCTGACCGGCACGGTGACATCGCCGACAGTGATCGCGCAGATCGCCGCGTTGCAGCGGCAATTCCCGGCATTGCGCTGGCATCAATGGGAGCCGCTCGATCGCGACGAGGAGTTGCATGCCGCGCAGATTGCGTTCGGCCGCCCGCTCGACTTCACCTACGATCTCAGTCAGTCCGAAATTATCTTTGCGGTCGAGAGCGATCTGATTTCGGCCGCGCCCGGCCATCTTGCCTATGGCCGCGACCTGATGGCGAAGCGCCGCCCGACCGAGCTCGCCGACAGCGGCGTGATGAGCCGCCTCTATGCGATCGAGAGCACGCCGACCCTGCTCGGCGCCAAGGCCGACCACCGGCTCGCGATGACGCCGCCAGAGATCGCGCGGTCATTGCGCCACCTCGCCGCCGCGCTCGGCGCCGGCCCCGCCGGCTGGCAGCAATCGGACGGACCGCACGCCGCCTGGTTGAAAGCCACGGCCGACGATCTGCAGCAGCACCGCGGCCATTCGCTGATCCATGTCGGGCCCGAGCAGCCTGCTGATCTGCATTTGCTCGGGCACGCGATCAACGGGGCCCTCGGGAATTTCGGCGCGACAATCCGGGCCATCGAACCGGTTGCCGCCTCGCCTGCATCGCAGCGTCAGAGCCTCGCCGAGCTCGTCACCGACATGGAGGCCGGCAAGGTCGACACGCTGATCATGCTCGGCGCAAACCCGGTCTATGCCGCGCCGGCCGATCTCGATTTCGCCGGCGCGCTGCGCCATGTGCCGCGCTCGGTCGCGCTGTCGCTCTACGCCGACGAGACCGCGCTCGCCGCGACCTGGCATGTGCCGATGGCGCATGAATACGAAGCGTGGAGCGATGCGCGCGCGTTCGACGGCACAATGACGATCCAGCAGCCGCAGGCGCGTCCGCTTTATGGCGGCCATTCGGGGCATCAGCTGCTCGCGGTGTTAGCGGGCGACACGGCGCCCGACGATTACACGCTGTTGCGCACGCATTGGCAGCAGCAGGCGCAACAACGCGGCAGTGCGGATTTCGAGCAATTCTGGCATGAGGCGCTGCGTCTCGGTCTGGTCTCCAACAGCGCGGCATCTCCGGTAACGGTCACCCCAAAAAGCGATCTCGCCGCAAGCCTGCCGCCCCCAAAGGAGCAGAACGGTGGGATCACGCTTCTGTTTCGCCCCGATGACCCCGTGGGTGACGGCCGACATGCCGATAATGCCTGGCTTTTGGAACTGCCGCGAGCCTTCACGCGCCTGACCTGGGACAATGCCGCGCTGATCGCGCCCGATACCGCGGCACGCCTCGGCGTCGCGACCCAAGATATCGTCACGATCGAATCCGGCGGCCGTAATCTGCGCGCACCCGTCTTTGTGCTGCCCGGGCAGGCGCAGGACTGCATCACCTTGCCACTCGGCTTTGGCCGGCGCACCGGCATCCTCTCCGCCGGGGTCGGCTTCGACGCCTATTCCTTGCGCCGCGCCGACACACCCTTTCTCGCTGCCGCCGATGCGGTGACCAAAACCGGCCAGCACCGCCGGCTCGCGACCGTGCAAGGCCATGACCACATCGCCGGACGCGATCTGGTGAAGGAAGGCAGCTTCGCCGAGTTTCGGCACGATCCGAATTTTCTCGCCAAGCCGCGTGCCGAAGCCTCGCTCTATCCCGGCTTCCGCTACGAAGGCGAGGCCTGGGCAATGGCGATCGACCTCACCTCGTGCATCGGTTGCCAGGCCTGCGTCGCCGCGTGCCAGGCGGAGAACAACATCCCGGTCGTCGGCAAGGAGCAGGTGCTGAAGGGCCGCGAGATGCACTGGCTGCGCATCGACCGCTACTACACCGGCGCGCCGGACGCGCCGTCGATCGTGTTCGAGCCGGTGCCGTGCATGCATTGCGAGAACGCGCCCTGCGAGGTCGTCTGCCCGGTCGAAGCGACCGTGCATGACAGCCAGGGGCTCAACGCGATGGTCTATAACCGCTGCATCGGCACGCGCTTCTGCTCCAACAACTGCCCCTACAAAGTGCGGCGCTTCAACTTCTTCGGCTACGCCTTTGCCGAGGACCGTCCGCCGCAATCCTGGAACCCGGAGGTGACGGTTCGCGACCGCGGCGTCATGGAAAAATGCACCTACTGCGTGCAACGCATCCGCAAGACTCAGATCACCGCGGACCGCGAGGACCGCCCGATCAAGGATGGCGAGATCGTCACCGCCTGTCAGCAGAGCTGCCCGACCGAAGCGATCGTGTTTGGCGACCGCAACGATCTCGAGAGCCGGGTCGCCAAGCGCCAGAAGAGCCCGCTCGACTACGTCCTGCTCGCCGAGCTCAACACGCGGCCGCGCACGACCTACCAGGCGCTGATCCGCAACCCCAACCCCGCCATCGAAACTCGATGACCGTCACCGCCGAGCGTCCGAGCGAATATCCGGTGATGCTGCCGGGGGTCACGCTGACCTCGCTCGCCGCGCATATCGGCGATTCCGTGTTGCGGCCAAAGATGCCGCTGTGGTGGTGGATCGGATTTCTGTTCTCGCTCTCCCTGCTGCTTGTGCTGGTCGTCGCTTCGGCCCGGCTGTTCGTCACGGGCATCGGCATCTGGGGCGTCGATATCCCGGTCGCCTGGGGGCTAGCGATCGCCGAATATGTCTGGTGGATCGCGCTGGCGAGCGGCGGCACGATCGTCTCGGCGTTGTTTTACCTGACGCGCTCCCCTTGGCGCGCCGCGATCAGCCGCATCGCCGAATCGATGATGCTCTGCGCCGCGGCCTCGGCCGGCATCATGCCGATCCTGCATCTCGGGCGGCCCGGTCTCTTCTACTGGCTGTTTCCCTACCCGAACGTCATGGGCATATGGCCGCAATTCCGCAGCCCGCTGCTGTGGGATTTCGTGTGCCTCCTCTGCTACATCCTGATGTCGCTGATCTTCTATTACACCGGCCTGTTGCCCGATCTCGCGACGATGCGCGACCGGGCGACGACCCGCGGCCGGCAAATCCTGTATGGCATTCTGGCGCTCGGCTGGCGTGGCGCCGCGTGGCAGTGGCGGCCGTATAAGAGCGTGTACCTGATCATGGCCGCAATCATGGCGCCGATGGTCGTCTCGGTGCACAGCGTTGTCGGTCTCGATTTCGCCGGCGGGCTTACCCCCGGCTGGCATTCGACCCAATTCCCACCGTATTTCTTTTTCGGGGCGGTCATCTCCGGCATCGCGCTGGTGATCCTGCTGACGATCCCGATCCGCCGCGCCTACCGGCTGCAGACGATCATCACCGAGCATCACTTGAACGCGCTCGGCAAGATAATGCTGACCGGCAGCCTGATGCTCGGCTTCGCCTATGTCTGGGAGGCGTTCGGTCCCTATTACAGCAGCGAGGTCGCTGAGCGCACGATGTTCGAAGCACGCGCTTTCGGGCTTTACGCGCCGCTCTTCTGGACGACGATCGCGCTCAACATCGCGCTGCCGCAGCTTTTGTGGTGGCCCGCGGTACGCGTCAACGAGGCGATGCTGGCGCTGATCTCGATCGCCATTATCATCGGCATGTGGTGCGAGCGCTTTGTCATTGTCGTGACAAGCCTCCACCGCAACCACATCCCCTCCGAATGGGGCAATTACGCGCCGACCTTGTGGGACTGGGCGACCTTCGCCGGCTCCATCGGCCTGTTCCTGACCCTGTTCTTTATCGCATTGCGGGTCGTGCCGATCGTACCGCTCGCGGAAATGCGCGAGCTGATACGCGACGAGACGCCGCGATGAGCGAGCCCCACCTCTACGGCATCGTCGGCGAATTTCCGACACCGCGCGATGCCGCCGCTGCCGCCGATGAACTGCGCGCGGCGGGCCTGCGACAGATCGATGCCTATACGCCCTACCCCGTCGCCGAGATCGACGCGGTGCTGCCCAGGCGCCTGCGGCAGGGCGTCGCGCCCGTGACACTCGCCGGCGCCGTGCTCGGAGCGGTGACCGCCACGTTCGTGCAGTATTGGGCCGCAGCGATCGACTACCAGCTCAACATCGGCGGACGCCCGCTGAACAGCTGGCCCGCCTTCACCGTGTCGAGCTTCGAGGTGATGCTGCTCTTCGCGATCGCCGGCGGCTTTGTCGCATTCCTCGCCGCCGGCCGTTTGCCGTTGCTTTATCATCCCGTGTTCGCGGCAGTGGATTTCGCGCGCGCATCGCAGGACCGGTTTTTTCTGTCGATCGAGGCGCACGACGCACATTTCGACCGCGCTGCAGTCCGCGCGATCCTCGAACGGCACGGCGCCGCGGCAATCGACGAGGTCTTTGCATGAGGCCGCAGCCGGCCCTCGTGCTCGCGGCCCTTGGCCTGGCGATCGTCGCCTGCGACAACATGGCGAACCAGCCGAAGCGGCTGCCATACGAATTGCCCGCGGGCAAAACGGCCGAGGCGAACTGGCCGGCGGCGCCGCCCCCGGGCGCCGTGGCGCGCGACGATCAGCCCGTGACGCCGCCCCCCTTGACGCTGGCGCTGCTCGAGCGTGGCCGCGAACGCTTCGACATCGCCTGCGCGCCATGCCACGGCCGCGACGGCGGCGGCAAGGGCGTCATCGTCGAGCGCGGCTTTCCGGCGCCGCCCGCCTTCGCGATCGACCGGCTCCGCTCCGCGCCGGTGCAGCATTTCTACGATGTCATCACGAATGGCTATGGCGCGATGTTCCCCTACGCGAACCGCGTCATGCCGCGCGACCGCTGGGCGATCGCCGCCTATATGCGCGCGCTGCAGGCCAGCAGCGATGCGAAGGTTGCCGATGTTCCGGCGGACAAGCGGCCGCAATTGCAATGAACCCGCAGCGCGCCTGGACCAGCATCGAGCTCGCGGCTGCGGCGGCCCTCACTCTCGGCATCATCGGCTGCGCGATCGGCATCGCCGTCAGCGGCGCGGCTGTCTACCGCGCCTGGCTCTGCGCCTATCTGTTTTGCCTCGGGCTGCCGCTCGGCGCGGTGAGTTTGATCCTCGTGCACGATTTGACCGGCGGTGCCTGGATGGGCAGCGCGCGGCCGGCGCTCGCCGCCGCCGCCGTGACAATGCCACTCGCGACGCTCGCCGGCGTCCCAGTGCTGATCGGCATAGGCGCGATCTATCCCTGGCCGGGCATCGGCGATCTCGGCAATGGCTGGTATCTCAACACCGGCTTTTTCATTCTCCGTTATGCGATCGATTTCGTTGTCTGGAACGCTGCTGCCGCCTATGCGCTTTGGGCGCCGCGCGGCCTCGCCGTCGGCGTCCCGCCGAGGCTGCGTTGGGCCAGCGCCATTGGCCTCCTGCTCCTTGCCTATACCGCCGGCTTCGCCTCGATCGACTGGGTCCTGTCGCTCGACCCGCATTTCTGGTCGGCGATTTTTCCGATGATTCTCGGGACGCATTGGTTCAATACATGCCTCGCCGTCGCGTTGACCGCGGTTGCGGTGTCGCCGAGCGGGGTCCTTGAGCGCAGCCATCTGCGCGATCTCGCCTCTATCCTGCTCGCGACCGTGATCTTCTGGGCCTATGTCGAGTTCTGCCAGTTCCTGATCGTCTGGGAAGCGAATCTCAGCCACGAGATCCCGTGGTACCTGCGGCGTATCGCCGAGGGATGGCGCGGCGTCACCTGGTTCATCGCGATCGCCGGGTTCTTCCTGCCCTTTGCGCTGCTGCTGTCGGACAAGCGCAGCCGCGCCGTCGTCATCACGGCTGCCGCGCTGATCCTGTTGAGTCGCCTTGCCGAGAGCGCGTGGCTGGTGGTCCCGGACTTGCCGTTCGCGCCGCCGCTTTGGCTGGTCGCCGCCGCGCTGCTGGCGCTCGGCGGCCTGATATCGCTCCTATTTCTGCGACGGCTGCGCTACGGCGCGCTTCCGCTCGTGTTCGGGCAAGCGCGATGAGCGACCGCGCCGACCACAACCCCGAGACCTCCTATGAGAGCTCGGATTGGCATGTCCCGGCGATCGCGATCGTGCTCGCGATGCTGCTGGTGCTGGTGGCGATCGCCATGTGGGCGCTGTACTTCGGGTTCCGCACCGCCGCCTTGGATGTCCAGCGCTCCCTGACTGTCGCGATGCCGCCGCCGGCATTGCAGACCGACCCGCAGCAGGACCTCGCGCAGCTGCGCGCCCGCGAAGAGCAGCTCTTGAATACCTATTACTGGATCGACCGCGACAAGGGCATCGTCCACATCCCGATCGCCGAAGCGATGCGGCGGGTCGCCACCAAGGGGATCGACGGCTTCCCGCAGGCGGGCCGATGAAAGCCGCCGCGCTGCTCACAGTGTTCGCCTTTCTCGCATTTACTGCTCCGGCCTCGGCCGAAGACCAGGGATTTGCAGATCTCGCGCTAGAGCCGCATCCCGGCGCCCGGCTGCCGCTCGCTGCCGCGCTACGCGATGAGACCGGCGCCCCCGTGTCGCTCGGTGATTTCTTCACCGGCAACCCCGTCGTGCTGGTGCTGGAGTATCTGCGCTGCCGCACGATCTGCGGCGTCGTGCTCGGCAATCTCGCCGAGGCGACGGCCGTGCCGCCGAGCAGTGCGCGCGAGCACACGGTCCTTGCGATCAGCATCGATCCGCGCGACACGCCAGCCGACGCGGCCGCGGCGAAGGCGAAATATCTCGCCCGCTATCCCGCGCCCGCGGCTTCCGCATGGCATTTCCTGACGGGCTCCGAAGCGGCAGTGCGCGCAATCGGCGATACGACCGGCTTTCACTACCGCTACGATCGCGCGAGCGACCAGTACATCCACTCCGCGGCCCTCGTCATCGCCGCTCCCGAGGGGAACGTCGCGGGCTATATCGCCGATCTCGAGCTAACGCCGGCCACTCTCGCCGCGGCGCTCGATACTGCCAATGCGGGCCGCACCACGGGGCCGCTGCAGCGTCTTCTGCTGCTCTGCTTCGGCGGCAGCGCGTCGGGCCGCTACACGCCGCTGATCCAGGCGGCGCTCGTATTGTTCAACATTGCCGGCATGCTGGCCGCCTGCGGGCTGTTCCTGTGGCTTCGCCGTCATCAGCATCGCTGAGCGAGCCGATGGCTGACGCGACGCGCTGGGTCCCGTTCTGGCCACCGACGAGCGCCGCGAGCGGCTATCGCGTCAATACGCTGTTCATCTTTGAGCTCGCGCTGTGCGCCGCGATCCTGGCGCTCGTCTTTGGTCTGATCTGGGTGTTCTGCATTCGCTACCGGCGCGGCAGCCCGGCCGTGCGCAGCGGGGCGGAGGAGAAGAGCTGGGCCGTCGAGATCGCCTGGACGGCGGCGACGCTCGTCTGTTTCCTCGGGCTCTTTGTGTGGGGCGCCGGCATGTATGTCTGGCTCTACCAGCCGCCGCCCCTAGCCGATCTCGAACTCTATGTCGTCGGCAAGCAGTGGATGTGGAAAATTGAGCACCCCGGCGGACAGCGGGAGATCGATGCGCTGCATGTGCCGGTCGGCAAGACTGTGCGCCTTGTCCTGGCTTCGCAGGACGTCATCCACAGCTTCTTCATCCCGGCCTTCCGGCTGAAGCACGATGTCGTCCCCGGCACGCTCGAGACGATGTGGTTCCGGCCGACCGCGACCGGCAGTTTTGCGCTTCTCTGCGCCGAATTCTGCGGCACGCAGCACGCCCATATGGATGGCCAGGTCGTCGTCATGGAGCCCGCCGCCTATGCCGACTGGCTCGCCAACCAGGGCGTCAGCCAATCGCTCGCGCAGCAAGGCGAGGGGCTCTTCCGGCAATATGGCTGCAGCGGCTGTCACGGCGCCAACAGCACGGTTCGGTCGCCGCCGCTCGAGGGGCTTTACGGAAAGCTCGTGCATCTCTCGGACGGCTCGGTCGTGCGTGCCGACGAGCGCTATATCCGCGATTCGATGCTGCTGCCGAACAAGGAGGTCGTCGCCGGCTATGCGCCGGTCATGCCGTCCTTCGCCGGCCAGCTCGGTGAGGACGAGATCATGAAGCTGATCGCCTACATCCAGTCGCTGAGCCAAACCGGCGCCAACCAGGAGCGCGCGCGATGACCGCCGTCGCGATCGATCTGCCCAGAAGCTATCTAACGGAGAAGCAGACGGTTATCTCCTGGGTCTTCACGACCGACCATAAGCGCGTTGCGCTGCTGTTCTTCGCCTCGATCACGTTCTTCTTCTTCATCGGCGGCGCCGCCGCGACCTTGATCCGGCTTCACCTCGTCAATCCCGAGGGCAATCTGCTGCAGCCCGACATCTACAACCGCATGTTCACGATGCACGGCATCGTCATGGTGTGGTTCTTTTTGATCCCATCGATCCCGACGACGATGGGCAACTTCTTCGTGCCCTTGATGATCGGCGCGCACGATCTCGCCTTTCCGCGCCTCAATATCGCCAGCTGGCATGTCTTCAACCTGTCCGGCGTTGTCCTTCTCTATTTGCTGCTGATGGGCGGGGTCGATACCGGCTGGACGTTCTACACGCCGTTCTCGACCGCCTACGCCAACAGTTATGTCACGGCGACCGCGGTGGCAGTGTTCATCAACGGCTTCTCGACAATCATGACGGCGCTAAATTTTGCCGTGACGATCCATCGGCTGCGCGCTCCGGGCATGTATTGGAGCCGCTTGCCCTTGTTCATCTGGGCGATCTACGCGACGAGCGTTGTCATGCTGCTCGCGACGCCGGTGCTGGCGATTAGCTTATTCCTGATCGCGCTCGAACGGCTTGCCGGTGTCGGGATTTTCGATCCGAGCGTGGGCGGCGACCCTCTCTTGTTTCAGCACCTGTTCTGGTTCTACTCGCATCCGGCGGTCTACATCATGATCCTGCCGGCGATGGGCATCGTCAGCGAGCTTGTCACCTGTTTCGCGCGCAAGCCGATCTTCGGCTACACCGGCATGACCTATGCGCTATTGGCAATCGCGGTGTTCGGTTTTCTGGTCTGGGGCCACCACATGTTCACCGCCGGGATCTCGCTCTATTCGGGCATCGTGTTCTCGCTGATGAGCTTCCTCGTCGCGGTGCCGTCGGCGATCAAGGTGTTCAACTGGACCGCCACCCTGCACAAGGGCTCGATCGCGTTCGACGCGCCGATGCTCTATGCGCTCGGCTTTATCGGCCTCTTTACGATGGGCGGTCTGACCGGCCTCGTCGTCGCGACGCTGGCGCTCGATGTGCACCTGACCGACACCTATTTCGTCATCGCCCATTTCCACTACATCATGGTTGGCGGCGCGGTCAGCGCCTATTTCGGCGGGCTGCATTACTGGTGGCCCAAGATTACCGGCCGGCTCTACCCCGAGATCTGGGCGCGCGGTGCCGCGATCCTGATGTTTCTCGGCTTCAACCTGACCTTCTTCCCGCAATTCATCCTCGGCTATCTCGGCATGCCGCGGCGCTATTACGCCTATGCGCCGGATTTGCAGGTGTGGAACGTCCTGTCCTCGGCCGGCGCCTCGATCCTCGCTTTCGCCTACCTGATGCCGCTGTTCTACTTGACCTGGTCACTGCTGCGCGGCCCACGCGCCCTGCCGAACCCGTGGCCCGCGACCGGGCTCGAATGGCAGACGAGTTCGCCGCCGCCGAAACACAACTTCGCGCGGACCCCGACCGTCACCACCGGCCCTTACAATTACGACCCCGAGACCGGCCGCAGCGTCGCGCAGAACGGCACGGTCTATGCCTGAAGCATCGGTCCCCACCGCACAGCCGGAGCCGCAATTTGCGACGATGCGGCAGCAGGCCGAGGCGGCGACGCTGGGCATTTGGGTATTCCTCGCGACGGAGGTGCTGTTCTTCAGCGGCATGCTGCTGGCCTACACCGTGCTGCGCCATGCCTACCCCGAGGGCTTTGCCGAAGCCGGGCGTGAGACCAAGATCGTGATTGGCTCGGTCAACACCGCGGTATTGCTGACCAGCAGCGCGACGATGGCCTGGGCCGTGCACGCCGCCAAGGCCGGACACCGCAAGCTCCTGACAATTCTGTTGATCGCGACCGCCGCGCTCGGCCTGGTGTTTGTCGGGCTGAAGGGGCTCGAATACTCACAGGAATATGCTGAGCACCTCGTCCCCGGGTTGAACTTTTCATCGGATAGCCCGCATGCCCACGCCATCGAGCTGTTCTATTTTCTGTATTTCGCGCTGACCGGCATCCACGCGCTGCATCTGTCGATCGGGATCGTCATCGTCGGCATCATGGCTTGGCGGGCTTCGCACGGCGCGTTCGGCCCCACCTATCACACCCCGGTCGAGGTCACCGGGCTCTATTGGCATTTTGTCGATCTCGTGTGGATTTTTCTCTATCCGCTGATCTACCTCAACGGCCGGAGCGGCGGATGATGCCGAAGCCGCCGCGCTCCCTCGTGTGGTCCTGGATCGGCCTGGTCCTGCTGCTCGCCTTGACGCTCGGGATGGCCTTTGTCCCGCTCGGGAGGGCGAATATTGCCGTCGCGTTAGCCGTCGCGGTTGGGAAAGCCATTATCGTCCTGCTCGTCTTTATGGAGCTCGCGCGCGGCCATTCACTGAAGCTGATCTTTGCCGGGGCCGGCCTGTTCTGGCTGATCATCATGTTTGGCCTGAGCTTTACCGATTACGCAACCCGCACCGGTTTCCCGCCGGCCCACTGAATTACACCTCCGGTTCGCGCCGCCAGCCGCGGTGCCGCGCATCGGAACGGCGGCAATAGGTTCGCGTTAAGAGAAGCGAGACATCGGACGGCACGTCCGCATCCCTCGGATTTGCAGGCAAACCTATGAAAACGACCGCCAGCGACGTTTTGGTCGAGACCCTGTTGGCCTGGG
>WNGI01004530.1_pt1 | contig 12444 bp, 15 predicted proteins | sample 5400621 | NCBI WGS metagenome assembly WNGI01 (sample SAMN13153374, study PRJNA577476) | soil metagenome | isolation source: 20 cm soil or saprolite under Garry oak tree replicate 1 | place: USA:California | collected 2016-06-15 | reverse complement strand
TTCCGCGAATGATCAAGCGAAGCTGTGCATCGAAGACCTGCGTCGCCCCCTGCCCCGGTCCCGCGCCACAAGCCCCCGTCACCCCCGATGCCGGAAAATGCCGCAAACGGCAGGCTGATTTGATTGTGACAAGGTGATAACAGTCGGCGTTTTCTCTCCTTTTGAGGCATAGAACAGCCGTCAATGTTGAGCGTCATCATCCCCACCGAAGGCGTCGAGCAGCCCGCGGTCGCCACCTTGGCGGCGCTGGTGCCGGGCGCCGCTGCCGGCGTGATCCGCGAGGTACTGCTGGTCGATCGGACCGGCACAGGTGTGATCGAGCGCGTCGCCGATGTCGCAGGCTGCCGCTTTCTGCGGTTCGAGGGATCGCATGCGGCGGCGCTGGCGGCCGGCGCCCGGCAGGCCCGCTCGCCATGGCTGATGTTTCTGCATGCCGGCGCCGTGCTGGACTCGGGCTGGATGGAGGAGACCGCGCAATTCATCCAGGGCGTCTCGAACAGCGGCCGTCCCCGCGCCGGAATCTTCCGCTACGCTCGATCGCCCTATGCCGAAACCCGCCTGCGCGATGGTTTCAAATTTGTCGCCAGGATGATTGCGGGGCCATCGGCGGATCAGGGATTGCTGATCGCACGGGATCATTACGAGCGGCTCGGGGGCTATGCGCCGGACGCCCGCCGCTCCGAGGCCAGACTGCTCCGCCAGCTCGGCCGCTCCTCGCGCACCCTGCTGCGCAGCCGGATCATGGTGGCCTGAGGCACACCGGGATACTTGCCAAGGTCAAATAATTATTTGACAATGGCAACTATTCGAGGTGAGCCATGCCACAGCAGGATTCCGACGACCAGATATCAGCGGTTCGTAGCTTCAACCGCTTCTACACACGCAAGCTCGGCGTTCTCGACCAGCAACTGCTGAAAACCCCGTTCTCGCTGAGCGAGGCGCGGGTGTTGTACGAACTCGCCAACGGGGAAAACCTGGCGGCGAAAGAGATCGGGATCGAACTTGGTCTTGATCCGGGGTACCTCAGCCGGATTATCCAGAATTTCGATGAAAACGGGTTGATCGCCCGTAAGGCACTGCCCTCGGATCGGCGGCAATATCAACTCAGCCTGACCGCGAAGGGTCGACAGGCGTTCGCGAAGCTCGACCGCAGTTCGCAGGACGATGTCGCGACGATGCTCGCCACGCTGCCACGCGGCGACAGCGAACGGCTGATCCGGGCGATGGCTGTGATCGAGCGGCTGCTCGGCGCGCCGCACGCTTCACCGCCGCCCGCGACCCTGCGCGGCCCCCGTCCGGGCGACATGGGATGGGTGGTGCAGAGCCATGGCTCACTATACGCCAGCGAATACGGCTTCGACTCCTCGTTCGAAGGTCTGGTCGCGGAAATCGCGGCAAAATTTCTCAGCTCGTTCGACGCCTCGCGGGAACGCTGCTGGATCGCCGAAATCGACGGTGCCCAGGTCGGCTCGATCTTTCTCGTCAGGCATACCGACGACGTCGCCAAACTGCGGTTGCTGCTGGTCGATCCGGCCGGACGCGGACAGGGACTTGGCCGGCGGCTGGTCGCCGAATGCGTGGCCTTCGGGCGTCAGTGCGGCTATCGCAAGATCACGCTATGGACCCAGAGCATTCTGGTCGCCGCACGCAGGACTTACCAGGATGCCGGATTCGTGCTGGTGGCCACCGAGCCGCACCGCAGTTTCGGCCAAAGCCTGATCGGCGAGACCTGGGAACGCGAACTGTGACGCGGAGGCGTGGCAATGGACCGCGCCGCGTCACCCCGGAACTCATCGCGCTCCACACCAGGAGAGCTCATCAGCTACGCGTCGAGGCGTACCGGAACATGGCGCGCGCATTGTGGGCGCTGCTGATAATGATCGTGCGGCGGCGTTGATGAGCGTCAAGCCGACGCGACAGCGTTAAGCTAGTTCGCGGCAGACTGCTTGAATCGCCGCCGCCGTTTCATCCGGCTTTAGAGTTGGATGAAGGTGCGTTCCCTGCATCCGCCTGACCGGCCACGCGCGACACAAGGCTTCCTCGGCCGCGTGATCGTAGATCGCTGAAAGCTGAATATAACCGGCAGGAATGTGGCCCCAAGGAGCAAGATCAATCACATCGTCGAACCAACTTAGCGTCATGCGTGGCAGACCCATCTCAAAAGATTCGAATGACCTGGGATCAAGGGCAAGGGCGTCAATGCCGACGAGCTGAGCGCGACGCCGGTCTTTGACCCACCACTGCGACCAAGGCGGCAGCAGGCCATCTTCATCGGCAAGTCCGGAAATAAATTCGCGAAGAGTCGCCCGGATTGGGGGCGCCAAACCGCTTGCAGGAGGGATATCGCCATCAACAATGATCAATCCGCGAACCCGTATTTTGGTCGCGAGGTCAGCGACCAAGGTACTTGCGGAGCTATGACCAATCAGAAAAGGTTCTTCATCGACGAAAGCCAAGTCTGCAAGGTGATCTGCAAGGTGAGAAGTCCACGCACTCCACGAAGGGGCGCCGCCTAGCCCGGCCAAAACGTCCGGAACGTGAACACGCGCGCCGGCGGCGCGAAGCCGGTCTGCTGTCGGTGCCCAGCTAGACGCACCAACCAAGGGGCCTGTTACAAGAATAATGTCGGATTGCAAAAGCATCGCCTTCTTTGAAGTGTCTGTGCTGCAGAGAACACGGCGTCGCGCCGGCTAAGCCGACGCACCTTTTGCCTTCGGACGCCGCAGGTGCTCATCCAGCCTCGGCATGATCTCGACGAAGTTGCAGGGCCGCGTGCGATAATCGAGCTGGGCTGCGAGAATGCCGTCCCAGCCGTCGCGACAGGCGCCGGGCGATCCCGGCAAACAGAAGATAAACGTGGCACCCGCGACACCCGCGGTGGCGCGGCTCTGGATCGTTGATGTGCCGATCTTGGCGTGGCTCAGCATGTGGAACGCGACGGAGAAACCATCCATCCGCTTTTCGAACAGCGGCTCGATCGCCTCCGGCGTCACGTCGCGGCCGGTGAAGCCGGTGCCGCCGGTGGTGATGATGGCGTCGATGCCGGGATCGGCGATCCATCTTTTGATGATGAGGCGGATCGCCTCGACCTCGTCGACGATGATCTCGCGCGCCGCAAGCTTGTGACCGGCCGCGGTGAGCCGCTCCGACAGCGTCGTCCCGGATTTGTCATCCTCAAGCGAGCGGGTGTCGGAAACCGTCAGCACCGCGATGTTGAGCGGCACGAATTGCTTGGACTCGTCGATCGAAGCCATGTGCGCTTTATCCCTCATGTCCCGGACGCGGTGCAGCGTCCTTCACGCTGCTCCGCAGAGCCGGGACCCACTCGCGGATGACGTTAGTTGGGCCCGGATCAGCAGCGCACCGCCAGCGCGCTGCGCAGCATCCGGGGCGCGTGCTGCTGGATTACAACGTTCCCGCACCGAAGGTATTGCAGGCCTGCACCGTACCCTGCTGGTAGCCGGTCATGAACCATTGTTTTCTTTGCGCGGCGGAACCGTGGGTGAATGAATCCGGCACCACCCGCCCCGTCGCCTGCCGCTGCAGCGTATCGTCGCCGATCGCGGTGGCCGTGGTCAGCGCCGCATCGATGTCGCCGGCTTCAAGGAAGCCCGGACGCTTCTTCTCCTCGCGGTTGACCCAGACGCCCGACAGGCAATCCGCCTGCAACTCGACCTTCACCTGCAGCGCATTGGCTTCCGCCTTGCCGCCGGCCTGCTGCTGCATCCGCGTCACGCGCGGCAGGATGCCAAGCAGGTTCTGGATGTGATGCCCGGCTTCATGGGCGATGATATAGGCCGCGGTGAATTTGCAGGCATTGCCCGAACAGCCGTGAAACCGCGTCTCGACCTGACGGAAGAACCCGGTGTCGAGAAAGATCTGCTTGTCCGGCGGGCAATAGAACGGCCCCATCGCCGCCTGCGCCATGCCGCAGCGCCCGCCATTGGTGGCGTTGCGAAACAACACGATGCGCGGACCGGAATAGGATTGACCGCTGGCCTGGAAGATTTCGCTCCAGCGGTCGTCGATCTCGCCGAGGACACCGGAGATCATGCTACCCATCTCGTCGGTCGGCGCACCGGTCTTGGCGGGCGCCGACCGGCGATCGGATTGATAGCTCGGCGACTGCCCGCCGGTGAGAATTTCCGCGCCGCCGATCAGGATGCGCGGGTCGATGCCGAAGGCGTAGCCGACGAGACCGAGCACGATCATGGTGCCGATGCCGAGCCCGCCGCCGCCCATCGGAAGACCGAAGCCACCACCACCACCGCCGCCGCCGCCGCTGTCATCGCGACGGTCATCGATATCGTCGCTGCGGCGGAAGTCATCGTAACGCATGGCGGTTTTTCCTCATTTCGGTCGGCTGCAGCACGCTCGCCGAACCCGATGCGCCAACCACGTAAAATTTCCATTCCATAAATCAATAACCCGCCCGGCAAAAATTACCTAGCAATCAATGCCTACCAAGTGCGCCGCGATAACCCGGTGTTTACCTCGGCACGTCAAAGTATGGCCAGTCGGTTGTTTAGTCCCGCGTCGCCGACAGCGTCGCCTGAGTCAGAGTATTTGAGTCATGGTTGTGTCGCGTCGCGGGGCGTCTGCAAGGACGCCCCGCACTCAATTCGAGTCCGATCCGAGTACCCGTATCGTCGTCGGCGATTGCGTCGCCGAGATGTCGAAGCTTCCGGCCGGCTCGGTCGATCTGGTGTTCGCAGATCCGCCGTACAATCTGCAGCTCAAGGGCGATCTCAAGCGTCCCGACGAATCCCATGTCGACGCCGTCAACAACGACTGGGACAAGTTCTCATCCTTCGCCGCCTACGATGATTTCACCCGCGCGTGGCTGCTCGCCTGCCGCCGCATCATGAAACCGTCGGCGACGCTGTGGGTGATCGGCTCCTACCACAACATTTTCCGCGTCGGCTCGATCATGCAGGACCTCGGCTTCTGGGTTCTCAATGATATCGTCTGGCGCAAGACCAATCCGATGCCGAATTTCCGCGGCCGCCGCTTCACCAATGCGCATGAGACCATGATCTGGGCCGCGCGCGACGAGAAAGCCAAGGGCTATACCTTCAACTACGAGGCCCTGAAGGCCGCCAACGAGGACGTGCAGGCGCGTTCCGACTGGCTGATCCCGCTGTGCACCGGCGACGAACGCCTCAAGGGCGAAGACGGCAAGAAAGTCCATCCGACCCAGAAACCCGAAGGTCTGCTGGCGCGGGTGCTGCTGTCGTCGTCGAAGCCCGGCGATCTCGTGATCGATCCGTTCAACGGCACCGGCACCACCGGCGCCGTCGCCAAACGTCTCGGCCGCCGCTATATCGGCTTCGAACGCGATCACACCTACGCGGCTGCGGCAGAAGCGCGCATCGCCGCCATCGAGCCGCTGCCGGAAGCGACCCTGGCGCCGTTCATGACCGCGCGCGACGCACCTCGCGTAGCGTTCTCCGAACTGATCGAGCGCGGCATGATCTCGCCCGGCACCAAACTGGTCGACTCCAAAAAGCGCCATGGCGCCCTGGTCCGCGCCGACGGCGCCATCATGCTCGGCGACAAGGTCGGCTCGATCCACCGCATCGGCGCGGTGGCGCAGGGTTCCGGTGCCTGCAACGGCTGGACCTTCTGGCACATCGAAACCAAGAAGGGCCTGCGGCTGATCGACGAGCTGCGCGCCGAAATCCGCTCCGGGATGGCCGTGTGAGCTAAGAGCCGGCGGCCGGTACACCTTTCATCTTGATCCACGCGATGTCGGGGACTAAACTCGACACACGCCATTGATTGCGTCGAGCGATCTGCGATGCGAAAGCAACCTGAAGCACTGCTGCTGTTGTCGCTGCTGCCGATCTTTCTGGTCGGCCTGTTTCCAATGCTGATCTTTGCGTTGTTGGGGTTTGCCGGTCTCGGCCTCCTGGGCATCCTGCTGATCTGCGCGGGCTTGTCCGATGCGCTGGACGCGAACCGCAACTTCAATCAGCAAATTATCGTCGAGGGCTATGCACGCCGGTCCGAACACGCGATCCACGCGTCAAGTTTGCATTCGGCCATCCGTTCAGCGACCGCCATGAGAGTAGCCGGCGTCGCGCTGATTGTCGCCAGCATCTGCGGCTTGCTTTATTCCGGATTGTAGAGCGGCAAGGCGCGCCCAGCGATAACGGCGAAGCCGTTACGCGGGGCTGCTCATGCAATGACGGCACTGCATACCTTGCTCGCGAACTCGTCCCTTGCGCTTTTTGCCGAAGTTTGAGCATGGACATGCTGGCTGCGGCGGTGCCGCCGCATTCCGATATTTGTCGGCAACAAAAGCAAGGGAGATCCCAATGCTCAAATTTTACTTCAACGGCGCGCCGAACCCCAACAAGGTCGCGCTGTTTCTGGAAGAGTCCGGCCTGCCCTATGAACTGGTGCCGGTCGACACCCGCAAGGGCGATCAATTCAAGCCGGAATTTCTCGCGGTCAACCCGAACGGCAAGGTGCCGGCGATCGACGATGACGGCGTGTTCGTCTTCGACAGCAATGCGATCCTGCTTTATCTCGCCGAGAAGACGGGAAAATTCCTGCCGCCGAATACACCCGCCAACCGCGCGCAGTTGCTGTCATGGCTGATGTTCGTCGCAAGCGGTGTCGGGCCGTATTCGGGACAGGCGGTGCATTTCAAGCACCATGCGCCAAGAGATCTCGGAAAGGGCCTCGAATATGCCCACAACCGTTACCAGTTCGAAGCGCAACGTCATTACGGCATTCTCAACGATCATCTCGCCAAGAGCCGCTATATGGTCGGCGATACCTACACGATCGTCGATATGGCGTTCTGGGGCTGGGCGCGCCTGGCGCCGCACGTACTCGGCGAAGAAGTGTTCGCAAAATATTCCAACGTGAAGCGGCTGGTCGATGAAATCTCGGCAAGGCCGGCCGCGGCGCGGGCGGTCGCGCTGAAGGACAAGTTCGTGTTCAAGGCCGAAATGGACGACGAGGCGCGCGGCATCATGTTCCGCCATCTCAAGACCAAAGCGGCCTGACCGCCCGGCTGCGTCCCAGTTTGAAGCTACTGCAGGTGGCAGTGGCTTCATTCGCCAAACACCAAAACCTGCGACCGCTCAACACCGTCTGCGCGGTTCTTGTGAGCGGCGATAAATTCCCTGCTTAGCCACATTTCAGCGAGAGCCTCGGCCGATGGATAGCGGGTCACAATGGCTGCATCCCAATCGTTGACCGGCCCAAGCCCGAACATGTGCCCGACGCGACCAAAATAGAGCCGCTTGCCACCCACTCGGGAAAATGCCCCACCAACGCCGGCAGAATACTTCGCATAGGCGACCGCACCGGCGATCGGACCGTCTGCTGATTCAACCCGATGCTTGAATTTGAGCAAATTAATAATATGAATGGGACTGTTGCCGCCCAGCCTGAATATTTCGCGCCACGATTCTGCGGTGGGGCAAACGCCGTCCTCGCCATGAGTCGCGACCAGTTGCTTCACGAGGCCGTCGATATTCTGCATTTACGGGCTCCGAAATAGCCGCCTCTATGTCACGGCGTTCACCCTGCCGCCGCCAGCGCCGCGGGATCGCCAAGCACTGCATCGACCAGAGCTGTATCGGAGTATTCCTTCACCTCCTTGATCTTTCCGTCCGACAGGCGAAACACAAAGCAGTATTCGTTGTTGTATGGCTTTCCCGCCTTGGTGACGTTGTCGCCGCGCGCCTCGACGATCACGTAGTCGCCGTCGGCGATGAAGCGATGCGCTACGGTCCGCGACCTCTCGACAAGCCTTGCCCGCAACGGCGCCAGCAAATCGCGGAGCACTGCCGCTTTGCCGTCGAACGTGCCCGACCATTTGCTGGTGCCGATGTTGATCCAGCGAAAGTCGTCCGACATGCGCTCGATCAGCAGCGTTCCGTTCCGGTTCGCGAGGCCCGCGAAAATCTCTTCCATCAATTTCTTGTTCTCAGACGCACCCATGATGATCTCCGTTCAGCAGCTGCATTCGCCGGATCGATCGCGAAAGCCCTAGACGGCTGCCCGTATCCGGGATGCCGGAAATTCTCCCAACGCCCGCTCGACCAGCGCCGAGTCGCAATACTCCCTGATCTCGACGATCTTGCCGTTCGACAGCCGGAACACCATGCAGTATTCGTTGTCGTAGCGGACGCCCGTCTTTGTCAGATTATCGCCGCGCGCTTCAACCACGACAAAGTCGCCATCCGCAATGAAGCGATGCGCGACCGTCCGCGACCGCTGTACCAGCAGCGACTGAAAATAGCCCTGCAGGTCCTCGAGCACCGCCTGCTTCCCCTTGAACGTATGCGACCACTTGTTCTGTCCGGTCACGCACCAGCTCACGTCGTCAGCGAGACTCTGGATGAACAAGGTGCCATCGCGGTTGGCAGTGCCGGCGTAGATCTTTTCCATCAGTTGCTTGTTCTCGGTGGCGCTCATGCCGAATACTCCATCAATGGCTCGATGGGTCATCATCGCCGGACTTGCGTCATTCTTCCAATCGATAGTGCATATGATATATATTCGGCTTATGAATTTAGCCGCGCTCGACCTCAACCTTCTCGTCGCCCTCGATGCCCTGCTGCTGGAAGCAAATGTCAGCCGCGCCGCGATGCGGATCGGCCTGTCGCAGCCGGCCGCGAGCCACGCGCTGCAGCGGCTGCGCGACATGCTCGGCGATCCCCTGCTGGTTCGTGTCGGCGCGCGAATGGAACTGACGCCGCGGGCTCAGGCGCTGCGCGGGCCGCTGGCGCAGGCGCTCGACCAGGTGCGCGGACTTTTCATTCCGGACGATTTCGATGCCATGCGCAGCGAACGGCGCTTTCGCCTGATGATGCCCGATCTCGCGGTGGAGCTTCTGGTGCCGCCGCTGATGGAGAAGGTTACCGCGCTGGCTCCCAACGTCCAGCTCGACATCGTGCCGTGGCGCGGTCCGGCGATCTTCACCGCGGAGTTCGCGCGCACGATCGATCTCGTGATCTCGATCGGCGACGCCTTCAAGGGATTTCACCGTCAGCTTCTTTATACCGATCGCGACGCTCTCGCGGTTCGGCGCGGCCACGCCATTGGTGCGAAGCTGAAGCGGCGCGATGTTTTCCTCAATGCGCGGCACGTCGCCGTCGTCATCCGCGGCCAGAACGCCGACCTGATCGACGGCTGGCTCCGAACCAAGGGATTGGAGCGGCGCATCGCGCTCGTCGTGCCCGGCTATATCGAGGCGCTCCATATCGTCGCGCGTACCGATCTTGTGGCATTCGTCCCGAGCCGCCTGATCGCCGCACTCGCCAAACCATTGTCGCTGACGGCAGTCACGCCGCCGCTCGACCCCGGCATCGACGAACAATTCATGTTCTACCCGACGCGGGCGCAGTTCGATCCCGGATCGATCTGGCTGCGGAAGCTGATGCTGGAGACCGGCCGCGGGCTTGATCGGCCGAAGCGGCGGGCGGCTTGATGACAATCCTGCGCCGAAGCTATCTTGTTCTCGCAAGACAACTTGCCCGGCATTCAGCGACGGACTCGTTCACGCCCGCCAGAACGGCTTGCTGACCTCATCTGCGATCGACGACCAGCAGGTTCCCATATCCCGCAGCTCACGCTCGCTGCGCGCCGCGAGTTCTCGTCGCGCGTGCGCGCGCGCCCGCCAGATTCGAACGGTGGAGAGAATATTCCGAACCAGGACGGCCAGCGGGTTGGTCAATGCGCCTGATTGATGGCGGCGTCTCTGCCCGCTCTCCGTGTAGCTGCTCCCCAGCGTTTGGCCCGCGTGATTGGTCACGAAACCCGCTCCTGGCGCTTGCCTTCGATATAGACGCTGATGATCGTGTCGTCGGCGGGCTGGTGTTCGGGGGCGACTGAAGTGAGCTGGGCTTGAATACACTTCCACGCCCCGTTCTCGAACAGATACGTATCGGTGTACATTGTCATGCCGGTGACTTCCTTCCCATCGCGGCGGCGGGTGTGCTTGTTGGTGGCGCGCACAAGCGCAACGTCGCCGATGATGGTGATGAGCTCGTCGCGGACATCCCAGTAAACGATGATTTGGGGATCGAAGGCCGTTGCCCAATATTTCAGATAGGTCACGCGATCCCACCGCTGGCCGGTGGGCCAGATATTGATGAAGCCGGGATGAAGAATGGCGTCGTGCGAGGGCACGTCGTTGGTCACAAAGTTATGGATGAAGCGCGCGTTCAACGCGCGCAACTCGTTCATCGTCTCGGCTGATTGATGACTGGGCCGGGCAAGTTGCATTTTCATCTCCTGAAATTTGTCACAGTGCCAATTCGCGGGCTTTCTCCGCGGTCGCACTGTCCGCGGGATAAAAGCATTCGATCTTCAATTTCTGCAGCGCGGCGTCTGCCGGCATGGCCAGCGTCGTGAACGTCGAAAAGAAAGCGAGGCGAAAGTCGCCTTTCGCAAGCTGCATCGTCATCACTGGAGACGATGCAGCCGGATTGCGGGGACGCCGCCATTCAGCCGACAGCCCGGGATAGGTCATGATTTCGTCGAGCAGTTGCGCCGCAACGCCGCTGCCTTGCGCGACCTCGCGATGAAGTATCTGGATCATCTGGCCAGCGAACTCGTTCCAGTTCACAATGAACTGCCGCAGGCCTTTTGGATGGAAAACCACGTGCATGGCGTTATCCGCAATGTCGGATTCCATTTCGTACGACTCGTGAAAGGCCTTGAACAAACGTCGGGAGGCTTCATTGCGAATGCGGACATCCCAGTGTCCATCGATAACGATCCCGGGGTATGGCTCTTGCTGCCGAAGAATGAAATCGAACGCTTGGCGCACATGCTGCAGATTATCAGCCGCCAAGCCCCGGTCGCCATAAGGCGGCACGAAGCCTGCTGCCACGTGCAGCGCATTGCGCTCCTCAAGCGGAAGATCGAGCGCACTTCCAAGCAACTGCACCATCTCGCGACTCGGCTGCGCGCGTCCGGTTTCCAGAAAACAGAGATGCCTGGCCGAGACATTTGCATCGCCTGCCAGTTCGATCTGGGTGAGGCGGCGAACATTTCGCCAATGCTTCAGCAAGCTGCTAAAGTGTCCGGCGGCGACGTCGTGCAAAATCGGATTTTGGACGGTCATGGCAAGTAACCTTAGATGACGAGATCAGAAGGGCAATTACTTCAGAAGTAAGTCGCGGCAGGAAGATTGCGGCGACGTTTCGCAGTTGCCCCCTGCCGCCTCCCATGCCATGACGCCATCAGTGAGGGGCGTATCATGACCGTTCTTATCGCGGGCGGCGGCATCGGCGGACTGACGCTGGCGCTCAGCCTGCATCAAATCGGCGTTCCCGCCAAAGTATTCGAGAGCGTCTCTGAATTGAAGCCGCTCGGCGTCGGCATCAACCTGCTGCCGCATGCCGTGCGTGAGCTGATCGAACTCGGCCTGCTCAACCAGCTCGATGCGTCTGGCGTGCGCACCAGGGAACTCGCGTATTTTTCCAAGCACGGCAAGCCGATCTGGAGCGAGCCCCGCGGCATCGAGGCCGGTTACAAATGGCCGCAATTTTCGATCCATCGCGGCACGCTGCAGCAGATTCTGCTCGACGCCGCGACCGAACGGCTGGGGGCCGAAAACATTCTCACCAGCCATCATCTTTACGGCTGGTCGGAGACCGCGAGCGGTGTCCGCGCCGATTTCATCGACAAGGCGACCGGCCAACCGGCGGGCAGCCATGACGGCGCGCTATTGATCGCGGCCGACGGCATTCACTCCGCGATCCGCGAAAAGCTGTATCCGCAGGAGGGCCCGCCGATCTGGAACGGACGCATTCTCTGGCGCGGCATTACCGCCAGCGACGCGTTTCTCTCCGGCCGCACCATGATCATGGCCGGCCACGAAATCCTGAAATTCGTCTGCTATCCGATTTCGAAGGAAGCGGACGCATCAGGCAGATTTTGGATCAACTGGGTGGCCGAGCGGCACATGCCGCCGACCTACCAATGGCGGCGGGAGGATTACAACCGCACGGCAAGGCTTGACGAATTCCTGCCGTGTTTCGCGGATTGGAAATTCGACTGGCTCGACGTGCCCGGCCTGATCCGCAATTGTCCGCATGCATACGAGTATCCGCTGGTCGATCGCGATCCGATTCCGCAATGGACATTCGGCCGGACCACCCTGATGGGCGACGCCGCGCATCCGATGTATCCGATCGGTTCCAACGGCGCCTCGCAGGCGATCCTCGACGCCCGCGTCATCACCCGCGAAATCCTGGCGCATGGCGCGACCAATGCCGCTCTGATGGCGTATGAGGCGGAGCGCCGGCCGGCCACGACGGATCTTGTCATGCTCAACCGGCGCAACGGGCCGGAGCAGGTGATGCAACTGGTCGAGGAACGCGCGCCTGCCGGATTCAACGTCGTCACCGACGTGCTGTCGCTCAAGGAACTGGAAGACATCGCCGCCAACTACAAACGCGTTGCCGGCTT
>WNGI01036175.1_pt1 | contig 12445 bp, 10 predicted proteins | sample 5400621 | NCBI WGS metagenome assembly WNGI01 (sample SAMN13153374, study PRJNA577476) | soil metagenome | isolation source: 20 cm soil or saprolite under Garry oak tree replicate 1 | place: USA:California | collected 2016-06-15 | reverse complement strand
TCGGCGTCATGGACCTTCGCGCGATGACTGTCGTCGCGGCAGCCATCACCGTCGAACGTCTTGCACCGGCCGGTGAGCGCGTCGCGCGGGCCATCGGCGCCGTCGTCGTCGGGGCAGGGTTGTTTCTGATCGCGCGAGCAGCCGGGCTCGGATGACGCATCCGCATCGTACACCTGAACTTCACCCACCGTGCGTGTCTGCGACCTTAGCGAGGCCCACCCGCGCGGGTCGCGCCCGATCGGGAACGGACGGGGTTACTCGGGCGCCTTGAACTCGCAAAGCCGACCAGGAACCTGTCGCGCGCTCTCTGACGGCGACGCGGCGCTCCCACAGCCCGGCCGCGTGCACCATATGCTTGACCAGATTGGACCATATCTTTACCCTGCATCGCATGTCGTCGCGCCTCCGGAAGATCACGGTCAACGTACCAGCGGATACGCTCGAAGCCGCCATCCGGGTGACGGGTAAGGGCATCACATCTACGATCGTCGAGGGTCTGCACGAGCTGGAGCGCCGGGCCAAGCGATCGGCGCTCCGGGCCTTGCGCGGGAAGGTGCGTTTCGAGCTCGATCTCGGGGAGACCCGGCGCTGATACTGGTCGATACGTCGGCCTGGGTCGACTTCTTCCGGGGGCGCGGCTCGCTATCGGACGTCGTCGACCGGCTCCTCGAGGCCGACGAGGTGGCGATCTGCGGGCCGGTGGTCACCGAGCTCCGACGCGGTCTCCGCTCGCGAGCCGACCGCGGGCGGGTACTTCCCCTGCTGCACGGTTGCCATGAGCTGACGCAGCCGCCGCACCTGTGGCAGGAGGCGGGAGAGCTCGGGTTCTTCCTCGGGCGGAGAGGTGCCGCCGTCAAGTCCCTCGACCTGCTCATCGCGACGTACGCTCTCGCGCACGCCGTTCCGATCCTCACCACCGATGCAGACTTCACGCTCATGCGTCGTGCCGGCGCCCATCTGGTCGTGATCGGCAGCTGACCAAACCAGGTCGCGTCCGGCGCGTGGGTCCACGGTGAGACTGGGCAACGGCTACCTGAACCGACGTGGCAGCGGTTCTGGGACCGAGCGCACCATCGCATCGCCGAAGCGCTCGGCCTTGAGCTCGTCGTCGACCTCCGCCGCGGCCGACGCTCGGCCTGACTCCCGGAGAGGGTTCAGAAGGACTCAGCGTTCGAATCTCCCCCCTCCGCTCTGTGCGCCCCGGCGCTCCGACCTCCCGCCCCATGTTGGTACCAGCGTTCGCCACGATCCGGAAGTCTTGCGGAGTCGGTGGAGAAGCCGTAGGTTACATGTAACCGTAAGGAGCCTCGCCGATGCCGTCCGTATCGAAGCCCAAGTCCCGGAACCGAAAGCCCGTCCCGTCGCGCCAGAAGGTCCGGGCGCATCGAGAGCGCCTGCGTGCCCAAGGGCTCCGGCCCATCCAGATATGGGTGCCCGATACGCGGTCCCCGAGGTTCGCCGCGCAGGCGTCGCGGCAGTCCCGGCTCGTCGCGTCGAGCCGATACGCGTCTGAGGATCAGGCCTTCGTCGACGCGTTGTCGATGGGGAGCGATGAGTGAAGCGCGGCGAGATCTGGACCGCTGCCGGCGGCAAGGACTACGCCGGCAAGCCGCGTCCGATCGTGATCGTCCAGGATGATCGGTTCGACGCGACCAGCTCGATCACGATCTGCGCCTTCACGAGGGACCCAACCGACGCTCCGCTGTTCCGACTTGTCGTCGCACCGAGCGAGGCGAACGGGCTCGAGGCAGTCTCCCGGCTGATGGTCGACAAGGTCACGACGATGCCCAAGGCGAAACTCGGCAGACGCGTCGGCCGGCTTGCAGACGACGACATGGTGCGTCTGAACCGTGCCCTGATGATCTTCCTCGGCCTCGCCGGATGAGCGAGGCACGCAGCAACCCGCTTCTCGCCTGCGACGCTCGATATGATCACCGAGACCGAGATACGCCTTCCCCCCGACGTTTACGAAGACGCGACCGAGCGCGTGAACAGTCTCGCGCACCGACTCGGCGTCGCGGCAAGCTCGATCACGCACCACATGGTCCTCAGGCGGTCGCTCGATGCGCGGAAGGGAAGTCCCGTGTGGTTGCTCCGCGTCCGGGTCTGGGTCGACGAGCCGTTTCGCGCCGAGGCAGCGCCCCCGCTGGCTCTCCGTGACGTGCGCAGTGCACCGCCGGTCGTGGTCGTCGGGGCGGGTCCGGCCGGGTTGTTCGCGGCGCTCACGCTGATCGAGCGCGGTCTTCGGCCGATCGTGCTCGAGCGCGGAACAGACGTCCGCGCACGTCGTCACGCGGTCGCGGGGATCACACGCGCGGGAGTCGTCGACCCGGACAACAACTACTGCTTCGGCGAGGGTGGTGCCGGCACCTTCTCCGACGGCAAGCTCTACACCCGCGCGACGAAGCGCGGTTCCATCCGCGCGGTGCTCGACGTGCTGGTGCGCCACGGGGCGCCGCCCGATATCCTGATCGACTCGCATCCCCACGTCGGGACGAATCGCCTCCCACAGGTCGTGCAGGCGCTCCGCGCGACGATCACGGACTGTGGCGGTGAGGTCCGGTTCGCGACGCGGGTCACCGATCTCGCGTTCGCTGGCGGGGTGGTGACGGGCGTGGTGACCGCCGCGGACGAGGTCGTCGCGGGACGGGGTGTGATCCTCGCGACGGGGCATTCGGCCCGCGACGTGTTCGCGCTTCTCCGCCGCCGCGGCCTGGCACTCGAGGCGAAGCCGTTCGCGGTCGGCGTCCGCGTCGAGCATCCCCAGGTGCTCGTCGACCAGGTCCAGTATCGTTGCAGGACTCGACCGCAGGGGTTGCCGGCGGCGTCATATACGTTTGCCCACCAGGTCGACGGGCGCGGGGTGTTCTCCTTTTGCATGTGCCCGGGCGGCGTGATCTGCCCGGCGGCCACGAGCGATGACGAGGTCGTCGTCAACGGGTGGTCGCCGTCGAGCCGTGGGCTCCGCTTCGCGAACGCGGGCATCGTGGTCGAGGTGACGCCGGACGACCTGGCGCCTTACCGGACCGAGGGCGTTCTCGCCGGTATCGCTTTCCAGCAGGCACTCGAGCACGCAGCGTTCGCCGCGGGAGGCGGACGGCTCGTGGCGCCGGCGCAACGGCTCGTCGACTTCGCCGAGGGCCGCGCCTCCTCGGACCTGCCCGCATGTTCCTACCGGCCCGGCATCCACGCGGTAAATCTTCACGAGCTCCTCCCGCCCGCGATCGCCGGGCGCCTGCGTGCAGGCTTTCGCGCCTTCGGAGAGCGGATGCGCGGCTACCTCACCAACGAGGCGGTGGTGGTCGGCGTCGAGACACGCACGTCGTCGCCGGTCCGCATCCCGCGCGATCCGACATCGCGGATGCACCCGCAGGCATTCGGGCTCTTTCCGTGCGGTGAGGGCGCCGGGTACGCTGGCGGCATCATGTCGGCCGCGCTCGACGGGCAGCGTACGGCGGCGGCGTTGGCGGACGCGACCTAGCCGGGCATCGGTTGGAATCGGCCGCACTACGTGGCACTCTGCGACCCTCGCGGGGAAGAGCGCCTTTCGACGTACCCTCCGAATGGCTGGGGCGCCGTCATCCACCGCTGGGAGGCAAGAATGCTTCAGCAGCCCCTTGACGATCGCCGCCTCGACCTCGACCCCGCTCTCGAGTCGCACTTCGCCGCCCTTCTCGTCCGTCAGAGTTCCTTCCACTCGAGGCGTTTCGAGCGAGCGCGCCCGACCGATCGCCTTTGTCGCCAACCGCGTACCTGGCGGTCGAGACGGCGTTGCTGACCGAGGTGAACCTGCCATGGTACACGGCCGGTCTCGCGGCCGGCCTCGCGAGCTGCCCGGGCCCGATCCAGGAGTTCGTACGCATCTGGACCTCGGAGGAGGATCAGCATGCGACCCTGCTCGAGAGCTACCTGCTGCTCACCGGAAGCGGAGATCACGGGGCGCGCGCGCAGGCTCGAAAGGCGATGATCGCGGCCGGCTGGCAGCATGCGCTTGCCGGACCGTTCGAGGGGATGGTGTACACCACCATCCAGGAGGCCGCGACCCGCACCTTCTATCTGTGCGCCGCGCGCGCCTGCGACGAGGAGGATCCGGCGCTGAGCATGGCGCTGCGACGGATCGCCAAGGACGAGACGCTGCACATGGCCTTCTACCGCGACGTCGTGAAGGCCCACCTCGATCTCGACCCGGACTATCTCCGGCCGCTCACGGCAGTCATGCTCCGCTTCGAGATGCCATGGTCGGGGGCGGTTTTACGAGACTTCGAGGAACGTCGAGCCCACCTCTCGGCGCGGGGTGTCTTTCGCCTGTCCGACTACCTGGAAGAGGTCGTGCAGCCCCTGTGGTTGTACTGGGGCCTGGATGCCCGCACGCCGCACGAGGAAGAGACGCGGAAGGCGCAGGTTCAGCTGCGCCGGTATCGCGCGGCCCTGCGGAAATTCGCGAGGAGCGAAAGCGGCGATGGGGAGGGGCGTGATTCCCGCTCCCGACCCGTCCAGGAAGCCGGATGAGTGGGCTCGTGGTCGAGCGAGCGCCGGAGTCGACACGATATGTCCGGGTGCGGGACGTCCGGGTCCCGACGTTGGTCTACGGCACGGCGTGGAAGGAAGACGAGACCGCTCGGCTCGCGACGATGGCGATCGATGCCGGTTTCCGCGGGATCGACACGGCGAATCAACGCCGCCACTACTTCGAAGCTGCTGTCGGAGAGGCGCTCGCGAGCGCCCTGGCGGCTGGCGGTCTCAAGCGGGAGGACGTCTTCCTCCAGACGAAGTTCACCTATGTGGACGGGCAGGACCACCGTCTACCGTACGATCCGCGCGCGCCTCTCGCGACCCAGGTCGGACAGTCGTTCGCGAGCTCGTTGCAGCATCTCGGCGTCGACTACCTCGACTCGTTCGTCTTGCATGGCCCCTCGACCAGTCGTGGCTTGACCGCCGGCGACTGGGAGACGTGGCAGGCGATGGAGCGCTTGCACGAAGCAGGCAAGACGCGGCTCTTGGGCGTCTCCAACGTGAATCTCGGACAACTCGACGAGCTGTGCGCCGGGGCCACCACGAAGCCCGCCATCGTGCAGAACAGGTGCTTCGCCGCGATGGGCTGGGATCGAGCCGTTCGGCAGTTCTGCAACGAACGGGATATCCTCTACCAGGGCTTCTCGCTGCTGACAGCCAATCGCGAAGCGCTGAGCGATCGTCGAGTGCACGAGATCGCGTCGAGGGCCGGCAGGACGGTGCCGCAGGTGATATTCCGCTTTGCCCTTCAGGTAGGCATGAGTGCGCTCACGGGGACGACCTCTGCGGCGCACATGAGAGAGGATCTCGGCGTCTACGACTTCGAGCTCCAGCCCGACGAGGTTCGAACCCTCGACGGGATCGGCGCCTAGGGGCGGCTCGCAGGGTCGAGCCCCGACGCATCCCTGGACAACTCCACGACGCGCAAGTAGGAAACGACCACCATGCCGCGGAAGAAGAGAAAGACCGCCCGCCTGCGCGCTTCGCTCAAGCACAAGGCGCGCAAGAAGCAGGAACGCAAGTCGGGTCACAAGCGGGTCAGGAGTGCCAGGAAGCGAAAATAACGCGGAAAGTCGCCGAGCGTCAGCCAGGCGAGATTCTCTCGATTGCGAGCAGCCAGCATCCACCTACCGCGCTGATCGCGGCCAGCGCCAGCAGCCACTGCGCCGCGCGTGAGCGCAGTACGGGCGCCGGCGCGATCGCGGTTCCGGTCACGACCCCCGCGACGAACCCGAAGAAGTGCGCGACGAGGTCGGCGCGCTGGCCGGTCCCGAGGAAGCCGAGGAGCGCCAGGCCTGCCGCGAGCGGCACCCACGCCCGGCGCTGCCGGCGGACGATCGCGAGCCCGACGAGCACTCCGACGCCGCCGAAGATGGCGGTCGACGCGCCGACGGCGTGATGCCCCGCGCCGTGCAGCATCGCCGTAGCCCAGTTGCCGCTCGCGCCCGTGACCAGCAGTAGCCACGCCCCGACGCCGGGACCCACGGCGAAGCAGACCGCGGTCGCGACGAGCGTCCCCGTGACGACATTCGAGAGGAGGTGCGGCGCGTCGGTGTGCAGGGTGAGCGCGGTCACCGCGCGCCAGATCTCGCCGCCGACGATGGCGTCGGCGCGCGCTTCGCCGGCGCGGAAGAGCGCCGTAGCGGAGGAACTCGACTCGACCAGGCGAGAGGCGAGCACGAGCAGCATCCCGGCCACGACGCCGCCCCACGTGCGCCCGTACTCGTCGAGCGGTTGATCGGCCGCGCGCGTCGGGACCGTTTCGGTCTCGTATGCCGTGACCGCTTCGGCGGCCCGGTCGGCGTCGTCTGCGTCGACGATCACGTCCCACTCGCGGCCCCGGCGCTCGACCTCGGAGGCGATGCCTGCTGCAGCGAGGACGAGCACCCAATCACGCGCGAGTCGCTCCTGCGGCGCGGTGGCTACGATCTTCGTCACGTCGGACACTGCCCGGCCTCGTAGCAGGGATCAGGTCGATAGTCCCGGCACGGGGGTTGATCCGTCGTCGGCGCTCGATTAGCCACTCGCCATGGCGAAGCTCTGCGAAGGACGCGTGGCCATCGTGACGGGTGCCGGCCGTGGCATCGGCCTTCATCGTCAACGTCGGCCCGTCTGGTCGCGAAGCGTCCCTCAAGGCATTCGGCCGGACCGTCGTGGCCCGCGTCGGCACCTCGGGAGCAACATTCCACTGCATCCGCGACCGCGGGGCTTAGGGGGGCATGGACTCGGTAGGGCATCTGCCATGGCACTCTGCATAAGCGTGCGGGTACTTGGTAGAACGCTAGGGGGATACCCATAAGTTGCGCAATTCCCGTTGACATCCGCAAGGAGCCGCAGGATGAGACGTGCCACGGACGAAACGCGATGGACACGCGAGTCCCAGCGCGACCGTCACGAACGCTCGCCAACAGGTCGGCCCAATTCGACAACACGAAGGCGTTGAGCAGATGAAGCAGATGAAGAAGACCAGATCCATCTTCGCCGCGATTTGCGTTGCGCTCTCCGCGTTCGCACTCACGGCGGATGCTCAGACGGCACCGCCGGCGCCGGTCTTGCTCCAGCCGGGTGCCGGGGCGGCCTTGGTGCAACCGATCACGCTCGCATGGGGCGCCGTCGTGGATCCGGATGGGCCGATCGGGAGCTATACGTGGCAGGTGTCGCCCACTTCGACCTTCGCCTTCATCATCGCGGCGGGGTTCACGAATACGCCCGCCGACGGCAGTCCGGCCCGCACACAAGCCACCGTCAGCGGTTTGCCGAACGGGGCCTACTTCTGGCGCGTCAAGGCCACCCAGATCGTCGGCGGACCGGTCTTCGCGTTGGATTCGGCCTGGTCGGTAGGGAGCTTCACCGTCGTCGGGCTCGGGCCCGCGCCCGGAACACCCAGTTTCACCTCGCCCGCCAGCCCCGCGCAGTTCCACGTGCGCGAGTTCTTCCTCATCAACTGGACCGCCGTGCCGGGCGCCCATCACTACTTGCTGGAAGCCGACGATGAGCCGACCTTCTCGTACCCGTTGACGCTGACGCTCGACGCGCTGCAGTTCGGGACGAGCTTCCGCGCCGGATGGGGCAACGCGCTCAACGCCTTCTACCGCATCGTGGCCGTGTCGGCAGACGGCGTGCGCAGCCTGCCGTCACCGACGCTGAGCGTCCAGATCACGAACGCCGCGCCGGTTCCGCCGCCGCCCACACTGCTGTCGCCGATCGGCGGGGCCACGGTGACGTTGCCGTTCACGCTCGACTGGACCGACACGGCGAACCCGCAGGTCGCCGGCTACGTGCCGGACCCGCTGGTCGAGGGCTTCAATCACTTCCCACCGGGAACGTACTTCTGGCGCGTGCGCGCCGATCACGGCGACGTCGTCGGTCCGTGGTCGGCGGGACAGAGCTTCACCGTCGCCCCGTTGCCGGCGACTCCGCCAGGGCTGGCGATCTTCCACATCATCACCGAGCCCGGGAGTGTCTCGGGCGGCAACTCGACCCAGGCGCGCGTCACGCTGAACATGCCCGCGCCGCCGGGCGGCGCGCTGATCAAGCTCGCCACCGATTTCCCACATGCCCAGGTGCAGACCAGTGTCGTGGTCCCCGAAGGCAAGACCGACGCGACGGTCACTCCGATCACGACGATCCCGGTGCCCGGCGCGACGGTCGGCAGCGTCCGCTCCGCCTACGGCCTCGGCTGGCAGGACAACTCACTGGGTTTGTGGCCGATCCTCTGGGGCGTCGCGCTCGACCACGAGAGCGTGGTCGGGGGGGGCTCCGTCCTGGGGACGGTGACGCTGCTCAATCCGGCGCCACCTGGCGGCGTCGTGGTGACGCTGGTGAACAACGACAGCGATCTGATCACGCTGCCTCCGAACGTCTTCATTCCGGCGGGCGGGACCGGTGCGACCTTCAACGTCCTCACGTCACCGGTCTCGGTTCCCACACGCGTGACCATGGATTCGGGCACCGCGTTCGAGGGCTACCATGCCCCTGCCACGTGGCTGAACTTGCTGCCGGCGGGAAGTGCGACGCCACCTGCGAGTCTTTCGTCGCTGACCCTCGCGTCCGCCGGGATTCTCGGCGAAGGCACCACGACGGGAACGGTGACGCTCACTTCGCCCGCACCCGCTGGGGGAGCCCTGGTCCCCCTGAGCGGCAGCATGGAGGGGCAGGTCGTCACACCCCAGAGTGTGACGGTCCCCGCGGGCAGCATGAGCGCCAACTTCACGATCACGGCGCCCCAGGTGAATGCGCCGCGCTATGTCCTCATCCAGGGCTCATACGGCACCAGCGGCGGAATGCAGGCGACGCTACTCGAAATCGACCCGGGACCGCCGGGTTCCTCCGTTCTCTTCGCCCTCGGCGTCAACCCGATGGGTCTGATCGGCGGCACGTCGACGCGCGGAACCGTCTCCACGGTCATGCTCGCGCCGGCCGGCGGCGGTGCGGTGACGCTGACCAGCGACAACCCGTCAATCGTCCAGGTGCCCCCCACCGTCGCCATTCCGGCCGGAAACAGCGCGAACAGCTTCACGATTACCACCAGTCGCGTCCTCGTCGGGACGACCGTGCGGATCGACGCAACGGCGGGCGGCGTCACGAGATCTCAATTCCTCAATCTGGCGCCCGATCCGAACGCGCCGCCGCTCCTGTCGTCGGTGACTCTCGCCGCGGCGAGCGTCGTCGGCGGCAACAGCGTGTCCGGCACCGTGTTCCTGAGCAGCCCTGCGCCGGCAGGCGGGGTGTCGGTGACGCTCTCGACCAGCAGTCTGATCGCTCGACCCCAGCCGGTCGTGACCGTGCCCGCGGGCTCGAGCTCTGCCAGCTTCACGGTGGCCACGTCGACCGTGACGGCGAACACGCCGGTCACCATCACGGCCTCCTTCGACGTGAGTCGGTCGGCCAGCCTGACCGTCTTGCGGAGCGCGGCGCCGCCGCCCACGCCAGGCACCCCGAGCCTGCTCAGTCCGGCGGACCAGGCGACCGTCGCCCAGCCGATCCTGTTCGACTGGAGCGACGCGGCGAATGCGGCCACGTACCTGATTCAGATCTCGAGCTCCAACAACTTCACCCCGCTCGTGTCGAGTCAGACGGTGAGCGTATCGCAGGCGACGATCAGCGGCCTGCCGGCCCAGCAGCTCTTCTGGCGCGTCCGGGCGGTCAACTCCGCCGGCGTCGCCGGGTCGTTCTCGGCCGCGCGTCGCGTCACGCCGAGAGCCGCACCGCCTCCGCCGGCCGCGGCGAGCTTGTCCGCCGTGAGCGTCGTCCCGACCTCCGTCGTCGGTGGCAACCCGTCACAGGGTACCGTGACGCTGACGGCCGGTGCGCCCACGGGCGGCGCCGTGGTGAGTCTCAGCAGCAGTAACCCGGCCGTCGCCGCCGTACCCGCCAGCGTCACCGTCGCGGCAGGGGTGACGAGCGCGACCTTCGCGATCGCGACGACGACCGTCACGGCGTCGACCGCGCCGACGATCTCCGCGACCTTTGCCGGCGTCACACGCACGGCAGTATTGACCGTGAATCCCGTTCCGGCGGCGCCGACCTTGTCCACGCTGGCGGTCAATCCGACGAGCGTCGTCGGCGGAGCCGGGAGCACCGGCACGGTGACCTTGACCGCTGCCGCGGGAACAGGCGGGGCCATCGTCACGCTGTCGAGCAGCAACACGACCGTGGCCGGAGTGCCTCCGAGCGTGACCGTGGCCCCCGGCGCGACCAGCGCAAACTTCGGGATCACGACGACCGGCGTCACTGCCGCAACGCCGGTGACCGTCGGCGGCGCCTTCGGAGGCGCCAGCGCAACGGCGACGCTGACCGTGAATCCGCAACCGCCGCCGGCGCAGACGGCGACGCTGTCGGTCACGGCGACAGGGCGAAGCGGCGAGCGCATCACCTCGAGCCCTGCCGGGATCAACGTCGCGGTCGGCAGCACGGGCTCGGCATCGTTCACGACCGGGACTTCGATCACGCTCACCGCGTCGAACGGTCGTGACGTGATCTGGTCCGGCGCCTGCTCGAGCGGCGGCAACAAGGCGAAAACGTGCACGTTCACCATCGCGAGCAGCGCGTCGGTGACTGCCAACGTACAGTAAGGTCGCGCCTCTCGATCGTGTGTCCGTGAATGCGGTGCGGCGGTATACTGCCCCGGCCGGTGAGCCGGGGTATGCCGCAGGGGCGATGCACGCTCAGGGGTAGGGCGGCGTCAAGCAACTCGGAACCAGTACAGGACGGTGTCGAATGCGGTCGCGCCGTTGTTGTTGCAGTCGACGCCGAAGCCGATCTGGTCGAGCGTGCCGATGTGCGTCGCGATCGTCTCCGTTCCGATCCTGGTCCAGGCGGCACCGTCGAGTGACGCGTAGAACGTGAGCGTGGTCCCGTCCGACGTCGCCTTCAGGTACTGCGCCGTCGTGAGTCCGAAGTTGATCGGGGTGAACGAGAACGTGGTCGGGTCGTTGAACCGCTGCACGAGGATGTTCGGCCCGCTGTTGTAGCCGAAGCCGTAGCTCGTGAACTTTCCCGTGGAGGAATTGCGGAACACGAAGCCGGTGGCGGCATAGTTTGCCATCGGGAACCCGCTCGCGTACCGCATCGTGACGGTGAAGCTGCCGCTCTTCGACTGGACGCGCATCCGCCAGTTGTCCCCGTTCGCCGGCGTGACGGTCAGCGTCGTGTAGCCGTTCGGGCTCGCGGCGATGGTCGCGGAGCCCTGGTTCACCCAGGACCACTTCACGTCGACCGACGGGTTGTTGAACTCGTCATCGAGGGGCGAAGGGCTGCCCGGTGGGGTATCGGCCGATGCCTCGAAGGCGGTGCCCCGTCCAGGCGGTCCCTGTAGATCGAGGGCAGCCGGGTCGAGCTGCCTCTCGCGACGCCGACACGTCGTCCGCACGCGCACGGTTCCGCTGCCCGACTTCGCCGTACAGAGGACCGCGGCCTCCGAGGAAACGGCCGCGAGCGCCATGAGCAGGAACATCGTTCGCCTCATCGTCACCACCTCCGTCCCCGGACTCGTGGTCTACACCATGACGGCGAACACGGCGAGCGTTCCGCCTCCTCGTGCCGAACGAGCCGCTTTTTTGGCTGGAAAGTATCGCTCGGAGTCGGCCGAGCTTCCTCACCACGCGGCGAGGAATGCCAGCGTGGCGGCCGCCGCATTGTCGGCCGCGAGCTGCTGGTACACGACGAACTGCAGATAGGGAACCGGCGGGAGCATCAGCGGATCCCCTCTGCCGTCCGAAACGCCGCGGAACGCGATGAACGGAATCCTCTTCTCGGTCGCGATGCGCGCCACGGCGGCGGTCTCCATGTCCTCGATGACGGCGGTGCCACCCTGGCTCCCTGAGAACGACTGGAAGAGCTCCAGGAAGAAGTTCGGGTCCAGGAAGGGGGTCGGGTCAGATCCGAGACCCGGGTCTCCTGGCGGTGCGCCGCACGCGTCGCAGCCGAGAAGGTCGGTGCCCGGGTTGGCACAAGGCACCGCTCGACCGCCGTAGGGATCGGAGCTGTGCCCCTCGTCGCCGGGGTTGATGCGGACCTGGGGATCGTCGACGCGAACCGGCGTGCTCGGCGGCGTACGCAGACCCGTACAGGCCCGGTCCTCGACGTAGAGATTCGGATCCAGCGCCACGGTTCCGACGATCCGCCGGGCGATCCGATACAGGCATGGGTTCACCGCGTACGGAGCGAAAGGCGGCGCGGAATGCTCCAGGTCGTCCGTCCAGTGATCGGGAACGACGACGTCGCCAATGTTGTAGCTGCTGCCGGCGACGCCGGAGAAGACGACGGCCTTCACGAGAACGCCGCTGCTCTGGAGAAAAGCGAGCACCGCGCGCGTCGTCAGGTCGGCATCCACGAGGCCGATGCCGGTCAAGCCCATGACGACGCTCTTTCCGGCGATGGTGCCGGCGAAGAACCTGCGGCCGTTGAACACGCCGACTTCGGTGACGGGCCC
>WNGI01010663.1_pt1 | contig 12446 bp, 10 predicted proteins | sample 5400621 | NCBI WGS metagenome assembly WNGI01 (sample SAMN13153374, study PRJNA577476) | soil metagenome | isolation source: 20 cm soil or saprolite under Garry oak tree replicate 1 | place: USA:California | collected 2016-06-15 | reverse complement strand
ATGTACCTGTGCCAATTTGCTATGAAGATGATCGTGTATAGGATTCGATCTTGATAGCAGTTAGTTGACTTGACCTGTAAGTTGGATTAAACTTACGACAGGTAAGCAGTACTGGGCAAAAGCAGGACGTCGGGCGGCCCGTCGGTGTCGAATTGAGCCGAGTAGAAGGATCAAAGCTGACAAATGTTGACATGTTGACAAGCAGTGACTACGGCTTGACTCCTTCTCTTCGATGTTTACTCCGCAGATTTTATCCTTCATAACCGGAATCACAAACGTCCCCCTTTTCCATGTCCTTCACCTACCAGCAGGCACTCGGTGCGTCTAATTATTCCTTTCTTCTTTCCTCTTATAACAACGTTGACAACAGGCGAGCAAAACCTGGTTACTGTCGTTTTGCACCTGCGCCATCTGCATGGCGAGTCTCGCATCTCAAAGTCGTCTCGCCCACTTACCGCGCTGGCTCTCTCGCTGGTTCGGATATCGTGATTTTCCACTCCCGCAACTCCGGCGATATGAATTGTGTTTTTGGTCGTTCTTCGGAGCGTTTTGTGGCATTGCACTTATACAAGCCGTGTTTGGCCATGCTAGCTATTTCATCAGACGAGGAGTTCCTCCCATCATTGCTAGCTATGTGCGTATTCATCTTGGTCCATCCTGAACGTATTTAAATGACCATATTTTCAAGGGTGCTAGCGCTGTACTCATATACGGTGCAATCGAGACACCGTTGGCGCAACCGCGCGCTCTCATCGGAGGGCATTTCTTGGGCGCATTGATAGGCGTCTGCGTAACAAAGTTATTCGGCCTTTTACCTTCAGAAAAGCGAATACAGGAGCTACTGTGGCTCTGTAGTTCGATATCCTGTGCTACAGCTGTAGCAGTCATGCAATTAACAGGAACAACGCATCCCCCTGCGGGTGAGTCATCATGCCGCATTCTTTGTCCGTAGCTAAACTGAAACACGCGCGGTAGGTGCTACCGCACTCCTAGCCTCTGTAAATCCAGCGGTTAGGGATTTGGGCTGGTATTATTTACCAGTCGTCTTACTTTCATCCTCTCTCGCATTGATGGTCGCATTACTTCTCAACAACGTTCGACGGCGCTATCCAGTATTTTGGTTCAAAACCCCTCCACCTATGCAGCTAGTAGCAGAATCAACCACACCCTCGGGTGATTTAGACGGAAAGACACTTACAAGCACACGAGCAAACAGCTTTAAGGAACTACGACCACCAGAAAAGAAAGAAAATAGATCACTTTCCAACGTCTCTCTGGTGTGATGCTTGATCACACTGCCGGAATAACGATTCCGATGATGAGCGTTGTAAAAGGTCGAACTCAATCGACCACCAGCGCTAAAAGTAGTTTCATTGCAATTGGGTATATGGGAGTAATTTATGGGGGTCCCCGTTTGTAGAGCGTATGTAGACCATACACAATAAAGCATGATCTAGGGTTTCGGGTCGCAACTGAGGCTATGTTTTATTCACGGTAGCAACGTTATCGTCGCCGAGTAAATTCTATTAACCCGTTACCCCGGAGACAAGCGACGCGAGGTTGTCGATCTCGGCGCCTGACATTTGTCGCTGTACTAATAATAATTGCTTAGAGTGCCACAGGTGTCACGCTGACTAGTATGTAAATAGCGGAAAGTATGTCCAGAATTTGTAGCTGAATGTTCTATTAACCCCGGCACGAGTACGATACCCCGGCATGCCACTTAGGATTTTGCAACGACATCGGAAAAAGCATGCCGGCGCAGCAGTGCATGCAAAAACCATAGTATGTGATGTCGCGCTTATCGTTTATTCGAGTCTTGGCTAAGCGCGCGCAACGGAAAAGGATCGTCTAGTAGAGTCCGCCCAAGTCATGGGCTATGCGTAAGCGACAGATCGCAAAAACACGGTCCCGAGTCTCCCATAACACTGTTGCGAATCGCGATAGAGCTGAGTATTCGTATACTCATATTTTATAAGACGTCAACTAGGTGTGCTTATATCACATATTCACAACTAGCGTGTAACACGTGTCATGCGCCAGTTGGGCAGGCACGTCGTCGTGCAATCTAGGCGATTTAATTCCGCATATCACAACGGAATGATCATAACAATTTGACGATTCGGAAGACATTCGTAGCGTTATGGAATACATCTCCAGTTAATACCAGTGCTCCCTATTCATGACTGAAAGTACGTCATTCAATGTGATATGGAAGATTACTTTCGAAACCTACGGTTTACGCATGACTGGCATAGCCTAACGTCGTCATTATCTAGGTCCCAACCGATATCATGGCACAACATGTACCAACAGTCGCGCGCGTACTGGACAATGAAGTTAACACCAGTCCAACACATAGTTGCCGGAATAATTCTATTATTGGCGGGTCGCTCTGCGGAATAAAGTTGGTTGTAGCCGCTCAATGAAAGGGGGCCGTTCAATGGTCCGAGAGACTATCATGGTTACGAATGCCCCGATTTCGGCAGGTGAGTCACCAGGGAACAGGCCCCGCAATACCTGAACTTGAAATGCGAGAAATGGGTTGCCAGAGTGACATGTCAAGAGTTCATAGAGACTCTGATGACGGTACCATCGCGGAAAAAAAGCCTTGATCTCGGATGAGCGTTTCAAGACGGCTGAGAGGAGACCTATGTGCTGGAGGCAACATGCCGATCTGTCCAAGAAAGACGTGCGGAGTTCTTGGCACCGACTCGTTTTGGGTGTATATGGTTGCTCAAAGGAAGCTGTTCGTAAAACCGATAGGCGACATGGTTCTTAACATTCGTAAACGGGGAAATGGATCATCTTGTTTCCGTATTTTCTCGGGTTGTAAACAAATAAGCAGAGGTAGAACCAGTTTCTCTAAGTTCCGTAATTGGCGAAGATTGTCGGGAAACGGAGGATCGGTGATCAGATCATCCCCGTAAGCACGAGAACGGTTAGAGATACGGTTATTCGCAAGGAAACATCTGGCCTCTTCGAGGAGATAGAGACGTCCAGCCATCTTGTTGATTTTGGGACGAAACCTTAAGGACATCCGTGCGGAACTAAACGCGTGTGTTGAAAGAGAATAATTATACTGCAAGGAACTTTTGGCCTGGCAACGGGAAATGGTACCAGAGATGTTTGAAAAGCGCAGACTGTGCTACGATCACGCTGGTCACTAGATCTGCCTGGGGTCGATAAGGTGATGAAGATGAACGAAGGAGTGCGCTGCTGCAACCGCAGCAATCCGAAGCAGGGTCTGCCAGCAGATCCCAGATCCAGAGTGTCACATAATAGCGTGACTCACCAGGCCTTTTTCACCTCGTTCCTTCATGAACTCACTTGCGCCAATACTCAACTTCCCGAACGAAATTATCCAGGAGATCTTCAGTCACGTCGCACCCTCCACGGTCCTGAGAACCCATTTTACTAGTCATCGGTTTCCATGGGTCCTCGGACACATATGTTCCGAATGGAGGGCAATATTCCTCTCAATGACACCCCAGTTCTGGTCTCGCATTGCCATACATTATGAAATACTGTATTTCGACCAGCAGAAAGTCGGACGCGTCAAAGAAATGGTGGAATTTTTTGTGAACCGAGATCGAGCAGAGACGATCTCTTTCGATTATCGGGTCCTCGCATTGACAATTGCATCCCATTCTCTCCCAGACGACATGCATCCAGTTTTAGAAATATTAGTCGAACAATCGATGCGCTGGGAGTGTATCACTATTTTGGTTGCTCAGTCGGACCTCCCTATATTACGTCGGATCAAGAACCGCCTCCCAATGCTGAGAAAACTGGACATCTCCATGCACGAGCCTGGGCTTCCGATTGCCTCCAACGACATGTTCGAAGATGCCCCACTGTTGCGGGACGTCGTGTTGATGGACCCTTCATGGAGACTCAAATGGTCAGCGTTAACCAGACTGGAATTGCGGACGGCGGAGAGGGATACGCTCGAAATTCTTGCGCATGTCTCAAACCTCGAAATGTTGTCCATAATTTCCATACACGAAAGGACTAAAATTAACGCCCATGGTCCAATTACGCTTCCACGTCTAAAGACTTTAATTGTTGAACGCGAAATTCCTTCCTTCCTTGACGTCCTTGAAGCTCCAGAATTGGAAAACTTAAAACTCGCTTGCGAGATTGGAAACGCTAGGACCATCATTGGACCCTCGGGAATCATGTACTCCTTTGGAAATGGTGCAACTCTTATCACATCATTCTTATCGCGTTCGTCTTGCCCAATCCATAATCTTATTCTGATGGTCATCGATGGGAAATCGCTCGCAAACATCCTACGATATACGCCAGAATTAATATCTCTCAAATTGACGTTGTGCAACATGTGGCGTGGTTTGCGCAGCCTGGGATGCCTTAGCGTACCAAAGAGATCTGACGATGCGCATCATGGGAGTCGAACGATGCTTGCACGTCATCTGAAATCATTGACCATAGTCGCCTACCCAAGCGCTGGTCACACAGATGAACCTTCTCTGCAAGAGGAAATCAACACGCTGATCCGTATCATAAAATTTCGGACGGCTGCCGTTGACAAGAATGAGGGCATCATCAGGGAAGGTCTTCGGAATTTGACCATCGATTTGCCCTCCAATGCGGAATTCCCGGCTGATCTAATTCCATTGATGTCGGTATGCACAGAAGTAGGAGTTACCTTTCGGTATAGTTTGGTCGACGGATAAAACCAGTAGGCACGTCCCTTACCATAGTATTCGATGTTTCTGAACGTTGATTCAGCGCTTTCTTTTTTTGTGAATAAATCTGTATGTAATTTGCTCCCGCAATCATCCATGAACTCCAGGTACTTTCCCGCTTGTAACATCGTATAGACCAACCCATTGATTTTTAATCGTGCAGGCGAACTCGATCGTAGTAGTTTCTCCCGAATCACAGATCCTACCAGCTGATATCGTTCGAGAAATATTGTACCACTTCTCCTCGATGCTAAGCGCCCTTGACAGTAAAGGGTTCCCGTGGTTCTTCGGGTATATATGCTCTGCTTGGAAGTTGGAGGGCGACATGGTTCACAATGAAGATGGATTCTGGCGATCTATGGCCCCTCGATGCGCGTCAAATCAATCGTATCATGGAAATGAGGAGGTTCCTCGGACCCGGAATCAATAGGAAACAATCTCTTTCAGTTAGCAGACTCCATTTGACGTGATGTGCGACTCCGTCTTTGTGACATGTGGTAGTGATGGAATGTGCCAGTTGGAGACTGGACTGGTCATTGCTAACGACGCTCGAACTTTCGCAGGCACGTCTTCGTCGCGATGAGCTCAGGATCCTTGCGCAATCGCTGAACGTCGAAGCACTGACCATTCGTGGTAGACTCATAATCCCGAATCACGCCAATGACATTGTACTGATAAGAAATTCTCGAGAAGCGCTTACCTCTTCATCACAGTGATCAATTGCTATCCGTTCTAGTTGGTCCAGTCACCCAGTATGTCCAACTGAACTGACTGTGTTGAAGCCATTATGTGCAGGCGTAGGAGTTTCCTTCCGGTATCGTCCAATCGATAAATAGGCAGTGAGATATGCAGAATTAGGCGCAAATGCCAATTACTACTAATATGGACAACTTCTAATTGACAGTGATTGGACGTTTTCCTTTTCCGTCGCTTTATCCCCGCGCTCAGACCACATCATCGATTCGACTCGACTCATTGAGTGCTTTCGTTTGTTCAACCCGTCGGGTCTCAGTGAGTTTTGTTACATCCAACTACTAGCCCAAATCACTGATTCCCGATCCTAGAGATGGAGAAGATAGTCTCTTCCGCAGCACAGAATCTTCCAGACGATATCATCCGAGAAATATTTGGCTACTTCTCCACGAGTCTGCGACTCCATGTCAGCAAAGAATTTCCTTGGTTCCTCGGGCACGTATGCTCGGCATGGAGAACAATATTTCTCACGATGACAACAGAATTCTGGCAGTCTATATCATTAGATTTTCGCAATCAGCGGCCTGCAGACGCACGTCATATAAATTGCATCCTGGAGATGATGAGGTTCTTTGTGACTCGGAATCAAGAGGAAACGATCTCATTCAAATACCTACTTCCCAAGGACGACTGGGCACACGGCCAGCAAGGCATCGCAGGCCTGCGACGTGTGTTGGAGGTGCTTGTCGAAGAATCAATGCGTTGGGAGTCCGTATCCATTGAAACCGCATCTCTAGATCTTCCAACGCTACAACGTGTTAAGGACCGGCTCCCATCCCTGCGCAGCCTGGGGCTGAGAATTCCTGTAAACCATCCATCGAATATCTCCCCAGGGATGTTCGAAAATGCACCGTCTTTGCAACAAGTTATGCTGGTGGGACATTTCAACTGGAAACTAAATTGGTCATCGTTAACGTCGCTGGAACTCGGACAAGCACATTTTGAACTGGATGTGCTCATCGTCCTTTCGCGGGCACTGAACGTTGAAAAACTGACTATTCAACACGCGTCCGTGAACCCGCCAGTAATGGGTAGCGGTACCCCCATGCCACAGACGATCAGACTACCTCACCTAAAGTGGTTTTCTCTACAAGGTGGTGCCCAATTCTTAACTGTTCTAGAAGCTCCAAAGTTGGACGAGTTGAAGCTCGAGTTCCATATCCACCGAGATTTAGCTTCCGTCACATCATTCCTCTCAAGATCGTCATGCACAATTCAACGACTCACCCTCAAAAGCATTGCTCAATCAGCATTTGCAGAGATCTTGCGACGAACCCCTAAAATTGAATATCTTGAGCTTCGCAGGCAATCGGACTTGATCCGTTACCTGGAAGCTCTTGATGCTTCTCCGCGCGATTCTTCCAGCGGGGGAGAAGAAAGGCTTGCCCGCCACCTGAAATCGTTTACGGTGGCCGCGAGTGCATACCGTATTTCAAGTTCGCCTTTCTCACCCCCAGAGCTCGATCGGCTGATGAAGCTCGTCAAGTCTCGGAATAGACTTGAGGGTAGAACGGACGGACATGTTGAAAGGCTTGAAACCCTTACCGTCATTTTCCCGTTTGCCCAGGCAAAACCGCATTCCCTGGGTGAGTTGGAGACACTTTGCGGTGACGTAGGGGTTTCATTCAGGGCTCTACCCTAAGTACCATATCGGATATGGGAAGTGTAACATTGGTGGTTTTGTACTGCCAATTACCTTTGTTGCGTAAAGTTCTCTAACGACTCGGCCCTTCATGTTTTTTTGGTACCGCAATAGTAGTATGCTTATCGACAACACCACATTCCATCTTGCCTATGACGAGGAGCGATGAGCTTGAAATCACTTGCGGTAACTGACGCTAGACCTCAAGACAATTGTATGTCTTGTTTGACGTGCGGGGTTTGTCAGAATCAACAGTGCTCAGGTATTCAATTCGGATCTCACTCAATTTCGTTCCACTACCAGCTTCTCCTCGGGTCACAGGATTAACTTGCTTGGAAGTGTTGGTTGAAGAATCAACGAGCCGGGAATCCATATCCATCGAAACCGCCGTTCCCGAAGACATCCTGACACTGCGCTCTGTGAAGGATCGGCTTCCATCCCTGCGCACCGTTTCCGGACGCCATTTATCCGACGACCTACTAGACATATTCGAACACGCACCGTCTTTGCAAGAAGCCGTGCTGGTGAAACACTTCAACTGGAAACTAAAATGGTCTCCGTTAAGGACGCTGAAACATGATCTTGGGGCGCAGAATTCAGTATCCTTTTACAGACGTCGAATGTCAAAACACTGGTCATAGAACATGTGGCTCGGAGGGTAATGGGTAGCAATGACCCAATGCCGTTGATAATCAGACTGCCTCACCTAAAGCAGTTTTCTCTGCGTGGTGGTGCTCAATCCTTAACCATTCTAGAAGCTCCAATGTTGGACGAATTAAAGCTCGAGTTCCATATCCACCGAGATCTGCCTTCCGTCACATCATTCCTCTCAAGATCGTCATGGACAATTCAACGACTCACCATCGGAAGCGCCACGCAATTGGAATTCGCAGAGATCTTGGGACGAACCCCTGAAATTGAACATCTTGAGCTTCGAAGGCAAGCAGACTTGACTCATTACATGGAAGCTCCGTTCAAACCTAACAGCCGGAGTGAAGGAAAGCTTGCCCGCCACCCGAAGTCGTTAACGTTAGCCGCGAGTGCATATCGTACCTCAGGTTCGCCTTTCTCACCCCAGGAGCTTGATCAGCTAATGAAGCTCGTCAAGTCTCGGAATGGACTTGAAACCCTTACCGCCCTTTTGTCGTTTGCCCAGGCAAGATTGAGTTCACTAGCTGAGTGAGAGATACTTTGTAGGGAAATGGGGATCACATTCAGGCGTCATCTTCGCAGCGTTCTACCCTAACTACCTTTCGGATACGAGACGTGCAAGTGCGGAAGCAGGCAAATATGTATTGGTAGTGCTGTACTCATTTCCATTATTGCGTAAAATCCCTTAGCGACCCGGCATCATGCATCAAAGGGAGCTGTTCAGCCATCATGGTCGTGAATAGCGCCGTGATGTCATCAGATGATTCGCCGAAAAACACAACCCGCTCTCGTCCGATAGGTGCCTTTGGCAGCCTACGCAATGTTGGTCATGTGAAGTGGTGACCGCTTGCAAGCAATCGCCGATCTCACGTGCGTAGAAAACCCAGGTAAAATTGGTTTGTTGACTGGGAGATATAGTAGTGAACTCTGCAGTTTGAGAAAGGTGTCAGTTTATCTGGGGAAGAGCACGGACATATGCGCACTTTCAACGCCGTCTGACACATCGACAGTGGCGTTCACCTCTTATTTGTCTGATCATCTCCGAAACATTCAACCTCTCTGCTCTTGCAATTCTGCGTTTTCAACGTGACGGAACGACTAAGAAGATAGTCTCAGAACGCTAGATTGGGAGTGCACATTATTGTGACGCGAGTTCACTCACGTCACACCTCTCGTAATTGCCCTAACCCTAAGTATTACACCAACCCACAGGTGAACCGGATTTTGGTCTGTCCCACTGCGCAGATCCTCCTAGCCGATATCATTCGAGAGACATTTGACAGTGTTGTATCCCGTGCTATGTTACAACTTTAACCATGCGAGTTTCATTAGATCGACCCGCTGATTCCTAATCCTACAGAAATTCTCTCCTACAGCACAGATGCTCCCAGCTGACCTAGTGCGAGAGATATTTGGCAACTTCCCCGCGAGCCTGAAAGCCGATCAGTTTCCCTGGTTCCCCGGACATATATGCTCTGCATGGAGAACGATACTTCTCCCAATGGAAATCCTGGCGCTCTAGTCACTGTTTAATTGACGTTCTGCGTGATCCTTTCACGAATCGAGTATGTCTGGTTTCACGAGAACTGCAGCCACCGTTAAGCTAAACATATCATTAGGATGGATCGTTTGGTGGCATATATGTTATCAAACGCATTAAACGCATGATCCCCGGATTACCTGAGCCTCTCGAACTTGAAAGACACAAGACCGTTACCGTCAAGTGGGTTCTTGTTGACATTGTGGTTTCATTAAGCAACTGACGCGGGTACGGTCGCCGAGCAGGGTCAGGCCGCTTTTCACTTTAGAAAAAGCTGGTTTGACTTCCATGTGCGTCTGTTTGGAGTAGCCTGTTCTGACCGTAATTGATCACATCACCCACATCCGTACCACGGTTAGCGCTACACACTAAATTGGCGGTGTACCTCCAATCATGCCGGCGCGACAGCGATGTGTCGTTGCTGCACTCGGCACGAGCCAACAATTAACAACTCTTTGATGTCCAAGTTACCCTAGTCGTACTCGTCGTACTCGTCATCCCAGTCGTCCTCGTCGTCCTCGCTGCCCTCATCATCCTGGCTACCCTCGTCATCCTCACTGTCCTCGCCGTCCTCCTCGCCGTCCTCCTCACTGTCCTGGCTGTCCTCCTGGCTGCCCTCGCTGTCCTCCTCGCTGTCCTCTTTGCTGTCCTCGCCGGATGGTGTCGGATCGGAATGCATACGACGCCATATCTCTTCCTTTTTCTTGTTCAAGGTATCATACACCTCATCTCCGTTCATGCCAGACTCAGTAAACAGCTTGCAGAGTCCTTTGTTCATTTCGAGTATATACCGTCGAAGATCCTTGTAATTGTCGTGCTCGTACTGGGAAAAGAAAGAAAAAAGATGATTCGTCATTCCTTAATCAGAACTTGAGCAATATCATCCTTACATCTGCATTAAAGAGAATGATACCTATCCAGCTGAAGACCCGGTCTGGCATTTTATTCGTCGCTTTGTCTACGCTAGCGTCAATCCCAGGCCCTGGAAGGCTGTCAAAGTTGTTTCTTGGTGATTTGTGAATGCGGCAGGAGAGGAAATGGCGGGTAATGAGTAGCATGAGAGTGCGTGCAAAGAAGTAACAGTTGAACTGCAACAACGTGTATTTCTTGGCGTCGGGGTCCTTGCGGATGGCATTGCAAAAACCAAAAACGGTATACAAGTCAGGTTTTGGATCGGCCCGAAAAAGAACTAAGATCTTCCAGGCCGTGCGCTTCCTGACTTTGTTCCAGTAATTCCGTTCTAGGCGAGTAATGGTATCCTCTGCCGTGCACCCGTCCAACTTGGAGTTAAAATCCGTTCCTTCTGGTGGTCGCCGTTCGATGCAATAATGGTCGTCTTTGGTTCTGAGGATGATGAACTCGTGCTTGGGAAGGTCTCTCTCTTTCATAAGTATGAGTTCCCGAATGGGAAAGTTGGAATAACGTTTATAGATGTTATCATCTATCAGGAGAGCTGACCTGTCGCGCGAACGTGAGGTGGACTCCTCGAAGAACCGAACCAATGACGAGAGCCTGGTTACCAACATGACTTGCGGTCAACGGAGAGTTGCTATTGTCAGTGCCTGTGAAGCTTGAAGCTTTAAGCCGACACTAGTGTCAAGAAGGGGAAATATTTGGAGCTGAGTTTCCGATGCAGCCCGTCCTTTTAATTTTCACTGGTATCAGCTTTCACATAGCCTTACACAAAGGGATAAATCACAACCCACAAAGTAGCGCGTATCGACGCATGCATCGCCTCGCATTGGGAACAGTATAATGCCGATTCAATTAAGTTTCCAAGGGAAACGGGTTATGGCTCGTGACGCAGACTCATCATTGATCTATTCAAGGCATAGCTCAGTCCTGTGGTTACATCGGGTGCTCCACCATACAATCTCCTGCACAGCTGCTTTCTTTGCTGATTTGGGGTCAATGCCACGTCCGTCAACCCCATGGTATAGCCACGGCGCTTAAAGTTATCAGGACAAGGTCGTCTTTCGGGTCGTACTAAATTGGCTTGAGCTAAGACTAGAATTTCCATATCGAGTCCCTGTTATTGGAATTCCTTCAGCTCAATTGAATAATTAATGGGGTCTGAGTCCGAACCTGGAATAAAGGACGCGTTCAAAGACCCTGTTTATATAATGATCTCCCCGACGTTTATTTAATTGGTTACGTATGTATCAGTCAATGCTTTGTTCTGACCTGTCGTGAGATCTTGAGTTACGGTATAAGGGTGATTACATGATAAGCCAGCAAGATCTAACCCCCTCAAATTCAAATACAGCGAACAATGCAAATGCGCGTATGATCAAATCAATGCAGATCGCTCAAAGAGGGTGTGGCAAATTCTCACACACACGCCTATGATTCCATCCTATCAAGGATTCTACCACTTATGTCCACTTTTGGATAAGGGTAGACATGGCACTAGAGCCTTACTTTTTTGACGATACCTCTTTGCCTCAGCCAAAAATAGAACGGTCAGGGTGCCGAGTGCTCTTGACCATTCTTTGGACCCAAAAATATACTTAACACCGTATGTCTGCAAGAATACCATGTTCTACCTGGATAGCTTGCATTAAGTAGGTTTGAATGTAAGCACTGCTTCCCTGGAACAAGGTTCATGGTGCTAATAATACACACGTAGAATATTTAAGCTCTAGTAAGACTCGGAGATGCAACGATCACACCGTCAGTTGCTCAGTTCCCATATACCTCACTTTTTCCACTCTTCCTTCAACATGTCTGGAGTATGTTGCGTTAAACTGGACACTACACGTCCAATATCCCCAATCCATGCACTATCATGCATGATAATCCGTTAATGCCGTGATAACGCATGGTCGATCCATTATAGCACGTGATCCATCGCTTATCACGCATTATCGTACATTTCTCAATATTCATGAAGATTTATAACCATTCATTATCCACGCATTATCATGCTAGTCGCAAAATCTCGGTTTTGGCATTATGCATGATAATCCATTATTATGAAATATAAATGTTTTTGTCCACCGATTGTCCACCGATTGTCCACTCGTTGTCCACCCGTTGTCCACCCGTTGTCCATGCATGGTCCATGCATGTCTCACTCGTATTATATTTATTCAGTTAAATACTTATACCGACACACTGCTAATCTCGATTCTCAATACTCCCGAGT
>WNGI01018332.1_pt1 | contig 12447 bp, 15 predicted proteins | sample 5400621 | NCBI WGS metagenome assembly WNGI01 (sample SAMN13153374, study PRJNA577476) | soil metagenome | isolation source: 20 cm soil or saprolite under Garry oak tree replicate 1 | place: USA:California | collected 2016-06-15 | reverse complement strand
GATCCCGGCGCGGGGGCAGCCGAACGTGCGCTACGGCATCTGCGTCGTCTCGGCGAGCTCGCACAAGCCGGCCGCGCGCGCCTTCGTCAAGCGCGTGCTCGGGAACGCGGGCCAGCGCATTCTGCGGTCGTACGGCTTCTTGCGCCGGTGAAACGTTCTCTCCAAGCTGCGCTGTTCTTCGCCGCAGCCACCGTTGCGCTGCTCTTCCTCGCGCTGCCGGTTGTGGCGATCTTCACGCGGGTTCCTCCGGGCCGCCTCGTCCGGCTGCTCTCGAACGGCGTCGTCACGAACGCGCTCGTCGTCAGCCTCCGGTCGACGGCGATTGCCGAGGCGCTGATCCTGCTCTTCGGGACGCCGCTCGCGTACTTCCTCGCGACGCGCCGCTTCCCCGGCCGCGCCTTCCTCGTCACGGTCGTGGAGCTGCCGCTCGTGCTGCCGCCCGCCGTCGCCGGGATCGGCCTCTTCGCCGCCTTCGGGCGCACCGGCCTCTTCGGGTCGACGCTCGACGCGCTCGGGTTGCAGATCCCGTTCACGCTCGCCGCGGTCGTCTTCGCGGTCGCGCTCGTCGCGAGCCCGCTCTACGTTCGCACTGCGATCGCCGCGTTCGAGGCTGTCGATCCCGACCTCGTCGCCGCGTCGCGCACGCTCGGCGCCGGCCCGGCGAAGACGTTCTTCCGGGTGGCGCTGCCGCTCGCGGGCGGTGGGCTCGCTGCCGGCGCGGCCCTCTCCTTCGCCCGCGCGCTCGGGGAGTTCGGCGCGACGATCATGTTCGCCGGCAGCCTCCGCGGAGTGACCCAGACGCTCCCGCTTGCGATCTACGAGCAGTTCTCCCTCGACTTCGACACCGCCCTCGCGATGGGCGCGCTGCTCGTCGTCGTCAGCGTCGCGCTCCTCCTCTCGTTGAAGCTGAGCCTCTCGTGGCAGCCCTCTCGGCGGACTTCCGTCTCGGCCTTCGCTCGTTCGAGCTGAGCCTCGGGCTCGCCGTCGAGCGAACCGTCGCGCTCGTCGGGCCGTCGGGTGCCGGCAAGACGTCGGTCCTGCGCGTGATCGCCGGGCTCACCCGCCCGGACGCTGGTCGCGTGGAGCTGGACGGCGAGACCTGGGTCGACGTCGAGCGCGGCATGTTCCTCTCGCCGGAGAGGCGGCGGGTCGGCCTCGTCTTCCAGGAGTACGCGCTCTTTCCCCACCTGAGCGTGCGCCAGAACGTCGCCTTCGGCGGGAGGGAACGCGTCGACGACCTTCTCGAGCGCTTTCGCATCGCCCACCTCGCGGCGTCGCGACCGCGCGAGCTCTCCGGCGGCGAGCGCCAGCGGGTCGCCCTCGCGCGCGCGCTCGCGCGAGAACCAGGGGTCCTGCTGCTCGACGAGCCGCTTTCCGCGCTCGACGCCCACACCAAGGCGACGGTCCGCGTCGAGCTGGAGGAGCTGCTGCGCGGCCTCGAGCTGCCGACCCTGATCGTCACGCACGACTACGAGGACGCGGCCGCGCTCGCCGAGACCGTCGGCGTGCTGGTCGAGGGGCAGCTGCGCCAGATCGGCGCGCCGGAGGAGCTCGTCTCCCGACCGGCCGACCCGTTCGTTGCCTCCTTCACGGGCGCGAACCTCCTGCGTGGCCACGCGGAGCTGCTCGAGGACGGCCTGACGAGCATCCGGCTCGAGACCGGCGAGGTCGTCTACTCGACGGACCGCGCCCGCGGCGAGGTCGGCGTCGTCGTCTACCCATGGGACATCTCCGTCGGGCGCGTGCACGTAGACGGCTCGGCGCTGAATCTCGTCGCGGGCGAGGTCACGTCGGTCGTCCCGGTCGGCAACCGCGTCCGAGTTCGGATCGGCCCGCTCACAGCCGAGGTCACCGCCGCGTCGGCCGAGAAGCTCGAGCTCGCGCGCGGCGGGACGGTCTACGCGTCGTTCAAGGCCACCGGCACGCGGCTCGTTCCGATCGCGTGAGGGTAGACTCGCCTCGATGACCCGCTGGTACGCGATCACGCTGCAGCAAACCGGCTAGTCCGCCGCTTCCAGTTCAGCGTCCGAGGAAGCGGCGGGACAGGGACGCGCTCGAGCGCGGTCGCATCGGTGACCGCCCATAGCGCGCACCTTCCCCGCATGAGTTTTCGAGAGGAAGGTGATCGCGATGCCAATGCCGCATCGCACGCAGATGCAGGTGATCAAGCGCCGGCTCGTCGGCAAGGAAGGCGGCGAGCGGATCAAGGAGCTGCGCGCGATTCTCGCGGAGCTGCCCGGCTACAAGAGCGGCCCCTACGCCGACATCCGCAAGTGGGTGACAGGCCAGATCGAGGAGTCGCGCGTCCGCAAGAAGGCCGTGCACCGCGACTCGATCGCCGTGCGTCGCGAGGGGGCCGCGCAGATCGCCCTCGTCGGTCCGCCGAACGCCGGCAAGTCGTCGCTGCTCCAGGCGCTCTCGAGCATTCAGATCAAGACCGGCGACTATGCCTTCACCACCACGCGGCCGGTCCCTTCGGTGACCCGGATCCACGGGTTGCCCGTGCAGCTCGTCGAGATTCCTGGGCTGATCGAGGGCGCAACCGAGGATCGCGGCGGAGGGCGAGCGCTGCTCGGCGTGCTGCGGGGAGCCGACGCCATCGTCCTCTGCCACGACGCGACGGCGCCGCTGGAGGCCTTGCGGTCGGTGCAGGCAGAGCTCGAGGCGGCCGGAATCGAGAAGCGAACGCTCGTCGCGGTGACGAAGCTCGACGAAGCAGGGTCGGCGCTCGTGGACGAAGTCGCACGGAAGACGGGGCTGTCCGTGATCGGCGTCTCCATCCTCGACGACAAGAGCCTCGAGGGCTTTCGCGAGGCCCTCTGGGAGCTCACCGGCCTGATTCGGGTCTACCTCCGGAGCCCCGGGCTCGACGAAACGGAGCCGCGCGCCCTGGTTCCGGGGTCGACGGTCCTCGACGCTGCGCAGAGCGTCCACCACCAGCTCGCCGCGACCTGCGCGGGAGCGCGGGTTTCCGGCCCGTCGGCGAAGTTCGACCAGCAACGTGTCGGCCGCGATCACGTCCTGGCCGACGGCGACACCGTGGAGATCGTGTAGCCGAGTTACCGCGTCAGTCGTACAGCGAACGCCCGGCGCCCGGCGCGGCGTTCGCGCCGTAGGGCTCGACGTCCTCGACGTAGCCGGGCTGCCGCTCGACGCGCTCGAACCACGCGCGCACGTTCGCGTACGGCCCCATGTCGATCCCGGCCTCGTGCGCGAGATGCGTGTAGCCGTAGATCGCGACGTCCGCGATCGTGTAGCGGTCGCCGACGAAGAAGTCGCGCGTGGCGAGGTAGTCGTCGAGGAGCCGCAAGACCTCGAGCGCGCCTTCCTTGCGGCGAACCGCGTCGGGGTCGTCGGTAGTGAGCCGGCCGACGAGGAGCCGGAAGCGGAGCCCGCCCATCGTCGGGATGACGTCGGTCTGCTCGTAGACGAGCCAGCGCACGACCTCCGCGCGTTCGAGCGGGTCCTCGGGCAGGAACGGTGTGCCCTGAGCGAGGTAGAAGAGGATCGCGTTCGACTCGGGCAGGAAGCGGCCGTCGTCGGTCTCGAGCACCGGGGTCGTGCGCGCCGGGTTCATCGCCGCGTATTCGTCGGTGAGCGTGTCGCCGGCGAAGATGTCGACCGGGACGCGCTCGTACGCCCGTGCGAGTTGCGCCAGCAGGAGCCGCACCTTGTAGCAGTTACAGGACGCGGAGTAGTCGTAGAGCCGCATACCTCACGGTCGCGGGCTCGCCCGCCGGAACCACAGCGGGTTGACGGGCCGACCCCTTAGCCGCATCTCGAAGTGCAGGTGCGTGCCGGTGCACCAGCCGGTGCAGCCCGCGGTGCCGAGCCGCTGGCCCTGCGCGATCTGCTCGCCGAGGCGGACGCGCCAGTCGGCAAGGTGTGCATAGAGGCTCGTGAAGCCGCGGCCGTCGGCGATCTCGACGATGTTGCCGTAGCCCTCGTACCCGCGGGGCCGGCCGACCGCGATCACCGTGCCGGGCTGCGCCGCACGAATCGCGCGGGAGCGGAGGATCCCGATGTCGATCCCGGGATGCGCCGACCCGAACGGCGTCGTCACCGTTCCCTGCGCAGGCCACGACGACCAGTCGGGCGAGGGTGAGGCGGTGGGAAGAGGCGCGTGCGAGAGCGCAAGCGCAAGTAGGAAGGCCAGCACGGCGGCGGAGCCTAACAGCGAGAGCGCGAGCTCTTAGCCGGGCGCGTCGGGCGCCGGGGCGTCAGGCCCGCCGGTGTTGCCGTCCCACGTCCAGCCGTTGCCGTCCGCGGAATCCCAGGTCCAGCCTGCGAGCGCTGTAGTCGGAAGCGCGAGCGCTGCGGCTGCGACGACCATCAGTACGAAGAGGAGAATCCGGCGGCGAATTCGATTCATGCCTGATTAGTCTCGCAGACTGGACGGGCCAGCGCCACCCCCCGAACGAGTGACAGCCCGCCCGTCTGCGGAAAGAGGCTCCCTAGTGGAAGACACCCTCCCACTTCCAGCCGCCGCAGACGACGGCGGTGAGAGCGAGGCTGGCGAAGACCGCCAGGCGAATGATCTGCGTATAGAGCCGCATGGGGAGCTCCTTGGTCGGGAAAGGGGGACAGCCCGCCTTCCATCGGCCGTCCCGGCTCTCCCTTCATCACCCTTCTTGGCGAACCGCCAGGTATCCGAGGCTCTATGCGATGGGCAGCTCGAACGAGAACGTCGAGCCCGCGCCCTCGATCGACGTGACCCACATCCGGCCGCGCATTCCCTCCACGAGCTCGCGGCAGATGTAGAGGCCCAACCCGGTGCCGCCGACGCCGCGCGTCATGTTCGGGTCGACGCGGTGGAAGCGCTCGAAGATGTGCGGCAGCTCGTCCTCCGCGATGCCGAGCCCCTGGTCCTGCACTTCGAAACGGACGACCGACCCCTGGCGGCTGAGCGCGATCAGCACCCGGCCGCCGTCCGGCGAGTACTTGATCGCGTTCTCCCTGAGGTTGATCAGGATCTGGCGCAGCTTGTCCGCGTCGGCCGCGACCGGCGGCAGGTCGGGCTCGATCACGAGGTCGAGCACGAGACCCGGGGCGAGGCGCGGCCGGACGGCCTCTACGGCGGCGCGTGCCACCTTGGCTGCGTCGATCGGCCCGATCTCGAACCGCTCCGTCTTCGCATCGAGGCGGCTTGCCGAAAGCACGTCGTCGAGGAGGCGCGCGAGCCGCGCTGCCTCGTCCGAGACGATCGCGAGCAGGGCTTCGCGCGTCTTGCCGTGCACGTCGCGCTTCTGGAGCGTCAGCGCGGCGCCGTACACCGAGGTCAACGGCGTGCGCAGCTCGTGCGAGATGACGGCGATGAACTCGTCCTTGAGGCGGTCGAACTCCCGTAGGCGCTCGAGGGCGCGATGCAGCCAGCGCTCGTAGAGCGCAATCGTGATCAGCGGCCCGACGACGACGAGCGAGACGAACGGCGAGCGGTCCCAGAGCACCACGAGCGTCACGGTCAGCGAGGCGATGACGAGGAACGGCAGCCCCGTCGTGGTGACATAGCGCCGAAGCGTCAGGACGTAGCTCTCGCCTCTGAGACGCGCGAAGACCGCCGAGAGCAGGATCATGTCGACGCCGTAGAAGGCGGCCGAGCCGAGGAAGCTCGCGACGACGATCTCGGCGAGACTTCCGCCGCGCCAGTGGGCCGCGGCGAGCCCCGTGACGGCCGCCGCGCAGACATAGAGGCCCGTGTTGAAGATCGCCCTGATCGGCGGGCGCTTCCGCTCCGCCTCGACGAGCGCGATCGAGAGGAGCCCCACCACGGCTGCCTCGGGCCAGCCGTAGATCGCGGCCGTCGCGACGATGAACACGATCGCCAGCGACGTGGCACCGGCGGTGACGCCTTCGATCGGAAGCGGGAACGCCTCGGCGAGGGTCGCACCCGCCAGCGTGGACCCGCTGGGCAGGTCGACGACCAGGGCGTGGATCGCCGCAACCGCGGCGAATGCTCCCGCGGCCGCGACGGGAAGGACGATGGGCAGCGTCCGCCTCGTCTCCGCAGGGAAGAAGTCGCTCGACCAGCGGCGGCGGCGGCGCAGGTTTCGGAACCGGCTCCCATACGGTCCCAGTGCCCGATCTGTGATGCCCTTGGCGCCCATTGCGGCCCGGCGGAAGGCCGCATCCGCGGGAATTCAGTATGCCACGGAAGTCACGGGAGCCTCCAAAAAAACCGACCCATCTGGGTCTAGCGCGCTCGCGTGGAGGCGGTCAGGGTGGCGGCGTGTCAGCCGCGCGGCAAGCGACCGTGCTCGTCCTCGAGCCAAACGCAGCAGTGCAGGAGCTGATCGACCAGGCATTGCGCGAGTCCGGCCACCGCGTTCTCAGCACGGGGGACTCGCTTGAAGCGCTCGAGTTGGTGCGCAGGGTGCGCATCGACGTCTTCGTCGTCGGCGACCTCGTCGGGCACCAAACGGAGGCGCTCGTCAGCGAGCTCCGGTCGAGCCAGCCTTGGCTCGAAGTCATCAGCACCGGCGACAACGCACCGTTCTCCCTCGATGACCTCGTCGGCGGCGTTGCCGCGTCCGTAAGGTAACGCTATAGCCCCGCAGCCTCCGCGGAGCCTTCCCCTGCCAATGGTGGAGCCGAACCAGATCGAAAGCTCTCTGCCCGTCCCCGAGGCGGACCTGCTCGGCCTACTGGCCGCCGATATCGCGCGGGCGCTCGAAGCTGTGCCGGTCCCTGCCTACATCGTCGATCTCCAGCGACGGCTCCGCTGGCAGAACGCGGCCTCGATCGAGCTCGTGGGTGATCTTCGGGGCCGGCTGGACGGCAGTGTGGGCCTCGATCCCAAGGATCTGGTCCGCGCCCGGCAAGCGTTCGCGCGCAAGCTCAACGGCGCTGCGCAAACGCAGCTGGAGGTGACGATCGCGCGCCGGGACGGGACGCCTGTGCGCGTCGCCGTCAACTCGGTGCCGCTGCGGGACGGGGACGGCGCCATGATCGGAAGCTTCGGGCTCGTCCAGGTCCTCGGGGACGTCGCGCCGACTTCGGAGACCGCACCGTCGCTCAGCCCTCGGGAACGCGAGACGCTGACCCTGCTTGCTGCGGGCTGCTCGACCATGCAGATGGCCGAGCAGATGGGCATCTCGACGGAGACCGTGCGGAACCACGTGAAGCGCGTGCTTCGCAGCCTTGGCGCACGGTCGCGGATCGAGGCCGTCGCCAAGGGCCGGCGCGCGGGGCTGATCTAGCGCGAGGCGTTCGCGCGCTCGGCGAGGTGTGACTCGAGGCGCCAGAGGTTGTCGAGGTGCTGGCTCGCCCAGAGCAGGACGAGCGCGGCCGTGACCGTCTCCTGGTCACCGCCGCGGGCCGAGTCGCGGAGGCAGGCCAGGAGCCGGCTGCTCCCTTCCGTGTCTCGGATGTGCGGCGGCGGCACGGACCGGTCGCGCACGAGCGCGTAGCCGAGACTGACGTACCACGCTTGCAGCGCGTGCAGCTCGCGGTCGAGGTGCTCCCCGCAGCGCTCCAGCAGTGTCGTGCCGTCGGCCATCTCTCCGATCGCCGTGAGCGATTGCGCCGCCCGGCGGACGCGCGACGCTCCACCGACCAGCGCCCCGACGTCCTCGACGTCGTACTGGCTCGCGGAGCGCTCGGCGAGGTACTGCCGAAACGTGTCTTCGAGCCGGTGGAGGGCCGCATCCGCGGCGCGCCTAGAGCGCTCGACCTCGTCCGAATCCTCCCCCGCGATCAGCTGCCTCGCGGCGGCGACGACGAAGTCGATGCTGCGCTCGTATGCGGCGGTGAGGTCCTCGCGTAGTAGCGTGGCCGCGCCGCGAGGCCAGAAGAGGAGACCGACCCCGAGGCTGATCGCGAAGCCGATCGCGACGTCCTCGACGCGCACGACCCCGACCCGCCAACCGACCGGCTGGATGATGTTGAAGAGGATGAAGAGGACGACCGTGAAGCCGGCCTGTCCGGCCGCGAACGAGATCGCGCGGGGAGCGTAGGCCGCGAGCAGGATCGCCACCGGAAGGACCGCCCAGAGGACGGCAGAATGCGTCCCGATCCCGAGCACGAGGAGCGCGCCGAACACGATCCCGACCGCAGTGCCCGCGAGCGCGCTCAGAATCGACCAGCCCGTGCCGAGCGCGTTCGACCGCAGCACGGAGAGCGTCCCGAGCACGACCCAGAACCCGTGTTGGAGACCCGTCCGCTGGGCGATGAAGACGGCGACGGCGAGCCCGGCGGCGCCGCGGACGCTGTCGCGGAACCACACGGAGGCGACATTTGCGTGCTCGGCGGCGATCTGCTCCGTGGCCTCGATTGCGATGCGGACCGGTTGGGACTCGGTCGGCTCTCCACCGGTCGCGCGCAAGGCGTAGGCCGCGACCTGGCGCGCGGCGTACGTCGCTGCCCGGACCCGAAACGCCGGCTGCAGGGCCCGGGCATCGTCGGGCAGCTTGTCGAGCCGTCGCGCCAGTGCGTTCGCGACGGCGTCGCGCGCGGTGTCCAACGGCGAGACGTCGACGCGTACGTCGCGGCCTTCCAGGCGGTCCGCGCTCGCGCGGAGCACCTCGGCCGCTGCTGACATCGCCTGCCCGTCCTCAACCGAGAGCGACTCGGTTGATGGTGGGAGGAAGGAGAGGAGCCAGTCCAGCTCGTCCGGGAGCGATGCGAGCGCGGCCATCGGAGCGGTCGGGCCGGTTGGGCGGTGCTGGCTGCCGAGGAGCCTCTGGCCGAGTGCGTCGACGGCCTCACGGGCCAGGCGTCCTCGCTCGGCCAGTTGGTCGGGGCCTGCCTCCAGGAAGTCCGCGACGGCCCGCAACGCACTGCCGGCCTCGCGCTGAAGGTCGACGCTCCGTCGCGGCGGCCAGAGCAGCATCACTGCGCAAGTACCCGCGCCGACCGCGAGGGCCCAGCCCTCGAGCCGGTCCGGGATCGCGGAGTTCGGCGCCGGAATCGTCGCCGGCAGGACGAACGTCAGGATCGCTCCGGTCGATGCGGCTGCGAAGTAGCCGTTGATCACGCCCGAGAACAGCGCGGCGAAGCCGACGATCGCCATCGCCCCGCCCGCGAGCCACTCGTTCCGCGAGCAGAGCGTCCCGAGCGTGATGAACACCGCGCCGGCGCACGCCAGCCCGAGGTACGCGGCAAGACGAGCCCGCGGCGGGCCGCCGAACTCGACGAGCACCAGGACCGCGAACGAGCCGAGGGCGGCGAGGAGCGACGTCTGCGGCTGCTGGATGACCTTGTCCGCGAGCGCGAAGACCGCAGGCATCACGATCGCGGCGCGTGCGGCGCTCTTCAGCGCGGCCAGATCCGGCACGGCCGGACGATGATATGCGGCGCGACGCGAAAGCTCCGCTCGCGGCGCCGGACTAGGATCGGCGGCGAGATGCTCGTCGGCCGGGAGCGGGAGCTGGAGACAGCGCTGGCCGTCTGCCGAGCCGCCGAGCAAGGGCGCGGGTCAGTGCTCCTCGTTCTGGGTGAGCCCGGAATCGGCAAGACCGCGCTGCTCGGTGAGATTGGGTCGATGACCCAGAGCCGGCTCGTACTCCGCGCGACAGGCGTCGAGGCCGAGAGCACGGTTGCCCTCGCGACGCTCCAAGGACTCCTCTCTGGCCGCTGCGCGACCACGGCCCGAACTCGCAATCGCGGGTGGGAGCTTCTGGGTGGCGAACTCGGAATCCGGGACTGTGTCACGGGTTCGCGTTCCGTAGGAACGAAGCGGGAGCGACGGGACTCGAACCCGCGACCTCCGGCGTGACAGGCCGGGCTTGGCGCTTCCGGGTTGAGCGGCGACAGGCGTGGATTCCCGGCGTAACAGGAGCTTCTCTTTCCGCCGTTGCGTGGATTGCCGGGTGCGCACGCAAGCCTCCGGTGACCTCCTTCGGGATGAGCGCGGGATGCTTCGTTGCCTCGTTCCCACGCACGCTTGCCGTGTTGGTCAGTGTCCCCGGCGTCGTTGCCGTGACCAGTCCGCGCCGTCTTGGCGACCGCGTCTAGCGCCGAGTGAGTCCGGAGTTTGGTGGGGCGCAGAGGCGAGATCAGGCGCGGGCTTCGCCTCGCCAGATCGTCGCGAGGGCGCCTCTGATGCCGCGGCGCCCGATGAACAGCGCCACGGCGGCGACCACGCCGCCGATCGCGGCGCCGATCTCTGGTGGCATCGCCGTTCCGCTGAGGCTGACGATCCAGACGACGAGGGCGCCGATGCCGGAGCCTGATCCAAGCGCAACGGAAGCGTTCGGATTCCCTGCGATGAGGCCGGTCTGGCGTTCGGCCTCGGGTTCTGCGGCTGCGATTGCCTCGCTCATAGCGAGCTCCTTTCTGACGGCCGCAGTGCGTCTGTCTGATTGTGCTCACTAGACGGTCTGCGGTGCCGCTCTCTTCCCCGATGGAACCTTGCCACCGCGCTGGAGGGGTATCTGCGCAGCCGGCAGATGCGGATGAACTTGCTGGGCACTTCAGCAGTCAGTTCGAGCGCCCTCGGCGCCGGGCCCTTCGGAAATGCTCTCGACCGGTCGACGTCCAGTTGTATGAGCTCTCTGCGCAGAGCCACAGACAGGTGGGGTGATGCCCTTGCTCCCGACCACAGCATTGACAGTTAAGGCACCGTTGCAGGAACATTGCATTTGCCGTCGGATTGCGTGCTCGAGGGCAGGCACGCGGGGAGGTGAGCAGGTTGAACGTTCCGCTCCTCCGACCCAAGGATGCACCACTCGTTCCCAAGCTCCGGAAGCTTGGCATCAAGATGCCGATCCGGATGCTGGTCGCGGCGCACAAGGCTGCCATTCCGCCCTCTCTCGCCGCATCAGTGTTGATGCAAGAGACGAGCGGCGGCGCAAACGTCTTCGGCCACGACCCGACGATCTTCGTCGGGGCCGGCGAGGTCACGAAGTCGAAGTACCTCGCCTACAAGAAACAGCGGGGCCCGAAGGGCGAGGGTGGGATGCAGGGGGTGGGCCCGCTGCAGCTCACGTTCTTCACTCTCCAGGACGAGGCCGACGACCGAGGCGGCTGCTGGAAACCCTCGGTGAACATGCTTGTGGGTTTCGAGCACCTTGCGGCCAACATCCGCCGCGGCGGTATGCACGAAGGGGTGAAGGCGTACAACGGCTCCGGGCCGGACGCGGAGAAGTACGCGAACACCGTGCTTCCGCGGGCGGACGAGTTCAAGCAGGCTCTCGGCCGTTGAGATGGGTGTAGTCCTCAGGCAGTTAGTTTCTATCGTCGATCTGAGCCAAACGCTCACGAATACCCAGGTCGCGGGCGGCCGGTGCGCGGCCGGGAGGCCCTGGCTTTAGACCCGCGCGGGCGCCGCCGCGCTGACGGCGAACGCCTCGATCGGCTTCCCGAAGCCCTTCAGCTCGAGGCGGCCGAGCGATTCGGCCTCGACGATCTCCTCGACCTCCGCCAGGACCCGCTGGCCGACGGCGATCTGGCCCGGCGGCGCGGCGTCGCAGAGGCGCGAGGCGAGGTTGAGGACGCTGCCGACGGCGCCGTAGTCGTAGCGACCCTCGAAGCCGATCCGGCCGATCGTCGCGTAGCCGAGCGCCACACCGAGCGAGAAGTCGAGCTCGTGCCCGCGCTTCCGCCACCTCGCCGTAAGCTCGCCCATCGCGTCCCGCATCTCGAGCGCCAGCCGCACCGCCCGCGCCGCCGGCTCGTCGCACGGGATCGGGTCGTTGAACCAGACCATCAGCCCGTCGCCGGCGAACCACCCGACCGTCGCCTCGTACTTGAGGATCAGCTCGCCCATCGCCGAGTGGTAGGAGCCGACGACGCTCATCACTTCCTCCGGCTCCGTGCCCGCGCTGAAATCGGTCCAGCCGCGCAGGTCGGCGAAGAGGACGGCGAGCTCGCGCCGGTGGCTTTCGAGCACGCTGTCCCCGCGGGACATCACGACCTCGGCGAGCGTCGGAGAGAGGAAGCGGCGCAGCCGCGCCATCCGTTCGAGCTCCTCGACTTGCTCTGCCACCCGCCCCTCGAGCGTCCGATTCCACTCCGCGAGCTCTGCCGCCTGCGCGCGGATCGTGTCGTGGTAGCGCTTGACCCGCACGAGCGACCGCACGCGCAGCAGCAGCTCCTGCTGGTCGAACGGCTTGGTCACGAAGTCGTCGGCGCCGGCGCGGATCCCGTCGATCCGCGCCTCGCTCTCGTGCGAGGTGACCATCACGATGGGCACGAGCGCCGTCGCCTCGTTCTCGCGGATCCTGCGGCAGACCTCGTAGCCGTTCATGCCGGCCATCTGGATGTCGAGCAGGACGAGGTCGGGCAGCTCGGTCACCGCGCGCTCGACCGTCTCCGGGCCGGACGACGCGGAGCTGACCGCGAAGCCGGCGGGCTCGAGGACCGCCTCGAGCAGCCGCACGTTCGCCGGGACGTCGTCCACGACGAGGATCCGCGGCTGTGGCTCCATCACGCCTCCTGCCGGATCGGGAGGGTGAAGCGGAAGGTGCTGCCGTCGTCGGCGGCGCTTTCGACCCAGAGGCGGCCGCCGTG
>WNGI01020700.1_pt1 | contig 12450 bp, 12 predicted proteins | sample 5400621 | NCBI WGS metagenome assembly WNGI01 (sample SAMN13153374, study PRJNA577476) | soil metagenome | isolation source: 20 cm soil or saprolite under Garry oak tree replicate 1 | place: USA:California | collected 2016-06-15 | reverse complement strand
CGTCGACCGCGCCATGACCGTCCATCACGACGCCGTCCACGGGGATTCTCTCTCCGGGACGCAGCCGCAGCCGATCGCCGGGATGCACGTGCGCCAGCGGGACGTCCTCCTCCCGGCCGTCGGGACGGATCACGCGCGCCGTCTTCGGCGCGAGGCGGAGGAGCGCGCGGATGGCATCCCCGGTCCGTTGCCGCGCCCGCAGCTCGAGGACCTGCCCGAGGAGCACGAGCGTCGTGATGACGGCCGCCGACTCGAAGTACAGCGCCACCTCGCCGCCGTGCGTGCGGAACGACGCCGCGAAGATCTGCGGAACGAGCGCCGCGACGACGCTGTACCCCCACGCCGCGCCGACGCCGATGGCGATCAGCGTGAACATGTTGAGGTGCACGCGCACGATCGATTCCCAGCCGCGGCGGAAAAACGGCGCTCCTCCCCACAGCACCACGGGCGTCGCCAGCGCCAGCTCGGTCCAGGCGAGCAGCCGCGGTCCGAACGCGTGGCGCATCGCCATGCCGCCCATGGCGACGATGAGAAGCGGGACGGTCAGCACCGCGCTCGCGACCAGGCGCCGGGTCATGACGGCGAGATCGGGCGTCTCCTCCTCGGCCCCGGCGACCGCGGGCTCGAGGGCCATGCCGCACGCCGGGCAGGTCCCCGGCCCGTCGCGCACGACGTCGGGGTGCATCGGGCAGACGTACCGGCCGGGCGGGCGCTCGGTCAGCGGCGCCAGGTGCGCGGCCGGTTCGCCGTCCCTTTCGGGCGCTGCCGCCGGGCGCATCGGGCGATTATGGGCGTACTCCTGGCCGAGCGCCATGCACGGCTGCAAGCCGTCGCACTGCGGCGATGCCAGACCGCCGCCCGCTGTGCCTTCACGATGGCATGGAGTCTGCTGCGGACGACCGCACAGCGCGTTCGCGCCGATCGTGGAGGGAGAATCGTGGCAATGAGAAACCTTTCGAGTCTGTTTGCCTTCGTCCTGCTGCTGGCTGCCGGGCCCAGGCCGGCTCTCGCCTGCACGACCGACGCCGAATGTGACGACGGCAACGTCTGCAGCGGTGCCGAGTACTGCCAGGCCGGCGTCTGCTACAGCCGCGCGCCGCTGGTGTGCGACGACGGCAATCCGTGCACGGTCGACACGTGCGACGCGTCGCTCGGGTGCCAGTTCACGCCGTCGTCAACGGGCTGCATGCTCGGCGGTCTCAAGCTGAAGCTCGGCATCCGCGACACCCATCGCATCTGGCTGCAAACGGGCAGCACGCTCGTGGGCGGTGCCTTTCCGCAGGCCGGCGGTCCGAACGATCCCGTGCTCCACGGTGCGAGCATCCGGCTCTACACCACGACGGGCGATCTCTTCGACGGCACCTACGGCATGCCCAGCTCCCACTGGACCTACGTCGGCGACCTCGCCGGCAAGTACGCATATCAGTACAAGGACCTCACGGGCCTGAACGGCGCGATCCGGCTCGCGGTCTTCCGCAACGGCAAGGCCTCCAAGCTCCAGGGCTCGGGCGATTCGATGAACTTCACGCTGCACTCGAACCCGCAGCCGGTGCGGCTCATCGTGCGCTTCGGCGGACTGAACGATTGCCTCGCCTTCGGCGGCGCGAAGTTCAAGTACGTGGCGGATACGGCGTTCCGGGCGCTCCACGCCCCGCCGCCGCCCACCTGCCCCTGACACGAGACGGCTGCTGTGGGAGCGGCCGCCGTCCTTGACGGCGGCCGCAAGCTAGCTTAGCTGGCCCCATGGCACGATCGCTCGTCCTCGCCGCCGGTTTCCTCGTCCTCCTTGCCGCTCCACCCGCCAGCGCCGAGACCGCCGGTCGAAAGTTCCTCCGCGGCCTCGCAGGGATGACGACGGCGTTTCTCGAGGTACCCGGCAACATGGTTGCCGAGACGCGGACGCGCGGCCCCGCGGAAGGACTGCCGCTCGGCTTCGCGAAGGGTCTCGGCATGATCATCCCCCGGGTGCTCGTCGGGGTGTACGAGTTCCTGAGCGCGCCGTTCCCGGCGCCCGCCGACTTCCGGCCGATCCTCGAGCCGGAATTTCCGTGGGACTACTTCCAGAGCCGAGCGCCGAGCCCGCCACCACCGCCACCACCGCCGCCGCCGCGCCACCGCACCCGAAAGCGGTGACCGTGGACCTCCTCCGGACGCTGGCTCCCAGGGTCTCCAACTGGGGGCGCTGGGGACCGGAGGACGAGCGCGGCACGATCAACTTCATCACGCCCGACGTCGTGCGGCGGGCAGCGGCGTGCGTGAAGCGCGGCGAGGTCCTCAGCCTCGGACTCGCACTCGGCGCCGACGGGCCGCAGCTCGGCACGCACGGGCGCATGAACCCGATCCACCTGATGAGCGCGCTCGATGGACGTGTCGGGGAGGGCGAGTTCCGCTACAGCGACGACATCATCGTCATGCCGCTTCAGTGCGCGACGCAGTGGGACAGCCTCGCGCACGCCTACTACGACGGCTGCCTCTACAACGGCTTTCCCGCGACGACGATCACCGCCGGCGGCGCGGCGCGGAACGCCATCGATCGGCTCGGCACGGGCATCGTGTCCCGCGGGGTCCTGCTCGACGTCGCGCGGCTGTGGGGCGTGGACCGCGTTGCGCCGGGCGTGGCCATCAAGCCGGCAGACCTCGACGCCGCCGAGCGCGCCGAGGGCGTGCGGGTTGGCACCGGCGACGTGCTCCTCGTGCGCACCGGGCATCTCGGGGTGTTCACGGTCGACCGCGACCGCGAGGGATACATGCGCCGGACGCCGGGGCTGGGTGTGGCGTGCGTCGAGTGGCTGCACGCGCGGGAGGTCGCTGCGGTAGCGACCGACACGGTCGCCGTGGAGGTGATCCCGTGGGAGGACCCGGCCGTACCGCTTCCGCTGCACTTGCTCTGCATCCGGGACATGGGACTCACGCTCGGCGAGATGTTCGACCTGGAAGCGCTCGCCGCTGACTGCGCGCGGGACGGCGTCTGGGAGTTCCTGTTCACCGCGCCGCCGCTCAAGGTGACGGGCGGCGTCGGGTCGCCGCTCAATCCGCTCGCGGTGAAGTAGCGTCCCCCACGCGTTGATACTTGCAGATGAAACCACCGTCGAACTATCTCCTCAATCCCGCTCACGCCCGCTTCCACCGTCTGAAATTCGGACGGCCCGTGCCCTTCATCCTCGACCCGCACCTGGTGACGTGACGGATGGGCTCAGCGCGGGAGCCCGAGGATCCGGGTCGCGATCACGTTGCGCTGGATCTCCGACGTGCCGCCCATGATCGTCTCGGACCGCGAATAGAGCCAGGCTTGCCCGAACTCCCCGGGCACGAGCCCGTACGGGCCAGCCACGTCCATCGCGAGCTCCTGGAGGCGCTGGTCCGTCTCGCTGCCGAGCACCTTCTCTACGGAGCTCTCGGCCCCCGGCCTACCCGTCCGCAGGAGCCGCGTGAGGCTGCGATAGCCGACCAGCCGCAGCAGCTCGGCCTCGATGTGCGCCTGCGCGAGGCGCTGGCGAACGACGGGGTCGCGGAGCGCGCCCCGGTCGCGAGCCGAGCGGATCAGCTCGCCGAGGCTTCGCCGGATGCGGCGCTGGAACGTGAAGGTCCAGACCGGCCCGCGCTCGTGCGCGAGGATGCCCATCGCGATCTGCCAGCCGGCGCCGGCGGCGCCCACGAGCCGGTCCTCGCCCACCTCGACGCCGTCGAAGAACACCTCGGAGAACTCCGCCTCGCCGTTCATCTGCCGGAGCGGCCGGACCGTGATGCCGGGGCTGCGCATGTCGACGAGCAGCAGCGAGAGCCCCGCGTGCTTCGCGGCATCCGGCTCGGTGCGGCAGAGGAGGAAGCACCAGTCGGCGATGTCGGCATGGCTGGTCCACGCCGCGCCGCTCGGCCCGCGTGCGGAGCGATGCGAGGTCGGAGCCGGCGCCGGGCTCGGAGAAGCCCTGGCACCAGAGCTCACTGCCGGAGAGGAGCGGGCGGAGGAAGCGGTCGCGCTGCGCGGCGGTGCCGTGGTGCAGGATCGCGGGACCGATCAGGTCGACGGACGACGCTGCCGCCGGCCGCGGCGCGCCCACGGCGTCGAGCTCCTGGTCGAAGAGCCAGCGCTCGATGACCGTGGCGCCGCGTCCGCCGTGCGCGCGCGGCCAGGCGATTGCCGCCCAGCCGCCCTCGAAGAGCATCCGCTGCCAGTCGCGCGCGACGTCGAGCCAGGCCGCGTCGTCGGCGCGGGTCCAGCAGTGATCGCGGCGCCACGCGGGCGGCAGGTTCGCCCCGAGCCAGGCGCGGGCCTCGGCGGCAAAGGCGAGCTCGGCGGCCGTGAAGGCGAAGTCCATGTCCGGCGGTCGCGTCGTACCACGCGGCCCGCCGCAGCTGCCACCGGTTTGCCGCGTTGCCGGCGTTTGGAGTAAGCCTCCGCGCCGTGCACGCGTTCGCCCACAGCGGTGAGGACGAGGCGTTCCGGAGCGAGCTGTGCGCGTGGCTCGCGGCGCACCTGCCGGCGGAGGCGGTGCCGGAGGCGGAGGCCGAGCGTCATCGGTTCCTGCGTGCGTGGCAGCGGACCCTCGCCGCGGGCCGCTGGGTCGGAGTGCACTGGCCGCGCGAGCACGGCGGCCGTGCCGCCTCGCTCCAGGAGCAAATCATCTACACCGAGGAAATGGCGCGCGTGCGCGCGCCGGCGATCCTCGACCCCATCGCCGTGAACATCGTCGGTCCGTTGCTCATCCGGTACGGCAGCGAGGCGCAGCGCGCGCGGCTCCTGCCGCCCATCCTGCCGGGCGACGAGGTGTGGTGTCTCGGTTTCTCCGAGCCCGGCGCCGGCTCGGACCTGGCATCGCTCCGCTGCCGCGCGGAGCGTGACGGCGACGCGTGGGTGGTCAGCGGGCAGAAGGTCTGGTCGAGCAAGGCGCACATCGCCGACTGGTGTCTGCTGCTCGTGCGGACGGACAGCGATGCGGTGAAGCACCGGGGAATCAGCTGCCTTGCCGTCGACATGCGGAGCCCGGGGATCACGTGGCGCCCGCTCGTCCAGCTGAGCGGCCGTTCGGAGTTCAACGAGCTGTTCCTCGACGAGGTACGGGTCCCGCTCGCGAACACCATCGGACCGGTGAACGGCGGCTGGCCGCTCGTGCGCGCGGCGCTCGCCCACGAGCGCGGGACGCTCTGGGCCTTCGAGTTCAAGATCCGCCTGCAGAACGCGGCGCAGGCGCTCATCGACCTCTATCGCCGCCGCGCCATCGGAGCGCTCCGGCAGGACGTCGCGCAGGCCTACATCGAGGCCCAGATCTTCGCCGCGCACACGCTCCGCATCCTGCCGCGGCTGCACGACGCTGCCGACGCGCCGCCCGAAGCCGCGCTCCAGAAGCTCTTCGGCAGCGAGATCCAGCAGCGCACCTGCGAGCTCGCGATGGCGCTCCTCGGGCCCGACGGGGCGCTCAGCGGTGCGGCGTGGCAGGAGGCTTACCTCTACTCCCGGTCGGTGACGATCTCGTCCGGCACGTCGGAGATCCTGCGGACCTTGCTCGCCGAGCGCGCGCTCGGGCTGCCGCGCGGGTGACCGCCATGCGCGAGCTGCTGGAGCGAATCGCGGCGACGCCGTTCTACCGCGCCCGCGTGAAGGGGTCATGGGAGCAGCTGCCGCTCACGCGACGCGACGAGCTCGTTCACGATCAGCTCGAGCACCTGCCGCTCGGTACCCGTCGCTTCGCGGACGCCGCGGCGCCGGTGCGCGTCGGCATCACGGGGACCGGCGACGGTCTTCTGTTGCTCGCCTGGTCCCCGGCGACGCTCGCACGCGAGCGGGCGGCCGGCGGACGGCTGCTCCGGCGCCTCGGCGTCGGCGCGGGAGTCCGTGTCGCGAACTGTCTTCCGGGCGCGCTCGCCACACCCGGCGCGCTGCTCCTCGGCGACGTCGTCGAAGAGCTCGGTGCCCTCGACGTCCCGCTCGGTGCGCTCGACACCGAGGCGGCCGCGCGGACGGCGTGGCAGCTGATCGACCGCGTCGAGCCCGCCGTCGTCGTCCTCGACGCCGCCTCCGCCGGGCCGCTCTTCGCGACGGTGCCGCGCGCGACGCGTGGCTGGTGGCGCGGGGCTCTCTGGCTCGGCACGTGCGGCGTGCCGGTGCCCGCGGCCGCCGGCTTCTCGGGCTGGGAGCGCCACTGGATCGCCGTCCCCGAGGCGTCGAGCTTCGTCGCGGCGTCGTGCGCGATGTCGCGCTATCACGTCGACGAGCGCATCGCGGCCGAGATCGTCGACGTCGCGAACGGCGCCGTCCTCCCCGCGGGACGGGACGGCATGGTCGCCCTCACGCCGCTCGACGGCGACACTGCGCTCTTGCGGTATTCGAGCGGCCTCACCGGCCGCATGCTCCCGTCGCCGTGCACCTGCGGCGCGGCCGGGACGGTCCTGGAGATCGCATGACCACACTCGACGAGCGGAAGCAGCGGGTGCGCGACGCATACGAGGCCCTCGGCCGCAGTGACGGTGCGCGCCTCGCCGATCTCCTCGCCGACGACGTCGTGTACACCGTGATCGGCAGCACCGCGTTCTCCGGCGTCTTCCGCGGCCGCGGCGACGTCCTCGAGCGGCTCTTCCGCCCGCTCGTCGCCGCGCTCGCGACGCCGCTCGCGATCGAGGTCCTCAGCCTGACGGCGGAAGACGATCGCGTCGTCGCGCAGCTCCAGGGCCGGTCGAAGCTCCGCTCCGGCGTTCCGTACGACAACACGTACTGCTTCGTCTTCCGGTTCGCCGGGACTCACGTCGTCGAGGTGACGGAATATCTCGACACGGCGCTCGTCGCGCGCGCGTTCACCGTGCCCGCCGACCCCACGGCGCTCCTGCGGCTGATGGACCTCAACATGTGCGAGATGTTCCGCGAGATCGTCCGCGTCGGACGAGGCGGGGAAATCCTCGAGACCCCGGCGCTCACGCTCTGCGGGAGTCCGCACGGCACCGCGTTCCACAACATGACGATCGTCCGCGACGCCGTCGACGCGGACACCGTGATCGCGCTCGTGCGTGACTTCTACGTGCGCCGCGGCCTCGCTTTCTCGGTCGGCGTCCGCGAGCACGCCGACGGCGCGCTCGCCGACGCGCTGCGTGAACGCGGTTTCATGGAGCTGGTCGCGGTGCCGGGCATGGCGCTGCTGGCCGACCCGGGCACGCGTTGCGAGCCGCCCGGGCTCGTGGTCCGCCGCGTTCGGGACGACCAGGGACGGCGCGACTACCTCGAGGTGACGGCCGAGGCGTACGCCACGTTCCAGCAGTCGCGGGAGATGACCGAGGACACGTTCGCGGCACTCGAGAGCCTGCGCGCGCCGCACATCCAGGGATTCGTCGGCTACCTCGACGGCGCGCCGGTGGCGGCCGCGGCGCTCTACCTGACGCACGGCGTGGCCGGGATCGGCTGGGTCGGCACGGTGTCAGCGCACCGCGGCCATCGGTACGCGGAGGCGGTTACCTGGGCGGCCGTGCGCGAGGGCTTCAAGCGTGGAGCGATCTTCGCCAACCTCCAGGCGTCGCCACTCGGCCGGCCCGTCTACGAGCGGATGGGGTTCATCACCCCGACGCGCTACCAGGTGCTCGTCGGCACGGTCTGAGCGCCGCACTCGCCGCGGCATGTGATGCCCGCGGCTGACCACACTGCGCGATCCCGCATGGGTGCCGTGCTCAGGACGTCGGCGTGACTCGGGATTCCGGGGCATGGCCGTTGCTCATGCCGGGCTCCCGTGCGGGGTTTCAGGGAGCGCGTCGTTCTCGCGCTCGTGCTCATCGACATTCTGCTCCAGGTGGTGGACGGCGCCATGACGTTCGTCTTCCTGCGGCCGGGATGGGCGGAGGAGCTGAACCCGCTCGTCCGAGTGGTTATCGAACACTACGGCGTCGGGCCGGCGGTGTGCGTCGTGAAGCTCTTCGCGATCGGGCTGATTGGCTGCGTCTGGCCGCTACGGCGGAGCTCGCTCGCCGCGCCGGCACTGCTGTTGATCGCCGCGTTCTACGCCGTCGTCGTGCTGATGCCGTGGGCGACAGCGTTCGCGAACTGAGGCGGCGTCGGCGCCTATCACCGCCCTCGACGCACGATGCGACGCACACGCACCACCGACCCCGGCAGCTGCAGAATTTCGGGGTCCCCCGTCACGATGGGCAGCTTGGCCTGGCGCGCCGTAGCGACGGCGAACGCGTCGGCGTAGGAGAGTGAGTACCGACCCTTCAGCTCCGCAGCTTCGAGAACCAGCGATTCCCGAGCAGGGACGATGGTTATCGGACCCCTGCGGAAGCGTGTGAAGCGGTCGGTGGCCTGGGCCCGGCCCTCGACGTGAATGAGTCGGTAGAGGACCTCACCCAGGTTCACGACGTTGAGTAGCACCTCGAAGCGACCGTCGGCCGTGTGCCGGACGTAGCGGCGCACCACCTCGGCTGCCGGACGCTCACCGCGAAGGAGTGCGAGGACCGCCCACGCGTCAAGTACGACGCCGCGCATCGCGCGCGACCTCCGCGCGGTGCTCGGCCTCGAGATCCGAGAGAGGATCCCGGCGCGTCAGCGAGCCACTGATGTCCTCCAGCCATGCCGCGACCGAACTTCGCCGGATTGGATGGAGCGTCACTCGCTCGCCATCCGTTTCCACGCGCAGGCGGGTTCCGGGCGGCCAACCAAGCCTTCCGCGGATCATTTTCGGAATGACGACCTGCCCCTTCGTGGTCAGGCGGGTCATCGAGAGCGCTTTCGTCGACGTCATCTTACATCAGCGTAAGATGAGGACCGGGCGGCGTCAAGCGCGTCGAGGGACCATGCGAAGCAGCCGACCCCATCTCCGGGGCCACTTCGAGCAGCGCCAGAGACGCGGCGAGCTCCTCGCCGAACAGCCACGGCGCGGCGCGCCGATTCGCCCGCCACCAACTGTCGATACGATCGGCGTCGTCCCGAGCCGTCGGTGTCAGGACGACCTTCCGCTTATCAATGGCGACATGGGTATCGACGGCATCTATGGGCCGCCTGACGGGATCGAACATCGGCGTTCCGACGCTGCCGTTGACGCCGCCGGTGAGAGTGCAGCTGCTGAACAGTGACGGGAACTGCTGGGACGCGGTCTACGGTAACCCGGCGGTGAACGATACGCAGCGGTTCCGGGCGCTGGCCGATTAGCGGCCCAATACGCCTGGGACGGACCGCGCAGCGTCCAGGACTTCCAGCCCCCCGACTCTGATGCTACGAGCTGCGGCGACGTTCATGGACCGCGCGCCGCAACCGAGTGAGCTTCCGTGAGCCCCGCCGCGCCGGAGTTCACCCGTAAACAGCCGCATGGCCTCCCCTTCGCCCCCACGAAGGTCGGCGTCCTCATCGACATCGACATGGGCACGAAGGAGGACTTCCTCGCCACACTCCGCTTCGGCTTCGACGAGGCCCACGCCGAAGGCGTGATCACCCGCCCCGTCGAGCTCGTGGTGAAGGAGGCGATCGGCCTCCCACGCCTCGAAGCGAAGAACCCGATCGACGGCTACCTCGCGCTCGCCGCCGAGGGTGTTCTCTGCGTCATCGGCCCGCTCATCACCGACAACTCGATCGCGCTCGCGCCGGTGATCGACCGGACCGGCGTGCCCGCGGTCACCTGGACGGGTACCGACCGCTACCACGGCCAGTACTGCTTCAACCTCGGGAACGGCGGGCTCGCCGAGGAGGCGGCGATGATGGCGGCGTGGATCCGCCGGAGCGGCCACCGCACCGTCGGCATGATCCACGAGATCAGCCCGGGCGGCGTCGAGTACGCGTCCAACTTCCGCTACTACGCCGCGCGTGCGGGGCTCGACGTGCTGATCGAGGCCTACACGACGCAGGTGCCCGACGACCTCGAGGGCGTCCTCCGGAAGATCCGCGATCAGCAGCCGGACTGCCTCGCCTACCTCGGCTACGGCTACCCGACGATCCTCATGGCGCCGATGTTCCGGAGCCTCGGGTGGGACCCGCCGCGGATCATGACGAGTGCCTTCCAGTTCTGCTACGCCAAGCCCGAGTGGATGGCCGCGCTCGAGGGCTGGTACGGGATCGATCAGCCGCTTCGCGGCCCACCTCGGCAAGCGGCGCGACCACACGGTGACCGCGCTCAGCTACGACACGACCCGTCTCATCGCCGAGGGGCTGGCGCGCGCGCCGCTCCTCACGCCCGCCGGCGTGAAGGACGGCCTCGAGCGCGTCCGCATGTTGCCGGCGGTCAACGGTGGCCCGCGCACGCACATGAGCCTCGGACCGTACGACCACAAGGCGTACAAGGGCGACTGGCTCGTGATCCGCCGCATCGAGGGCGGAAAGACCGTCTTCGTCGGGCTCCACGAGCCGGCCTGATGCTCCTGCCGACGTCTCCGGCATTCCTCCGCTTGCAGGCGGCGCGGCGCGGCGACGCGGGTGGGCTCGGCTTCGCCGGCCGGCGCATCCCGTATGGCGAGCTCGCGGCGGCGGTCGACGACCTGGCGGCGTGGCTCGTCCGGCGCGGGCTCGGGAGTGGACAGCCGGTCGCTGTGCTCGCGGCCAACGAGCCGGCGGTCGTGGCGACGCTGTTCGCCGTGTGGGGCATCGGGGGCGTCGCCGTGCCGATCGCGGTGCGGTCGACGGCCCCGGAGATCGCACAGCTGCTCGTTCACGCGCGGGCGGCGGCGATCCTGTGCGACGACGGGCGAGAAGCCGTGACTCGCGACGCGGCGGCCGCCGCGGGCGTCCCGGCGTTCATCGTGAACGGCGACCTCCCGCTCGCGCCGCGGCTCCTCCGTCGCGCCCGCCGCCGCGCCGCACCTGCCGCCCGCGCGCCCCACGCCGACGCGCTCGCCGCCATCGCGTACACGTCGGGTACGACGGGCACGCCGAAGGGCGTCATGCTGACGCACGCGAACTTCCTCTGGGCGATCCTCGCGTGCGCGGCGGCGCGCGGCGACCGCGCCGAGACGGTCGGCGCGTGCCTCAGTCCACTGAGCCACGTGCCCGTGCTGGTGTCGCATCTCCTCTGCCGCCTCCTCGTCGGTGCCACCGCGGTGCTCGTCGAGAAGTTCGACGCCGGCGCGACGCTCGAGGCCGTCGAGCGCTTGGGCGTGACGGACCTGACGCTCATCGGCGGGATGGTGTTCGACATGCTCGCGCTCGGCGAGATTCCGCGTGCGGTGCGCCGGACGATCGAGAAGGTCTCCGTCGGCGGCGCGCCGACGCCGATGGACGCGAAGCGCGCGCTCGCCCGGCTGTTCGACGGGGCCGAGCTCATCGAGGCGTACGGCCAGACCGAGTCGACCGATGGCGTGACGATGGCGCGCGGCACCGCGGTCTTCGACCGCGAGGGCACCGTCGGTCGCGTGAACCCGCACGTGATCGTCGCGGTCCGGCGCGGCGACGGCACGCCGGCGGCGGCGGGCGAGGAGGGCGAGATCGTCGTCGCCGGACCGACCGTCATGGCGGGGTATCACCGCGATCGGGCGGCCACGGCCACCGTCGTCCGTGACGGCTGGCTGCACACCGGGGACCTCGGGCGGCGCGATGCCGACGGCTGGTTCTTCCTCACCGGCCGCCTGAAGGACATCATCATCACCGGCGGCGAGAACGTATCGCCGGCGGAGGTGGAGGAGGTACTGCGCGCACACCCCGCCGTCGCCGACGTCGCGGTCATCGGGACGCCGCATCCCAAATGGGGCGAGCAGGTGACCGCCGTCGTGGTCCGCCAGCCGGGCGCGCACGTCGACGGCAGCGCGCTCGGCGACTTCGCCGCGACCCGCCTCGCCGGCTTCAAGCGGCCCCGTCGGGTGGAGTTCGTGGACACCTTGCCGCGCAACGCCGCCAACAAGGTCCAGGCGCACGTGCTCCGCGCGCGCTTCGGCGGCTGATGGAGACGCTCGCGGCATTTCTCGACAGCGCCGTGGCGCGCGCGCCCGCGAGCGAGGCGGTCGCAGCCGCGCCGCGTGCCGCCGTCACGGGACGCCTCAGTTGGTCGGAGCTTCGGGCTGCCAGTCGCGAGGCGGCGAAGAAGCTCGTGCTCGCTGGCGCCGGCAAGGGCACGCGCATAGGGCTCCTCTGCACGAACCGCCTCGAATGGCTGCCGATTGCCTTCGGCGCGCTCCGCGTGGGCGCCGTCCTGGTTCCGCTGTCGACGCTCTGGAAACGGGACGAGCTGGCCCACGCGCTCGCCCATGCCGACGTCCAGCTCCTGGTGACGCTCGATCGCTTCCTGCGCCACGACTACCTCGCGATGCTGCGCGAGGTCGTGCCGGACCTTCCACGCCCGCTGTACTCGTCTCGCCTCCCGGCGCTCCGTCGCATCGTCCTGCTCGAGGGCGACGCGCCGGGATACGAGCGCTGGAGCGAGCTGCCAGCGTCGGTCGACGACGGCTTCCTCGATGCGCTCGAGCGAACCGTGTCGCCCCTCGACCCGGCAACCGTGTTCTTCACGTCGGGCACGACGGCGGAGCCGAAAGCCGTGCTCCACGCTCACGGTGCCCTGGCGA
>WNGI01039189.1_pt1 | contig 12452 bp, 16 predicted proteins | sample 5400621 | NCBI WGS metagenome assembly WNGI01 (sample SAMN13153374, study PRJNA577476) | soil metagenome | isolation source: 20 cm soil or saprolite under Garry oak tree replicate 1 | place: USA:California | collected 2016-06-15 | reverse complement strand
TTCATCCAGTAGTAGTGAGCTCTCATAAATGTCCACGGCTTCGTATAGAACTTCGGATCATCGAGCGTGGCCACCAGTTCCAAATTATATTGGTCAACGCGCGTATAACGTTCTTCGATGTGGGCGGAGGAACTTCGCGGATGTCCGGCTTCGTCCAACCAGGCTCGTTCGTCCACACCCGTAGTCTGAATAACGAATGTATTGTCGTTTTCCCAGTGGCCTACCGAATACCCGTAATACCTCGAATCGGGCGCCCCTTTTGCGTCCACCTTCGCCGGAAGTTGGCGCCCGTCCAGCCAGATCTCTCGCCATACGCGCTGCTGTTCGTAGTTGATAATCATGCGGTTTGGCGCTGATCCGAATAGCAATCCTCCTCTACTGCTCACCGCGTGGGCGTAAAGGTCCCGCGGAAATCCCAGAGGATCACACGTTATAGATGGGTCGTTTGTCGGCGGCAGGCCACCGCCGGCAGCGGCAGCGGCGACTGCTGCGAAGCCCAAGTACGGTTTGTTCATCTTAAATCGTGCTTCGCCCGCGGGCGTCATGGGAGGCATCGGATCGGCTTTGGTGTTCTGCGGCCCAACCCAAGCTCCCGAGAGGTCCCGCTTGGGAGCTGGTCCGGGTGGATCCGGCATCTTGGGAACTCCTTCAGAGATAAATCCCTCTTTCGGAGCTCGCCGCGTTGGCTGATCGGCCGGGGCGGTCTGTTGAGCTTCGATAAGCAAAGGAAACAGCAAGGCAACTATCATCGCAGCCATTGGTGCACCCACTCTATACCGAATGACCTGCCCTCCTCGAATATGTCTCCCCATATCCACTCCAGGTGGTACCTGAACAGTCTCAGCTATTGTTTTCTCTCGCTTGCCCGCGCAACTGTATCCCATCGTCCCCGGTCGAGCTAATTCAAGGACCGAAATGACCTACTTACCGGCATCCGGATCGTATCTCGTCTTGCCCCCTGCGTCCCCCCCAAGCACAGTGTCGTGCAATACGGTACCGTCAGCCAGCACGATCTTCTGGAGACGACCGACGGGGTTGCCGTTCTTGGAAGCGTACAGGTCGATGGTGACCAAGTCACCGGGTTCGAGGGAAGTCTTGGACCAACCAATCAGCCGCAGGGCCTGAGGGGCAGCAGTTTCGCAGACCCAGTGGACGACTTCACCACTAGCATTCTTTGAGTCAAAAAAGATCAGGCTGTGCGGATTGGACCACGCGAATTTCGTCACGGTCGCCTGTTTTAGTTCCGTTATCTTGTCCGCGTTCGCCGCGGTTCCATGATGTGCCAATGCAGTGCCGCAAAGGGCTAAAAGCGCGACGGCCAGGCCAAAAGACTTGAGCAGTTGATTATTCATGCGGCACCTCATTCCGAATATGTGCGCTCCATCTATCCCACTAGTTAACTTGCCACAAATGTTTGTCGCTGTGTGCGGAAAGCGCCCCAGGAAGAAGACTCAGTCTTCATACAGCGAGCCGTGGGGCAGGCGGGGTGAGACCCCTCAGGCCACAGTTCACCTGCCGACACCGGTATCCGCCCGCGCTCCGTTATCTGCACCCGTCTGCGTATCTCTCATCACCGTGCCGTCGGCCAAAATGACTTTATTGAGACGCCCAACCTGCAGTCCGGTCTTGGCTTTCCAGAGATAGATTGTGATTAGGTCCCCAGGCTTCAGCGTAGTTCTAGTCCAGCCGATAAGACTAATCGCCAGGGTACTGCCAGTCTCCGTGGTCCAACGCTGGACGTCACCCTTTTCGTCCTTATAATCGACAACGATTAAGGGGTGAGGATTAATCCACTTATACTGCACAACTACAGCGTCCTTCAGCACCAGGGGCTTGCTCATGTCGTAAGCTGCAGCCCCGTGATGTGCGAACGTGGGAGGGCAAATAGCCAGAAGTCCGGCGATCAAGGCAACGATCGATAGCGCCCTCGTTTTCATGTTGCACCTCCGAAGCTGAAATTTGGGTCTTCCAAGGACGAGATAATGCCCACACTATGCAGACCATCAGCTGGTGTCAATGACGTAGTTTAATGCCCTCCAGGTTTCAGAAATTATATGCGCAAGAGTAGAGTACCGATTGTGTGACAGTTGATCGCAGCGACATCGCACGCCGCGCTGGAAAGGAGTCGACACGGATCGTCATCCCTTTGGGTCTATCTGGGTTGTGGCGCTGCATTGGGATCGCTGCCAGCGGGATCACCCATCGTCTTCAAGTAGTCCATCACGTCCGACGGCAAGCAGAGCCATTCATCGAGTTGTTGATTTGGAATCCACCTAAAATTAAACGTCCCGAGCGAAAATGGCTTCGTATAAAGCTTCGGATCGTCGACTGTCAACGTCATCTTCATGTCGTTATGGCTGGTGCGTGTGTAGCGTTCCTGAATGTGTGCATCGATTGTATGCGGATACCCGGCGGAGGTGACCCAAGTTCGGTCGTCCAACCCAGTGGTGTCGACAACCAATGTGTAGTCATCCTCCCAGTGGCCCACCGAATACCCGTTATATCTGGGATCAAGCGCGCCTTTTTCACTTGCGCCCACATTGGTTGGAAGCGCCCGTCCATCCATCCAGATTTCTCGCCACATGTCCTGAAATTGCAGCAATAACACAATCCGGTTCGGTATTGTCGCAATCGAAAGCCCCCGGATTTCGTTGATCATGTTCTGCGGAACTCCGAACGGATCACAATATCTGACATGAGGGTCGTTGGTGCCCGCCGGGCTATACTTTTGCAGGGGTTTGCTTTGACTCATCAGTTGCAGACCTAAGGGCGTCAGTGAAGGCTGCTCTGCTCCTTGCGGACGTGGAATTCCTGACCCAGACCCGGGTCCGGCCCAGGTGCCCGTCAGATCGCGCTTCGGAGCCGGTCCCCCGTCCCCGACGGATCTGTCGGTAGGATAAAATTTCCATGGCGAGCGTGTCTCATTGCCCTTCTTATCCTGAGGCTGAGCCATTTGGGCCATAGCGACTAACGAGAAAAACAGCATTGCCACTATGCCTATGATGGCGCTTGTAAAAGGATCTCGCATTTCCATGCCTCTCATCGAGTTTTTTAGGATCGCGATTTCTCAGTATTTACAGCACGGAGCATACCCCTGGCTGAACCGACGGTCAAGATCTCGAAAGTTACATTCTTAAATGGCTCGACACGGGTCTTCGTCGACGAGGAACCTGGAATTCCGTCAAAAATGCCTCGGGCGTTACCGGAATTCATAAGTAAAGCGGCGAGCTGTGAAAGAGAAAATCCTTTGAATATCGTACTGATCTCGGCTTGTGGGAGGAGTCCTCCTGCAAAACAAATTGGTAGGAGTGAATCTTCGCGCAAAATCGGCGCCCAGAATGAACCGCCCCCGCCTTTCTCGGCACGCAGTAGAGCCGGTGCCATCGTTGAATCAATTTTGTCCTTTGACTCGCACACGCCCTAAGCTTCGGACGCCGTCGACACAACGAATCGCCATTCGGATTGGGTATTAAGAGTTTTTTTAAAATTGACTCTACAGGACTGCAGGCATACGGTCTCGCCACGGAGGTTTCTATGCGTGGATTAGCGGCTTATATTCGCGGAGTAGGGCTGTTCGTTGCTGGAATCATAGTGGGGACCGTAATGATGCAGCCAAGTGCCACGCAGCAGAACCGGAGCGCGGGTCTTAGACTGAATGACGTGGGGATCGCCGTGAAGGATTTTCAGGAGTCACTGAATTTCTAGACGAAGGTGATGGGCTTTCGGATAGCATACGCGTTCCCCAGTTCGGGCGGCAAACCGACCACCACTTTTCTTCAACTCAATCGTGACAGGATCATCGAAATGGCGCCCGCCAGTGCAAATCTCCCTGCTGGGATCACCCACATTGTCATTTGGTCCGAAGAGGCGAACGCCACCGTCACACGGTTTCGGCAGGCCGGCGCAACAGTGACCGACGTTCGTCCCAGTGCTCAATCCGGCTCACGCCTGGCGAACGTTACCGATCCCAACGGAATCAGAGTAGAGGTGAATGAACAACCTGCCGACTCCCTTATGAGGAAAGCAATGGAGGCTTGGAAGTAGGCTTCTGCCCTCATGTCCCGTCGCGACTACCGCTTATTGTTATTGGGCAGATCCTGTCCCACTAGGATTTGAGCAGTAGCGGAGGTTTGTGCAATCGCATCAAGTGAAGTATATTACCGCCTTTGCGGGAGTTGAAATCGCAGCTCTCTCGAGACTCCAGTAGACAGCTGGCCCATGAAAGTCGGCGGTAAGAAAATAAGGTGGGTTCACGCGCGTGTACGCTCTGTTGTATGCCTTCACCAGATGGCTGGAAGGTACGGGCTGGGCGACTGTAATCCGCACTACCCGCATCTATCCATTCATTCAGGTGATCCATTTTTCAGGCTTAAGTCTGTGGCTCGGAACGAACATCACTGTCGATTTGCGCCTCTTGGGTGTCGGTAGGAAAGGTCAAACTGCTGCTGAACTCTCGGATGCTTTGTTCGCCTGGAACTGGATCGGATTTTTCGTGGTTGCCCTCGGCGGGTTCTTACTGTACTCAGGGATTGGCACGACGTACCTCGTTAATACAGCCTTTCGATACAAGTTGGGTTTGTTAATACCACTGGCGCTCGCATGGCATATTGTTGTCCAGCGGAAAGCCGGCACGTGGGGCCGTGAGTCTGATACGTCGACCGTCGCCAAACTCGGAGGTTTGCTTGAAATATTATTGTGGCTCAGCGTCGTCACCGCAGCCGTAGAGATTCCGAACTACTAAGACCGCGCCGCGATTGTAGCGCATGTACAGCGGGTAATACCAAGAGTACTGCCGAGACATTATTCAAAGTATTCTTCGCGCCCGCCACAAGGGAGGAGGCATGAAGCCTGGATTGAAGCGAAAAATTCTCCGTGCGGTCGGACCGACGATTATAAGTCTGCTGGGCGTTGCATTGGCACGCGGGCAAGCTGGTGGGCCAGAGCAGAAACCCCTGATGGCGGAAGATGCCTTCAAGAATATCCAGGTGCTCAGAGGCCTTACCGTGAACGAATTCATGGAGACGATGGGATTCTTTTCCGCCTCACTGAATGCGAACTGCACGTATTGCCATGGCGACGAAAGCGGCGGCAATTGGGCAAAGTATGCCGACGACACCCCGCTTAAGCAGACTGCGCGCAGAATGGTTCTGACAATGAACGCCATCAACAAGGCCGAATTTGGTGGAGAACGCAAAGTGACCTGCTACACCTGCCATCGATTCGCCAATCGCCCAAAGGTTACCCCGAATTTGACCGAGCAATACAGTACTCCCCCCCCGGAAGAGCCGGATCAGATTACCGCGCAGGCTCCCGGGCAACCTTCCCCCGACCAAATTCTTGACAAGTATATTCAGGCGCTCGGCGGCGCCCAGCGCCTATCCGCCATCACCAGTTTCGCTGCCAAGGGAACCTTCCAAGCTTACGATGATCCGGAGAAGCGCCCGGCAGAGGTCTATGCCAAGGCTCCAGGTGAGCGCACCACGATCCTGCATACCCCCTCCGGAGACAGCACCACGAGTTGCGACGGCCACTCCGCTTGGATCGCGGCGCCAGAGACAGACAAACCGGTGCCAGTCGTCGCGCTGGCCGGAAGCGATCTGGACAGTGCCGAGATCGACGCGGAGATGTCTTTCCCAGCGCGGATCAAGCAAATATTTAGCAAATGGGTTGTGGGTTTCCCCTTCACGATTAATGATCGCGACGTGAACGTCGTCCAGGGAACCAGTGCCGGCGGTACGATTGTGAAATTGTACTTCGACAAGCAATCTTCATTGCTGGTGCGCATGGTGCGTTACACCGAATTGCCGATCGGTTTCATTTCCACGCAGACTGACTTCTCTGACTATCGCGAAATTGCCGGAGTCAAAATGCCCTTTAGATGGACCTTGACCTGGGTGGACGGGCGGTCAATTTTTGAAATGAACCAAGTGAATGCCAATGTCCCGATTGACGCGACGAAGTTCGCCAGACCGGCGCCGCCCGGACCTGCTGTGCCGTAGTTTGGACGCCTGGTCCCAATTCGAGGTGGCGGTGAATTTCGCCGGGTATGTGGGTCGCCAGCGCCAAGAGATTTTCCCTTGTGAGATGCTCCGTGCTATCAGCTGCGCGACCGTGATGGAAACTTTGGAGAGAAGTCAGAAACTGCAATCGAAAGGAAGTGTCACTGACCTTTGCGGCTAAATTAGAAAACCACGCGCTGACTTGGCAAGGAGCGTTACGGAAACTTCACTACTTCAAATATGCCATCCCTAACGTCTCGCCATTTGGGAGCACGACTTGGAGAACACGCCCCACTGGCTTGCCATTCTTGACCGGCTCTACTGTGACGGTAATTTCATCCCCAGGCTTGAAGGACTTATTGCTCCAACCCCGTTCGATCATGTCAGGCGCATTGTTGGTCTCCGCCACCCAGTGCGCGACGTTGCCGGTGTCATCCTTTACATCGAACTTCAGGAAGCAATGGGGATTCGCCCAGAACCATTCCGTAACGGTTCCTTTCATAGTAACTTTTTTCCCGGTATCGAACGCCGCGTTGCCGTGGTGTGCGAAAAGTGGAACCGAGACGAACAAAACCGCGGCTGCCATGGCAAAAAGCTTTAAGCACTTTCCTTTCACGGCTGACCTCCCAGTTTCGCAGCAACAGGTCACACCCTAATTGGGCAAACTTTCGATGCGGCGCGAATTCTAAGACAGGTTTCGACGCAAGTCAAATCCAGTTACTGGTTTGCGAAAGTCGCGATCTGCGCCTATCAAATTCAATCTACTTGCCTTCCTTGCCGCTGGCGACATCACCGTATTCCTTATTGTATCTTTCGATCTCCGACGGTATGCACATCATTTCAACGACATCATAATCGGGGGATTGCAACTTCATGGGAAACTTGTTCATGGCTACCCATGGTTTTGTATACATCTTCGGGTCATCAATCGTAACCGTCAGCTCTAGGTTGTCATGGTCCACGCGGTGGAAACGTTCCTCCACGTGCATAGCGTCACTAACCGGACGACCCGTCTCGTCGAGCCAAGCTCTCTCATCCCCCATTGTCCCGATTGTCCGGACGACGAGTGTGTCGTCATCCACCCACTTGCCCACAGAATATCCGTACCACTTTGGCTCTGGAATTTCCTGAGGAAGGTCTCGCCCGTCTGTCCAGATGGTGCGCCATCTCTTTTCGAATTCATACAAGATTACTACCTGACGCTCGTTCTGAAGGATCTGCGTGTGCCTTATTTGATAAAAATCCGCGCGCGGGAACCCTAGCGGATCACACTTATTTCTTGGATCGTTACTAAATCCCTCGAGCACAGCTGCGTATCCGAAGAGCGCCTTATGGGACTTTAGCGTTTGCAACCCCAACGGAGTGTAAGGTGGGTCGTGTTCTGGCTTCCCGTCATACGGCATATCCTTCGGGCCATTTGCCTGGATCCCGTCCCCCGGTCCCTTGGCCGGCTCCCAAATTCCAGAAATGTCATGCCGCGGAGCGGGGGCTGGCTTCTGATCCTTCGCTTGTTTGCTTACAGCCCGCCCCCAACCGTCGCGAAGTACACGACCAGCGGCGGGGGTCGCATTCTCATCTTTCACCGCTGCTGGCTGCTGAGACCGAACGGCCGGAGTGAACGTCGTCTATGCGCTCCGCTAGGCCGCGCACCGGTAGGCTTGAAGCAAACAGGGATACCCTTCCAAGCCACGAGACCAAACAGAAGAACTATGGAACGTGGAATTGCTTGGTGCGACAACCTGCTGTAGAATCGCCCCGTCATCGGGCGGGTGTGCAGGCGCTGAGGACATCCGGAATGAAATTGGGAGGGATGCTATGAAAAACAAACTTAAGACAATTCTGCTCGCGGCTGTGGCCCTGTTAACAGTTTCTGTCCCGCTGTTAGCACACCACGGAAACGCCGCGTACGATGTCAAGACGGTCACTGTGAAAGGAACTGTAACGGCGTGGGTGTGGAGCAATCCTCATAGCTTCCTGAGGTTCGATGCCAAGGATGATAAAGGCAACGTCGTACATTGGATTGGTGAGTGGAACGCTCCATCCACCCTGATTAACTTTGGCTTCACCGCGAAGACATTCAAACCCGGAGATGAGATCACGGTTACAATGACTGGAATGGCCAAGAATGGCGCTCCAGTGGGGCGCGTCACAAAAGCCGTGCTCCCCGACGGCCAAGAGATGAGTATGGGTAATGAACGGTGAAGTTTGATCGACGGAGGATGTGGCTGCGATTTCTTGGCGCGGCGTACTGCGGTTTGGGTTTAGTTCTCTGACGGTATCATATCCCGAGACCGAATCCAGTACTTGAATCTATCCCACTAAGAGGGTTCCGAAAATGCTAAGGCGCTTTGTGACCCCGACGATTGTACTTGCGCTGTTGACCATCTCACCGCTTACGCGCGCTCAGACCGGCGAAAAGAGGGAATCGGGTAAGAACATTCATCGCGACGGTTGGGACCGAGTCGTCCCTGGAGCAGTGAAGGGCCAGACTTCAGACCCCGCTCCCGTCCATGATCTGTCAGGGATTTGGGAGCCGACACCTGGGTATCGGGACGGAGTTTTTGCAACTGGCCCGAGGCAATACCCATCAGACGGCAAACCTGAGCATATTTTGCCGTTTACGCCCGAAGGGGAGAAAGCCTGGAAGTCCCACAAGCCGGGATTTGGGACCACAGCAGTTCCGATTGCGGAAAATAATGATCCGTTCGACATCTGTGATCCGATTGGGTTCCCGCGTGTGGAGCTATTTAACCTGAGGGCGATACAGGTGTTTCAAACGAAAAGCCAAGTGATGATCGTTTACCAGAATAATCAGGTATGGCGCAACATCTGGACCGACGGGCGAGTTCTCCCCAAAGAGGTTTCAGAGCCGCGGTGGTACGGGTACTCGATTGGAAAGTGGACTGACGACTATACATTTGTCGTTCAGACGACAGGGTTGGATGAAAGGACATGGATTGACAATGTTGGCCGCCCGCATAGCGACCAACTAATGGTGGAGGAAACTTTCCGCCGCGTGAACCATGACATCATGGAACTCACGCTAACGATCATCGACCCGAAAATGTACACAAAACCCTGGGTGGCCCTGAACAAATTCACTCTCAGGTTGCAGCCTGAGTGGTTTGATATTCGGGAGATGATCTGCTCACCCTCAGAGGCCGCGGACTATAACAAGACGGTTGCGGAACAGGCTGCGGCAGCCGCAGCGGCCGGCGATAGGAAGTAGTCTAGCGGCATCCCGCACCAGGCGCGCGATCTCCATGATGAAATGCATCCCCAACGGCCCACGAGGCGCGACGCCTCTGCCGCCGACCATTGATCGCACCCGGAAGAAGCTCAACTTGTTCATGGCTATTTAAACACCATTAGATATAATAAAAGTAATTATTTCGACGACGTGAAGGCATGATCTTGAACCATGAGAAACCGCGTTGCCGCGGATTCTCAGTGCAAGGAGAATTCTTCCGCTACGGAGCGAGCGAAGCTATGTAAGCCGTGATCGCCAGGATGTCATCCTCGCTCAACTTCTCGACGACCTGTTGCATCAGTTGGCTCCCCGGACCGACGCGCGTGAAGTGCTGCATGTCATAGAGTTGACGGGCAAGATAGCTGGGAGAACGGCCCGCGAGTGAAGGAAAATTGCCGTTGCCTTTCAGGCCCTCGCCGTGACACGCGGCGCACGCAACCGTCTTGCCATCGCCGCCTCTCGTAACCAGCGCCTCACCTTTCTTGAGGGTGCCGACGGGCACGTAGGCAATAAACCCAGACCGCGGATTGCGCAGAGGTTCGGTTTCTTCCGGATTTGCCGGCACTTCGACCAAACGATGGCCGATGGGTTCGGTTCCAGCTTCGGCTCCTTCGATTGGAATAGACAGGCCTCCCCCGCCTCCGAGGAACTGGGTCTTGGGCACGGTCTCGGTCTCAACGACCTTGATCCAGGGAGTCCATTTCATGGAGGCAAAGTACTCCGCGGCAACCTTCATCTCGTCGTCGTTCAAGCCCTTGGCGATCGTGATCATTTGAGTCGTATTTCTCTTTCTCGTATCCCAACTTTTTCTGGCGCCATCTCTAAAGTCTTCCAGTTGCTGGAGGATATACGCGGCAGGTAGGCCGGCGGGGCCGGCATTATTGGGACGACCCTTACCGTTGGGGTAATGGCAGAAGCCGCAAGCCGGCACGTCTGGTTTCCGGCCGTGGGCCACGGGTTCCGGCATCTGAGGATGGTCACTGGGGAACCAGTCGGCGGGGCTATAATTGTCGTCAATCTGCTTCAGATTGAACGCATTGGTCGCGGCGGGCAGGTGCCTTAAGGTTTCAGTGTCTTCTGTGGGAGCCGCGGGCGCACCTGCTCCACGCCCACGCGCCGGTGCACGTGCAGGCTCTCCCGGGGGTGCGGATGTCGTGAAACCGTATGCCCACGGCAGCCCAGTGTACGTGCCCTCGGCTTGCTGCGGAGTTGCAACTCCAATCTGCGGCGTCAAAAGTAAAATAAACACAGCCAGGAGGACCAACCCAACTCGAGTCTTCATAAAAAGCCCTCTAAGTGTTTCGTTGCCGGTTGAAACTGGTGCATGATTTGATCACAGATTTGGCCATGTTTCAATCCTGAAGACTCCTGACAACACGCGACGCACGTGTCCTGAACAATTAAATTGTGAAATCGGTGTTGCATCGGCACGAAACTTGCTATGCGTCATCGCATCACAACCTACGTTGTAACGGGATGCTCGATCAATCCGTTCTGCACATCGTGCCACTAAAAATGCGCGGGACTTGCCCGGTATGTATAATGCGAGCCTGTTGCGAGCCGAAAAAGAAATTCCGGCTGGACAAACAAGAAGCGTGTAGCCGAGGAGGGTCTAATATGAGATCGAAAACGGCTTTATTTGTACTGTTGTTCCTTGTTCTTTGCTCCCCGGCGCTGTTCGGTCAGGGCCGTCAAGGTGGGGGGGCTCAAGACCAAAAGCCGCCTGCCACCGACAAGGTCACGCCGGAAATTCCTGGCGTCGTAAAGGCCGGAACGAAGATCGAGGTGGTCAAATTCGGGTTGCGGGGCGCTGATGCGGGTGTAGCTATGCCTGACGGCAGCCTCCTAATCACAACGGGAGGAGGCGTCAGCAAAGTCGATGCGGATGGAAATGTAACCATGCTTGTCGAGAACGCGGACAACGCAGCGGGCTTGGCGCTGGATTCGAAAGGACGCATCTTTGCGGCGCAATATTCAAAGAAGGTCAGCATTGCGTATCCGAAAGGCAGCGAGATGCTGCTCGCCGATAGTTACGAAGGCAAACCCTTCATCCGCCCTAACGATATCGTCGTTGACAAGAAAGGCGGCGTCTACTTTACCGACTGTTATCAAGTGGGCGCAAAGAGGTCACCCGAGGACCTACCGCAGGCAGTCTACTACATCCCTTCGGGTGGAAAGATAGTGCGGGTCGCCGATGACATCAATAGGCCAAACGGTATCACTCTGAGCCCAGACCAGAAAATCCTCTATGTCAACGACTGGGACGGCGAGTATCTCGTCACCTATGATATCCAGGCCGATGGAACTTTGAGGAATCGCAAAAACTGGGGCAAGTTCGATCTCAAGCAGCAAACTGACAAGGGATTAGTTAGCGGAGCCGACGGCCTGTGCAGTGATAACCAGGGCCGCATGTTCTCCACCACGCCAGCCGGAGTTCAGGTATTCGGGGCGGATGGTAAGCACTTGGCCAACATAGAAATGCCTTACGATATGCCACCTCAGAATTGTGGCTTTGCTGGCCCGGGGAAGAAAGATTTGTTCGTGGTCGGACGCGGTGCAGTCATAAGGATTCACACGATGACAGAGGGTCCGAAGGACCGGGCGAAGTGAGGACATTCTGAGAACAGTCAACTGTCCACCAGCATCGGAATGAAGGGTGGGTTACATATTCCGCCGCGCTGACGCCAGGACTATGCCTTAGAGATTTTTTACTTGTTGGTTCGGGGTCTGGAGGTCGGTGGTTCAAATCTCTGCTTTCCCTCTTAGCCTCAACGTTTACACTCCTTTCGAGTTGTCCGACAGCAACATACCCAAGGTCTTCGGTTTTGAAATCATTCAGCAGAATCAGCAATTGGATTTGGCGGGGGGCTGCAACGCCATCATTCCACAGGACTTTGTAGTTTGGGGGTCGTGTTCGATCCCCACCGCCCCTACCAAACCTCACGAAAACAAGGATATCTAGGCCGAAGGGTTGTGGGCCGATCCCCCATCACCCCCATTCAAATCCTCCGAAAAACGAAGGCTTCAAGTCGTTGAGTCAGCAATTGTCTTCCAAGCTGTTCTCTTGGCGTTGCTTCGGAGGATTGGGTTCACTGGAATAACTTCCGCATGGCCCGTGGTCCAGGGCCAATCCGGAAATCACGTTCCACAAGCCGATCTGACGGCGCATCCGGACAGAATGCCGGGCCCAGGGGACCCTGTCT
>WNGI01004526.1_pt1 | contig 12453 bp, 8 predicted proteins | sample 5400621 | NCBI WGS metagenome assembly WNGI01 (sample SAMN13153374, study PRJNA577476) | soil metagenome | isolation source: 20 cm soil or saprolite under Garry oak tree replicate 1 | place: USA:California | collected 2016-06-15 | reverse complement strand
CAGGTGGGCGCTGACGTAGCCGGCCGCCTCCTCGAGGCGGGGGAAGTAGGCAACTCGCCGGCCCGGTCGTGCCTCGGACACCGCATCGACGATCAGCTTCCCGGTGACCCCCGGGACCGGCTGCTCCCGGGCTCCGTAGACATCGGTCACCACGACGACGTCGGCCTGCGCGAGGGCCGCGCCGAAGGACCGCCACATCGCCTGGGTCCGGCTGTAGAGGTGCGGCTGGAAGACGGCGATCACCCGCTGCCAGGGGCCCCAGCGGGCGGCCTCGAGCGTGGCGGCGACCTCGGTCGGATGGTGCGCGTAGTCGTCGAAGAGGTCGGCGCCCCGCACGGTGCCCCGGTACTCGAAGCGCCGGTTGGCCCCCGCGAACCCCGCCAGGCCCTCGGCGACAGCCTCCGGCTCCAACCCGAGGGCCAGGCCCGCGGCGGCGGCCCCCAGGGCGTTCTGCACGTTGTGGCGGCCGGCGACCCGGAGCTGCACCGTCGCGGCCCGGCGTCCGCTGACCCTGAGGGCGAAGCTCGACCCCGCGGCGCTCGTCTCGACCCCATCGGCCGTGACGTCCGGGGAGCCGCCGAGGCCATACGCGATCAGGCGGCCGGCCCGGACCGAGGGGGCGAGCGCCAGGGCGCGTGGGTCGTCGGCACACAGGATGACCGTGCCGGTCGACGAGGCAACAAACTGCTCGAAGGCGCCGGTCAGGGCCTCTATCGTCCCGTAGTGGTCGAGGTGGTCCTCCTCGACGTTGGTCACCAGCGCGATGTCGGGGGCGAGCCACAGGAAGGAGCCGTAGGCCTCGTCGGCTTCCACGACCGCCAGGTCCCCCAACCCCAGGCGGCCTCCCGGGCCCCGATCGGCCAGGTCCGCACCGAGCAGCCAGGTCGGATCGAGCCCCGCGGCCTGCGACAGCGTGGCGACCATCCCGGAGGTCGTCGTCTTGCCATGCGTCCCGGCCACGGCGACGGTGCGCAGCCCCTGGACGAGCAGCGCCAGTGCCTCACCGCGGGGGATAACGGGGATGCCCGCCGCACGGGCTGCCACGAGCTCGACGTTGTCATCGGGGACCGCGGCGGAGGCGATCACGAGGTGTGCCCCTTCCACGCGGTGTCGGCGGTGACCGATGTCGACGGTGACGCCGAGGCCCCTGAGCGCTCCCAGCACGGCCGATTCCCGCTGGTCCGAGCCGGAGACCTCGTAGCCAGACTCGCGGAGCACGCGGGCGATAGCGCTCATCCCAGCTCCGCCGATGCCGACAAGGTGCAGGTGGCCCCCTGGAGGGACGCCCCTGGACGCCAGTCCCTTCGCCTGGCCCGCCGAAGGCCCTTTCACCGGCGTGCTGCCACTCGTCGCACCAGGTCCGCCAGCGCCTCGGCAGCCCGGGGGCGCGCAAACTCGTGGATGGAGACGCTCATCCGCTCAAGCCGGGTCTCGTCGAACAGCAGGTCATCGACCAACTCTCCCACCGATTCGGGCGTGCAGTCGGCATCGAGCAGGAGCACCACTGCCTCACTGTCCACCAGAGGTCGAGCATTGGCGCGCTGATGGTCTGCCGTCGCATACGGATAGGGCACGACCACCGCGGGCAACGACGCCGAGGCGATCTCGAACAGGGTGGCGGCTCCGGCCCGGCACACCGCCAGATCGGCAGCGGAGTAGGCGAGATCCATCCGGTCGGTCGACCCGACGAGGCGCCAGAGGACGCGGTCCTCCGGCAGCCGGAGATCTTCGAGGCGCGCCTCGGCCGCGGGCAGCTCCTTCACGCCGACGAGGTGGAGCACCTGGAGGCGACCGTCGCCCCGCCAGCGCTCGTAGGCCCCGAGGGCCGCCTCGTTGATACGGCGGGCGCCCTGGCTCCCGCCGAAGACGAGCAGCGTGCGGCGGCCGGCCTCCAGCCCGAAGTGGGCGTGGGCCTCGGGCCGGTTCGCACTGCGGTGATGCCGGTCGAGGACGGCGAGCTCGGGGCGGATGGGGTTGCCGACCAGCGTGACCGGAGCCCGGAACCAGCGCTGCATGCCCGGGAACGACACCGCGACCGCCGCCGCCCACCGACCGGCCAGGCGGTTGGCGACCCCGGGGATCGCGTTGGCCTCGTGGAGGACGAAGGGGATGCGCAGCATGGCCGCCGCCGTCGCCACCGGGATGCTGACGTAGCCGCCCGTCCCGACCGCGACGTCGGCCCTCGCCCGGCGCAGGATCCGGAGCGCCCGGACCGTGGCGGCCGCGCCCTTGGCCGCGGCGACCAGGTTGCGAGGTGAGACCGAACGCCGGAACCCGAGGACGTCGATGCCCTCGAAGGCGATGTCCTGCGCCCTGACCGTGCTCTCCTCGGGACCGCCCTCCCGGCCGACGATGCGGACCTCCGCCCCGTCGCCCGGCTCATTCGGCTCGCCCGGCTCACGTTCCGAACGCCTCGTGAGTGCCCTGGCCAGCGCGATTGCCGGAACGATGTGGCCCCCGGTCCCCCCGCCCGCAATGACGACCCTCAGGGGCCGGACGGGTAACGCCGGAGCGGACGACCCTTTCCGGGGCACGGCGTCGTCCACGACGCTCAGGGCGCGTCCGTCCCGGGTTGGCGGCCACGCCGCGCGATCGACAGGAGGATGCCGATCGCCGCCATCGTGAGCACCAGCGAGGTGCCCCCGAAGGAGATCATCGGCAGCGGGACCCCGGTGATCGGGAGCATGCCGGTCACCGCTCCGATGTTGATGACCGCCTGGATGCCGATCCACGCAGTGATCCCGCCGGCGACGAGGAAGCCGAACCGGTCGGGCGCCTCCCGGGCGATGCGGACGCCGAGGTAGCAGAAGAAGCCGAAGGCAGCGAGCACGACCAGGGTGCCGATGAGTCCGAGCTCCTCGCCGAGGATGGCGAAGATGAAGTCGGTGTGGGCATTGGGCACGTAGGACCACTTTTGCCGGCTGGCCCCCAACCCCACCCCGAACCAGCCGCCGCTGCCGAGGGCGATCTGGCCCTGGATGATCTGGTACCCGCCCTTGAGCGGGTCGGCCCAGGGGTGCAGGTAGGAGGCGAAGCGTGCCCGCTGATAGCCCTGGGTGAAGATCAGCCCGGCGGCCGCCACCGAGCCGACGGAGATGAGGGCGCCGAGATGGCGCAGCCTCGCCCCGGCGAGGTACAGCACGGTCAGCACCGCCACCGCGGTGATGATCGTCGTCCCGAGGTCGGGCTGGGCGATCATCAACAGGCAGGCCAGAGCGGTCATCGGGATCACGGGGATGCAGAGCTCGCGGATGTCACCGACGAAGCCGCCCTTGCGCTCGAGCACATGCGCAGCGACGAGGATGAGGGCGAGCTTGGCTAGCTCGGAGGGCTGCACCGTGACCGGGCCGAAGCTGAGCCAGCGGCTGGAGCCGCCGCCGCTGACCCCGATGCCGGGGATGAGGGCCGCCACGAGGCCGACGAGGGTCAGCCAGAACAGGGGCCGGGCCAGCTTGCGCAGGCGGCGGTAGTCGAGCCGGGAGAGCCCCAGCAGGGCAACGAGGCCCAGGGCCGCTCCGACGAGCTGCTTGCGGAAGAACAGGAACGACGAGCCGTAGGTCTTGAAGGCCTCGACCGAGGATGCGGAGAGGATCATGACGAGGCCCATCCCGATCAGGGCGGTGCTGGTCGCGGCCATGAGACGGAACGTGTTGCCCTGCCGGAAGGTGGCCGCGACGGCGTGCGCCTCGGTCCGGGGCGGAGCGAGCGTGCCGCTGCTCAACGCACACCTGCTCGTGCAAGGCGCCCGACCGCGGCGGCAAAACGGTCGCCCCGCTCCGCGTAGCTCGCGTACTGGTCCAGACTCGAGCAGGCCGGTGACAGCAGGACGGTGTCGCCGGGCACCGCCCAGCCCGCCGCCGTCTCCACCGCCTCCTCGACGAAGGCCGCGGGAGCGAAGCGGACGCGCCCGGCGAAGAGGCCCTCGAGCTCGGCCGTCGCCTCTCCCATGGCCACGACGCCGGCCAGCCGGTGGGTGTGCTCAGCAAGGACCGAGAGGTCGAGGCCCTTGGCCCTGCCACCGGCGATCAGCACCACCCGCTCCAGGCCCTCGAGGGCGCTGAGGGTGGCATGCGGGTTGGTGGCCTTGGAATCGTCGATGTAGCGGACGCCATCGATCTCCCCGATCAACGTGCTTCGGTGTGCCAGCGGGGAGAACGCTGCGACCGCAGCGCCGATCACCTCCGGTGCCACTCCCCACTCGAGGGCCGCCAGCGACGCAGCCAGCACATTCTCAAGGTTGTGGGGTCCCACCAGCCGGATTTTGTCGACCTCGACGATCGATGCCAGCCCGGCAGACCCCTCGGCGACGACCCTCCCCCCTTCCACCGCGGCGGCCGCAGCCAGGGGGCGGCCCAGGCGCCGGGCGGCGGCGTGCACCGAGGCGAGGTCCCCGAGACCGAAGGCTGCGGGCCGCGAGGGGGCACCTGCGGCAATGCTGAGCGCCCCCCGGTCCGCAGAGCCAGCGATGAGGAGATCCTCCGCCGTCTGCACCCGGCCGATCCTGGCCTTGGCCGAGAGGTAGTCGTCGTAGCCGGCGTGCCAGTCGTAGTGGTCGTCCGCCACGTTGAGGACGATGGCAATCGAGGGCCGGAAGGTTTCCGAGAAGGCGAGCTGGAAGCTCGAGACTTCGCAGACGATGACGTCGTGGGATCCCTCGACGGCATCGACCAGCGGGTAGCCGATGTTGCCCGCGGCGACGGCGTCGAGGCCCCCCGCCTGCAGCACCGAGGCGAGCAGGGTCGTGGTGGTGGTCTTCCCGTTCGTACCGGTCACGGCCAGCACCGGCACGGAGGCGAAGCGCCAGGCGAGCTCGATCTCGCTCCAGACCGGGATCCCCCGCTGCACCGCGGCGGTGATCACCGGGTTGGCGGGGGGCACACCCGGCGACACGACGAGGGCCTCGGCCCAGGCGGCGATGCCTTCGCCGTGGCCTCCCAACTCGGTGACGACGCCGAGCGTGGCGAGCTCCGCAGCCACGCCGGCGAGGGCAGGGGTGTCGCGGGCCTCGGTGACCCGGACCTCGATGCCCACCCCTGCGAGCAGCCGGGCGGCCGCAGCACCGGAGCGGCCCAGGCCGACGACGCCAGCACGCCCGAACGGCAGCGCCACCTGGTTCATCCCACCCCTCCCCGGGCGATGAAGTCGGCATAGAACAGGCCCAGCCCGAAGGCCACGAACAGCCCCGCGAGGATCCAGAAGCGCACGATGACGGTGAACTCCGGCCAGTCGAGCAGCTCGAAGTGATGGTGCAGCGGTGCCATGAGCAGCGCCCGCTTGCCGAACACCCGGAACGACACCACCTGCAGGATGACCGAGCTGACCTCGATCACGTAGAGGCCGCCGATCACGATGATCAGCAGATCGGTGTTGGTGAGCAAGGCGAGCGCTCCCATCGCCCCGCCGAGCGCGAGCGACCCCGTGTCCCCCATGAAGATGCGGGCGGGCGCGGCGTTCCACCACAGGAACCCCGCCGCCGCCCCGAGCAGGCTGGCCGCAACGATCGAGAGGTCGAGCGAGTGCGGGGTCATGTAGCAGACCGATGCGGCGACGAACTTGCCGGTCGCTCCATCGACCTTGCACACGTGGCGGAACTGCCAGAACGTGATGACGACGTAGGCCCCCATCACCATGGCTGCCGATCCGCACGCCAGGCCGTCCAGGCCGTCGGCGAGGTTGACCCCGTTCGAGGACGCTGCGATCACCGCGAAGACCCAGAGCACGAACAGGGGCCCCAGGGCGATGCCGAGCGGCCGGACGAAGGACACCTGGGTGGATGCCTGGGTGTAGTGGTGGGCCAGCAGGGCGAAGACCACGGCGAGCGCCGCCTGGCCGGCGATCTTCCACCGCTTGTTGAGCCCGAGGGAGCGCCGCTTGTGGACCTTGATGTAGTCGTCGATGAACCCCAGGGCCCCCAGACCGACGACGATGAACAGTGCGAGCAGGCCGCTCGCTGTGAAGGGTGCCGACTTGTGATGGGGGATGTGGGCGGCGGCGTAGGCGACGACGGCCGCGCCAATGATGACGAGGCCCCCCATCGTCGGCGTCCCCTTCTTGGCGACGTGGGCCTTCGGGCCGTCCTCCCGGATGCGCTGGCCGATGCCCTTGGCGCGCAGGATGCGGATGGCGACGGGGGTGCCGAACAGGGCCAGGGCCAGCGACAGGCTGGCCGCGATCATGAGACGGGTCAACGGGGTTCCGCCCGGGCACCTTGAGGAACGATCAGAGCCCCGAGGCGCGGGGCAAGCCGCTCCAGGCCCGCCACCCGCGATGCCTTCACCAGGACCACGTCACCGGGCCGGAGGTCGCCGAGCGCCTCGAGGACGCCATCGATGCCGGCCGCCTGCGGCACGAGCACGACGTCGCCGAGCCCCGCGAGCCTCGCACCGTTCGCCATGGGTGCGGCGCGCTCGCCGACGACCACGAGGCGGTGCGCCGACTGCGCCGCGAGCGCCCCCGCCCGCTCGTGCTCCAGCCGCTCGAGGTCGCCGAGCTCCGCCATGTAGCCGAGCACGGCGAGGAGCCTGCCTCCCGGCGGGACCATCTCTGCACAGGTGCCCAGGGCGGCGGCCACCGAGGTCGGGTTGGCGTTATAGGCGTCGTTGACGGTGACGACGCCCCCCCGCTCGGTCACCTCCATGCGCCATGGCGAGCTCTTCGCCCGCTCGAGCCCGAGGCTCACCTCGTCGAGCGACATGCCGAGCGCGAGCCCGGCGGCCGCTGCGGCGAGGGCGTTGGCGACCTGGTGGCGGCCGGAGATGCCGAGGGCCACGTTGCGGTGCTCGTGGCCCCGGACCAACCGGAACGAGGGCCGGCCGAAGGCATCGACCTCGACCGCCTCCCCACGCAGCCAGACCCTGCCTGCCGGAGCGGCCCCCCGGGCCAGCCCGTAGGTCAGGACCTCGGCAGCCGTGACGCCGGCCATGCCCGCCACTGCGGGGTCGTCGGCGTTCAGCACCGCCACACCGCCCTCGGGCAGTGACGCCACCAGCTCGGACTTTGCGGCGACAATGGCGTCCACCGATCCGAACTGCTCGTAATGGGTCACCCCCACGTTGGTCACGACGCCGATCTGCGGGCGGACATAGGCACAGAGGTCGCGGATCTGCCCCGGTGCCCTCGCCCCCAGCTCGCACACGAGCACCTCGGTGTCCTCGCGCAGGCTCAGCAGCGTCAGCGGGACCCCCAGCTCGTTGTTCTGGGACCGCTCGGCGGCAACGGTCCGGAACTTCACCCCTGCAACGGAGGCGAGCAGGTCCTTGGTGGACGTCTTCCCGGTCGATCCGGTGATGCCGGCGACGATGGGGTCGGTGACGTCGCGCACCCACGCGCCGAGCGCTCGCAGCGCCGCCAGCGGATCCTCGACCACCAGCACCGGTCCCAGCGGTGCGCCGGCCCGGTCCTCCACCGGGCGCGTCACCATGGCCGCGGCCGCCCCCGCACGGAGCGCTGCCTCCACGAAGGCATGCCCGTCGGCAAACTCGCCAGGGAGGGCCACGAACAGGTCTCCCGGCCCCGCCCGCCGCGAGTCGACGGAGATGCGGGTCACCGGGGTGGCGGCGGCGCCTCCCACGAGGTTCGCGCCCGAGATCCGGGTCACCTCCCCGAGCGTGAGCCTCATCGCCTGCCGTCGGTGCCGGCCAATCGCCGCAGGGATGCCGCGGCGACCCTGGCGTCGTCGAAGTCGATCAGACGGTCGCCGACGCTCTGGCTGGTCTCGTGGCCCTTCCCTGCGATCACGACCACGTCGCCGGGACCCGCCCCGGCAATCGCCGCGTCGATGGCTTCCTCCCGGTCCGCGACCAGGTGGTACCCGAGCCGCGGGGGGGCCTGTACGATGCCCGCCTCGATCTCGGCCATGATCGCCTCAGGGGCCTCGCCACGCGGGTTGTCGGACGTGACGAAGACGACATCGGCGTGCTGCGCGGCGGCCCTCCCCATCAGCGGTCGCTTGGTCCGGTCCCGATCGCCGCCGCACCCGAAGACTGCGATCACGCGGGGCCGGCCGCCGGCATGCCGGGTCAGATCCCGGGCGGCGGCGAGCGCCCGGCCGAGGCCGTCGGGGGTGTGCGCATAGTCCACGACGACGGCGAAGTCCTGGCCCTCCTCCACGAGATCGAACCGCCCGCGGATGCGCTGCAAGCCCGCAAGGCCGTCAGCGATCGCGCCGGCCGGCGCGCCGAGCGCGGCGGCGGCTACCGCCGCGCCCAGCGCGTTGGCGACATTGAAACTCCCCGGGAGGGGGGCGTGCAGGCGCTGGTGCAGCGCCCTCCCCGCGACGGCGCCCTCCAGCCGGAAGCTGGACCCGGCAGGCCCCGTCTGCACATCGAGCGCGCGCACGCCGGCCTCGGCGTCGAGCGCGTAGGTCACGAAGGGCACGTCACGCAGTTCACTCACCAGACGGACTCCATAGGGGTCATCGACGTTGACCACGGCCAGGGCGGTCCTCTCCGGCACGAAGAGGGCACGCTTGGCACGGTAGTAGGTCTCGAGGTCGCCATGGTAGTCGAGGTGGTCCTGGGTGAGGTTGGTGAAGACCGACACGTCGAACTCCGTGCCCTCGACCCGGCCCTGAGCGAGGCCCACCGAGGTCACCTCCATGGCGCAGAATCCCACCCCCGCGTCCACCATCCGGCGCAGCAGCCGCTGGAGGTCCGACGACTCCGGCGTCGTGCGGTTACCCGGGGTCGTGCCTCCGGCAAAGCGCGTCTCGACGGTGCCGATCAGGCCGGTGGCTGCTCCTGCCGCGGCGAAGATTGCGTCGAGCATGTAGGTCGTGGTCGTCTTGCCGTTGGTGCCCGTCACCCCGGCCAGGGCGAGGCTCCGGCTCGGGTGACCGAAGAAGGGCCCCGCCACCAGGTTCAGGGCTGCCCGTGCGTCCTCGACGACCAACTGCGGGACCGGGACATCCAGCACGCGCTCGACAACCAGCCCAACCGCTCCGGCCGCCACCGCGGCCGGGGCATGCCGGTGGCCGTCATCGACGGCCCCCGGCCGGCAGAAGAACAGGCTCCCAGGCGACGCCCGGCGGGAGTCGAAGGCGAGGTCCGTCACCTCGGTGGCATCCTCGCCCGGCTCCAGACCCCGCATCTGCAGAGGGCGGAGCAGGGCGGCGATCTCGGAGAGCCGCATGCGGGCCCAAGCATCGCGCACGCCCGCGCTCAGGCACTCACTCTGCGACGCCGGGGGCCATCGGAACGTCTCCGGAACGAGCCGGGACCGGGAGGGGTGTTCCCCCGGGGGGGAGAGGAGTTCCTCCCCGCATGGGAAGGACCGGTCCCGGCCCGATCCCGAGACGCTGCAGGGCGTTCTGCATGACGATCTTGAACGTGGGGGCGGCCGTGGACCCTCCCCAGATGGGCGTGGGATCGTCGAGCACGACACCGACCGCCACCTGAGGGTTCGCCGCAGGAGCGAACCCGATGAACGACGCCGTATAGCCCGAGTAACCCGCTCCCCCCGGGATGGGCTTCTGGGCCGTGCCGGTCTTGCCCGCCACCTGGTAGCCGGGTATGGCCGCAGCAGCCCCGGTGCCGGTCGAGCCCCCGACGACCTCCAGCAGCATCGACGTGAGGGTCTGGGCGGTCTCGGGACGGATGACCCTGCGGGAGAGCGGCGCAGTGGCAGGCCGCAGCGTGCCCGAGGCGTCCTGCTTCCCCTCAACGATCCGAGGCTGCACCCAGACCCCCCCGTTGGCGACGGTCGAGTACACCGACATCATCTGCATCGGGGTCACGGCAACCCCCTGCCCGATGGCGGCGGTCGGAAGCTGGGTCGCGGACCAGGTCCTGGCGGGCGGAAGGATCCCGGGCGACTCTCCGGGCAGGCCCACGCCCGTCGCCTTGCCGTACCCGAACTTCTGCAGGTAGCTGGAGAGGCGGTCCTTGCCAACCCGCAGGCCCACCTGGATGGTCCCGACGTTCGAGGACTGCTCCAGGATCTGGGGCAACGTGAGGTTGAGGACCTTGTGCGGCTCCGCGTCGTGGAAGGTGCTGTTGGCGAGGTGCAGGGTGTCCGGGACGGACATGACGTCGTCCGGGGACACCACGCCGGACTCGAGGGCGGCGGCGGCCGTGATCACCTTGCTCGCCGACCCGGGCTCGTAGACGTCCTGGACTGCCCGGTCGACGCGGGAGGCAACCGTCGACGTCGAGTACGCGTTGAGGTCGAAGGTCGGGAAGTTGGCGAGACCCAGCACCTCCCCGGTCGACGGACGCATGACGATGATCGTCCCGCCATTGGCATGGTAGGTCTGGACCGCCTGGGCGAGGGCGGCTTCCGCCTTGTACTGGATGTTCTGGTCGATCGTCAGGACCACGTCGTCGCCGGCCACCGGTGGAATGGTCTCGGACTTGGCGGAGACGATCTCCCTGCCCTGGGGGTCGGTCTGCATCGCCATCGACCCGGCCTTGCCCGACAGCACCGAGTCGTAGGTCGACTCCAGCCCCGCCAGGCCCTGGGCATCGGTGCCGGTGAAGCCGACGATGTGCGCGGCGAGTTGGCCGTCGGGGTACACCCGCAGCGGCTCGGTGATCGACTGGATGCCCGGGATCCCGAGCGCGACGACGCTCGCCGCCACCTGCGGATCGATCCGGCGTGCGAGGTAGGCGAAGCCCGTCCCGTTGGAGAGCCTGGCGGCGAGGTTCGCCGCCGGCACGCCGAGCATCGGGGCGAGGGTCTGGGCCGTGGCCTGCGGGCTCACGATGAGCCGAGGGTCGGCGATGAGGGTCTTGGCATCGACGGACATGGCCAGGGTGTTGCCGTTGCGGTCGACGATCGACCCCCGCCGGGCCGCCAGGATCACCGTCCGGTCCCGCTGGCCGGAGGCGAGTGCGACGAAGTGCCCGGAGGAAACCCCCTGGACCCACACCAGGCGGCCGGCCACCACCAGGAGCGACGAGACCATGAGGAGGAGCAGCACGATCAGGCGCAGGCGGGGGCGGAATCCGCCGGTGCAACGTTCGGGCAGCGGCCAGACCTGGCCTCGTGCCGGGGGACGGCGGCGGAGACTGCCGGCGGGGCGCCGAACCGCCCCCGCCAGGTCCAGCCGAGGCAGGGGAGCTGCCCGGGGCACCCGCGGGGGCGCGGCCGGGGGCCTGCCGCGCACCGGCGACCTCCGGAGCGGAGGCCGCCGCTCCTGAACGGGTGGCATCGTCTTCATGGCTGTCGCGGACGATGGGAAGACGTTGCCGTCGCGGTCGGTGTGGTCTGCCCACCGGATCCGGGTCCCACCAGTGTCTGAATCTGCGTTGCGGGGACGAGGCCGGCCTGGGTGGCCAGGGTGGCGACCCGGCCGGGAGCCTCCTGCACGGAGACCGCGTAGCGGAGCTGGCGGAGCTGGGCCTGCTGAGCAGTGACCTGGCTCTCCAGCGTGTCCATGCGGAAGGACGCCTGGTCCACCATGACGTGGAGGACGACCAGAGCAAAAATTGCCGCTCCGACCAGCAGCGATCCAAAAACGATGAAGGGCATCCCCGGAGCCTTGGTCGAGGTGACACTTCTTGAGATAACTCTTAACTTGAGCCTGAGACTTTGGGCGGGAGAGACCTCGAGCGGGATCGCGTCGGTTATCTGGGCGGCAGCGGCCGAGGCTGCGCCCCCCTGCGCGGCGCCAGCGCTGCGCGACCGCCCGCGAGGGTCCGGGCGCGGTGGCGACGGGTCGCCTGCTGGGGCCTCCTGTTCCCCACCGGCGTCGCCATCCTCTGGCTCCGCGCCTTGCTCGGCCCATTGGTCCGCGCCCTGTTCCGCCCGTTGGTCCGCCCCGCCCGGGAGGACGATGAGGTGCTTGACCCGGCGCGGCGCGACGGCCTCGTCCTCGTCCTGGGGGCCCTCGTATTCCGGTGACATCAGGACAGCTCCGGACGGTCGAGACGCTCGGCCACCCGGAGCATGGCGCTGGACGCCCGGGGGTTGGCCTCGAGTTCCTCGGGGGCCGGGCGCAGGGGCTTGCGGGTGACCACACGGAGCACCGCCCGAGCGCCGCAGACGCAGACCGGCAGGTCGCGCGGGCACCGGCAGCCCGCCGCCGCGTCCGCAAACGTCCGCTTGACGAGACGGTCCTCGAGCGAGTGGTAGCTGATCACGGCGACCCGCCCGCCGGGCCGGAGCGCCTCGATGGCCTGAGGGAGCGTCGCCTCCAGTTCCCCCAGCTCGTTGTTGACCTCGATCCGCAGGGCCTGGAAGGTTCGACGCGCCGGGTGGGGGCCGGTCCGCCTGGTGGCCGCGGGGATGGCGTCGCGCACGACCTCGGCAAGGTCCCCGGTGTCGGTGAAGGGCCGCTGCACCCGCCGGCGGGCAATGGCTCCCGCGATGCGGCGCGCGAAGCGTTCCTCGCCCCACCGGGAGAGCACCGAGGCCAGGGCAGCCTCGGGATAGCCGTTCACCACGTCCGCCGCGGTAAGAGCCTGGGCGGGATCCATGCGCATGTCGAGGGGCCCCCCCGATCGGAAGCCGAAG
>WNGI01017758.1_pt1 | contig 12454 bp, 10 predicted proteins | sample 5400621 | NCBI WGS metagenome assembly WNGI01 (sample SAMN13153374, study PRJNA577476) | soil metagenome | isolation source: 20 cm soil or saprolite under Garry oak tree replicate 1 | place: USA:California | collected 2016-06-15 | reverse complement strand
CGAGAAAGCCAAGAATTATCGACTCTTCGAATTTATCTGGGATCCTTCAAAGGACAATCTCGGAGCGGGACAGCCAGGCATGCAGTCGGGAACGGGATTGGCCCCGTCGTTCGGTCAGACCCCCGGCCAACAACCCGGGCAGAGCCCAGCTAACCCACAGCAAAATCCTCCGCCCCCACAATAATTTTTATTGAGACTGACGAGGCCGGGAAGTCGCTGCGATTGCTCCAGGGGGAGCCGGTGTTTTCGCGGAAGCCTTGGATTTGCTCTTGTCGTAACTGCGCTTCACACGGCGCACATAGGAAAGCGTTTCTGGAAAGGGGGGAACGCGGCGGTATTGCTCCACGCGGTCGGGCCCCGCGTTATAGGCAGCCAGCGCCATCGTGAGGTTGTTGTTGTACTTCTCCAGTAGTTCGCGCAGGTAGCGTGTCCCCGCGTCGATGTTCTCCTGCGGGTCGTAGATGTCTTGCACTCCCAGCCGCGCCGCCGTCTCCGGCAACAGTTGCATCAGCCCGCGCGCATTCTTGCGCGACAATGCTTTTGGATCGAAGTTGGACTCCACGGCGATTACGCTAGTGATGAGGTCGGCGTCCACGTTATAGCGCGCCGCTGCTGCTTCAACCAATTCGCGATAGGGCGGTTTGACGATCGCCTTTGCAGGCAGAGGCGTAAAAGAGTCTTCCGGCTCGATGGCCACCACGTCTTCGGCGGCAATCTCCACCACCCCTCCGGCCATTTGCAAGCGGTACTTGTCTCCCAGAAGCTGGTAGCCCGTTACCCTCAGGCGCTGGCCGCTGCGAAGCACCACGTATTCCGCTCGCAGCGTCGGCGCTGCCAACACCACAAGTGAGAGCAGAAGTGCGGCACGCTTCAGACGCAAGGCGCGGCCTCCCGCAATGCAAATTGTTCGATCGCCAAAGCTACACCGTTCTCGTCGTTCGTTCCGGTTTCATGCCAGCCGTATGTCTTTAACGCCGCCACGCTGTTTCCCATCACCACTGGGATTCCCGCGAACGAGAGCATATCCAGGTCGTTGTGGTTGTCCCCGATGGCCATCACTTCTTCGCGTGTGAATCCGCGCAGCGCCGCCCATTCCGCCAGCGACGATCCCTTCGAACACTGCGGATTGATTACGTCAATCATAGCGAAATCTTTGCACTCGTAGCACGTCACTGCGAGCGAGAATTCTTCCGCGAAAGACGCGCCGCCGAGAGCAGCCTCCGCCTTCCGCATGGGCTCGACTTTCCCGGAGAGCATCACCTGGATGGGGTCTTCCGTCAGACAGGATTCAAGGGGATTGACGATGCCGATAAATTCCTTGTTTCGCGAGTAGTAGGCGTAGCGCATCGAATCGTCTGGATCCAATAGTTCGAGTATGAGCTGATTCTGGAGCGGCCGGTCGAAAATCACTGCCGCGCCATCGCGCCACGGCCTGGTCAGTTCGAGAACCTGTTCGGCGGTGCTCCGCGGCAGAAGATGCCGCAGATGCGTCTGGCCTTCTTTGGAGCGGATCAACGCGCCATTGTTCACGATCATGGTTAGGGGAGAATCCAGCTTGCGGGCCACCGGCATAGCAAAGTCATAGCGTCGCCCGGTGACCAGCGCCACCTCGATGCCTCGGCGCAACGCTTCAGCAATTGCGGCGCGATTGGCCTCGGACAGCTGCCAGCGGCTATCCAGCAGCGTACCGTCGATATCCAGCGCGATCAGGCGCACTCCCATACTCCAATTGTACCGTGAAATAGGATGCGCTTCCGACTGGTTAAGCGGCCACGACCACTAATAAACGGCCAAAAAGGCCTGTGCTAGACTCTCACGGTCATGACCAAGCCTTTGAATGTTATTGAACTAGATTGCTCCGCCTGCGACAAGAAATACGACCCTTCGATAGAACAGCATCTGTGCACCTGCGGGAAGCCTCTTTTGGCTCGATACGACCTGCGCCGCGCCGCCGCCACCCTGGCCCTCGAGAGCTTGAAAACCCGGCTACGCACCCTGTGGCGGTACGCCGAAGTCTTGCCCAACGATGCTCCGGTTTCGCTCGGCGAAGGCATGACTGCCTTGATCCATGTGGGGCGCCTGGGAGCCTCCATGGGCTTGCAGCGCCTGTACGTCAAAGACGAGGGATTGAATCCGACAGGCTCCTTTAAAGCCCGCGGGATGACCACAGCGGTCTCTCGTGCCAAGCAGCTCGGCGCCAGGGTATTGGCCGCTCCCACGGCCGGCAATGCGGGAGGTGCGCTCGCCGCCTACGCCGCGGCGGCCGGGCTCCCTGCGGTCATCGTGATGCCCGCGGACACCCCGGCAGCCAACGTAATGGAGTGCCAGGCTTTTGGCGCCCAGGTCGTCAAGCTGAACGGCTTGATCTCCGATTGCGGCAAATACGTCGCCGAGCACAAGGACCGCGAAGGCTGGTACGACGTATCCACGCTCAAGGAGCCTTACCGCGTCGAGGGCAAGAAAACCATGGGATACGAGCTCTGGGAGCAGTTCGGAGGAAAACTTCCCGACGTTATTCTCTATCCCACGGGAGGCGGCGTCGGATTGATCGGCATGTGCAAAGCTTTCGACGAGATGCAGGAGATGGGCTGGATTGGCACGGACCGGCCCCGCATGGTGGTCGTGCAGGCCCAAGGATGCGCGCCCATCGTGCGGGCATGGGAAGCCCACCAGAATTCCGCCGCTTTCTTTCAGAATGCTGCCACCATTGCTTCGGGCTTGCGGGTTCCCGGGCCGCTCGGGGATGTTCTGATTCTGAACATGCTTCGCCAAACGAAAGGAACGGCACTCACCGTCACCGACGAAGAGATGCTGCAGGCCGGAAGGGAACTCGCCGCGCTGGAAGGAGTCTTCGCCGCACCCGAGGGTGCAGCAACCGTGATCGCAACGAGAAAGCTCGCCGCCTCTGGCTGGATCCAACCGCAAGAAACTGTCGTGCTCTTTAATACCGGCACTGGCTATAAATACACCGAAGTCTGGCAGCGTGCGCTGCAGTCGGCGCCAAGGGAGTAGCAGCATGGCCACGCGTAGGCTCTATTACGACGACGCATTCGAAACGGAATTCACCGCACGAGTCACAAGTTGTGAGCCGGCTTTGATTCCTTCCTTCCCTGTGGCCCAAGCTCCAGCTTGGGAAGTCGTCCTGGATCGAACCGCCTTCTATCCTGCGTCCGGCGGCCAGCCGCACGATCTCGGCAAGCTGGGTGATGCCAACGTAGTCGATGTCCGCGATGCCGAGGACGGAATCGTCCACATCGTTGATCAACCCGTGAACCTCGGCGAGGTCAAGGGCTGCATCAACTGGCCCCGCCGTTTCGACCACATGCAGCAGCACACCGGCCAGCATCTGCTGTCTGCCATGTTTCAGGAACGCTTCGGGCTGTCCACGGTTTCCTTCCATCTGGGAAGCGAAATATGCACCATTGACTTGCGCGGTCCCGAACCTGCCGAGGAAATTCTTGAAGGCGCAGAGCGGGCCGCAAATCAGGTTGTGTTCGAGGATCGCCCGGTCACCGGCCAGATCGGTCTCGTATTGGTGCGCCGCTGCACCAAAGTCCGCCAGGATTGGCGTGTTGAATTTGTCTGCGGACGCCGTTCGGAACGGTTCGCGCGTCATGATTTCCAGGTACTACGCCAGACCGCCGAGAAATTGAGCTGCGCCCCCGAAGACCTCGTTTCCGCTGCCTCACGCCTGCTCGCAGAGCGGGACACGAATTTCAAGAATTTTCACGCCGTGACTCAACGGTTGGCGGCAACCGAAGCCACACTGGCGTTCGAGACCACGCCGCTCGGTGCCAACGGATTTCGTGTCGTCTCACGCGTTTTCGAAGGTGTTCCGGCCGATTACCTAGGCTTCTTTGCCACCGCATTGGCAAAGTCCGAAAAAGCGATTGCGCTCTTGGCCGCTGCGGAAGGCGGCAACCTGCTCTTTGCCCAGCATCCTTCTGCAGGCAAGGACATGAGCGCGCTTCTCAAACAGGTGCTCGAAAAGGTCGGCGGCAAAGGCGGCGGAACACAGGACTTCGCCCGCGGCCGCTTGATTGAAAGGTCGCAGGCCGAGAAGGCCGTTCTCCTCGCCAGAGAACTCCTACTGTGTTCCTAGGTTTTGCGCTATGAGATTCGACACCAGCGGCGCCGGTCATGCCTTTCCTGAGCTCGGGCCACCGCGCTGGTGCCTGTCACCTTCCAAATGAGGTCACGCATGACCGATAGAATCACGCGACGTGACGTGCTCAAGTTCGGAACCACAGCCGCCGCCTCGGTAGCACTTAGGCCGCTTATTGAACGCTCGATGGAGACGAGAGCCATGGAACCAGACCATCAGCTGGCTAGCATCACTGAAAATATGGACACGCCCGCCGCTTCGGATTCGGACATCTGCTTCCTGTCCGCAAGGCGAATGGCAGATTTGATCCGTCAGAAAAGGCTCTCGGCGCGTGAAGTGATGCGAGCCCACTTGCGGCAGATCGATCGCGTCAATTCCAAAGTCAATGCGATTGTCACGCTGGTTCCGGCGGACCAGCTGATGGCGCAGGCTTTGGCCGCAGACGAGTCTACCCTAAGGGGCAATCTCAAGGGGCCATTGCACGGCCTCCCTGTCGGTGTGAAGGATTTGCACCCAACAAGGGGCATTCGCACGACGTTTGGCTCGCCTCTTCACAAAAACGACATACCTAATTTCGATTGCCTCGTTGTGGAACGTGAAAAGAATGCCGGTGCCATTGTCATTGGTAAGACCAACGTGCCGGAATGGGGTCTCGGCTCGCAGACCTTCAACCCAGTTTTCGGACCAACTCTCAATCCTTACGATTTGACGAAGACCTGTGGAGGGAGCACCGGCGGAGGTTCAGTAGCCCTGGCTTGCGGCATGGTGCCGCTGGCCGATGGCAGCGACATGGGTGGCTCGCTGCGAAATCCCCCCAATTTTTGCAATGTGGTTGGTCTGCGAACTTCCCCTGGACGCGTCCCCAATCCCCCAAGCACACTCGGATGGTTCACTCTGAGTGTCGCCGGCCCGGTTGCCCGCAGCGTCACCGACTGCGCCTTTTTCCTAAGCGCCCTCGCAGGCTTCGACCGCCGCTCTCCTATTTCCATTGATCAATCTGGCAGCCAGTTCTCGCAGTCATTGGCGGGTCGGAACTTCAAGGGCGTTCGTGTCGCCGTGTTTAAGGACATGGATCTGCCTTGGGAACCGGAAGTGAAGAATGCCGTGCAAGCGCAGCACAAAGTGTTCCAAAGCCTCGGCTGCATCGTCGAGGAAGCCGAACCAGATTTGTCTGATGCCAACGAGTGTTTTGTCGCGTGGCGTCACTGGTCCGTTGAGGCCAGCTTCGGCGATATTCTCGAAGCCAATTCCGACAAGCTGAATGAATATGTCCGCTGGCACGTGGAAGAAGGGCGAAAACTCACGGGACCCTATTTGTCGCGAGTGGAATCCAAACGCACGGCGCTCTACCAGCGGATGCGCGAGTTCATGGAAAAATATGAGTTTTTTATTCTGCCCGTGAACCAGGTTTTACCGTTTGACGTGAAGACGCATTACCCCGTGGAGATTGCCGGAGTGAAGATGGAAAACTACATCGCCTGGATGAAGTCGGCTTATTACATCTCCGTCGCGGGGAACCCCGCTATCTCGGTTCCCTGTGCCTTCTCCGAAAGCGGACTGCCGATCGGAATTCAGATCGTCGGCCGGCACAACGACGATTGGGGAGTCTTGCAGATGGCTTACGCTTTCGAGCAGGCTACGAACGTCGGAAAACGTCGTCCCGCCGCTGTTTAGTACACTGGTGCGAGCGTAGGTCGAGAATCAGAAAAACCGCGCTCGAACGCGATCTGGCAGCCCTCGCAGATCCACTAACGTCAGGAAATCGATAGTCTTGAATTCACGGTCAATCGCCGGCGGTCCACAGATGCGCCCGGAAATGTCCAGATAGGCTCGGAGCAGTCGCGGTGGCCGCGGTGGCGCCGTGTACGAACTATTCGACTTGCACCCACACCCCGCCACTGGATTGGTCCTCAGCGAGGGCTCGACGAGATAGTTTTCCCTCATCGTTTCATAAAGCGCCATTCCCTCGTCTTCATTCTGAGACGATAGGGAACTGCAGCCAATCAGGTAGCGTGCCCCACAGCTTTCTGCGTACCTCGCGATCCCCTTCCACAGTATGTGCAGGACGGTAGTGTTTCGGTACTTCCTGTGAACGCAAGCCCTTCCAAGCTCCAGAACTTCGCCACGCATTCTTTCGAACGGGCTGAAGTCAAAGAATTCCTGGCCATAATAGCCAAGGTTTCCCTTGGCGCGATATCCGCTCTGCATGCGGTACGTTCCAACCAGCATGCCCGAGGCCGTGTCATGCGCCATCAAGTGATCGCAGACAAGATCGAACCGATCGCGGTCGAGCCCAGTCCGGGCAGAGCTGTCGAGCCCCTCCCCAAGCTCACAATTGAAAACCGCATAGCGCAGCCGCTGGCAATGGATGACATCTTCTAACGTTGCGGCCATCCCCACACGGAAGAGGTTGGTAGTTGCAAGCGGATTTTCGCAGTCGTGCACCAGGACAGCGGTCGTTGGCATACCCGAAGTGTCGGGCGGACCAAGTTACACGCGTATTTCAGGAATGTGATTTAGAGGTTTTCGGAGGTAACCGATGGGCTAAAGAAGAATTGGTGGGCGAAAAGGGATGCGGCCTTCCGGCTGCGAGCGATGTAGAGAAATTCATAAGACGTGTGCTGAGCAACCACTTACGTCTGCTGAGAACTCGCTTCAATGGGCAACCGTGGTGAAGACAGGTTTGGCCCCCTCCCCGCGCTTCTGCCAACTGCGGTCCTCCCACAGCCTCGAACTTCGCCTTGTACTTGGATGGCCTTCCCCGGATAGGTTTTACCCTGCGGCGCTCCTGACAATGAGTGTTCGGACTCCATCCGAGTCCGAGCCGGGAAGCGCTGCTTTATCTTTCAGCTTTCAACTAAAGGACGAACAAGTTCAGGAGAAAAACGAGGTACTCTTCCAATTCCAGGGGCCTCTCGGTAGCCAGCCTAGCCTAGCCCAGCCTATGTTACCTTGGCAGGAGTGCGCGTCTTCTTGGACAATAAGAGGAGTTTGGTTGATATTCCCTCTGCGTAGACCAGAGCTGGCGCGAGTTAGCCTGACAGGCTACTTGTCCCAAGGATAACGGATAGTTCAGGTAAGTGTGAAGGTTCGGTCGGAACCGGTAGCTTTCGGTGCAGAAGCAAAGGCTTCTGCGAACGAAAGGTGCTTCACATGGTGATTGTTGGGACAGGTTTTGCATCCCAGGGGACAGCAGATTGCGCGGATGGACACCGAGGAGAGACTAACGATCAGTGCTCCCTGGCCTCGGTCAAAGCTGTGAAGTCGTAGATTTCGCAAGCCAAGAAAGTTTTTTCGGCAGCAAACATTGTTAATCCGAAGCTGGATGATTCGCGCTTTGCCAAGCTCCAGTAAGTCAGCGCGCGATTCGCAGGATCAACAATATTCCGAGGAAGTCGCACAATGTCCGGAAACGCGGCGTGAGCATGAAATCAGAATTCCTTGCCAAAAGACGTCGGGCCTTCGTCTTGGCACTGCTGGTTTTTTCCCTGATGCCGCTGCATGCCTCGGCTGGGCGCCAATCGTCGGGAGATGTTACCCCCCGCCATCAGAGGCAGCGTCAGTACAAAACACCCAGCATTGATGATCGGGTCAAGTCACTGGCCAAGTTGTTAGACCTCGACGAGAAACAACAGTCCGAATTGAAAGTAGTCCTCTGGAGTCGGCACGAACAAGTCATCAAGATGTTGAGGGCGGAGTCGCAGTCACCCGTCGACCGTGTAAAGCAATTGCGGGCCATCAACGACCATACCGTCGAACGAATCACGGCTCTTCTGAACGAGGAGCAGAAGAAAAAATACAATCCGGCTGGACATCTGGAGGCCCCAGGGACTTCACCAAAGGCCAGTTTGGAAGATTGGCTAAAGACCACTAAGCAAAAGTAAACTAAAGTTATAAGTTGCTGGTGACGAGGCAGAGGCCGCCTCAGCGTTTCACGACGAAGGTGATAATTCTCTCCCCAAGACTGGTGCCCGCGATGCACGTGCGGCGCCGGCGCAAATCCCTCTGTTGCGCATCGGCTAGAAGCTTGTTCCAGGCGAGCAAGTGTCCTTGCCCGGGGGGGTTCCGGGCTAACTCTGGAGAAGCCACCTGCCCGCCGACCGTGGTGCTTTGCGGAATGATTCTCGCCCTGCAGTAATGGCCCTTCTAGCCTTCGCCGTGAGGCCCGCGAGCGAAACCAGTTTCGATTCGTGTCCTCGTTTACCGATTGGTTTTCTACCGACTGACAGTGGGCTATCAAAGCACTTCTTCGTGGTCAAATAAGGATGTGCGCGCCGCTGATTTTGGAGGGCAACTCCGCGGCGAAAGCTAAAACGAAGGAAACATGTCTCCCAAGCAGGTCGCAAGAATCGTCGTCACATTTTTGTTGATCGCAAGCGGCATCTGGCTGGGCCGAAATCGGCAATTTTACACTGAAGCAGTCGTCTCCATCTTTTTTGCGTGCACGCTCACGAGCGTTAGCGTCATTCATTTCCGCATCCATCCTTCCTGGCGGGATGCACTATTGGTTTTTTGCGGGACATTTCTCTTTGCGGTGATTGATTTTCAACTGCTACATTTCCGGCCAATGTTTGCGTCGTGGTTTTCATTCGCTGGACTCAGCAGCTTGGTCATTCTGGGCGTCCGCGCTGTTTGGGCAGAGGGTACATCTCGCAAACTGCTGGCTTTGGGTTTTGTTCCCGCGCTTCTCTTAGTCGGGTCCGAATATCTCGCCAGTAACCTCCTGGAGTGGACAGCGGCTGCTCATCCGAAAGTCCTCGACCTATATCTCTACTCCTTCGATGCCAGCCTTCGTTTGCAGTTCCCGTTTGTTGTGGGGCAAAGTTTTGCCCGGTGGCCTTCCCTGCGAGTGACGAGCGAGTTTTTCTATATTGCCTTGGCGATCCCCATCGCTTTGATCTATGTGGGTCGGCTCCTCCGCCTGGGTGAAAAAGCAGTGCCATCCTTTGTGGCCTTGCTGGCCACCGGACCTGTCGGCGTTCTCTTTTACAATCTCTTTCCAGCCCTTGGGCCCGTACATCTCCTTCGGCAGCAATTTCCGTGGCAGCCTATTCCAACAGCCGATGTATCTCGCTTGTTCGTGGAATCCGTGAAGATCGTTGGTGCGCCAAATGCCATGCCCTCTCTTCACATGGCATGGGTGCTGCTGGTGTGGTGGTATTCGCGCGGACTCTCCTGGTGGGAGCGCGGCGTGGCATTCGCATTTCTCGTCTTCACGGTTCTCGCAACACTCGGTACGGGGGAACATTACTTAGTGGACCTCGTCGTTGCCTTTCCCTTTGCAGTACTGGTGGAGGCGGTCTGTTCGTTTAGCCTCTCCTGGAAAGATAGACGACGCCTGGCGGCGATTCTCGGAGGGCTTCTCGGTACTTTGATTTGGCTCGTGGCACTGCGGTACGGCACGCGCTTTTTCTGGGTATCGCCTTTGGTGCCGTGGGTGTCTTGTTTGTGCACAATTGCGCTCTCGTTAGCATTGGAGCGACAGCTCCATCGCCAAGTAGAAAGGGCCAATACTGAAGTTCCGCTTCAGCTGAATGCCCCGCTCTCCAAGCCAGTCGAGACGAATTGAGAGCGTCTCAAACACACTCTCAATTTTGACGAGGCACCGGAGGAGCAACGCCTGTTCAGAATAGCTCTTCAAGACCAATACCGCCGGGGAGGGGCTTGGCCCATGCGGCACACGCGACTCAATGTTAGAATCCCCCCTTGCGTTAAATGTCCTCCACGGAGGAGTCAGTTCCGAAATACATGCCGGATCAATGTTGGCAACTCAAGAAGCTCATTGCGGACCTGCCAAGAGTTCCATACATTCTGGTTTTGGGTAGCCGGATCTGTGGCCTCGGGAGCATAGCTGCGAATTGGCAGAGGATTGAGGAATGAAGATGCGAGGGAATGGGCCAGCATGGCAAACACATCTTGCGACAGTTTTTTGTGCAGCGATCATTTTTCTACTCGGTCTATGGAATTCCACGGCTTGGCCCCAGTCTGTTTCTCAAGATCCGGCAGTCGAGCGCGGACACAAACAGTTCGAGCAAGCATGTGGATTCTGTCATGGCCCTGAGGCCACAGGCGCTCGGGGGCCAGACCTGGTCCGCTCGCCGCTTGTCGCTCATGACGTGAAGGGTGACAAGCTCGGCGAAATCATTCGTCTCGGCCGCCCTGATAAAGGTATGCCCGCGATGCCGCTGACCGATGAGCAGGTGCTCGACATAGCGGCGTATCTGCACGCGCGTGCCGCCGAAGCGCTAAATTCGGGAGGGGTCCCTAGCAAATACCCAATAGAGAAACTGCTTACTGGCGATCCAGGGGCCGGAAAGGTGTTTTTCAATGGAGCCGGTGGCTGCAAGAACTGTCATTCCCCCACGGGCGATCTGGCCACCATTGCCACCAAGTACTCCCCCATCGATCTCCAAGCACACATGCTCTATCCCGGCGGCAAGCGCACCATCGTGGTAGTGACGCTGCCCTCTGGCAAGCAGGTCAAGGGTCCGTTGGCGCACGCCGATGATTTTGTGATTGCGCTGCACGACGCCTCCGGTTGGTATCAGTCATTCTCGCGAGATCGGGTGAAGGTTGAATTGCAAGATCCCCTGACGGGCCATCGGGAACTGCTCGACAAGCTCACGCAGGCGGATGTTCACAACCTTTTTGCGTATCTCGAAAGTCTGAAATAGGGAATAGAGAACCCCAATGTCAGAAGACAGGAGTGGGTATGCTTTCTCAACGGTGTGGAATAATCGAGATCAGGCGCAGTTGCGAGGATCCTCTTGAGAACAATACGGGCCTTCATTTGCACAGCCGAGTGGTGGTGGTCATCTTCCTGCTGTTCGCACTGAGCCTGCCTGTACCGTTCGCCGCAGCGCAAGGGCTCGACCCTGCGGCTCTGCTCAGACCTGCAACCGATACCTGGCCGACCTATAACGGGGACTATTCGGGTGGTCGCTTCAGCACGCTCGATCAGATCAATGCCGGAAACGTCGGCTCGCTTACACTCGCCTGGGTCTTTCAGCCGCACGCGTCCTCGATCAAATCGACCCCTCTGGAAGTGAACGGCATTCTCTATTTCACGGCGCCCGACAACGTTTGGGCTGTCGACGCTCGCTTTGGGCGTGAGATTTGGCACTACCTACGTGCTTCCGAAGGCGACCACATCGGCAATCGCGGATTGGGCATGTACAAGAATTGGCTCTACTTTACTACGCCCGACGCGCATTTGGTCTGTCTCGATGCCAAGGATGGCGGCGTTCGCTGGATCGTCGAGCTCGCCGATCCAAAGCTCGGTTACTTCTCGACCATGGCGCCGCTGGTTATACGCGATCACGTGATCGTCGGCGTGTCCGGGGATGTTACGGATGTTCGGGGTTTCCTTGAGTCCCTGGATCCGGAGACCGGAACGATCCAGTGGCGCTGGTACACCGATCCGGACCCCGGCCAACCGGGCTCTGAAACGTGGCCCAACGACCCCGACGCCATCCTCCACGGAGGCGGCATGACGTGGATGACCGGAACGTATGACCCTGAGCTCAACCTGCTGTATTGGGGCACAGGCAATCCCAATCCCGTGCTCGCAGGCGAGGGGCGCGCCGGCGACAATCTCTTCACTTGCTCCATCGTGGCCCTGAATCCCGACACCGGGAAGCTTGTCTGGTATTTTCAGCCTTCGCCACACGACGTGCACGACTGGGACGCTGTCGAGACTCCAGTTCTCTTCGACGCCGAGTTCAAGGGCAAGCAGCGTAAGCTTCTTGCGCAGGCCAGCCGCAATGGTTTTTTCTTTCTGCTCGATCGAACGAATGGACAGCATCTGGTCACAGCTCCGTTCATTGACCAGACGTGGGCTTCCGGCGTCGACTCCCGCGGCCGCCCGATCGCTAGGCCGGAAGCCGCTCCGAGCCCGGACGGGGCGCTCGTCGAGCCTGGCTCGGACGGAGGCAGCAATTGGATGGCGCCAAGCTTTGATCCCCAGACGGGCCTTTTTTATGTCAATGCCCGCCGAATCTTTAGCATCTTTTATCTCACGGCCACGGGGAAGCCGGAAGGTTGGGCAGGCCGAGACCGCATCCTATGGGCTAATTCGACGCTGCGTGCGCTTGACTACCGCACCGGCAAAGTAGTGTGGAATCACGAAATCGGAAACGGCGAAGGTATCTCAGGAATTCTTACCACCGGCGGACATCTCCTGTTTAGCGCCGATAATTCCGGCAATCTGCTGGCTCTCGATCCGGCCACGGGCAAAACCCTGTGGCACCTGAACGCCGGCGGCCGCATGGATGCGTCGCCGATGACCTACGAACTCGACGGACGGCAATACCTCATCCTCGCTGTCCAGGACATTCTCTACGCCTTCGC
>WNGI01004524.1_pt1 | contig 12455 bp, 10 predicted proteins | sample 5400621 | NCBI WGS metagenome assembly WNGI01 (sample SAMN13153374, study PRJNA577476) | soil metagenome | isolation source: 20 cm soil or saprolite under Garry oak tree replicate 1 | place: USA:California | collected 2016-06-15 | reverse complement strand
CCAACCAGCGCACTAAGGACGAGGGCAGTTCCAAACCAAAGGCGAAAACGCACCACTGCGGCGGAGCGTAACAGAGCAGACCGAGGGTTCAAGCTACCTGCGGAAGCGGGGCCGGCCGGGCCGACCTGTCTTTACGATCGCGCTCCCGTTGGAGAATCGCATTTAATTTCCCGCCGACGAGAAGAAGCAAACAGGTCAGATACATCCAGGTTAACAAAACGATGATCGACGCCAGCGCGAGATAAGTTGGGTTGTAACGGTCGTAACGCGCAACGTAAAACTGAAACAGTTTCGTTACTGCGACCCAGCCGAGCGAAAAGAAAACCGCGCCGGGAAGTGCCTGTTTAACCGTCAGGTAATTTTCGGGCGTGAGAAGGTATAGGGCGAGCGCGAGGATCACGAGAGCAACCGCGGTGAACGGGAGATTCAGCGCGGCGACCCATTCTTGCAGCGGAATGGTGAGTTGAAAATTCACTTCGGCGAGACCGGCCAGTGTTTCTCCGAAGACCATGACGTTGAAGCAAACCAAAATGGTGATTCCGAACCAAAAGAGAAGAAAAAATGAGACGATATATTTCGACCACCAATTGCGATCCTCCTGCACCCCGTGGGTGTGACTCAGTGCGCGCGAAATCGTCGCGATAAAGACAGTGCCGAAATAAATGCCAAGAACGATGCCGGCATTAGCGACCATCCCGCTGGGCCCTGTCACGACCACGCTGGCCACGGCTGTGTCGAGAATATCCTGCACTTTCTGATCCGGTGGCATAAAACTTTTCAGCACCAAAAAGATTTTGTGAAGTTTCGCCGGATCGGTTCCGAAAAGGCCGAGCAAATGCCAAAGAAAAAGCAACCCCGGCGCAAGGGCAACCAGAAGAAGATAGGCCATTTGCGCGGCCAGACCGGTCGAATTGTCGGTTGCGGTTTCCCAGACGAGACGGCGCGTGATTCTCCAAATAAAGCGGAGCACTTTCATGCCGCCGAGAGTTTACTTTGCCGCGCTGAAATATCCATTAAACTTCCACCGCTTTGTTAAAGGCGAAGCTGGCCTAACGAGTTGTGAAAAAAATCCTGATCCTCACCGCAAGTTTTGGCGAGGGTCACAATAGCGCCGCTCGGGGAATTCGCGACGGCCTCGTCCGCCTTGCCCCCGCCGCCGATGTAGAAGTCCACGACTTATTTGCGGAGACCTACGGTTGGATTAATGCGCTGACCCGCAAGGCTTATCTGGCCGTCATCAATCGAAGGCCAACTGCTTGGGGACCCGTCTACCGCTGGCTCGATGGCAAGACATCATTTGAGAAAGATTTTGCCCGGTTCACGTCGCTAAAAAAACATTTCAGCGCGTTGCTTTCCCGGTTTCAGCCGGACGTGGTTGTTTCAGTTTTTCCGGCCTACCCCTATCTTCTGCAGCAGTTGGAGCCGGCGCGCGCCCGCGCCCCTCAAAAGGCGACCAAGAGCGTTGTCGTGATCACCGATTCAATCACGGTCAATGCGATCTGGTACCGCTGTCCGGCGAACTATTTCCTTGTGCCCAATCCGCAAAGCGCCACGGTTGTGCAGGCAGGAGGAATCGCACCGGAAATGATCAAAACATTTGGCTTCCCGGTGAACCCAAAATTTGCCGACTTAGCCCAAGATCGAGTGATCCTATCGGACCAGGCTCTCCCCCGCGTTCTTTACATGATCAACGCTGGCACGCGGCGCGCGCCGAAACTGGTGCAGCGTCTTCTTTCTTTAAACATTGAGCTGACCGTGACGGTCGGCCGTGACGAAAAACTGCGACATGCGACCGAAGCAGCTGCTGGCACTCAGAAGGTGAAGATTCTGGGTTGGACCGACGACCTCCCGCGTCTGCTGTGTGAGAACCATCTTCTGATCGGCAAGGCCGGTGGTGCGACTGTTCAGGAAGCGATTGCGGCCGGCTGCCCGATGATCATCAATCACATCGTGTCCGGACAAGAGGAGGGAAATGCCGAGCTGATCATCGAAACAAATTCGGGAACCGTTGCTCAATCACCACACGAAGTCGCAATCCAAGTCGAGCAAGCGTTTGCCGACGGCGCGAAAAAATGGCGAGAGTGGAAAAGCAATATCACTCGTATAAGCCGGCCACGCGCATCGCTGGAGATCGCTGAGTTTCTGTTATCGATTTGAAGCCGCCCCCTCTAAAGGAGCGACGCTCTCCCGAGGACCGAACAGCACTGACTACGGCGGTTGAAAACCACCGCTCCTTGTGTCCGTAAAGATGCTCTCGCCTGCGACGAACGTTTCGATTACTTGCAGCTCTGGCGAGAGAACGACAAGATCGGCGTCAGCTCCGATTTGCAATCGACCTTTCGCTTCGAGTCCGATCAGGCGCGCCGGATTCAGTGTCGCCATAGCCATCGCCTCGTGCAACGGCACGTCGACTTTCTCTACCATCGTTCGGACAAGATCGATCATGCGCGATATACTGCCTGCTAGTGCGAATTGTTGAGTCTGAAGTCCTACCCCTGCCATCACCACGCACTCAACTCCGTAGAGCGAAAAGTGCGCCCCCTCTGGCAATCCAGCGCCCGCAATCGCGTCAGTCACCAAACAGATTCCTTTCGGACCTTTCGCGCGATAGAGAAGCTTCATCAACGTGCGGGAGACATGACAGCCATCGGAGATCAGTTCGCAGGTTATACCCTCTTCAGCCATCGCGTACTCCAAAAGCCCGGCAACGCGATATGGTCCTCTCTTTCGTGCCGACGACATGCAGTTAAATGTGTGGGTCACGCTCCGCATACCTGCCGCAAACCCGGCGCGGGCTTCCTCGTCCCAGGTATTGCTGTGGCCGCCGCTCACGCTGATCCCGCGCGCGCAAAACTTTTTTATCGCCTCCAGGGCACCTGCCAGCTCGGGCGCAATTGTAATTCGCTTAATTGTATTCGCGTGTTGGAGTAATTGGTCTACCGCTTCGCTATCCGGATTTTGAATAAACTCCTCCCGCTGCGCTCCCCGCTTCGCAACGGAAATGAACGGCCCTTCGACATGAACTCCGGCGATCTGCTTGATTGCAACTTTCGACCGGCGAACAGCTTCAATTACATCAGCGATCACTCCGAGGGGCGCAGTTGCCGTGGTCAGCAAAAGTGATGTAGTGCCGCCACTGGCGTGGTAATCGCAAATCGTGCGAAACGCCTCGGCCGAGCCTTCCATGGTGTCGCGGCCGCGGGCGCCGTGGACGTGAAGATCGATAAATCCGGGTGCTAGATAATTTCCGGCAACGTCCACAACTTCGTTTTGGCGGCGAGGTGATTGGTCGCGAATCTCGGCGATTTTTCCTTCCCGAACGTCCACCTCCAATCCCTCGCGAATGCCATCCGGGAAAACGAGGCGTGCATTACGGAAGATTATGGTCGGCGACTCCATCAACGCCCAACGCTCAACGCTCAACGTCCAACGTTCAACCCTGCCGTGTCTTCGCCGCCAGAGTTCCGCACCTGGACGGAGCGTTACTGCAACCCGGGCTCCTCGGTCGCTTGCGTTTTGGAGTGCGACGGTACTCCGCCGCTTTCGCAATCGTCGGGCAACCGAAGTAAGGCCGTTACGCGGGTAGATATCTCATCAGTAAAACCGAGCGCCTGTTTGAACTGCCAATCACGCTCGAGCGGATTCTGAAGCTTTTGAATCCGTCGAAAAGATTGCTGGTCCAGGACGCCTTGCAGGCGCAGGCGATGACCGAGCACCGGCACTGGAAAATCGCTTCCATGAAGGATTCGCGGCGCGATCTCATCACCCAAACAATCGAGTAAATGACTGCAGCGATTGAGCGAGACCATCGCGCTAATATCGCCATACAGGTTCGGAAACTCACCTAACATCTTGACCCAATCGACAAAGTAATCTCGATCAAAGACTCCGCTGCTCGTTCCACAATGCGCCGCAATGACAGTCACGCCGCACTCCAACGGGAGCCGCAGCAGCTTCGGATCGGCAAACGCGGCATTGATTACCGGCACGGTGTGTTCACCGCCGGTATGAGCGAGAAGCGGTAACCGATAATCGGCCATACGTTGCCAAAACGGCCGATAACGGACATCCGAGACAGCGATGTTCTGACAGTTTGGCAGGCATTTCATCAAGACGGCGCCCTCCGCTACGCACCGGTCGAGTTCGTCGAGCGCATCAGGTCGCGCCGGATGGATCGCGACGCCGGCCAGGAACTCTGGATGCTGCTTGGCGAGCCCCAGCACCACATCATTCGGCACAAACATCGACCCAAGATCCGCGCGCAGCGTGCCATCGGCCTCGTGGACGCGCTCATGGGCAAGAAGGACAACTGCATCGAGGGAAGATTCGCGGACGAATTGGCGTAGAACTTCGGCGTAGCGCGCTTCCAGGTTGCCTTGAAGCGAGTTGGCGGGCAGGCCGAGCTGCTTCACCATAAAAGAGGCCAGCCACCCATGCCAACGGCTTAACCGCAGCCAGCCACCAGACCCCTCCCGGCCATTGCCCACCATGTGGACATGCATGTCGATCCGCCTCGGGTGGCGATCATTACGGCCAGGTAAATCAGAAATCATGTTTCAGTGTTCTCCGCAAAACAAACCGGGGCCAATACTACCGTTTGAACAAGGGCTAAATCGAAAAGCTGTAAACCTGCGCCGCTCGAAGCAAACGCCAACGAGCACAACGAAGAGGAAGCACCCTGTGGTGCAAAACCTCAAGTGCTTGTCGATTTAAGCAGACGGTTTTTCCCGGTGACGTTCGACAGCGAGGCAGCAAATCTTATCGCATAATTCGGGAAAGCTAATTCCCATTGCCGCTGCCGACTGCGGCAGAAGGCTGGTGGCAGTTGCTGACGTCAGATTCCGAACGTCACGCGGCGCAGTTCGCTTTTAGTGCGCTCCAAAATCGAGTCCCGCCGCACCAATCTGCACCGGTTCGCCGTATCCACTCAGGAAAATTGAAATCATGCTTCAACCTTGCACCCCGCAAAGAAACCAACCTATAGCACTCGGAACTGATTGCGTTTACGAGCCGCAAAGTCCATTTTTTGGGCTGCGATGGATTTCGATTACGACGTGGCGGTCATTGGCGGCGCGTTTTCCGGGGCGGCCACTGCGCTCATGCTCAAGCGTAAACGGCCGGATACTCGCGTGCTCATCATTGAAAAGACAACTGAATTTGATCGCAAAGTCGGCGAATCGACCACGGAGATCAGCAGTTGTTATATGACCCGGATTTTGGGGCTCTCAAATTATCTCGCTCATCAACATCTACAGAAACAAGGACTCAGACTTTGGTTTTCAAAGATGCCTGATCAGCGCTTTGACGATTGCGTCGAAATCGGAACCCGTTATCAGTCGCGACTGCAAACGTTCCAGGTGGATCGCTCAACGCTGGATTCGCATCTACTCGACTCCGCGGTAAAGGCCAACTCTGAGCTGTGGCGTCCGTCCAAAGTGACAAAGTGCGAACTGCAAGGTGGAAATGGACAGACCGTGAATGCAATTGTCAATGGCAGCGAGCGCAGTGTTCGAACTCGTTGGGTAGTCGACGCGACCGGGCGTGCCACCATGCTTGCTCGCAAGCTCGGCCATTTTCGCCAGAACACAGATCATCCTATCAATTCGGTTTGGGCGCGATTTACCGGAGTGAAAGATTGGGACAGCTACGACTGGCGTGAGCGTTTTCCCCAGTATGCCAACGCCTGTCGTGCGCCTCGCTCCGGCTCAACCAATCATTTGATGGGACGCGGCTGGTGGGTCTGGATCATTCCCCTCCATGGGGGAGACGTCAGCGCAGGCATTGTCTACGACGATCGCATTTTCGAACTGCCGGATGGTCCAAGTCTGGGCGAACGACTGCATGCTCACATCCTGAGCCATCCAATTGGTCGGGAGATTTTTGGAGCAGCGCGCATTATCGAGGGAGACGTGCACGCTTATTCGGCGCTGCCATACCATAGTGCGAAAGTATGCGACGATGGTTGGGCGATAGTTGGTGATGCCGCCGGGTTCATGGATCCGCTCTACAGCTCCGGCCTCGACCTGTGCTCGTATACCTCCTACATCGTTGCCGACTTTCTGGCGCAGAGCCTAGATGGAAAAGATATCACCGCTCGACTCGCTAGTTACAACGAAGAGTATCCGCTGATGTACCGCTACTGGTTCGAGTCCCTCTATAAGGACAAATATTATTACATGGGAGACGCCGAGCTGATGTCGGCCTCATTGTTGCTCGACGTGGGTCTCTATTATCTGGGCCTGGTTATTCCCGCCTACAGGAATCCGGAAAATGCTTTTCTCAAATTGCCTTTTCAGGGGCGAATCGGTCGTGCCGTCGCAGCAACCGTGAGTTTTTACAATCGCAGGCTCGCTACCTTGGCAAAGCGACGCTGGCTTAAAGGTTATTACGGCAAGCACAACTCAGGATGGCGCGAACTTTATGATGGATTCGCCCCCGACCGTCGTTTGCGAAAATTGATCCAGAAAGGGGTCTTTCGCTGGTGGCGAGCTGAAATAACGAATCTTAGACTGGCCTTGAGTTCGGGGGCACGCCACCCAATCCCTGAGTCCGGCGCTGCCTCCGCTGAGGCATGCAAGATCTAATATATCTTTAATTGATTCGCCGATGGCGTTTTCGTAACCGGGCTGCATGAATGATGTTCAGCACCGACGGCGCAACTTTGCCGTCCACCGATCTGTTTCCGCCCTGGCTATGGACTGAGCAAGCCGGTGTACCAGCGCACAAAGTCTTCCCCGAAAAACATCCAGGTGAGCGCACCAAACGCAAGGTACGGCCCAAAAGGAAGCTTGGCTGACCAAACCCGCTTCCCGATGACGAGCGTGAGCAATCCAACCAGAGAACCGAGCAGTGAGCCGGCGAAAATACTGAAAAGAACGGCACGCCAGCCGAGAAACGCGCCGATCGCGGCGAGAAATTTCAAGTCACCGCGACCCATGGCTTCGCGTGGAATTTGCACTTCACGCGCAACGCCTGAGATTTCATTCACGTCATCAAGCATCATCTGGTCGGACCCAACGCGGACGCGGTTGTAGTGAAATTCCAAGGTGACGTGCTGGTAGGCGCGCTCATCGATCTTGCCCTCGTCGCAGTAGAGCAGAAGTCGATCTGTTTCCCGCGCAAAATGATCGCTCCATAAACTGCGCTCATCGCCAGCCACGAAAACGGCATCATCGCCGTGCCTTTTCCAGTTGAATGCTGTCGGCGAGTCAAAACGAATCCGTTTTTTGCCGAAAGCTACTTTGCCCGCTTCTAAAACAACCAGCAGGGTTAGATAACCAAGCGCGGCTCCCAGGGCTGAACGAATGACTGCCGCTATCCGCGAATCCGTATTCATCAACTCGGGAAGAGCGGCGCTGGCAATTAACCCCGCAATCGTTCCGCCAATTGTCACCTGGTCCGGAATGATGAAATGCTCGAAGTCGATAAATGTAGCGACGATGATAAGGGACACGAAAATCCAGTAGGCGGGGACGATCGGCCACGGAAAGCTGCGCCAAACAGCGAGGAACAGAAGCGCGGTAATGAGTTCGACGCCGAAGTAACGAAACGCGATTCTGCTTCCACAGTTGGCGCAGCGTCCCCGCAGCACGAACCAGCTGATCAAAGGCAAATTGTGGTGCCACGGAATCGGAGTTTTGCAGGCCGGGCAAAACGAGCGACGCGGTTCATTGACCGAAAGCTCCAATGGCAGGCGATAAATGCAGACGTTCAAAAACGAGCCGACCACCGCACCGAGAACAAAAGCAAACGCGCTGAATAGAAATTGGTAGCCAGACATGTCCACGCGATCAGCCGGCGATCGATGCCGCTTTCCGACGCTCCATTGCCCATGCGATCCAGATGCAGCTCTCGTAAAGCAAGCACATTGGCATGCCCATGGCCATCAAAGTCAAGATATCAGGCGTCGGCGTGATAATGCTACCCAGGATGAAAATGAGCACGATGGCGTAAGGCCGTGTGCGGGCCATGAATTTATAAGTGACCAATCCGAATCTCACCAAGGCCAAAACGACGACAGGCAGTTCAAAAGCGAGTCCAAAACCCATGATGAATCGGGTAACGAATGAATAATATTGCTGCACTGTCCAGGTCGGCGCCCAGCCGAGCGACTGCGTGTCGTGAAAGAAAAAGAGAATCGTTTTCGGAAGCAACCAAAAATAGCAAACAAGCACACCCATTAAAAACAGGCCGAAGCTGGCAAGAATGGCAGGAAGCAAGAAGCGTTTTTCCACCGCGGTGAGCGCCGGCAAAACAAATTCCGCCAAGAAATAAAGCAGCAGCGGAAAGGAGAGCACAATTCCAGCGTAAAACGCCAGATGAAATGAAATCGTGATTGAATCGGTAATCCCAAGGGCCTTTAAAGCGCCAACCTGCGACTCGACCGCATGCAAAGGCGCCTGCATCACCCGCACCAGCGTGTGCCGAAACCCAAAGCAGAGAATCATGGCGATCACGAGTGTGATGGCCATCTTTACGATCGCCCAACGCAGGTCTTCGAGATGCTCGAGAAAAGGTTTGGACGTCTCGTTCTCCGGGAGTTCACGAAACTTAAAAATGTCCTGCAGTGCCATCTAACGGAAAGTTAATCGCGAGCGGCCAGGGCAAGAAATCCAAGCGCGGTCAGTTTTGCCAAAATGCTCAAGGTATTTGCATCGCGGATCTCGTTCTCGGCGATCATCCTCCGCAGTTCCTCGACGGTGAACGCGCTACACTCGAGAATCGATTCAGCTTCGTCGCCCGTGAACCTCTCTGCCCGGGACTCTACCGGTCGCGCTAGGAAAAAATAGCCGTGCTCATCCGTAAATCCGGGTGAGGAGAAATAGTAACCAAGCGGAATAAGTTCGCCCCCAGCTGCCAATTCGTGGCCGGTCTCTTCCAGCAATTCGCGAAGAGCAGCTGCCTCGACCTGTTTTTCATTTGGCTCGACCGTCTCATCGATTTGGCCGGCGGGCGTCTCCCAAATGGCTGATCGAATCGGAATTCGCTCTTCTCGGACAAGCAAAAGTTTTCCATCACGTCTCATCGCCGCAATCACCACGGCGGGCTTGCGGTGAACAATTGCCCATGCCTTCGGCTTCGGCCGGGTCGGGGTTTGGACCAGATCAGTGACAACTTCAAGATGTTCATTTGCGAAATGCGTCTGGCTCGATTTTGTTTCCCAGCCGTTGCCGTCCCGCACCAAATTGCTCGATCGCACGCGGGAAGATTATTGAGCGAAGCGCGGAAAGCGAATTGTTAAAGGTAGTGTCAGACGTCACACATCAGAGGTCACAGCTCAGACTGGGAGCGGCGGCTTTCCAGCGCCGATGGAAGATAGGCATCCTTGCCTGTCTCGGCCGACAGCCATCTTGGCTGTCGATTACGTGAACCTATTCGCGCAGTAGCTTGCGCCAGCGCTCGATCTGAGACTTTACATTCCCCGGCGATGGCGCGCCGATGGCTTTGCGCTTTTCGAGAGAGCGACGCGCGTTGAAAACCTTTGTTACGTTCTCGTCAAATAGCGGCGACAACTCTTGCATTTGCGAAGGCGGTATTTCGTCGAGGGCGACGTTCATTTCCGATGCCCTGGTGACCAGTTTACCAACCACTTGGTGGGCTTCGCGAAACGGCAGACCCTTTGTTACGAGGTACTCCGCCAGATCGGTCGCCAGGAGAGCGGCATCCCTCGCGGCCGCTTCCATGCGCTCATAATTGAATTTCAACTCGGGTAGCATAGCCGACCAAATTTCCAGCGATTGCACGATGGTATCGGCCGAGTCGAAGAGTGCTGCCTTGTCTTCCTGAAAATCGCGATTGTATGAAGATGGCAGGCCTTTCAGCATGGTCAGAATCGACAGGAGGTTTCCGTAAAGACGGCCAGTCTTGGCGCGAGTGAGTTCGGCCATGTCCGGATTCTTTTTTTGCGGCATCAGGCTGGAGCCGGTGCAAAATGCGTCGCTCCATTCCACAAATCCGAATTCGGTTGTGCTCCAAATGATCATGTCTTCGCTCAGGCGGGAAAGGTGCATCCCGATCATGGCGATACAAAAAAGGAACTCGCACACAAAATCCCGGTCGCTGACAGCATCCAGACTGTTCTGACTAATCCTGGAAAAACCGAGCTGCCGCGCGATCAGTTCTCGATCGAGCACGATCGTCGATCCCGCCAGTGCGCCGGAACCGAGCGGCAAGACATCAGTTCGTGCCAAGCAAGCGCGAAGCCGATCCGCGTCCCGCTCAAGTGCTTCGATCTGGGCGAGCAAGTAATGGGCGAAAAAAATCGGCTGAGCGCGTTGCAGGTGCGTGTAGCCCGGCATCATCACCCCCTCGCTTTGTACGGCCAGATTGAGCACGGCGGTTTGGACCGCACGTAAGTGAGTCAAAATCTTTTCGATCTCGTTCTTCACATAAAGTCGAAGATCGAGCGCCACCTGATCGTTGCGACTGCGCGCAGTGTGCAATTTTGCGCCAACAGCTCCGATTCGCTTCGTGAGCGCCGCCTCGATATTCATGTGAACGTCTTCGCGCGATTGATCCCATTCGAAATTGCCCGCCTCGATTTCCGCCCGGATCGCCCGCAATCCGTTCTCAATCTTCTTACCCTCTTCCGCCGAGAGAACGCCCGCTTCTGTCAGAGCAGCGGCATGCGCCAGCGAACCGGAAATATCGTAATCGAAAAGCCGCCGATCCAGTGAAAGCGATTCGCTAAACTGCTGCGCCAATTTTGAAGCAGGCCCACTGAACCGTCCCTTCCTCATCGGATTAGTTGATGGAAGCGTTTCGCGTCAAGATCACCGAGACGTGTTTCGCATCTGGCAAGACGAACTTGCGCAATTCCACGCAGACTTTGCGGATGGGGAAAATCTGCAACAGGTGTGAGGCCAGCTGTGCCGCCAACGTTTCAACCAATTTGGTGGGGTGATCGCGGGTAAAATCGCGTGCTGCCGCGCAAATGGCTGCATAGTCCGCCGTCTGCGCAATATCGTCTTCCAAGTTATCGAAACTCTTATCCGGCCAAACTGAGATGGTCAGGGTGAGCCGCTGCGGGAAACCGCGCTCTTTTTCCGTCACCCCGACCCGGGCAAAGACTTCAAGCTGTTCGATGCTAATGCAGTCGTGGCTGTCGCTCTGCATGCTCTAGCAGTTGCATGCGCAAACAATTTGGCAACTGCAACTCCATCCTGAGTGCGCTCGGTATTCCGACGTTTCAATAGCGAATGCCCAACTTATTTCGGCGCGAGCGAGGCAACGATTTTATCGAAACGTGGATCCCCGCGCAGCGGGTCAAAGTAGGGGTGGAGACGAAGTTGACCGTAGCTCAAATAGCCGGGAAGTCGTGCCGCGAGGGCTAACTGCTCGAAGGCAAGATCCTTCTCCCCGGTCCACGCATAGATCAGCGCCAAATATTGCACCAACAGCGAACCGGCGATCGACTCTTTCGTCACCGGCAGTAGCTCGACGGCCCGGCGGCCTTCCCGAATCGCGGCCTCCTTATTGCCAAGGAGCGCGTCAGCCATCCCGAGGACACAGAACGCTTCTGCGTAGTCTGGCTGCTCGCGCACCAGCTGCGCCGCTTCATCACGAACCTTCGAAAACGCAGAGTGCGCCGCCATCGAATCGCCTCGCATCTGAGCGACCACACCCTCGCACCAGGCTTTCGGAAACGGAATGCTTTCCAGATGACACCCATCGGTCGGTAGCGCGGCTAGAGCGCGTTGCGCGCCATCGACATCGCGCTGGTACAGCGATACGTGAAGCCAAGATTCGGCTATGTTTCGGGGGGCGCGCGGATTTTCAGCCAAGATCACCTGGACGGTAGAGTTCAGCGGACGCGGGTCGGCATGCCAGTGGAGCTCGATCTCGGCCCGTGCCGCCCGCAGGTTTGGCTCTTTAGGGTCAAGGGCGATGGCGAGATCGAGGGACCTTTCGGCATCGGCATAGCGGCGCAAAGCCATGTAAGTTCTCTGAATTTGTTCAAGAACACCAGGGTTTTGCGGGTCAAGCTCGACCGCGCGCTCGAGGTTCTTAGTCGATTCCACCCAGCGGCTTTGCCGTCGATCAATATAGCCAGCAAGCAAGAACGGGAGCGGATCGTTGGGCAAAGTTTTCTTTGCCAGCTCGAGTTCGGTCCTGGCGCGGTCGTAATCGAGGTATCCAAAGTAATAATGTTTGGCCAGAGCGAGATGCGCTTCGCCCGAATTTGGGCGTAGCCGAACAAGCGCTTGGATGGCCGCATCGGCCATGGCTAATCGTGCCGGTGTATGATCAACTCCGACGAAATAGAGGAGATCGTGCGCGTAGGCGAGCTGGTAATGGGCAAGGGCGAAGGCTGGATCACGTTGAAGTGCCTGATTCAAAAGGCGAATGGCTTCGAGGAGACTCTCACCCTGCGGCAAACTAAGCGTAGAATTCTCGGTGAGCGTTTTGGCCCGTTCGTAAAGTTCGTGGGCAGCGAGATCATTCGTCGGCTTTTG